>WNGP01003766.1_pt1 | contig 12708 bp, 16 predicted proteins | sample 5407671 | NCBI WGS metagenome assembly WNGP01 (sample SAMN13153381, study PRJNA577476) | soil metagenome | isolation source: 40 cm soil or saprolite under Garry oak tree replicate 2 | place: USA:California | collected 2016-06-15 | reverse complement strand
GGGATCGGGACCGGGTACTCCCCCGTCAGGCACCCGAGACAGATGTCGTCCCGGGAATGCTTCAGCGCCGTAATCAGCCCCTTCATGGAGAGATATCCGAGAGAATCCGCATTGATGAAGTCTGCAATCTCCGGCACCGTCTTCTCGTTCGCGATAAACTGGTCTCGCGTCTTCATGTCGATTCCAAGATAACACGGGAACCGAATCGGCAGGCAGCCGATGCGAACGTGGACTTCCTTCGCGCCGGCCTGGCGGAGGATCTGCACAATCTTTCGAATCGTCGTCCCGCGGACGATGGAGTCGTCGATCAGCACGATCCGCTTGTTCTTCACCGCCGACCGAATCGGATTCAACTTGAGCATGACGCCGAGCTCACGCTCCCCCTGGTCGGGCATGATGAAGGTCCGCTCAATGTAGCGGTTCTTGATGAGCCCCTCGACGACCGGGAGGCCCGCGAGTTGCGCGTACCCTTGGGCCTGCGCCCGTCCGGATTCCGGGACGGGCACGATGATGTCCGCCTCGACCGGATACTCCTTCGCAAGTTGCTCGCCGATCTTCACGCGGGCGTCATAGACCAGACGGTCGTCCAAGACGCTGTCGGGGCGGGCGAAGTACACCCACTCGAACATGCAGTGCGCGGTGTGGTTCGGATGGGGGAGCCGCATCGAGTCGAAGCCGTCCGGGCGGAGCTCGACGATTTCCCCCGGCTTCAGGTCGCGGATGAACTTGAACCCGAGCGTGTCGAACACGACGCTCTCCGACGCGATCATGAACCGCCCGTTCCCTTCCCCGATGCAGAGCGGCCGGACCGCCAGCGGATCACGAACCGCGTAGACCGTGTCGTTGATCATGAGCGCGAGGCTGTATGCCCCGACGAGCCGCGAGGTAAATTCTTTCAAGGCTCGCTTGACGTCCCCGCCCGAGTTCACGATCTCGTTCGCGAGCAGTCGGACGATGACCTCGCTGTCGGAGGTCGTCATGAAGGCCCAGCCTTTCTTGCTCAGCTCCTCCCGGATCTCGTCCGCGTTCGCGATGTCTCCGTTGTGCGCAAGCGCGATGTCCCCATACGACGTCTTGACGACGATCGGCTGGGCGTTCTCGAGGACGCTCGATCCTGACGTGGAATAGCGAACGTGGCCGATCCCGTTGTTGCCGCGCAGGTCCATGAGGTCCTCTTTCGAGAAGACCTCGTGCACGAGGCCCATGCCCCGTTTCGACTTCATCTCGCCATTGTACACCGCGAGACCCGCGGACTCCTGGCCGCGATGTTGGAGGATTCGCAAGCCCAGGAACAGGTCCGTCGTCACCGGCGTGGTGCCCGAGCAGCCGATGATCCCGCACTTCTCGCGTGGGCGAAGGTCGGAGATCTCCGCCACGGGCTGGTCGACGGACATCGTCAATGCCTCTTCGCCCAGGAGTAACCTCGAAGTTTCTTCATCCGTCCGAAGCCGCAGGCGGCACAGTACTTCTTCTGCTTGTGATACGCGCGCTGACCGCAGCGCCGGCACCGGATGTGGACGCTCTTCCGTCCCATCTTGCCAAGCGACGCGGTCCCCTTCGTCATGCAGGCCACCTACGTCATGGGGAGATGTAGATGACGTTGTCTCCTCGGACAATCGCGAGGTCCATCTTCCGTTGGGCCTGGTTGTCCTGCATCTCCTCCGCGTTGCGGAGGACGAGGTTCATGTGCGGGTCGAATCCATCGAGGATTCCGCGGTACCCCCGCCCGCCTTTCAGCTCAACCATCACGTTCGAACTGATCCGTTGGTTGAGGAGAGAAAGCGGCTTAATCATTGGACCACGGCGCAGCCATGGAGGCGGCGTACTTAAAGGTTTACGGGAGGCATGACGCGAGGACGCAACGCCGACGAGCGTTACGGATTTCGGCGAGCGCGCTTCCCCTCGTTCTCGCGTCCGTTGCCCTTCGACGGATCCACGAGAAAACCGGAATCCCGTAGGATATCCATGCCCACGATCATGTGATATCGCATGTCCTTCCGATCGGCGATCGCCACGGCGACATCGAACTCTCGTCCCGCGATCACCACGCGGGCGTCCACGACGTCTCGTTCTTCTGGCTCATGCGCTGCGGCCGCCCGAACGCGGACTCGATCAAAAACGGGGCCGAGGCCCGCCCGCGCCGCGAGGTCCGTGTCGAGGCTGGTCCGTGCCGCGCCGGTATCGATCCTCGCCAGCACTCGGATGTCGCCCTTAGTCCCACGGAGGGTGACCTCCTCGACGACGCCAATGCGCGTGTGTGTCGGTTGTTGCCGCCGCTCGGAGACCACGGGGTGCACCACCAACTCCCTTCGCGCTATCGATACACGTTCCGCGATATAGCCTTAACCGCGCCAATCGCGGACTCGACACGTTTTTCTCCCGCGAACCGCATCGCTTCCTTCCGCGGGTGTGGCCTCCGATGAAGATCGGCGTGATTTCGAAGAAACCCACCTATTGGTCCACGAAGGCCATCCTGAAGTCGATCCGTGAACACGGCCACGAGCCCGAATTTGTGAAGACCGACGAGGTACGACTCGTTGTCGCGGGTACGGACGACGCGGTGTTCAACAGCAAGTCGTTGCGGTCCCACGACATCTTGATTCCGCGGATCGGCCGATCGATGACGGACTTCGGCAAGATGCTGTTGCGCCAGCTCGAGTTGATGGGAATCCGGACGACGCTGGCGAGTGACGGCCTCATCACCGCGCGCAACAAGTTCCTGGCGCTGCAATCTCTACGTCAAGCCCGCATCCCGATTCCCCGGAGCATTCTCCTCGCCTCCCGGCCGAATTTCGTGGAGGCCGCGCACTTGGTCCGTTACCCCGCAGTCCTGAAAATCCTCTCGGGGACGCAAGGAATCGGCGTGATGCGGGTGAAGAGCCTCGAGGAGACGGCATCGATTGTGGACACCCTGAAGTTCTTCGGGGAGGTCGTGTGCCTGCAGGAGTACATCCCGAACCCCGGCGTGGATATCCGCGCCTTGGTCGTTGGCGATCGGGTCGTCGGCTCGATGAAGCGGGTCGCGGCGCACAACGAGTGGCGGGCGAACATCCACCTCGGCGCAAAAGGCGTCGCGATCGAACTGTCGGACCATGCGAAGGAAGTCGCAGTGCGGGCGTCGAAGGCCGTCGGACTGGAGATCAGCGGCGTGGACATGATCTTCCGGGGCGACACCCCGTACGTCCTCGAGGTCAACGCGTCGCCCGGGTTCCGCGGACTCCTGGACGCGACCGGGGTGAACGCCGCGGACGCGATCGTCGAATACGCGGTCGAGAAAGTAAAGGCCGGCGAGCCGAAACGTCCTTGATGGACGCGTCCGTTGCGGGCGCCCATGGACGAGGCTCCCATTCCGGGCGCGCGCGTTCGGGCGACGACGAAGCACGGGGCCTTGAGCGTCGACCAGATCGCCGCAATGCAGCCGGGCATGGCGCGCCTCATGGACGAGCTGAGCCGGCGGTACTGGACGCTCTTCTACGCGGCGAGGGCGAGGAACTGGGAGCTCGCGAGCTACATGTTGAAAGAATCGGAGAAGACCCTCAAGACGGCCGCCGTGGCCCGGCCGAAGTACGCCGACGACATCGGCGTCTTTGTCCGAGAGACCTTGGGGTCGATCGGGAGGGCGATCGAATCGAAAGACTGGTCCGCGTTCGAGAAGGCGTATCGGCAGGGGATCTCTGAGTCCGATCGCCTGCATGACAAGTACAACAAATCGTTCCTCCGGTTTCGCCTCCCGGACCACCCGCCGGAATGGTTCGACCTCGCGCCGCGATAGGTTTTTGGCCCGGAGACGCGTCGGCCGCCCGGCGGTTGCATGGAGTATGTTTCGCTGGGCCGCGGCGGACCCACCGTTTCCGCGGTCGGACTGGGGATGTGGCAGGCCGGAGGCAAGGCCTGGGGCGCCGACGTTCGCGATGCCGACTGTCGGAAGGCGATGGAGCGCCGTCGATCTCGGCATCAATCTCGTGGATACGGCCGAGGCGTACGGCGACGGGCATTCGGAGCAAGTCATGTCTCGGGCGATCAAGGACCTCGGTCGGGACCGCGTCTTCATCGCGACGAAGGTCGGAGGGTGGCACCTTCGCGCGGACGACGTGAAGAAGGCGTGTGCCGGGAGCTTGAAACGGCTCGGCGTGCGGGAGATCGACCTCTACCAAGTACACTGGCCCGATCCGTGGAGCCAGGTCCCGTTGCGGGAGACGATGAAGGCCCTCGAGGCGCTGCACCGCGCCGGTAGAGTCCGGAACATCGGCGTGAGCAACTTCGCGGTCCGGGACCTCGAGGAGGCGCGCTCGCTCCTGTCGCGGACCGACATCCGATCAAATCAGGTTCGCTACAACATGCTCCAGCGGGAGGTCGAGGCCGAGGTGATCCCCTATTGCAAGCGCGAAGGGATTGCGATTCTGGCGTGGAGTCCGATCGGGAAAGGCATCCTCACCGGAAAGTATCACGACGGCAAGAGGCCGACCGACCGGATCAGATCGGATGAGGACCTCTTCAAGGCCGCAAACTTGCGCGCCGTGACCCCGCTGATTCGTGCGCTTCGGACGATCGGCCGTGCCCACGGAAAGACGCCCGGGCAGGTAGCGCTCGCCTGGCTCCGCCGCCACCAAAACGTCGTTCCGATTCCGGGCGCGAAGCGCCCCTCGCAATCGCAAGAGAACGCGGACGCCGCGGGCTGGTCGCTCAGTGCCCGAGAACTTCGGACGCTCGGCGCGGTTCTGCGCCGGATCCGGATTGACACGTTCTGAGGCTAGGGCTTCTTCCGCCGCATCACGATCGCGGCAACGACCGCCACAATTGCGACGATGATCACGACGCCGCCGATCAGCAGCGTTGTATCGATTCCGCCGGAAGTTCCGCCGCCACCACCACCCGTGGCCTGAACGACAAGCGATCCGTGCATGGCCGCGTAGGGGTGAAATCCGCAGAAATAATTGAACGTCCCTACGGTGGCGGCAGTGAACGTGAAGTCCGTCGCAATCGTGCTACTCATGAAAGAGGCAGAAGCCTGATCCCCCGCATTCTGGGTCATGGAATTGTCCAAATCGATGACGAGCATGTGGGCCATCCCGTCCTGAGAAAAGAGGTGGAACGTGATGACGTCACCCTGGTGGACCGTCAACGTGGGCCCCGGATCCGTGATGTTCGTCGACGCCCATCCCCAGCCTTGCGGCGCCGTGAAACTCCCATACAATGTGATGCTGACCGCGCTGGCGGGGCTGTTCGAGACAGCCGTGGTCGCCTCGGCAACCGGAGCCAAGGCGGCGAAGCCCGAAATTGATAGTCCGAGTGCCACGAGCAACAAAGTCTTCGTGAGCCGAGTCATTGATTCCAGTCCTCTGAGCCGCGGCGAGCCTGTCCCCCCAAATAAAGCTTTTCCGAAAAGGCATCTCCGATTGTGTGACCGGTGCGGGGGATGGGACTTTCCGCCTTGCGCGGAGCGCGAGGCTTTTGAACCCACGGACTCCTGCGAGACCGGATCTTAAGTCCGGCGCCGTTGTCCTAGCTTGGCTACCCCCGCGTCGCGCCCATCGGGGCGTCGGTATAATGCCTTTTTGCGTGCCTCCGGGAAGGTCTCGCGGATCGCATGAGCTCCCTCCTTCCCGGGAAAAATGCGACCACGGACAACCTCGCGCGTCGAGAAACTTTTTCTCCTTTGCACCCCTTGCAGACCCGATGCGGGCTCGCGTCGTCTGGCTTGAAATATCTCTCATCCTCGTGGCCCTCACGTTCGCCGAGCTCGGCGAGGTCCTGCGGGAACTCCGGACGGACGTCGTGCTCGACTGGTTCGTTTCTCTGGTGCCTCTGATCTGGATCAACGCCTCGGCGGTGGTCCTGTACGGCCTCGGTCGGCTGTACTTCAGCTCGGCCTTCGCTCCGCCGGCCCCGGACGCCTCGCGACCGCGCGCGGTGTCGTTCCTCGTCCCGAACTTTCGAATCCTCCGGGCCCGACCAAGCCGCATTCGGAGTGTGTGGGCGATCGCGTCGGTCGCCTATGCGGTCGCGTTCGGATTCCTGCAAGGCATCTTCGTGGTGGATTTATCCAGTTCGCTCCAGCCTGTGTTCGTCGTCATCGAGAGCGCGGTCGGCTACGGTCCCGGCATCGCATGGGCGCCAACGACGACGTTCGGCGTCCAGCTCCGACCGTATTCGGTCGCAGCTGCGATCGCATTGTCGCTCCTCTCCGGGCTTGTGTTCGCCCTCGCATTCCAAGTCGTCACGAGGAGCCGGCGAGCCACGAGGGCACTTCCCGCCCCGCTCCTCGGATTCGCGGTGATGTGCCCCGCCTGCGCAAGCGGTCCCCTAGCGGGGCTGTTCCTCGCATACGTCGCGCCGATTGCGTTCATGGGCGGCATGGGGTCGGCGTCCGCGTTCTCGCGACTGCTCGGCTTTTCGACCGTGCTGCTCCTCGTGACCCTGACCCTGCTGTGGATCTTGATCTCATTCCTCTCGAACGTGTTGCCTTCCGGAGATCCCGCGAGCGCGCCCGGGACGCACGGCTCGAGTTCCGCCTGATTCGTCACCGCGACGCGCGGTCTCAGCAAGCGCGCGTGCAGACCCTCGTGCACATCAGGAGACGACGATCGTTCCCCACATTCCCTTGTCCTGGTGGATCTTCCAGGGGATGGCCGTCGTGTCGACTTGATGGCACGCGAAGAAGTAGGTGCCCGGGGTGTTGATCACGAACCAGAACACGAAGGTGGCGTCCGGGTCGACGTCGTGATCGACGCAGCCAAGCAGGGGATCGTTGCAGCCAAACCGGGTCAAGTTCCCCCAGGAGTCGTGGTACTCGGTATAGTTGTCGAGCGTCGCGTTCGCGGCGTCCGAATTCGTGGCCCAGTTGGGGTTGTTCGATTGAGCCTTCGCGAGGGCGTATTTCGCCGAATTCAAGACCGTCGTCCGGTCCCCGCTGAACAGGAGGAATTCGTGGGCCATGGCCCCGCTGTTGTTCATCGTGACGACGACGAGCTGGCCCGCGTTCACCTTCCATTCCGGATTGACGCCGGGTGCGTCGTAACCGACATCGAAGGTCATGAGGTGGACTTTGAAGTCATTCGATCCCGGCTTCTGGAGCGCGGGGAGGACCGCCAAGTCCATCACGGCCGCGGTGACGGCCACCGCGACGACGATCGCGATCACGATCCACAAAGCACCCTTCCTCGGCGCGGCTTTCATAGCCTCGCCCGAGGACGACCCAGCCTCCATCATGACCCCTCTTGGGCCGGCATCGATTCGCCCGACTTAAAGATTCTGAATTGGGCCAAGTCCGGGGCCAATTGAAACCTATTTACCGGGACCCGGGATTACCGGGCCTCGTGCCAGCTCTCGCTCCGTCGGCGGAGCAATGGCAGTCCCTCTTCACCCTGTACATCATCGCGGCGGTGATTGTCGCCGGGGCCGTCTTCGTGATGTTCTTCTACTTCCTCGCGAAGTATCGAAAGAAGCCGGGTGCCCAGGATCCCAAGGACGCCCCCCGCGTCGGCGTTATGGCCGACCGAGGGAATCCCGCCCTTGCCGCGATCTTGACCGCGCTGTTGATCTCCCTGTTCTTCGGATTGACCCTTAACACGTTCGCCCTCAACGCGTACCTCCAGAACCCGCCGAACGACCCGAACGCCCTCTACGTCGATGTCATCGGGTTCCAGTGGGGCTGGCGATTCGTCTATCCGAACGCCCGGGAACTTATCGGCGAACTCCGGGTTCCGGAGATCAACCGCACCTGCACGCCAAGCGTCCGCGGTTGCTGGAGTGGCACCGTGATCCTGAACATCACGAGCGCGGATGTATTCCACTCCTTCGGAATCCCCGACTTGAAGATCAAGCGGGACGCCATCCCGGGTCGAGTCAACCAAGCGTGGTTCGTGGCCGAACAGTCGGGCATCTTCCTCCAGGCGATTCGATGCTACGAACTGTGCGGGACGGGCCACGCGTTGATGCTGGCGGACCTCATCGTTCAGAGCCCAGACAGCTTCCACGACTGGTACCTCACGGGGGTCTAGCGAGGCTTCATCATGGTAGACTGGCACCCCTTGAAACGATGGCTTTTCACGACGAACCACAAAGACGTCGGCATCCTGTATCTCTTCACCTCACTCTACTTCTTCGTCGCGGCGGGCCTCCTCGCGCTGACGTTCCGGACGCAACTCGCGTTTCCGTCGAACACCTTCCTCCAACCCGATGAATACAACCAGGCCGTGACGACCCACGGCCTCCTGATGCTCCTGTGGGTCCTCACTCCCCTCGGGGCGGCGTTCGCGAACTACTTCGTGCCGATTCAGATCGGCGCGCGAGACATGGCCTTCCCGCGGCTGAACGCGCTGAGCTATTGGGTCTACCTATCCAGCGGCCTGCTCGCCTTGTCGAGCTTCTTCGCCGCCGGCGGGACCGCGGACTGGGGATGGACCACGTACGCGCCGCTCAACACGGTCGAGTTCAGCCCGCAGGTGGGCGGCTCGATGATGGGGCTCGCGCTGATGCTGCTCATGGCATCGAGCATCGTCTCGACCGTCAATTTCCTTGTCACGATCTTCCGCCTTCGCGCCCCCGGGATGTCTCTCATGCGGTTGCCCCTGTTCACATGGGGCTGGATCTTCACGAGCCTCCTGATGCTGTGGGCGTTCCCCTCGTTCGTGTCGGCGCTCAGCCTTCTGATCGCGGACCGCACGTTCGGGACGGTCTTCTTCACCTCGCCTCAGGGAGGATCCCTGCTGTGGGACCACATGTTCTGGTTCTTCGGACACCCGGAGGTCTACGTCCTCCTGTTGCCCGGCTTCGCCATCGTTGGAGACCTGTTCTCGACGTTCAGTCGTCGGCCGATCTACGCGAAGAAGATCGTCATCCCGTGCTTCGCCATCGCCAGCATCTTGAGCTTCACCGTGTGGGCCCACCACATGTTCATGACGGGCATCTCGCAGAGCCTCCTCGAAGCGTTCAACGTCACGACCGAACTCATCTCGATCCCGTTCGCCATCATCGTCATCGCGTACATCCTCACCCTGCGCGGCGGGTCCATCCGATTTACCACCCCGATGCTCTTCGCGGTCGGATCGCTAGGCCTGTTCATCATCGGCGGCGTGACCGGCGTGTTCAACTCCTCGGTCGCTCTCGACACGGCGTTCCGGGGCACCTTCTGGGTCGTCGGCCATTTCCACTACACGATCGTCGGCGGCGGCTTGACCGGGCTCTTCGCCGGTCTCTACTACTGGTTCCCGAAAATCACGGGCCGCATGTACAATGAGCGACTCGGCAAGATCCACTTCGCGATCTACATGATCGGGTTCAACCTGCTGTACTTCCCGATGCATCTGCTGTACGACATGCCGCGCCGCATCTTCACCTACGACGCGAGCACCGGATGGGGCCCGCTCAACCTGCTGATCACGATTGGAGGTTTCACGTTCGGCATCTCGCAGCTCATCATGTTTGCGAACCTGCTCTGGAGTGCGCGTCGCGGGCCGCAAGCAAGCCAGGATCCTTGGGGCGGTTACTCGCTCGAGTGGGGCGTCCCGTCTCCACCCCCGGAGTTCAACTTCCCCGAAGGCGTCCCCGTCGTCTCAGCCGAGGGCATCACGTACCGGCCGGTGGCAGCGGCAAATGGCGGGCATGCGATGGCGAACGGCGGCCACGCGTACGCCGGCCACGGCGTCGAGTCCAGCGAGGAACATTGGAGTCGCTGGCCCATTGTGACGGCGGCCGGCGCCGGGATCGCGCTCTGGGGCGTCCTGATGGGCCTACCCGCGCTCATCCTAGGAACCGCGGTTCTCGCGGTCTCCTTCGTCGGATGGGGGTACGAGTCCCTCCGCGGTCGGGAGACCATCGAGGCCATCGGGGAGAAATGGCCGTTCGACCGCCTGGAGAATCTTTCCCTCGGGATGTGGCTCTTCATCTTCGGCGAAATCGCGTTTTTCGGGACGCTCTTCGGCGCCTACGTGTTCCTCCGAATGAACAGCCCGCTCAGCGGATTCGCTTGGCCCCAACCGGGTTCGGTCCACAACATCTTCTGGGGCGGATTCAACACGATCATCCTGCTCACAAGCGGACTCACGATGGTCTTCGCACTCATGTTCGCACGGCAGGGATCGTACCGCGGACTGCAAGGATCGCTGGTCGCGACGTTCGCCCTCGGCGCGTTCTTCATGGTGAACAAGGCGTTCGAGTGGAAGGATCTCTTCGCGTCGGGGTTCACGTTCTCGACGAACCCCGCGTCGAGCATCTACTATGTCCTGACCGGCGTCCATGGGGCCCACGTCGTCGCGGGCCTGACGGCCCTGACGTACCTCATGGTCAAGGCGCTCAAAGCACGCTCGACAATGGAGGCGGGTGCCTCGGTCGAGATCTTCGGAATCTACTGGGGAATGGTCGATGCGGTCTGGGTCTTCCTGTTCCCCTTGCTCTATCTGCTGTGAGGCGGTGGATCATGATCGACGAGGCGAAGTACGCGGCGGTGTACAGCATCCTCATGCTAGGACTCATCGTCGAGATCCTGATCGCAATCGACCGGACCGCGCTCGGGGCGTTCGCCGATGCCGGCATCCTGGCGATCGCCGCACTCCAGGCGATTTTCATATTCATGGTGTACATGCATGGGCGTTACGGCCCGCGTCCCGTCGCGGTCTTCGCCGTGATTTCGCTCTTGACCGTCCTTCCCTTGTTCATCGCCTTACTGTACTCCGTGGTGATGCCTCACCATGGTTCGCTTCCGTAGGAGATGAGGAGTTTGGCAAAGAAGCCGTTGCGCGCGGATGCGGCCGCTGGGATCGGCGCCGGGGTCGTTGGACTCTTCTTCATCATCGCGATCTGGACGAACCTCGTGTTCCCGGCGCCCGTCGCGTTGGGGGGCGGGGGCGTGCTCACGGACCCCGCGAGCCTCCGCGAACACGAGTGGGGGTTCAATCAATTCTCGAAAGGCGGTCCCGAGATCTGTGCGAACCAGACCAGCCTCAACTTGAACATCACGCTGACCAACACGGGAATTAATTTCCACGGATTCCAAGTCATCCGCGCCGATACGGGCGCCTTCGTCGCGGGCCTCAACAAGACGGACCTATTGGCGCGTGGAGAGACCCGCCACATCAACATCGATGTCAGTCGCATTGCGGCCGGGAGCTACTACTACATCTGTCCAGTCGCGGGGCACCGCCAGAAAGGCATGATCGCGCCGTTCGTCGTGCAGTCCGGTTGCTAAGGCTTCTGCGGCCCGGTCGCGCCCGCGCGCTACGGACCGTTCGCGGGTGACGCGGAGCGAAGCTCCGGTTTCTTCGCGTTGCTCGCGCGAATGAGTGAGACGAGCACGACACCAGTCGCGACCTCGACCGCCTTCGAAATGACCCCGAGGGGATCGACATCCTCCACGACGCCGATCGGCCAGATCGCAACGGTCCGCGTGACGACGAATGCCGCGATCAGGAACCCCGTGAAGAGCAGCCACAACGGATCGAGGCGTCGCGGGAGGTCGATGAATACGATCCCACCCACGATTTGAATCGGGGAGACGATCGCAAAGAAAGCGGCCTGGGGGGCCGACCCGAGGTGTTGATTCATGGCCAGGAGGTGGAGACCGCCGTCCGCGAGGAGCAAGAACCCGACGAGGTACCGCTTCCCGCGGGCCGGGTTCGCCATGAACTCGCGGTAGTTCGCTCCAATCACCCCGACCGTGGAGAACCCGAGTCCCTGGAACATGAGGAAGAGCCAGAGGTAGACATCGCTCACTCCGTGGCCCGAGCTTTGATCGCCGGCGATCGTCCCGAGCAAGTTGAGCGCCCACGCCACGAGCATGATGAAGACCCCGGAGAGGAGGAACGCGAACTCCGTGGAAATGTGAATCCCGCGGCCCATGCCAGCGACCCCTGACGCGCTTGGCGGGTATTTGTTTCTGCGGCCTCCACTCTCTTCGATGGTCCGAGGATTTATTACGCGGCGAGCGGGTCGGGTCGGTGTGGGTCGTCTCGATGGCCGTGTGGCCCTCGTCACAGGTGGCAGTGGCGGCATCGGCCGTGCCGCGGTCCTCGAGCTCGCGAGGGAGGGCGCCGACGTCGGCGTGCAGTACAACCGCGGGAAGGAGGCCGCCGATTCAACGGTGGAGGCGGTGCGGAAACTCGGTCCGCGAGCGGTCGCCGCCCAGGCGGATGTCGCAGACCCTCGCGCTGCCGAGCGTCTCGTCGCGAGTATCGTGAAGGGCTTCGGCCGCCTCGATGTCGTCGCGTGCTTTGCAGGCCACCCATTCCGGGCCGAGGAATGGTACAAAGACTATGCCGCGCTCAACCCCGACGAGGTACGGGCCCCGATCGACATCGACTTGCTCGGGTCGATTTTCGTCACTCAGGCGGCCCTTCCGGGGATGGTCAAGGCGCGTCGCGGGAGCGTCATCCTCGTCGGCTCAACGCCGGCCCTGACCGGCGACACGGTCGGGATTCCGTATCTCGTCGCAAAGGGGGGAATCTTGGCTCTCGCGCGCGCCCTTCGCAGGTCTATGGCCCGCGCGGAGTCCGCGTGAACGCGCTCGCCCTCGGGAGCATCGCCACCGAGGCGACCGAGCGGGCCACGCGACCGGAGGACCGGCAAGCGTTGGCCCAGGAACCCGCGCTGCGACGCTGGGGAACTCCCGAAGAGGTCGCGCGCGTCGTGGCGTTCCTCGCCTCGGATGACGCGTCGTACATCACCGGCCAAACGATTGTCGTCGATGGCGGATTCGCGCTCCGCTGATCCGTT
>WNGP01003763.1_pt1 | contig 12711 bp, 12 predicted proteins | sample 5407671 | NCBI WGS metagenome assembly WNGP01 (sample SAMN13153381, study PRJNA577476) | soil metagenome | isolation source: 40 cm soil or saprolite under Garry oak tree replicate 2 | place: USA:California | collected 2016-06-15 | reverse complement strand
GTCGAACCAATTTCAGCTACTGCAATTTGACCTCGTTCAGCCGGCCTTCAAGGACTTGCAGTACCCTCATGCGGGTCGAAACAATTTCAGCTCCCGGCTGGCGCTCCGGGCCGGGCTTCGATTGTCCTTGCAGTACCCTCATGCGGGTCGAACCAATTTCAGCAATATAGTGCGCTCGCTTACCTCGAAGCGCTCCATGAATGTTTTAATGGAAGGATGGCGGCCATCATGAATAAGGGAATCTATATAAAGGATACGTTCAAGTTTGGTAGACATTATCCATCCATCCTTTTCTCTGACTAATGAAAACTGCTGAGTAGCCAAAGACAACCATGAGGAACCTTTCCTCCATCACGACATAAACCAGAGTCTCAAGACCGTAGAAGAGCTGAAAGGAGCGATAGGCAAAGTATATATCCCTATCGATTGATTTGCGAGAAAATAGGACGATTGGATAAGTACCCTCTATCTACCGCTGCAGTAATTATAAAAATATGAGCAGCTACCAATAGCTGCTCATCAAACTTGCAATGCTATAAGCATCCTCAACCATCCCCCGGGGAGATACCGCCTTAATTGTCAAGGATCTGATTCGTTGACAATCGCCAGCAGAAACTCCGATGGCAAGGGATTGCAAAACTCGATGAAATGGCGTATGCTCAGCCTGCAAACGGCCTGAACGTTGGCTGATCACATGAGCAGAGTCTCACACCACGATCCGTTCCTACGCATCTAGACAGGCGAAGCTCAGAGATCATATGGCAGAGAAAGGGAGAGAGCCATGGCTCAAAAAAGACAACGACTGAGCTATTTCTCCGTCATGTTGTACCATCTGACGGGAGAACGTGCCTACAGAGGCAGCGCAGACAGCCCGGCGGGCTTCCTCAAGCTCACCACTACGGGGCGCAAATCTGGAAAACAACGCAATGTGCATCTGATCTATATCCGAGATGGTTCAGCCTATGTGGTGACTGCCTCGAACGGTGGGAAGCAGCGCTATCCGGGCTGGTTTTTCAATGTGCGCAGCAACCCACAGGTCACCATGCAAGTACAAGACGCGCAGGTGAGTGCGGTGGCAGAGGTAGCTGGACCTGATAAAAGAAGGGAACTGTGGGCACGGCTACTGGAAATCGCCCCGTTCTACGCGGGGTATGAGAAGCGTACCTCGCGGGAAATTCCGATGGTGATCTTGCGGCCAGTAGACAAGCAGTAACACTAGATGCTATCACATCCTGTGAAGGTCATCTTCACCGTCGTGCATATACAATCCTGCCAGCCATAAGTTATCTCTCCCTTGCAGCCTTAACAGATGCTTTTGGGCTTGATAGTACTGCAGGTTCACTTTGGGATGCTCATATGTAACCTTTCCTGCCTTTTCTGTGTCCTTTACTAGTGAAGCGTAAAAAACAGCGCGGAGGGAAAAGCATGGATCAGGGCGATGAGGAACTGCTCTCTCTGTTGGCTACCGATCTGGACGGCCAATTTCGGCAGCTCGTTGAGGTCTATCAGCAGCGACTCTATCTCTTTGCCCTGCGCCTGGTAGGTCGTCCAGACGATGCTGAAGACATGGTTCAGGAAGCTTTCATCCGTGCCTATTACGCCCTCAAAGGCACGCCTACTCGCAAGGTTCGCATCCTGAACCTTCCGAAGTGGCTGTATACCATTACCCTCAATGTCTTTCGCAACAGTACGCGCAAGCGTGAGCAACACGTCATCTCGCTGGACCTGCCCGAGAACTGCACGGCGCTTGACCTGGCGGATCAAGCTCTCGGACCCGACGAGGAGGCGCACTGGCGCGAATGGCGACATGAACTCGAGGAGCATATTGCTTCACTTCCAGCACCCTATCGTCCGGCAATCACCCTCTCTTTATTTGAAGAGTTCAGCTCTGCCGAGATAGCTGAACTGCTTCAGCAACCTATCGGTACTGTCAAAGTTTACATCTCTCGTGCGAAATATCGGCTACGACAACTCCTGGAACCCAGAGCGGAGTGACATACAGCTATGGAATATAAACACGTCAAACGATCCTCGTTAAACGGTCATGGCACTGGTAAACCAGAGCGTCAAAAGCATGAGGCTGTTCCCGCCACGCTGCTCCCCGCCGTCTTGAGCCGGCTTGGGCTTGCAGTCAGACCAATGGCGAAACGTGACCAGGCAGTAGCAGCGCTGCAGGATGAGCAAAGTCCTGTGAGAGTAGCAGCCGTGCGCAGTTTAGGAGAACGCAGAGAGGCCTCTTTGCTGCCATTGCTGGTGTCGGCTCTGCACGATTCTGCCTGGGAGGTACGAGCAGCAGCGGTATGGGCGCTGGGTGCATTCAGGGAATACGCTCCTGTTGAGGCCTTGCTCGAAGCTTTGTCCGACGAGGATGGCTCGGTGCGAGCGGCGGCACTTCGTGTGCTTTCCAGCATGAGAGGACAGGTACCGCCAGAGTCATTGACACGCCTGCTCGATGACGCCGATCAGCAGGTACGTGAAGCCGCAGCCTTGACGGTAGAGGAACTTGGTGAGCAGGCGCCGCCGGAGCCTTCGGTTGCTCGATTGCGTGACGAGCACGTAGCTCAAGGCGAGGCCGCTCAGATACCACCTGAGCCATCGCATCCTGAAGTCCTCCCACTGGCCTTCCCATCTCTCCCCCTCACTGTGCAGAGAGCTATGCAGCTCGAAGTGCTGGGAGGTCGATACCAGCTTCAAGGCTCTATAGGTCGGGGTGGGATGGCGACCATTTATCGCGGCCGGGATATGCGTATGGATCACGTCGTGGCCATCAAAGTGCTGCGCGAACTCTATAACACCGAGCCGAAATTTGTGAAGCGCTTTGAGCGTGAAGCGAAAGCCGCCTCAGCGTTGCACCATCCCAATATTGTACAGGTCTTCGACTATGGGCAGACCGATGGCAACTATTATCTTGTCATGGAGTTAGTCGAGGGCACGGATTTGCGCCGCTATCTGCGTTCCCGCGGTGTGCTCGATAGCAAACGTGCCATCATTATTGCCCACGACGTCGCCCTTGGGTTGGGGGCAGCTCATCGGAGGGCGATCGTCCATCGCGATGTCAAGCCACAGAATATCCTGGTAGGTCGTGAAGGCTCGATCAAGCTCACCGACTTCGGCATTGCCAGCGTATATCAAAACCTGAATGCTTCCCGCTTGACGACGACCGGCATGACGCTAGGTACCGTCGAATATATGCCGCCGGAACAGGCGCAGGGAGACATCGTCAGTCCCGCCGCCGATGTTTATGCCCTGGGCATCGTCATGTACGAAATGCTCACCGGCCGTACGCCGTTCGATGGCAATACGGCTGTTGTCGTTGCCATGCAACATATTCAGGACGCGCCCAGGCCGCCCAGCCAGTTTAATCCGCATATTCCGCCCGCCCTGGAAGAGATTATCCTGCGCTGCCTGGAGAAAGTGCCGGAGATGCGCTATCGCGATGGCTCACAGTTGGCACGCGCGCTGGAGTCGCTAAGCGATGCCGAATTTGCAGAAACCACTCCTTCTACAACGGGGCCGCAGCAGGCTCCAGGCGGCCAGATTCCGGCTCGTCCCGTCAACAGTGGCCGCGCAGCGGCGCGGGGTGAGCAACCACCCACATCTTTGCCCAATCCCGTGCTGCCGGTCAGTGTTTCAACCGTGCCTGACGGGGGCAGTCCCGTACCAGTGCCTGTGGTCGCATCCCAGCCGCCGCTCCATCTCGATCAGCCGCAGTCCTACGTGCCGCCCATAGTGTCTTCGGAGTCAAGCTCGACGCGCCCCTATGCGCACGGTGGCGCCCAATCCCAGAATCGTCGCGATTCCCGCTCTGCCAGCGTCGTCACAGCGCTGATCCTGCTGGCAACCTTATTATTGCTAGGCTTTAGTATTTACCTGGCGATCCAGCTGGGCTTCATTAGCATACCAGCCTTCAACAATGGTGGAGTGACGGCCACGCCAGCTGTGGTCAATGGCACTGTTCCCGATCTACGTGGTGATGACTGGGCAACGGCGCAAAAAGTAGCGCAGGGCGCGGGCTTTAAATTAGCATTGGGATATGGTCAAACTTCCCAGGCGGGGGTGGTTATACAACAGAACCCTGATCCTGGTAATCCCTATCAGAAAGGTATGACGATTGACGTCAAAATGGGCCCCAAGCCATCACCGAGTCCGTCGCTGTCACCATCGTCCAGCCCAACGCCATTGCCGACGTCCGGCCCATCACCGGCGCCGACGTAATTGCTTTCATGGGGATCCAGTAGCTACCTATCTTCACATTGCTTTTTCAAAATAACCCTCAGCGCATCCGCCTGCCCACGGTTATACGCCGCCGAGCGCACACCCGGCCCCACAAGTGGCAGCGAACTCTTCTCGCGAATCTCCGCCGCGCGTTCACGCTGCGTAATCTCATGCACCAGTTGCCGATCACTCAATCGCCAACCCTTTGAACGCGCATAATCGGCAAACGCCATAATGCGCCGGTATCCCTCGTCGTAATCTCGTTCTGTTTCCTCTGTGGTCGGCATATGTTGCATAGCGCTGCTTCTCATTCTCTACACTATCGTAGATCTGCTTTATCGTGTTATCTCTATAGCAGATTATGGCAAAAAAAGTATAGCCATGTCAATACAAAATCCAAAAAGAAAACAGGGCGGGCGTACTACGTCCAAAATGATATACTTACAGTAGAGTTTTCCGCTCTAGAGTTGCTTTTCAAAGAAGGAGATGCAGGATGGACACAATTGTCAGAACCCGGCAGGGTATGGTGCGCGGAGCAATGACTGAAGGCGTAGCCGTATTCAAAGGTATTCCTTACGCAGCGCCGCCATTCGGCGACAATCGCTTCCAGCCACCTCGTCCACACGAGCCATGGGACGGTGTGCGTGAAGCGCTTAATTATGGCCCAACAGTACCCAAACCACCGTATTTTCCACCTTTCGACGTACTGCTCCCGGAGCCAGCCATCCCCGGCGAGGACTGCTTAAACCTCAACATCTGGTCTCCCGACCTATCAGGGCGTGCCGGGCTGCCTGTCATGGTCTGGATCCATGGCGGCGCTTTTGCAAACGGTTCGAATGCGATACCGACGTATGATGGTGCTCGCTTTGCACGCGATGGCGTAGTATATGTCAGCATCAACTATCGTTTAGGATCGGATGGTTTCCTCTACCTGGGTGACAGGAACGCCAACCTCGGTTTGCTTGACCAGGTCGCTGCGCTTGCGTGGGTGCGGGATAACATCGCTGCTTTCGGCGGCGACCCGCGTAACGTCACCATCTTTGGCGAATCGGCTGGCGGTATGAGTGTCGCCACACTGCTCTCGATGCCCCGCGCCAGGGGTTTGTTCCGTCGGGGCATTGCTGAGAGTGGAGCTGGCCATCATGTCCTCTCACCCGCGACCGCGCAGAGAGTAGGTCAATACCTCGCCGAGAAGCTGGGCGTTGAACCGACCCGAGAGTCCATCGCGGCGGTATCCTCCGACCTCTTGCTTCAGGCCCAGGTGGAATTGAGCGCCGATGTCTTTGGGAACCCCGACCCGGTGCGCTGGGGCGAGGCGGCGGCCAACCTGATGCCTTTCGAGCCGGTCATTGATGGGGATGTTCTCCCTGCACGTCCGATAGATCGCATCGCATCCGGGGCTGGCGCGGATGTCGATGTTATGGTAGGAACCAATACCGAGGAAGAACGACTGTTTATGGTTCCCAATGGCTCGATCTACCACATTACCGAGGACATCCTGGCTGGCACCATCGCCGCGTATGGACTTCCAGTCGCAGAGACATTGGCTACTTATCGCGCAAAACGTCAGGATGCCAGCGCTGGCGATCTGTACGAGGCCATCCTCACCGACTGGTTTTTCCGTATCCCTGCCATCCGTATGGCCGAGGTCCACACACAGGCAGGAGCAGGGTCCACCTATATGTACGAGTTCGCCTGGCGTTCGCCACAGTTCGATGGTCATCTCGGCGCGTGCCATGCCCTGGAGGTCCCGTTCACCTTCGACAACCTCGACAAGGAGGGGATGGAACTGCTCCTGGGACCCAATCCTCCGCAACAGATCGCGGATGCCATGCACAAAGCCTGGGTCAACTTTGCCACCAACGGCGATCCGGGCTGGCCCCAGTACAACATGAATCGGAGAACGACCATGCGCTTCGATATAACCTCAGAGTCTGTAGAGGACCCCCGCTCCGCCGAGCGATCGCTGTGGGAAGGCCTGCGTTAGTCTCTGCTTCCCTTCCCATATACCCGGCGCCTCGGACTTATTGCCAGAGAAACGAGCGAATGGCAGAGCAATGGAATGTTGCAGGGTACTCGCAAGGGTACCCTGCTACGAAGCCTTATAAGGTAAAGAAGAACCCAAAAAAATAATTACCGCGCAAAATGAGCGGTATTTGCACACTATTGCAACCCTCCCTCTTGCTGCCACATCTTCACTTCACAACACCTATACCCATCACCCAGACAACTTCACCAACACATCCACACCGGCAGCCGCCTTGAATAGTCCAGCTTACTCTAAATAGTCCCCCTCGAGCCTCGCACCAACAAACTCCTCAACACCCTCAACCCCAAACCGCCCGATACGAGCCGGACTCAGCCCCTCCAACTCAATGGTAGATTGACCACTGATCAAATCCGCCACCGCCCGTCCAACGGCAGGCGCAATAGCAAAGCCATGACCGGAAAAACCCGCCGCCAGCGTAAGACCATCCAGCCCTGACATAGCGCCAACGAACGGAATACCATCGATACTTTGCGCTTCCAGCCCGCACCACGAGCGCGCAATGCTCTGTCTCCCCACCGCAGGCAACAATTCGCAGGCGCTTGCCCAGTTGCCCTCAATGCTCGCCTGGCGCACGCGAAAACCGCGTCGATCGGTCGTAGCATCACCAAGCCAGCCGCCGCCAATGAAAAATGCCCCATCATCCAGTTGTTTGAGCGAAAGATGCCGACCCACCGCGCTGATGACAGGCCGCAGTATACCCCTCGCCGGAGTGGAGAGCAGCATCTGTAAAGCATACGTGCGAATGGGCAACCGCAAACCAACCGTAAGCGCCAGTTCATCGCTCCACGCACCCGCAGCCAGCACGACATGCTTGCTTTCAACCTCCCCGCGCTCGGTGCGTACCCCTGTCACCTTTGTGCCGCTCATCGAGAGCGAGAGCGCGGCAGTTCCCGTCCAGTAGGTAGCCCCCGCACGCTGCGCAGCGCGAGCGAACGCGCGCGTCGTGCGTGGTGGGTCCGCCTGTCCATCGCCGGGGCTGTAACTTCCCGCCGCCACGCGCTCAGAAAGCCCCGGCACAAGCTGGTGGACTTCCTGGCGATCCACCAATCTCACATCGGTAAAACCCATCGCCTGCTGCCGTTGCACGAACGTAACCAGTTCTTCCGCCTCAGCATCGCTCTCAGCCAGCAGCAGTTGACCGCCTTGACGGTAATGCAGATCGGCTTCAAGTTCCTGCTCCAGAGTTTTCCAGCGCTCTATAGCCTCAATCGCCAGTCGCGCCTCCGCCGGATGACGTCCCTGGCGTCGCACACCTCCGGCGCTTGCCCACGATGCCGCCGGTTCGCTGGCAATCCCTGAGCGCTCGATCACTACCACCTGTCTCCCTTGTCGCGCCAGCGAATAGGCAATGGAGTTGCCGGTCACACCCCCACCGATTACCGCCACATCAAAATGTGCTGTACCCATGAACGCCCTCCTGACGAGAACTTTCAGGCACGGGCAGCTTTACGCGTCTTTCTCTGAAATGCCCTGAACGGCCCGCTATGATTCTGTGGCATGTGACCGCGCAGGTGCGTCCCGCCTTCCTCGTAGCTCTCATGCTCAATCGTACCATATTGATGGAACTGCGCCACCAGCTCTCCCCGGTCATACGGAATCAGCACATCCAGCGACACAAACTGCAACTGCAAGTTATCGCTGATGCAGCGCAGCAGTTCATCAACGCCCGTCCCCTGTAATGCCGAAACGCGCACAGCGGGAAACTGCGCCGACGCGCCCTCCAACTGGAATGACACATCACACGGCGCCACATCACTTTTATTCAACGCGATCACGATTGGACGCTCGCCCGCGCCGATCTCCTCCAGCGTGCGCTCGACAGCCTCGACCTGTCGCTGCATCGAGGGGCTGGAAACATCAACCACGTGCACGAGCAGGTCAGCCTCAGCCACCTCCTCCAGCGTCGCGCGGAACGCCGCCACCAGCGTCGTGGGCAGCCGCTGCACAAACCCCACCGTATCGGTGAATAACAGCTCCTGTCCCCCGCCCAGCCGTACCCGGCGCGTCGTAGGATCAAGCGTGGCGAACAACTTGTCTTCAGCCACGGTGCTCGCGCCCGCGAGCTGATTAAGCAGCGTCGATTTGCCCGCGTTGGTATACCCGACCAGCGCCACAACCGGCGCCCCGCTATCCTTACGCCGCGTGCGGTGAAGCTGGCGATGCGTGCGCACATGCTCCAGCTCCTCCTCCAGCGCGCTCTTCTGACGGCGCAGCAAGCGGCGGTCAACCTCGATCTGCTTTTCACCTTCACCGCGCTGCTGCACACTGCCCTTCTGCCGCGATAGGTGCGACCACTGCCGGGCCAGGCGCGGCAAATCATACTCGATCTGCGCCAGTTCCACCTGCAAGCGTCCCTCTTTCGTACGCGCCCGCTGCCCAAAGATGATCAAAATGATCTCTCCTGCCGTACGTACAGCTACCTCCCGATTACATTATGTGGTTCCCGTTCGGACAATCATATTCTACCCGTTGCGGTACACCAGACCTGAAACTCTCGACAGTCTGCCTGGAAAACAGTGATCGTATGATCACCGCTTGCTTGGCACAGACACCCATTCCAGGCTGTTTAAATTGTGCTCCCTCATTTTTACGCATGTAGGGCAAAAGTTGTCACATGCATTTTTCGTGCCTTCTGACAAAGGTTGTCCCTTCGTTATGAAGACAGGCCTTCACGAGGTTTTGCCTCCGTCAAGAGTATATACCTCTCCTCAAAAAAGGCAAGGCACAGAAGGAAAAGAAAATATCATATTAGAGAGGGTTCAAGTCCCTCCTTCGGCATTACTCGTCTTTCTACGTCTACCAACGTCTTCCACCCGCTCCAGAAGCCAATCGAATGTCCACTGCCATCCATTAAAATCCACGGCTGTCTACCAGTTTTGCTGTCAAAGATAACTGAAAGAATACAAGGTGCGGGCTGTTTCCGGGGGCCTACAAACAAAGAAAAAGAGCCGCAATCTTTGTTGGTTGCGACTCTTTCTATTTTCGCGTATAACTCATCGCTTCATAGCAGGAACGATCGCTGAGGATGATTACAAAGACAATGAGGGAGTAGAATATGGAAAGAAGGTTCGTGACAGCCTGCTTGGAAGGCAGATAGTCGCAGGATCGCCGATCGCTTCCTGTAAAATGGCTCTGGGAGTGCATTCATACGATTCGATCGCGATCCACGCACATCTGAGGCAGATAGTCGCCCGCATTTTGAGGCAGATGGTCATGGATCATATGCACTGGAAAGAGTATACGCGCCACCTTCTCGAAAGGCAAGAGAGGCAGATGGTCAACCATCCAGGAACGCAGCACCCTCCTTCTCCTATGCTCTCTGAAATGTCTTGAACATCTTTCTGATGGCAAAGTGAAGACCACCAGAGCACGAGGACGGAGACACCTTCGATAGAAGAGGGCGGGCAGCGTCACGGTCGTTTGAGACCGGCTTCAACGAGCGCTCGTTCGAGCAGGTCTCGCACTCCCAGCACATCAGCCCACTGCGCCAGGTAGGGAACATCAAGGGCTGCGCCCTGCTGCTTGATGATCCCGAGAATATCATTCCACTGCCGTGCGGAGGAGCGCCCTCCCATCTCAAACCACTCCAGTTTGGTCAGTACCGCGTCCTCTGCCGAGGCCACCCTCACCGATCGTGTTCCTGCTTCCAGAATGTGCGTCTGGGCACGACGTGCTTCTTCTCTCGTAAAGGCCCGCCGTTTGAGCGGGATCAGATCCACTTTGAGCATGGTGTTGAGGTGGATCACATTGTAGGGCAGGCCACGTCGAACCGCGTCTTGCCAAGCCTGCTCATCGACGTAGTAGTCACTCTGGAGGGCCTGTACGAGGGAGCGGACCTGGTGAGACCCGATATCGGCGATCACATCGACATCCTGGGTGCGCCGAGCCAGACCGTGGAGCGAGCTGGAAACCGAGCCCCCGATGTAGTACGTGATGCCAAGCCGCTCGAACGCCTCGATGAGGGGAGTGAGCGCCTCCATGACCTCATGATACAGCGACATCAACGGCCTCTTCCTTCCTCTCCTCTCTTGCTCTCGGCTGTTGCCCTCAGCTGCCAGAGGGTCGGCATACTGAGGCGGTTTCCGATGCTCGCACCCGCTTGCTGCTGGTTCGTCACGCTCAGGCCTCTTGCAGCCCGGCATCGGCCAGCGCCCGGCACCACGTCTCCATCACGTCGAGCTTACCGACCCATTCTGCCAGGAGCGCCAGATCGAGGTCTGGTCCCTGCACTTTAAGCATGCCCAGAATGTCGTTCCATTCAGCATCGTCCTGCATGCCATCGGTACGCGATCGCTCGTCTCGCTGGTAGCGTTGCACCTTGAACAGGACCATTTCCGTGGCCGAGGCGAGCTGGATGGGAGGATAGCACTCATCAAGCATGTGGCATCTGACCAGTTGACGCATGAAGGTATCGAACGCATCTTGTTTCGGGAGGACTACATCGACCTTCATGAATGAGTCCAGGTGGATCAACGGAAACGGCATGTGTTCTCGCACGGCCTCCCGGGCCTCATCCTCGTCCAGGAGGTAGTGCTGCCCAAGCACTGCGAACAACGAAGAAAGCATCTCTTCGCCAAGGTCGACGACCAGGTCGATATCCTGAGCCAGTTGCTGCATGCCATGAAGCGAACTGGCAATCGAGCCTCCCAGGTAATACGGCACGTGCAGTTCTTCGAAGGCATGCAGAGCAGGAAGCATGACCGCTATCAGCTCGGTCGGCTGAAGGTGCCAGCACGCGCGCATCTCTAGCGCTGCTTGCACGCGCTGAGCGAGGTCAGTTCCATAGGAGCATGAGAGCAAATGCACTGCCGCTTCTTGCTCGCTGGCCTCGCGGTGGCTCTCTCGCCATGCCCGGATGTTTGCCCAGAACGCGCTCTGGGTCAATGATTGCACGAGCCTGAACCGCTTGCTCACGGGAGATCTGCGGACCACCTCAATCATGATTCGCTCGGCATCAGGATGGGTATCGACGGACTGCATTCTCATCTTTTTCTCCTCTTATGCATAGTGTACGAGCATTGCTCTAGCTCGTCAAGGGAGAAGAGAGGAAGCCTGGAATGCTCTGGCTGCAGCTCAACCTGGATCAGGATGATCGTCAGCCATACAGATTCGGCTCAAACAGAAACAGGTCGCTCATACACGTTCACGACGATCGAGATCGACAAAGGCCCTCCTGAAACGGCGAGCGTGCGGGGACTTACGCATAGAGTGTTGATGCCTCTCTGCACTGCTGCTGTCTGACAAGTTCATAAGAATCGCCGCGTTGTCAGACACGAGCGTTCCTCCCTGTCTGACACCTTGTTGCTCGTTGAGCACATTACATAGGAGAACCGCGCTCATACCTCTCAAAAAGAGGATGACAACGAATTGGCCATGTAGGTCACCCGATCCGCCGCCGGTTGGCTTCTACGTCTTTCCACCGAGTGTACCCAAGTCTCGGCAAGGCACCATGCACGCGGAGGAAGGAGCGTGAAATGGATTCCAACGAGCAAAGATCGAGGCTTTCAGAGCGGAGGCATCGCTGGGGGAGCTCGTATGAGCCCCAAGCGGAGCGTACGGTCAAAAGACGATGGAAGAAGAGCACACGGCAATAGTCGGTCTCCTCCCATCCTTGCAGGATGGTACTCTTGGCGCAGCCTCTTCGTCATTACTGAAGGAGGAACATCACGCCTGGGAATGCGCATACCAGGAAGCCCCAACAGGCGACGTGTGAGTTGTGCTGAAGATGCGAGGCCGGGGCGCAAGCGGCTGGTTGAAGAGGTCGTTGCGCGTTGTTGCATGCCCCGCGGAGAAAGGAGCTGAGAGATGTTTCACTTCAACGCCTCTGGGCTGACCCATCTGCTCGCCACGTACGGCTATTGGGCGCTGCTGCTCTTTGTGGCGATCGAGAGCACCGGCATTCCCTTCCCAGGCGAAACCATGCTGCTGGTGGCTGCCATCGCTGCCGGGACGACGCATCAACTTTCCATTGCGTTCGTGATCATGGCCGCTGCCAGCGGGGCCATCCTGGGGGATAACCTGGGCTTCTGGGTCGGACGAGAGGGCGGCTACCGCCTGCTGCGCCGCTACGGTCGCTATGTCCGCCTCGAAGAACGCCGGCTCAAACTGGGGCAGTACCTTTTCCTGAAGCACGGGGGCAAAGTGGTCTTCTTCGGGTGCTTTGTGGCGGTGCTGCGTGCCTGGGCCGCATTTCTGGCTGGCACCAATCGGATGCGCTGGCCGCGCTCATCATCATCGCGGCCTTCGTCATCGTGCGCCGCAACGAACAGCGTCTGGCGGACGAGGCGGAGCGGGCCTTGCCAGGTTCACTCGACGCCTACCAGCCGAGAGAGAAACATCCGTGACAGACACTCGCCGGGAAGAAAGCCTCTCGATGCGACAGCGGGGTCGGGTGCAAGCAAGGGAGAAGCCAGATGATGTTTGTTAGAAACGAGTCGTGATGCTGT
>WNGP01003760.1_pt1 | contig 12713 bp, 13 predicted proteins | sample 5407671 | NCBI WGS metagenome assembly WNGP01 (sample SAMN13153381, study PRJNA577476) | soil metagenome | isolation source: 40 cm soil or saprolite under Garry oak tree replicate 2 | place: USA:California | collected 2016-06-15 | reverse complement strand
CCTATCGGCGGTGGCGGATTGCTTTGTGGGACCGCGGTCGCAGCGAAGTCGATGCGGCCAAAAATTAAAGTGATCGCCGCCGAGCCCGCGAATGCCGACGACGCAGCGCAATCATTTCGTGCCGGAAAAAGAATTGTGGCGGAAAAGAAATTCACGATCGCGGACGGACTGCGCACAAATGTCGGCGAGCGGAATTTCCCGATCATTCAGCGTTACGTTGATGACATCGTGACGGTCAGCGAAGACGCGATCGTTTCGGCCATGCGCACGATTTGGGAAACGATGAAGATCATCATCGAACCGTCAGCGGCGGTACCGTACGCCGCAATCGCCGAACGTAAGATCGAGATCTCCGGCAAACGCGTCGGCATCATCCTCACTGGCGGCAATGTTGATCTCGACGCCCTGCCCTGGAAATGAATCAGAAGTCACCGATCAGAGATCAGCAGTCGGATTATTTCAACGTGATCTCGCGCATTGTCTTGGTGCCTAGAATTTCGCGAATGTCCAAACGTTTCACGGCCAGATCGCGCCGTTGCTCTTCGGAACCCATTACTTTCGCGATAACTGGATCCATTTTGTCGCGCAAATTGTCGAACGCCGCCCAGTTTGGATACTCCACCAAAATTAGAATGTTGAAGTCGTGCGGATCGGAGGCTTCGCCGTTCAGGATCTTGTAATCGAGGATGATCTTCTCTTTTTTCTCCGCATCGTAAACCGGTTTCACAGTACCGGTGATCTGCTTGATATACTCGTCGGCCAATCCCGTTTTGGTCTTGATCATCGTCAAAGTCCAAACGGGGCCTTCGTTGTAAGGAGCGCTGCTTCCGCCTGCAGCTTTAGCGGCTGTTGTTGCGGGCGTCGCAGAGCTTTGTGCGAAGCAAAAACCGGACAGAACGCAAGTTAGTGCGACAATAGCGAGGATTCGTGTTCTCATGGCGGCGGAGCTTGAAGAATTTTCGGCAGGATGAACAGGATTTTAATTGAGTTTGATGTCCGCTAGATTCTCCGAGTTATGAAAAAGCAACTGTCTCTCGCTCTTGCCGTAGCAATCTCCTGCTCTCCTTTGGGCGTCGCGTTTGCCCAATCAGCCAATTCGACGATGAAGGCCGTCGTCTTGAATGAGTACGGCGGACCCGAAGTTTTGAAATACCAGGACGCGCCGCGGCCAGAAGCGAAGGACAACGAAATCCTCATCCGCGTGATCGCGGCCGGTGTGAACCCAGTCGATGGGATGGTTCGCGCGGGGATGTTCGCGAAATATTCTAAGAGCGCGTTCCCAATGGTCCTAGGCTATGACGTCGCCGGAATCGTTGAGAAAGCCGGGGCAAAGATCGACAAACACAAACCGGGCGACGCGGTTTATGCCTACATCGGATTGAAAGAAGGTGGCGGTTATGCGGAGTACGCAGTGGCAACGGACAAGGAAGTCTCGCCGAAACCGAAGTCACTCAGTTTCGTGGAGGCAGCAGCTGTCCCGCTCGCAGCCGAAACCGCTTGGCAGGCGCTCTTCGATACAGCGAAATTGAGCGCGGGTCAGACGGTCCTGATTCACGGCGGCTCCGGCGGCGTCGGAGGTTTTGCGATTCAAATTGCAAAAGCGCGCGGTGCGAAAGTTGTCGCGACCGCATCGACGGCCAATCAGGGTTTACTAAAGGAACTCGGCGCCGATGTGGCGATCGACTACACGAAGCAAAAATTCGAAGACATCGCCAAAGATGTCGATGTGGTGATGGATTCGATCGGCAAAGATACGCTGGCACGTTCCTACGGCGTAGTGAAGAAGGGAGGATTCATCGTGTCGTTGGTCGCGCGACCAGATCCTGCGGAACTGGAGAAGCATGGGATTCGCGGTGCGCCGATGAGCGTAGACCCTAATTCGGCCGAGCTAGCGGAGATCGGAAAACTGATCGACGAGAAAAAGATCAAGGTGGTCGTGTCGCAAATCCTTCCGCTCGCTGATGCGGCCAAAGCGCAGGAACAGGCCGCGACCGGTCACACTCGGGGCAAAATTGTGTTAAAGGTGGCGGAACAACCGAAATAACCAGAGGACAGAGGACAGAGGTCAGTAATTTTGAAGATCGACGTTGTATGAATTGGGAAGCGATCAACGCCGTTGCACAACTGATCAGCTCAATTGGCGTGGTCGCGTCGCTTTGGTATCTCGCAGTCCAAGTGCATCGCAGCACGCGCATCGCGAAGCTCTCCGCCCAGGATGCGGCCACGACCGCGTTACGGGAGGTGACTCGCCCCTTCGCTGAAAATCCGGAGGTCGGCCGGATCTGGCGAATCGGCTTGGAAGATCTCGATGCGCTATTGCCGGACGAGAAAGCGAGATTTTTCCACGTCGCGTTTCAATTCCTTAAAGCGATGGAGACGATTCATTTCCATTACGCTTATGGATTGATGGAGGAACCGGTCTGGCGCGGCTGGCGCAATCTTTACGAACATTATCTCGCGACGCCGGGGCTGGAATTTTACTGGAGCGTCCGACACAATCTTTTCTCCGAACGCTTCCAGGAATTCATCGCCGGGCTTGATCGCCCAGCGCAACGGCTCACGGTCGCAAATTTGCTCGGCCAGGAAAAGATCGACAAAATAGCAGCGCGCTAGTGCGCGAAACCGGGAAGTCGTTTGGCGGTGGATTTCGGATGCTGCTGTTTGCGCGATTTAAGAAAACCAGAGCCGCGAATGGCGGTCGATTGAATTGCAATCGAGTCGACCGCGACGTAAACACTAACGCACGCATCCGCCGGGTCTTTACTGCCAAACAAACGTTCCCAATCGGCTCGCGCAGCCTGGCAGAGCCGGCGATATTTCAAATCCAAAGCGTGCCGCAATCCGGCAACGACTTCCACCTTGGCCAACTCTCTCTGAAATAGGGCCCGTTTCCCCTCTTCCATGCTCATTGGCTTACTTTGAGCAGGAAGCAGGCCGGAATCAGAAAGCAGGGCTCACAATTCAGGCGGCACCGAGGTAAATGGTTGATCACGAAATTGATATTTCGCCAGCGAGAAAATTGCCGACGTGGGTGATAAAAAGTAGAAAGTAGGAAGTAGAAAGCAGAAAAAGCTGAAAGGTTCTCCGCGCGAGTCCTCTAGATTCTACTTTCTGCTTCCTACTTTTCCGTCATCACTTTTTTAATCGACGAATCGTCGTCCAACAAAATCCACTCGATCACCGAGAGCGGCAGACTGCCGTTCTTAATTAGATCATCGTGAAATTGGCCGAGCCTGAAATTGTCACCTTGTCGATCTTTGTAGCGACCGAGCAAGTTCATGATCTGCCATTTGCCGATGATGTAGCTGATCTTTTGGTGCGGACTTGACGCCGAGCCGGCAGCTTCGCCTTCCGCCGCTTCGCGATCGAGTCCGCCCGCGTCCATGAAATATTTTACCGCTTGCTCAAAGGTCCATTTGCCGGTGTGCAGATTCACATCGACCCCGATTCGCGCTCCCCGATAACGCGACAGCCGCAAGATTTGTCCCTGCGCCGGCGAGTTGTTCGGATACAAACCTGTGCGCATCAACATTTCCTCGCCATAAAGCGCCCACCCTTCGACAAAAACGCCATCGGCATGCTGCCGGCGAATCTCATCGCTCAGATGATTCGCGATCGACAGCTGCATGAAGTGACCGGGAATTCCTTCATGACCTAAAATCGGCCGTGGATCTTCAATCGCAGCGCGAATGTAAAAATTCTTCGACTGCGGATTGTAAGTTGGAATGAAAAAGAAGCCGGCTGGGTCCTTGTCGTAAACACCTGGTGGATTCATAAAACCGCCAGGACTGGTCGGCTTGAACGCTTCCGGTAACTGTCGAATCTGAAATGGTCCGAGATAATCGGGGATTGTGACGAGTTTATGTTCCTTCAGGAAATTGACCATTTCGGTCTCGCGGCTTTCGTACGCTTTCAGGAACGAAGCCTGATCGGGCGGAATGTTTGCGGCACGCGACGGATCAGGATCGGCTAATTTTGGATCCGGCAGAAGCGCTTCGAGTGCCCGGTAACGTCCATTTTCCACGCGCCCGATCGTTTCCACTTCGCGCGCGTCGAGCGGCAAAAGCAAAACGTGTTTGAGATAGTAGTTGTAATTCGCTTCGCCCATCGGAGCGAAGTCGACCATCTTCGGCATCCGTTTCTCGAGCTCGTCGGCGAAACTGTGCGCCGCGGCCAGCGCCGCATCACGCGCCTTGATCAGTTCTTCATGCTCGGTCGGCGCAAGATCGACATCCAACGCCATCAAGCTGCCTTTCAGAAGCGGATCGATTGACCGTGCGGAATCGATCGCGAGCTTGGCGTAAAGTCTTACCGGATTCTGAAGGTTGCTCAGTCCTTGTTTTAATAACGCCGGCATCGCTTTGAGCCGCGCGGTCGCGGACAGCGCGCGTTTGCGCGGCGTGTCGTATTCCTTTTTCAGCAGCGAGAAAATGGCACTGACGCATTCGCCGATATAAGTCTGCGGATTTGTCCGTTCGAATTTTAGAACGCGATTTTGAAAATCGACGCCTTCGAGTTGCGAGCGAAACAAAATCGCATCGATCTGTTCGTCCTTCGGCCACGTTCCGATCTTCATAATGCGTACCTTGTCGAGCAGTGTCCGGACGTGCTGCGCGCGCTCGGCTATTTTTGCCGGTGAAAAATCGGCCAGCTTATCATCCCAGGTGTGGAGGCCGGCGTTGCTGCTTGAGACCGGGTCGCTCTGGTTCCGCCAGTTGTAGTAATCGTTCGCTAATTTGTGCAACGCCGCTGCGCCCATCACGTGATCCTGGTTCGCATTCGTGATCAATGTTTTGTTGGAGACGTCCGGTTGTCCTCGCGGCGTCGGCTGAGCGTGCAATAGAAGTGTTCCAACGATAATAAATATGGTGAAGAAAATTACTTTCGCTTTCACGATGTCGATCTTAGTAAACGGCATCAAATGAGAAAGCCTAATTCAGCTGCATGAAAACGCTTGGCATGATCGGCGGCGTCGGTCCCGAGAGCACGATCGACTATTACAAGAACATCATTGCGCTTTATCGCGAACGCCGGCGCGACGGCAGTTATCCACAGTTCGTAATTAATAGCATCAACCTGAAGAAAGGCGTCGACTTCATGGACGCAAACAATCTTCCCGGTATGGCTGACTTTCTTCTCGAGGAGATCAAAAAACTTGCGCCGGCCGGCGCCGATTTTGGATTAATCGCGGCGAACACGCCGCACATCGTCTTTGATGATATCGCTCCGAAGTCGCCGATCCCGCTGATCAGCATTGTCGAAGCAACGTGTGCATACGCCAAAGCGCGAAAAATGAAATGCCTCGGTTTGTTCGGCACGCGCTACACCATGCAGGCCGACTTTTATCAGAAAGTTTTCCAGCGCGAAGGAATTGAATTGGTTGTGCCGAAATCGAAAGACCAGGATTATATCCACGACAAATATTTTGCCGAGCTCGTCCCGGGAAATTTTTTGCCCGAAACGCGCGCCGGATTACTCGCTATCGTGGACCGGATGAAAACCAAGATCGACCCGCCTTCTCCGAGCGATGGTCCGGGTCGGAGCTACGGCGCGCCAGGCATCGACGGGGTGATCCTTGCCGGAACCGAATTGCCGCTAATCCTGCGCGGCGAAAGGCACAACGGCGTTGTGTTGTTGGACACCGGGAAGATTCATTGCGAAGCCGCCGTCGACGCGATGTTCTCGTAGCATGAGAGTCCTCGTCGTTTATCTTTTACTCTTGTCCAATTTCCTTATGGCCCAACCTAAGAACGAACAGGACAGAACTCGTTACGCTGTGATCGGCGATTCGTATTCGTGCGGCGAAGGCGCGACGCTGAAAGAATCGTGGCCGGCGTTGTTAACTCAGCACTTGAATGTTCAAGGGTTGCATATCGATCTTGTATCCAATCCGTCAGTGACCGGTTGGACGACCAAGGACGCGATCGATCGCGAATTGCCCAAGTTCGTAAACTCGAACCCTAACTTCGCTACCTTGCTCATCGGCGTGAACGATTGGGTCCAAGGTGTCGATGAGACAACGTTTCGAAACCGCTTCAGTTACCTCGTAGATCAAATGCTGGCTGTGCTCCCGAATAAGAAGCGCTTACTCGTTGTCACAATCCCGGACTTTGGAGTAACGCCGACCGGGCCGAAGTATTCCCGCGGTCGCAACATTCATGAAGGAATTCTTCGATTTAACCAGGTCGTGACTGAAGAAGCGCGAAAGCGTGGGTTGGAAGTTGTCGATATTTTTCCGCCCAGTAAAAAAATGGGCCAGGACAAATCGTTAGTTGCGAAAGATGGTTTGCATCCATCGGCCAAAGAATACGCCGAGTGGGAGAAAATTATTTTCCCGGCTGCGCTGGAACTACTCACCAATCGGCAAGCGGCAGTCGAAAATCGAAAATGAAGTGTGGGCGGTGAGGGTTTCGAACCCCCGACCCTCTCGGTGTAAACGAGATGCTCTACCACTGAGCTAACCGCCCGCTCCTGGAAGTTGCGTCGCACTTTACACATTGCGGAAACTGGAGCAATGCGACAAAAGAATAATTCCCGATGAGCCAGCGTTACTTCGAAGATCTCAAAGCTGGCGACCGATTCAAGTCGGGTACCTACAAGGTCACCGAGGAACAAATAGTTTCGTTCGCGCGCGAGTTCGATCCACAGCCCTTTCACTTGGATCCGGCGGTTGCTCGCCAACCAATGTTCAAGGGCCTCATCGCCAGCGGCTGGCATACTGCGGCAATTACCATGCGTTTATTTGTGCAAACATTGAACTTCGCCGAAGGCGCAATCGGTCTCGGCGTGGACGAGCTGCGCTGGCCGAATGCGGTTCGACCCGGTGATGTCTTGCAAGTGGAAACGGAGATTGTCGACCTTCGCGAGTCGCGATCGAAGCCGAGTCAGGGGATTGTCCGCATCCGGAATGTGACGACAAATCAGCGCGGTGAAGTTGTGCAGACGATGTTCGCCTCAGCCCTAGTCTTACGGCGAAGTGATAGGATTACACGCTAGGAGTAGAACTAGTTTAGCTCTCCGCGCGGAGACTACTCGCAACTATCTCTTGCATTAGGAAAGACTTTACTCTATCGAAGACGTCTATGGACTTATCAACGCGAAACTTGGAACAGGCATTGTCGATTCGTCGCCAGATTGATGCTTTGGAGAGACGACTCAGGGGTTTAGTTGGTGGAGCGGGAGGCGGCGGCGCAACGGCTGCTCCGCGCGGAGGAGGCAGACGCCGAATGTCAGCGGCTGCCAGGGCAAAGATTGCCGCCGCAGCGCGCGCGCGTTGGGCGCGAGTAAGAGCACGCGGTGGTGGTGCTAAAGCAGCTAAGAAGGGCGGACCACGCAAAGGCGGGATCACCGCAGCTGGTCGCAGACGACTTTCACAGCTAATGAAAGCGCGCTGGGCGGCTAAAAGAAAAGCGAAGCGCAAGTAGAAGCTGCTAGTTACATTCTCCGCTGAAGACCCAACATCGAGTAGAAGGAAACTACCTTAGCGACTACGATCGGTTAAGCAGTTTCATCATCGCTTCCGGATATCGCGAGCCGGCGAAGGCGTCTTTTGGCGCGACTTTATCGATGCGCTCGAGATCTTTGCTTGTAAGATCGAGATCGAGCGCACCGATGTTCTCCTGCAAGTATTTCCGGCGTTTTGTCCCTGGAATTGGAACGATGTCTTCGCCCTGCGCCAGCACCCAGGCCAGCGCGAGCTGAGCCGGCGTGCAACGTTTTTCCCGCGCGATTTCTTGCACGCGTTTTACCAGATCGAGATTGCGCTGAAAATTTTCACCCTGAAATCGCGGCGTTGTTTTGCGGTAGTCTTCGTCTGGTAAATCTTCCGGTCTTTGAATCTTGCCAGTCAGGAATCCGCGGCCGAGCGGACTGTATGGTACGAAACCGATTCCAAGCTCGCGACAAACGCCGAGAATTTCCGCTTCTGGATCTCGCGTCCAAAGCGAGTATTCCGATTGCAGCGCTGTGATTGGATGAACCGCGTGGGCGCGGCGAATTGGTTCGCCGCCAGCCTCGGACAATCCGAGAAAGCGCACCTTGCCTTCGCGCACCAATTCCGCCATCGCGCCAACTGTTTCTTCAATCGGCGTGTCGGGATCGACCCGGTGTTGGTAGTAAAGATCGATGCAGTCCAGTTGCAGCCGCCGCAGACTTCCTTCGCATGCTTTTTTCACGTATTCGGGTTTGCCACTGATCCCGCGAAACTCCGCCTTCTCGGGATCGCGCAAGATTCCGAACTTCGTTGCGATGATGACCTGTTCCCGATGCCCTTTGAGGGCGCGGCCTAACAACTGTTCGTTGGTGTGGGGCCCGTATACGTCGGCGGTGTCGAAAAAGGTGATCCCAAGCTCGAGCGCGCGCTGAATTGTCGCGAGCGATTCGTCGTCGTCGCGTCCGCCGTAAAAATCGGACATCCCCATGCAGCCAAGACCGATCGCCGAGACAATCGGTCCGCCGCGTCCAAGTTTGCGTTGTTTCATATTTGTCCGATCCAGGTGCGCGGCGCGGATTCCTCCCAGCGCTCGCGAATGTTGCGAAATGTTGTTTCCTCGAGTGGACCAGCTTCCCGCAATTTCGCATTCTCATTCCAACGCTCCGGCTTTTTCGTGCCAACGATCGCGGTGTGCACGCCCGGAACGCTAAGTGTGAAACGCAGGGCAATCGAAACGCTCTTTTCCAAATCACGGTGCAGGAAGTCGTAATTCAATTTCCGCAATCGTTCCCAGTATTCGTGGTGATAAGAATCGATCGGGCGATGTCCTGTCTTCCAAGCCACGTTTGCGATCGGCCGCTTCGCAATCACGCCCATTTGTTTTTCGCGCGCCAGCGGCAAGGTCAAATCGATTGCTTCCTGATCGGCGATGCTGATGGAAGTTTGCAGCGTGTCGAACGCGCCGCTTTCCACCGCGAACCGAGCGGCTTGGCTATCGCCGCTGTAACCGACGTAGCGGACATATCCGCGCTTGCGTGCCGTTTGCAACGCGTCGATCGCTTCGCCCTTGCGCAACGTTGACTCCGAACAGCTATGCAATTGCACGATGTCGATCTTGTCCGTTTTCAGCCGCCGCAAACTGCGCTGAACGCTTTCCAGAATCGAGGCTTTCGACCAATCAGCTCGCTCACCAAAACCATGCGGATGACCGCACTTGGTGAAAAGATAAAATTCTTTTCGGCGACCGCTCACTGTCTGTCCGATCAGCTCTTCGCTGTTGTAGTAACATTCCGCGGTATCGATCACATTTAGACCGGCATCGAGCGCGCTATTCAGCAGTTCAGCGACAGTTTCAGGCGACGCGTGTTCGTAGCCGATCTCGGATCCTCCAAATCCGAGGACCGAGACGTCCATGTCGGTCTTTCCAAGGCGACGCTTTTCCATTGTCTGTCAGATGAGCCGCGGATTGCGCGGATGTAGACGGATAAATGCAAAAGCAAACTGCGCAATCCGCAATCAAAATAGTAATCGTGTTTTGCCTTTGCCGCGCTCGATCCGGCCAATTCTTCTTGCGTGCAAGATCGACCTCGCGCGTTTGGCATCGCGCTCAGCGACGATTGCGACCATTCCGATCCCCATGTTGAAGACCTGATACATTTCGGCCGAACTCACGCGGCCGTTTTGCTGCAGGATTTTGAAAATCGACGGCACGCGCCAGCTTTTGGTTTCGATCACTGCGTCGCACTTTTTCGGGAGAACGCGCGGCAAATTGTCGATCAAACCGCCGCCGGTGATGTGAGCGAGTCCTTTGATGATTCCATCCGGAACTTTTGCGAGCAATGGCTGATAATTTTTGTGCACGCGAAGCAGATCCTTGCCGACGGTTTTTGTCGATAGTGGCAAGCGCGATCTCGGCTTCAGTTTCATTTTTTCGAAGAAGATTTTTCGGGCCAGTGAGTAACCGTTGGTGTGCAAACCATTTGACCCAAGCCCAAGCACGACGTCGCCAGGTTTAATTTTCGATCCATCGATAATCTCTTTGCGGTCGACCACGCCGACGATGCAACCGGCGAGATCGTACTCGCCTTTACGATAAATTCCCGGCAGTTGCGCCGTCTCGCCTCCGATTAACGCGCAACCCGCCCTTCGACAAGCGCCTGAAAATCCGCGGATGAGTTGATCGAATACGCGCGGCTCGAGTTTTTCGCAGCCAATGTAATCGAGGAAAAATAGTGGCCGCGCGCCCAGCACGGCGATGTCGTTCACGCAATGGTTCACCATATCGGCGCCGACCGTGTCGTGCTGGTTCATCGCGAACGCGATTTTCAATTTCGTTCCCACGCTGTCGATGCTGGCGACGAGGACCGGGTCGCGCATTCCGGAGAATTGTACTCGAAACAAACCTCCGAAGCCGCCGATTTTGCCGAGCACGTGCGCTCCATGCGTTTGCCTAACGAGCGTTTGGATCCGGCGTTTGAGCTTGTTGCCAAGATCGACATCAACCCCGGCGCGCGCGTAAGCCTTTTTTCTTGTCATGTCGAGCGGAGCCGAGACATCTCTTACTATTTCTTTTGCCGAGGACTCGCAGAAATATCTAGAGATTCCTCGACTTCGCTCGGAATGACAGAATAAAAATTCGTCGATCGCGTTACTTCAGGTCCGCGAACAACGTGGGATGCCGTTCTTGCTCGACGAGTGCTTTGGAGCGGGCCTCGCGCTTTTCCATGATGAACTTGTCGAGCGCGGGGTCGACCGGGAGGGGATAATTGCCAGTAAAGCAGGCGAGGCAGAATTCGTTCAAAGGTTTTCCAGTCGCGCGCACCATGCCTTCGACATCCAAATAACCGAGACTGTCGACACCGAGATATTTCCGGATTTCTTCCATCGACATCTGGTTTGCGATCAACTTTTGCGGATCAGGAAAATCGATTCCGTAATGGCAGGCGAAACGGTGCGGCGGACAGCTCACCCGCATGTGCACTTCCTTTGCGCCGGCCTCGCGCAAGTTTACGACTCTCGCGCGCGCGGTCGTGCCGCGAACAATCGAGTCGTCGATAACCACGACGCGTTTCCCCGCCACCATTTCCTTGATCAAATTCAATTTCACGCGGACGTCGAAATCGCGAATAAGCTGGCTCGGCTGTAAAAAAGTTCGGCCGATATAGTGGTTTCGAACAAAGGCATGGCCGAAGGGGATTTTCAGCTCTTCGGCAAAACCGAGCGCCGCGTAATTGCCGGAGTCCGGCACCGGAACGACGATGTCGGCCTCAACCGGAAATTGGCGGGCGAGTTCGCGGCCCATTTCGGTGCGGACTTTGCCGACATTAACGCCGCCGATGATGCTGTCCGGTCGCGCAAAATAAACGTACTCGAACATGCAGAAGGCAGGCTGTTGCGGTTGAAGCGGAAACTCGGAGCGCATTCCGTCTTCATCGATAATCAAAACCTCACCCGGCTTGATTTCGCGAACGAACTCCGCGTGAATTAAATCAAACGCACAGGTCTCGGAAGCGAGGATGTAGGCATCGTCGAGTTTGCCGAGCGAGAGCGGCCGCCAGCCGAACGGATGGCGCACCGCGATTAACTCGCGTTCGCTCATGATCAAGAGCGAGAACGCGCCTTCGATTTTGCGCAGCGGCGCGAGCGTGTTTGCGCCGTTATCGGAGGGCTGGGCGAGTAGATGCAAAATGATTTCGCTGTCGGCCGTCGTTTGGAAAATCGAACCTTTGTGCTCGAGCTCGTCCCGCAAAACGTCGGCATTAATCAGATTGCCATTGTGCGCGATCGCCATTTGGCCGCGAACGCAATCAACCACGAACGGTTGCGCATTCTTGATCGTGCTGGTGCCGGTGGTGGAATAGCGGGTATGACCGATCGCGCGGCTTCCTTTGAGTTGCTCCAATTCCCTTTGACCGAAGACCTGTGAGACAAGCCCCATGTCCTTGTGGATGAGAAATGACGTGCCGGGGCCGTTGCTCGTCACAATTCCGGCGCTCTCCTGGCCGCGGTGCTGAAGCGCGAACAGGCCGTAGTAAGTCAGGACCGCCGCGTTTGGATGACCGAACACGCCGAAAAGACCGCACTCGTGCTGCGGATAGACGTCACTCTGCTTGATGAGTTCGGCGTTGTCTGGAGTGATCACAAGAAATAATCCACTAAATGCAGCGTGATTCAACGAATGCTTGCAAATTGCGCGTGAGGGTAAGGTTTATCTCGCTCTTGAGCGCGACCCTCACCTGGCGCTTCGCGCCTTCCTCTCCCTGCCAGGGAGAGGATTGAGGTGAGGGTAGTGACATTCCTCGTCACAAACTTGGGATCCGCTCGGCCGAAGAGTCGCTTTCCACCAGGCGGCGAATGGAATTCCACCAATCGTCGTAAAGATCGGTGATTGGCCAGTGGAAATTTTCGGTGTTGGCGCGAATACGCAGCTCGTCGCCGGTGACAGTGCCAAGCCGCTGATGAGGCACGTCTCCTTTTTGCAGGATCGACATCGTCTTCTCCAAATTTTCCGGCGTAACCGAAATGACGATGCGTGACTGCGATTCGTTAAACAATGTAGTGGCGGGCGTGTCGCCCGCGAGATATTCGGAAGACGCGGCCGGCCCGGCCGCCTCCACACCGCCAAGATCGACATCAGCGCCGTAAAGGCCGGTTGGATTGAAACAACTTTCCGCCAACGCGACGGCCAGTCCGCCTTCGCTGCAATCGTGTGCACTTCGCACCAAACCAGCGCGAATCAAATCGCGGACCGCGTTTTGAATTTCGATTTCCCGGGCAAGAT
>WNGP01003759.1_pt1 | contig 12717 bp, 16 predicted proteins | sample 5407671 | NCBI WGS metagenome assembly WNGP01 (sample SAMN13153381, study PRJNA577476) | soil metagenome | isolation source: 40 cm soil or saprolite under Garry oak tree replicate 2 | place: USA:California | collected 2016-06-15 | reverse complement strand
CGAGCTCCAGCAGATGGGCTACTACCAGGGCGAGGTGGATGGGTTGCTCGGGCCATTGACCCGACAGGCGCTCGTCGACTATCAGGCTGATCAAGGACTCGTTGCAACGGCGGTGATCGACGAGCCGACGCTCGAATCTGTTAGGATGGGATGACGAAGAAAGTCTAACGTAGAAAGTAAAAATTTAGTTTCGAGAAGCCGCCGGGCGCACGAATGCCTCGGCGGCTTTTCTGTTTTATTCCAAGGGCAAACCGGATTCGTTGCCTCGATCTTGTAAACTAGCGGTCGAACGCTGCGGGAGCAGCCGAGATATAACGCCCAATGTCGGAGGTCGGACTGCGGATAGCAGCGCGCAAGCGCGCGCCGTCAGGAAGTCGTTGTTGCCGCGGGCGCGCGCAATGTTTCAGCCACGTCGTGGAGCGCGGCTTCGAGCCGGTCCAGATCCAACGGTTTTGGCAAGATGGCGATCGCGCCCGATCCATTGGCGTCGTCCGATGGCGCCCAGCCGGTAACGAGAATGATGCGCGCGCTCGGATCTTTCGCGAGAATGTTGCGGCAGGCGGTGGCGCCGTTCAGTTTCGGCATCCAATAATCCATTAACACGAGATCGGGATGATGCCGGTTGTAAGCTTGAATGGCTTCCAAGCCCGAACCAACTACGCCGACGATCTCGTGCTTGCAGCAACGAACCAGGTCGGCCAAAGACGTTCCTACACTACGCTGGTCGTCGGCGATCAAGACGCGCATACCGATCAGGCTGCGAGCTGGTCGACGGCGGTACGGAGTTGGCCAACGTCGAACGGTTTCGGGAACATGAGGTGGACGTCCATGCGTTCGTAGGCGGCGCGCACTTCAGACGAAAGGTGCGCAGACAAAACCATGATTTTACTGCTGACGCCGCGTTTTCTCATTTCGTCGACCAATTCCACGCCGCTTAGGTGCGGCATTTTGTGATCGACAATGATGATGTCGAACTGCTCCAAACCGGAATCGATCCTGGCGAGCGCGGCGTCGCCGTTTTCGACGCCGGTGAGGTCGTAGCGCGGTCCATTGAAGATGTAGCGCAGGGAAAAGATGACCGATGGCTTGTTATCGACGGCCAAGATCCGGAGGGCGGATGCGCTCATGAGGCTGTCTAAGCAGCAGTGTTCGTACCGGGAAAGGCAAAGTAGGAGGTGGAATAGAGCGCGCGTAACGCCCGACAGAGAAGGGTCCGAGCTCTCCGCGGCGAGTCTTCGACCGGACTGGCGGTAGGAGCGAGTGAAGCTGCTGCGAACGAGTTTCAAACGTTAACCCGCCTTCATCCCGCGGTCGCGGGACTAGGGCGTGTCGAGAAAATACTCCGAAGGTTTTCCCGAGCAGGCGGCGTGGCAAGTCACTGATCGCTACGTAAGATTCTTTTCCAAAAGGTAAAGATAGAGGATCGCCATTGCGTCGGTATTGGAACCTGAAGTGTTGTCGTACTCGACCGCAAGCTCGTAGCGATGGCTGCGTAAAATCGGGATCCCGTCATTGGACTTGAACTCCTCGACATGAGCAACACCGATGCGATCGGGCCAATCTTGCGAATTCAACCGCAGGATCGTCTGACCCGTTGTCAGGTCACGCAATTCCATCCCGCGCGCGAAAGGATGCACGTGGATCGTCGCATAATGGATCGTGGTGTCGAACGGCAGATTCAATTGCGGCGTGATCTCCATTTTGTAGATGTGGCCTCCTCGCGGAACCGTCCAATGATTAGTCATGCCTTCGACCGGCTTGAGCACGCTGGATCCGTCGGGCAGTTTTACTTTGACCAATTCTCCGCAGCCGGCTCCGATGTGTTGCGCATCGGGCTTTGTCATACAGGCGTGCCCGATCTCCCCAGATTCGCTCTCACGCTGAAGAACGTAGAGGGCACGGCGGAAAAGCGCTTTGGTCGGCGCACCCGGCTGATCGGCCGCTATCATATGCACGTTCGTGCGGAAGCGAACGTTCGGGACTTGATTCCTCGCGTTCAGATTCAAAGACATGGTCACATAGTCCAGAGGAGCATCGGAAGGAATCGGCACACCGAAGCCTTCCGGAAATTCAATCGACAGCCGCCCCGGCGCGAGGGTGAACAGGCGCCAGTCGAGGTGCGTTTTTCCGCCCAGTTCTTTATTGTGTTGATCGGGCGTGGCGCCGTGCTCAGCAAAGGTGAGGTTGGAATGGCAGAAAAATTCCTGGGAGATCGGCGTCTCCTCTGTCGCATCGACGACCTCTGTTTCCAGGCCAGTGATCCACTGCACCCGGGATTTCTTTATGCTGCCGAGTTCAATTCCCCTTTGAACCGACCACGGGCCTTCCATGGAGCGGTAGATTTTATCGAGCCGGTATGGGTCGGACGTCAGCGTGAGAATCGATTCCTTCACACGATGAGGCGGCGTCAGCGAATAAAATGCGGGCCACAGAAGGGCGCCCGCGATGGCGAGAAGAGCTAATTCTCGTCGGTTCACGCTGAATTCAGCAGCAAAGACTATGCCGGTCCGGGAGGTGATAAGTGACCCGTCTCGCCGCTCCGGCCTACGCTAAATCTACGGCGAGACATGGACTACTCCGAACGGATTCGCGAGCGGGTAGCGTGGCGTGCACGTGACCGGGATCGAGGACAGATCCCCCCGTTATTTGTTAATAGTTATTTGTTTGCTGTTCGGGCGAATTATAGAGTCGGGACATGAGGAGAACACTCAGGATCTTTTTTGTTCTCGCCCTCGCCTTGTCAATCTTCGCTTCCGGCGCTAGTGCGCAGGCGCGCGAGCGCGTCAGCAAAGTAAGTCCCGCTCTTACCGGGAAAGTCGGGCGCTTGATTGTGCAGCGGACGCCGAACTTTGGGACCCATCTCTCGATCCGGATGTCGATCGACGGCGAGAAGGTGGCGAATATTGGGCGGAACCAGCATTACGGCGGTGTGCTCTCGGCCGGGCGACATGTGGTGACCGTGCTGGCCCTGCCGAACACGGAGGCGCGCCGGCCAACTTCGATGGCCCTCACGATCAAGGCGGGCCAGGTGTACATCTTTACCGCAGCGTGGGATTCGGACCGTCTGGTGCTGCAACCGTCTAATTTTTATATGCCGACAGCGCGCGTCCCGTAGGCGGGCGGTTTATTAGTTATTTAGTTATTGGTTATTGGTTATAAGAGAGGAGTTGCAAGACTAGATGAACAAGACAATCACACGACGAAGATTTGTTGGGCTCAGTGTGGCGACGGGAGCCACGATTTTAGCGGGCGGAAGAATCCTGGGATCGACTGTCCGAGCTGGACTGGCATTAATTGCGCCGGGGACGGCGACGAACCCGGTTTTCAAGATCGGCGGCGATCTCGAGGTCAACCGGCTCGGTTTCGGCGCGATGCGTCTCACGGGCGAAGGCGTTTGGGGTTGGCCACCCGACCGCGCAAACGCGGTCAAAGTGTTGAAGCGCGCGGTTGAGCTCGGTGTGAACTTGATCGATACCGCGGACGCTTACGGACCGGAAACGGACGAGCTGCTCATCGCCGAAGCGCTCCATCCTTATCCGAACGGGCTTGTCATCGCGACGAAAGGCGGCAGCACCCGGCCAGGACCCGGTCAGTGGGTGCCGAACGGTCACCCCGATTATCTCAAGCAAGCCGTCGAGAAGAGTTTAAAGCGACTTCAGCTCGAACGGATCGATTTGTATCAGTTGCACCGCGTCGATCCAAAAGTGCCGATGGAAGAATCGCTCGGCGCGCTCAAGGAAATGCAGAGCGCGGGGAAAATCCGGCACGTTGGATTATCGGAAGTGTCGACGTCGGAAATTGAGCGGGCGCGTAAAGTTCTGCCAATCGTGAGTATTCAGAACCGGTACAACATCAACGACCGGAAGTGGGAAAAAGAGCTCGATTATTGCGAGAGAGAAAATCTTGGCTTTCTGCCATGGTTTCCGGTCGGCGGCGGGCGGGGCGTGAAGTCGACCACGCTCGACGCGGTGGCGAAAGCACACAACGCGAGTGTTTATCAAGTGGCGTTAGCCTGGCTCTTGCAACGGTCACCGGTGATGCTGCCAATTCCCGGCACGTCGAACATTCAACACCTCGATGACAACGTGGCCGCTGAGAAACTGAAGTTGACGCCGGAAGAGTTTAGCCGCTTAAGCGGTCAAACGAAGTAGGAAGTAGGAATTAGGAAGTAGAAAATCGCGCGCGAACATCGGCGGAGACGCGCGCCGGCTTGCCAGTGCGAACATCGATCGGCACCCAGACGGTGCGCGCTTGAGCGAGAACTTGATTATTCGCCACGGCGAATCCGTCCTGTGGCGAATCGATCTCGCCACTGGACGGCTCCGCGTTGCTGCGACCGGATTTGCGTCGGATTTCGGTGAAGCGCTCGAATTTGAGCCGGCTCGCTTTACCGACCCAGGTGCGCAACAAGATCTCGTTGCCCAGACTCGCCGGCATTTTGTAATCGATCTCGTGCCGTAGCACGATCCAACCGATGGCGGCCTGCGATTCCGCGCTGGCGAGCGATTTCCAATGCGCAGTCGCGACGTCCTGGATCCAGCGCAAGTAAACGGTGTTGTTGACGTGATTTTGCTCGTCGATGTCGCCCGGTAAAACCGAGACGATCATTTCGAATGTCGCCACTGTCATTGGTTATCCGCCTTCAAGAGATTACGGCGTGACACGTTAGTCGTTCGTTATTTTTCGGAATACTTTTCGAAAACGACGTTGGCGGCCGGATAATTAAAGATGATTCGGAAGCGGGAAAGGATCGCGCCGCCGACTTGGCGGTTGACGTCGTCGTTGCCGGCGCAGCAGGCGCTGATTGTAGCAGGAATGCTGGTGCTACCAATTCGGAACCATTCGTTTGAACCAATAACGCCGGGGAGCGATCGTCCGAATCCGCCCGCGCCGGTGCTGGTCTCGCGCAGTTGTCCTTTTGATTGGCGAATGATCGGATGATTGACGGCGTCTTCCGAACCAGTGTCGATCAGGAAACGATCGCTGACAGGATCGACGCCCGGCACTTTCAGGGTGCCGGGAACGTAGGGCCATTTGCCTTTGAAACTCAGCGGCAGAACATCGCCGTTCCCGTGATATTGAAATGCCGATGGCGCGGTGACGGCGATGCTCGGTTCTCGGTAATCGATTGTGACGACAGTTGAGCAAAGAAGATCGTAGCCGATGATGCCAACCGCGTCGGTTTCGTGGACATCGTCGACAATATTAAGATCGACACCGTCGAGTCGAACCTCACCGAGTTGAAGCGATGCGTTCTTTACAAGATCGACATCTACCCGGCCGGCGCCGACGCCGCTGATGGAACTTTTTGCATCCGCGTGCAGTCCAAGGCGGCTAGCGATGCGCTTGTCGAGAACGGTGCGACCCGCGCCGGTGTCAAAGAGGAAGCGCAACTCTTCATTGTTTCCGTTTATTCGAACAGAAACGAAAACGTTATTTTCCGTTCGCGTAACACCGGGCAATCGGACCGACGTTTGGCCGCTATTAAACTGAACCTTTGCAATGCAAGGTTCGGCCGCGCGAATCGCAGATACCGCGCAAAGAGGTGCGAAGATGAAAAGGAAAATGGACCGAAGGCAAAATTCGGATTTCGAAACGCGAATTTCAGAATCGGTACGCTGGCAGAGAACAGAGAACACAGGTCAGCGCGGTCAGATATCGGTCTTCAAGCGAAAGCGTTTCATCAGCTCCTGCCGGATCTCCATTTGCAGATCCGGCTGCAAGCGGCTCAGGACTTTTTCGCGGCGTTCCGGGTCCATCGCCGCGAGATCGCGCACCAGCTTGTCGCGCGTCTTATATTTAGAGTACTTGCTCAAGCCGATGCCGACGGCGATGAGCGCAGAGATGGTCCAGACAGTAATGTCCGTTCCCGAAATCATTCGGAAACGTCGAACGCCCAACCCGCCTTCGCAACTCCGGCGCGGCGGGCGCCCAACGTCCAATATCGAATTCGATCTGGCGAACTCGAGGGACTTGGCTGGAGGCGGGATTCTAAATCCGATGCGGATTGTGTTTTCCTTTTTGCCAACCGAAATGATGCCCGGGAGGCGTCGGCTTCGGTGTTACCCGCGCTGGGTTGTTATTTGGACCGAAGCCGATGCCGTGGCCGTGCGGTTGCGCGATGGCGCAGATGGACAACAAAAGAGAGCCCGCCACGATGGTGACGATCAATTTCATAATTGTTCCTTTCTTAGGTGCAGCCGCGCAGCAGGAAGATGAGCAGCAAGATCGGAAGCGGTATTCCGATTAGCCAAAGTAAAATATAACCCGTTGCGGCTGCGGTTTTTGTTTTGTCCCCTAAATGCATAGCCCTGAATTTCCCTTTGCCTTTCAAGGATCGACGGACTACACGCGTGTCCTATTCAAACACGGGCCCGAAAACAATTACGCGGCGGCGTCGGCGGTGCAGATTTCGCGGGCGATCCGACGCGCTTCTTCTTCGAGTGCGCCAATCGCAAAATTCGGGCAGTTCGTCCGATCAACTAGATATTGCCGGACCCATTGTTCCAGCCCGCCGCTCCGTTCGCATTGGGCGACATGCACCAGTTGGTGTAAGAACAATTCGCGATCGCCCCAGGCATTGGCTCGAACGACGACGGCGTGACCGATCGCGATGGCGCGGCAGAAGTCCGTTATGATTTGCGTTCGGCGAGCCGCCTCAGCCAGCTGAGGTTCTTCCGGCAACGGCATGCGATCGACGGCCAGAACTCTGACACGAGAGATCTCTTTCACGCCGACTTGGCGAGCGTCGGCGACTTGGCGCCGCCGAAGCGGACTTCCATGTTGGAGAACGAAATTTTCAATATTTCTCGCCCACTGAAAAGCGAGCGGCAAAAGCTGTTCGAATGTTTCCTGATCGACCACGGGACGGGAACCTTGACCTGCTAAGAAAAGCAAAAGCCGTGCAAAAGGACAAAGATTCGCATGAGCGATTGGGCTACAGACCGGTGATTTCCACAACATGTAGGGGTTCGGTCCGCGAAGTGACCGATTCGCTTGGGGATGCGTTTGAGATAGCGAATTGGCGAGACTTGACCGCTAAAAGGGGTCAAGTCTCTTTGCCGACCATTTCGGAATGATATTTCTTCCAATAACGGATTGCGGCGCCGACCGCCATATAACTCGGATCGGCTGCTTCGTAACCGTCAATGTCGTCCTGAGTCGCACCTCTTTTTCGTAACTCGGCGTGCTCCAGCTCGGCGAATGTCGGTCGAAGCTTTGATTCGTCGTCACCGGCACGAATTCGTTCGCGGAACCATTCCGACCAACGCGCGACGCGCTCGTCCAGTTCGTCCAGATGCTCGCTGGTTGAGCCGTGGACCTTTCCGAAGTGAGGCAGGTAAAGGTTTGTTGCGTTTAATGCGCGAATCTTGCGAATCGATTCACGCCACGATTCGACGTGCAGCTCCGGCGGAACAAATGGCGGAATCGGCGGGCCGTTGCCGATCCGAACACCCGCGATGTCACCACCGAAAATATTGTCGTCCCAATGGTAAACATGATGATGACTAGCGTGACCCGGAGTGGCGATGGCACGAATTTCGAACGGCGGCACTCGCACGACTTCATTGTCCTCCAGAATTTTGACGCGCGCGGCCGGAACCGGCGCGATTTTCCCCCAAAGCCGTTCCATGTCGTCGCCGAAAATGCGCGTGGCCGACTCGACCAATTTTGTGGGATCGATCAAGTGGGGTGCGCCGCGCGGATGCACGTAAACCGTTGCGGTTCCAGCGAAACGCCAGGCGGCGCCGGCATGATCGAAATGAATGTGACTGAGAAAAACGTGGCGCACGTCTTTCGCCGCGAAGCCAGCTTTTCCAAGATCGACAACCACGTTGTCAAAAGTCGATTCGGGGCCGGTGTCGAACAATGCTATACCGTCGTCCGTCTCGAGCGCGGTCGCGGCCACAATCCCGGCACGTCCAAGTTGTCGTGTATCAAGAATGGAGATCAAGGAAGAATTAAGAAGTATGAATTAAGAAATCGGAGGCGCGTCTTTCGAGCGTTTCAAAATTGTGACAAAGATAGCGATCAATTCGTCGCACTCTCGACGGCCAGCATCTAATTTTTCGGAAGGGACAGAGCCTGCATCAACCAAAAGCTCCAGCCAATACAGCGTTTCTTCTAACTCGCGTAGAGAATCCCCACATTTCGAGATGAACTCAGCTCGACTCCGAGCGCGATACGCCTCGCGATAATTTGCTCCCACCGATGTGCCGGAGCGAAGAACTTGTCTTCCTAAAATCCGAGCTTCGGTCGTTTTTGGTAAAGCGGAAAACATCCGCAGAACACTCAGCGCAAACTTCTTTGTTCGCTGCCGCAGATCGTGCTCTTGAGTCTGCACTTTTTAATTCTTCCTTCTTACTTCTTACTTCTTACTTATGGAAACGACATAGGCCGCTTTGGGAATCGCGAAGCCATTTGCTTTCGCGTAAGGCTGGACTGCGTTTTCAATTGCGGTTTGAATTTTGCGAAGCGCCTCCGGAGTTTGCCGCGCCAGAAGTCCGGCGGTGCGAACGCCCGCGTTTCGTTCCGCGTCAAAAATAAATCGCGCGGTCGGCACCTGCCATTCGATCTTGTGCACTTTGAAAGTCATCGATGTGCCATCGAATCCCGTGCGCTCAAGCGCGTTCCGAAATTCTTCCTCGTTTTCAAATAAATAAAACGGCGGACCCGGCGGAAGATCGACATCAAGGTTCGCATTCGCCTGGATCGCGTCGTCCACCAGTTTCACAAACGGATTTTCCGGAATCTTTGCCCAGGTGGTGAACCCAAATTTACCCCCAGGCTTGAGAACACGGGCTGCTTCGGCGAAGGCGCGCTCAGGATCAGCGAGATGAAGAAGCGCAAAGTTCGCGACGACGCGATCAAAGCTGGCATTCGCAAAAGGAAGATTTTGCGCGTCGCCCCGCCGAAACTCGATCCGCGGAAACATTTTCTTCGCGATCGCGATCATTTCGGCGGAAAAATCGAGACCGATCGGCTTTGCGCCGCGTTCGGCGGCAGCGGCCGAGACGTAACCGGGTCCGCAGCCGACGTCCAGGATCGACATCTCCTTGGCAACATTCGCGGCGTCGAGCAGCGGCGGAATGAATTGGCGGGTCGAGCTCGCCCAAACCGAATCGTATTTGTCTGCGACGCGCTCCCAACCTTCGTGTTCGAATTTTGTGAAAGCGTCGCTCATCGCAAAAATAGAAGGTAGAAATTGTGAAGTAGAAAGGGAAATTAGGGCGAAAACCAAGTCTATGACAAAAGAAGAGCGATCAGTTTTGGAAGCGCTGGACAAAATCGTGCAATCGGAAAAAGTGCGCGCGAAAATTCTGCCGATCGCGGAGCGGGTGCGCGCCGACCTCGCGCGGAAGCCAGGCGCGTCAATGACCTGGGAACCGGTCGCGCTCGAAACATTCGGCGCATTGCCGCCGGCGATCCGCTCAGGCTGGGTTTTTATCCTTCGCGCGGGCTCAGATACCGGAGCGGAACGCCATCCCAACAGTCATCAACGCATGATGTCGTTCGAAGCGACCGGCGACTTGCAAACAGACGCAACATCGGCCGAGCACACCGTCCAAACAGAATCGGAGATCGATTGGCGATCGAACATTTTAGTGAGCGACCCCAAAGCGCCTTTGGAACGGCGTTGGGTTTCAATTCCGCCAAACATCTGGCATCGCCCGGTGATACCGAAAGGCGCGGATTGGGCAGTGGTCTCTTTTCACACCGTGCCCGCCGCCGAATTAATCGAAGAGCGGCCGGGCGCGAAACAAATGTTCTACGCAAGCGAGAACCGGAACTGATCAGGGCGCGGGTTGAGCGCTTCGTCTTCCGAGGACGAGAGCCGCGACGATTCCAACGCAAAGGAATCCCACAATTTGAGTAAGCATATAGCCGCCGACATAGATCCTGGGAAATCCGTACCAGTTCCAATATGGAACATTGGTGGCGATGGCGGCGAGAATTCCGGCCGTCACAACCAAACCAACCCGCCCGAGGAAGCTGCCGATGTTCGTTTGCGCGAGGAGGAAAACGGCCAGGAGGGCTTCAACGACCTCGGTCGCGAACTCGATTCCAAGTCTTTTCGGAAAATTGAACACGCGCTTGGGATGGTAAATGAGCACACCGGCCGGCCCGGCGGCCATCTTTTGCTCGGCCTTTTTCATGCCTTCCTCTTTTTCCGCCCGGGTTGCACCCGGACTCAAACCGGGGCTCGGGAAAATGTAGAAGCCGATCTTGTCACCAAGGTTTGATTCGATGGCGCTGGTGAGGGCGTCCTCGTTCGGAATCTCACGGACGCCGAGTTCCCCGATGGGAAGTAATTCGTGCGCGATAAAGCTCCAAATAAACATGACGATGCCACCCAATATCCCGGCGAAAAAAATGCGAGTGCTCATGGGTAAATTACAAAGGAGAAATTACAAATTTGAAAGGAGAAAACCGGCGATTTTAATGCTTGCTCTATCGCGCGCGTCTCGACATTCTCGATCTTCGTTAAGCTTAACCAATTCTATGAAAACACCTGTTTTGTCTTTGATCACCGCGCTGACAATCGCCGCCTTCCTGGGCTGCCAATCGCAGAAGAAGGAGGAGACCGCGATGACGACCACCGGGACGACGACCCACGCAGCGTCGACTACGAGTAAGAAGTCGACCACAAAGAAGACGTCGGCTTCGACCGAAGCGTCGCCAGCGGCGAAGAAGACCACCAAGAAGAAGGCCGCGGCTGAAGAATCAGCCTCGCCGACTGCTTCGCCTTCTGCGACCCCGTAAGCGAACGGTAAAAAATAAAAGGCGGACGAGAAGTCAGACCGCGAAGCTTTCGCCGCACGAACAGTGCGCGACCGCGTTCGGGTTGGTGACTTTGAATCCGCCTTTTTGCAGGTCCTCGCTGTAATCGAGGACTGAGCCGCTAACAAAGAGCGCGCTTTTCGGATCGACCACGATCCGAACGCTCGAGGTCGGGACGAGAATGTCGCGCTCTTTCGGTCCATCGACCAAATCCATCGCGTATTGCAAACCGGAGCAACCGCCGCCGACCACGGCGAGACGGAGCGCGCCGTTTGGATTTCCCTTTCGCTCGAGCAACGATGCCAGTTTGCTTGCTGCCTTGTCCGTGACCCGGATCAGGCGCTCATTGCCAACCTTGTAATTAGGAGTCGCTGTTTCAGTGCTCATGCGCTGTAGGCGAAGCTGTTAGCTTCGCGAGGAGGAGGGAAGCCGGCAGCTTCCCCTACAGATCCACCCTGAAAAATGTTTTCTTCGGCGATTGTCTTAACTTCGGCCACCGTCGAGACGTGCGCGAATTTTTCGCGTAACCGTTTCGCCTCCGGCATCGATCTCGAATAAGCCATCAGCCGGGCCCGCATCGAGCGAGTAGCGGGTTCCTCCGCGCCCCATTCGCGCGCCGTTAATTCACAATGCCGCAAAATTAATTTCCAGCGCTCGCTTAAGGTTGGTGGATCGACAATTTCACCGGTGGCGAGGTACGCTTTCGTTTCGCGAAAAATCCAGGGCGCGCTCATGGCCGCGCGACCAATCATCGCGCCGGCAATTCCCGTTTCAGCCCGGCGTTTCGCGACATCGTTGGCGCTCCCCAGATCACCGTTGCCGATCACCGGAATCGAAATGCCGGCGGCAACTTCGCCGATCACGTTCCAATCGGCCGCGCCGGAATAACCTTGGGCGCGGGTTCGGCCATGGACGGTGAGCGCCGCAATTCCCGCGTCCGCCAGAATTTTCGCGACCCGCACGGCATTCACCGATTCACCGTCCCAACCGATCCGGATTTTTGCCGTCGTTGGTAACGGAGCAATCGCGCGCACGACCGCGCTCGCGACATTGGCCAGCGTCGGGCAATCTTTCAGGAGCGCCGAGCCGCCGTTCTTGCAAACGACTTTGTTAACGGGGCAACCGAAATTTAGATCGATAAAATCCGGCCCGACCCAATCGACAACCTGTTTCGCGGCTTCGGCCATGTGTTCGGCGTTCGCGCCGAAAAGTTGAACGCCGATCGGGCGCTCGATCTGATCGAAGTCGAGATATTCCCGGGTCCGCTCGTTCCGGCGAAAAATTCCTTCGGCCGAAACGAATTCGGTGGTGAGCACGTCCGCGCCGTGTTCCTTGCAGAGCTGGCGAAAAATCTTGTCCGAGACCCCGGCCATCGGCGCGAGATAAAGCGGGAAAGCATTTTGAAACCAGGGCAACGCGGCATTCACCTTGTTATTTTGCCACAAGATCACGGGTGGATCGAGCAGTCCCTTGCTCGATCTTGTTTTTAGGCAGCCGCTCGCTGCCCATTATTTAGCATCGCCCGCGGAGCGGCCGATCCACCTACGCCGCGCTCCGGAGCAATTGCGCGACTTCGTTATGCACGTGATCGAGCTCATCGAGCCGCAAACCCGGATCCGGCACGATGAACACGTCACCGGTCGCGCCGTGCTCATATATTAAGATGCGGCCCTTCTCGGCAGTTTCGGTTTTGATTTGTTTCAGGATACGTTTCCGCTCCAGCATGGCCGCGAGCACATAACAGGCGTTGACCGGCGGATTTTCCGATGCGATCAGACGTCGAAAAAGTTGCTCGGCGTTTTCTTTTGCGAGCGGCTCGGGGGCAGACTCGGGCAGCGGTTCGTAGCGGGTTTTCCAAAATGAAAACGGCTGGATGTTTTCATTCCGCTTCTTCCACGCTTCCTCGCTTAAATCTTCCCGGCGAAAACCATCCGC
>WNGP01010728.1_pt1 | contig 12721 bp, 10 predicted proteins | sample 5407671 | NCBI WGS metagenome assembly WNGP01 (sample SAMN13153381, study PRJNA577476) | soil metagenome | isolation source: 40 cm soil or saprolite under Garry oak tree replicate 2 | place: USA:California | collected 2016-06-15 | reverse complement strand
TTTGCCAACGCTGCGAGCTTCATCTTGGATCCGTCGTAATTGGTGTGATTCGACAGGATGATATCGGCGCCGGCTGTTTTCACGATATCGCGAAAACGCCTTGCAGAACCGCTGTAGGTTTCAAACCAGAAGCGGTCGGATCTTTCCGCTGTGATATAGACTGTTCTGTTTCGAAGCCAGTTGAATGCTGTGCCGCCCCACTCGGCCGCAAGATGCGGTTTGCCGTCGTCCTTCACAGGAATAAGCGTGGATATTGTGCCGAGCGTATGACCGGGCGTCAGGTACAAAGTCAGCGTCGTGTCACCAAGGGTGAGCCGCTGGCCATCGCTGGCAACCAGATCTCGTTTCGGTTTAGGCCAGGCACCCGGATCGCGGTCCAGTAAATCCCAGTCTGCCGCGCCCATAATGACGCGCGCTCCGAAGCGGTCCTGCAAGAGTTTCGCCCCGCCCGCGTGGTCAATATGGCCATGACTTACGATGACGTATTTAATTTTCTTTGGATCCAAGCCCAGCTTCGGCAGTCCGTTTACGATCTCATCTTCAACCGAATAATCGAAGATCGCGTCGATGATAATGATCCCGTCCGAAGTATTGACGGCCCAGGACGAATATTCCGTCATGCCGACGAAGTAGAGATTGTCGAACACTTTGACGGGTTCCGCATGCCACTGTGAACGGTCCGGAGGGGATTGCGGTTGTGTCGCGGCCCGCTGGCCGCGCTCCGCAGGCGGCGCTGGTTCCAGGGCGCGACACAAACCGAAAAGCGCCGTGTGTTCCTGCCTCGCGGCAGCCTTCGCCGCCGCGACATGCGACTCGGATGTTTCTTTGGTGGACTGGGCAAAGCCGGTAGCGGTACTGAGCACACCGGCCGACAATAAAACCACGGCGTAGGATTTCATCCTGGGCCCCTTTCAGTTTAATCCTTGTGGAACACTCCGGCTGCCGGATCGCGGACTCTGCGATTGAATTCCTGCTCCTGGGAAGGAATGCAGAAAAGTTCCTCGGCGAATTCCTTCAGCCGGCTCAGGCGAAAGTTTTTCGTTTCGCTCACCCACGGCTTGGTATAGATGCTGGGATCAGTGAGCGTCATCACCAGCTGCATATTGTCGCGGTCCAGGCGATGATAGCGCTCCTCCAATCTCATCTCATCGCTATGGGGATAGCCAAAATGATCAAGCCACGTCCGGTCGTCAAAGGTATTGGACTGCACAACGAAGACATCCCCCTCCCAGTGACCGACCGAATATCCCAACATTCGCGGATCCGCATCTTTCGGAAGTTCCCGCCCGTCGGTCCAGATGATCCGATGGACGTGATGCCGATCAAACAACTGAATGACGCGGCCGGGAATCTGAATGAATTCGAGATCGCCGGGATTGTTTTCCAGAAGCAGCAAACGCGGTATGCCCAACGGGTCGCAATTCCCCATGGGATCATTCCCCAGTGCCGGAGGAATCGCGCGCGGTCCGTAGCTGGGCTTGTTCGCGTCAAACCTCTTCTTGCCTTCGGAAGTGAATGGGGGAGCATCGTTGCTGAGCGATAGAACGCCTCCTCTGCGCACCCAAATCCCTGACAAGTCGTGTGGATCATGCGGCGGCGAAGGCTCATTGCCGGCTGCAGCCTGACCGCGCCCCCGCTGTCCTTCGCCCCTTTGACCGCTGGCTGTCACCGCTGCCGATACGAGGAACAATGTGACAAGAATATATGCCGGAAGGATGAAACGATTTAGCATTTCGGTTTCTGTTCCTCCTAATCATCAGGGCCAACGCGATGACGGAACGCAGGGCCCGCCCAAACTCCGGAAAAATCGGGCTTGCCGTCGGGCGTCCGGCGAATGGCCCCGGGGTTCGGCGCTGCCGACTGTCCGGTAGCGGGAGACGGCGATAGCCCCAGCGTAGAAAGCGCAAGCACGATATGAATCAGTGTCTTTTTCATGTGCGGGACCTCTACTTGGAGCAAACTGTGCCCGAATGCTACCACGTATCCTACCGGCCTAAAAATTCAGTAAGTCCAGCGCGCGGCCTTTGGCATCCCGACTGCTCTGATTGGCGGCGGAAACCTTAACTATCTGAAACGGCGACAGGCCGTGCGTCAGAAGTGAACAGGTTATGGAATTTTTCTACATTGTACCCGGACGAAGGAGATTTATGCATAAAGTGTTTGGAATCATAACAGTTGTTCTACTGTCGGCGGCTGTGGCCCTCGCTGAGGGGCGGCCGCCGGGTAAAGGTCCACAAGACAAGGATGACCATGATGACCGGACTCCAGTCCAATCCGGCTATGCCGTGGTCACACCGTCGACGACAAGCGGCACAGGCTTAGTGGTATTTGAAACCTTTGGTTGGCGACGCGGCGGCGACGCGGGAACACCCCAGGCGGGCGTTCTGCCACCCGGTTTGACAACGAATGCGGTGATGTTTGTGGACAGCAAAGGCAAGCTGTCGAAGAATCTGGGCTTGGCAATGGTGAATCCGAATTCGTCGAATGTGAATGTGTCCATGTTGCTTCGCGATAGTAACGGGAGTCAACTGGGAGCCACCAAAATTGTTAACATCCCTTCTCATCAGCAGGTCGTAACTTTTGTGACCCAAATTTTTGCGGGTCAGCCATCGATTCCGCGAGACGTCACCGGAACCCTCGCAATTACTTCCGCGGGAAGTCCAAATCTTCCCGTATCCGTGATGGGCCTACGATTTCGAGGTTCGAACTTCAGCACTGTTCCGATAACGGATCTCTCGGGCAATCCGGGTCCGCTACCGACCATTGCAACCGATGTCGGCGGAACCGGGGCTGTTTTGTTGCCTCAGTTTGTCACGGGAGGTGGTTGGGCAACGGAGCTTGTCCTGATGAATACCGGTACGGGCATTATTACTGTGAGGGTGGACCTCTTTAATTCGAGTGGTAATCCGCTCTCGGCTACTTTGAATGGCCACAATGCAAGCAGCTTCACGAATTTGGATATTCCTCCCGGTGGTGTCCTGATCCTTGCGCCACGGGATTCAGACGGAGACGACGACTTCTGACGGTCTTGCTTCTTTCCTAGTGCAACCATAGAATCGGCCACATAAAACAGAGGGGAGATTCTATGCGTTTTCGAAATCGATCGATTTTGCTCTTCATAACAGCATTGTGGCTCGGCGGATGCTCGGGTCCGCCTGCTGTACGCACACTGGCTCAGGATGCAGTAGCCGCGATGGGCGGCGCCGAAAAACTTCAAGGCGTGAAGACACTTGCGATGAAAGGCGGGACAGGAACGCGCTTGAGAATGGGCCAGATGGTAAAGGCGACCGATCAGGAGAATCCCGCACAACTCAAGGACGTGGTCGATATTGTCGATCTCGGCAGTGGCCGCGCTTCACTCGATTACACGCTGCAGTTCGGCGGCTTCATGCAGCATCGGCATGAGATTTTAACCAAGAAAGGAGACAAGTCTATCGGCATCGAGATCGTCGGCACTCGCCCCATAATTGCTACGACGCCAGGTGGTCTCTTCAGTTGGGGCACGCAAAACTCGCCGGAGTTTTTGTTACGGCGCAACGTTGTGACGGTTGCTCTATCAGCGGCGGAATCGGCTTCCGACAGGCAACCTGCGATCGATAAGGAACTGAACGGCAAGATGTACAAGTACGGCACGGCGCAGACGAAATCGGGCGAAGATCTTGGATTGTACTTCGATCCTCAAACAAGGTTGTTGGCAGCGTATGAGGTGATCGATACCGAGTCCATTCTTGGAGACGTACCTGCCCAATATATCCTTAGCGATTACAAAACAGCCGATGGCCTCACGCTGCCGCATCACATTACGGTCCGAAAAGGCGGGAAGGATTACTCGGATGTTCAATTTGTTTCGATAGCGGTGAATGACCCCGCGACGGAACAGGTTTTTGCGATTCCCGATTCTGCGGCAGAAGAAACTGACAAAGCGGCTGCCGGGGACGAGTATTCGCCCATGAAGATTGTTAAAGTCGGCAACGGTGTTTATCACGCGCTGGGTTATTCCCACCACACGCTTATCGTTGAATTTCCACAATGGCTGGCGCTCGTGGATTCGCCTTACACAGAGACGCAGGCCAAGGTGCTGTTCCGCGCGATTCAGGAACAATTTCCTACAAAGCCGGTAAAGTTTGTCGCGGTTTCGCATCACCACTATGACCATATCGGAGGCGTTCGCACGGCCGCAGCAATGGGCGCAACGATACTCGTAGAGAAAGGAAATGAGCCGGTTCTTCGTCCGCTTCTGGAGGCGCGGCATACCCATCCCCAGGATGAACTCGACAAACGACGCAATAGTCAGCCGGCGCAGCAAGCCGGCGCAATCGAAGTTTATGAGGGGAAGAAGATCATCAGCGAGGGTGGTCAATCGCTCGAGCTTTATCCGGTTTCGTTCCCTGAGCACGTCGATCCGATGGTTCTTGCTTACGCCTCGAGCGCGCGGGCGCTGTTTCAACCCGATTTGTATACGCCGCCGGCGGCAGCAAATGGCGGCCCGCCCGCACAGCATTTGTTACAGGCGATAAAGCAACTCAATCTCAGGGTGGACACGATGGTCGGCGGACACGGCGGCATCGGAACATTTGCCGATTTCCTCAAAGCCGCAGCCCCTGCCGCCTCTTCGAACTGAATGTGTATGCGCCGGGCCGTCTGCTTGATGATTTGCTTTGCCGTCGCGGCCGGCGCCCTTTCGGCGCGGCCTGTCCAGATTGGCGATGGAATTCCTCTCGATCTCAAATCGATTCCAATATCCGATTGGATCAATAGAGGCGAGCAGGCGGAAATTCCATGGGATTTGCGGCTGAGTGATCCTCATCTGCGTATTGATCAGCGGTTGGAAGTGTCTTATCTGATCCGTCTCAACGCGAAGGACCTGAACCGGACCGGGAAGGCTCACGAACTGTTTTTCGTCAGCCGGATCAGTAGCCCTGATGGTGAATGGCTGGACCAACCCAACATCGCACGCTACGTTGTCGAACAGGAACTGCCGAAGGGCGTTCAGACACAGTTTTTCATGCGGGTGTGCGTGCAGCCCGGGGATTACGTCCTGTGGCTCGTCCTCTACGACCGGCAAACCGGGAAGCACAACGTAGCCAGGCGGCGCATACGGGTTCCCGAATTTCGCGGCGATCCATTACCGGATATTTATCGACACATGCCGTTAGTGGAATTCCCGCAAATCGACGAGTCCGAGCAGAATGGACCGGGTTTTTTAACAAGCCGGCTCTACCTGCCTGTCCACAACAAACATGCTTTAGAAGTGGAGCTCATTTCGACCCTGAGTCCTCCCGAACAATGGACTGGCCGCACGCGCGTCCTGCGCGCGCACAACGACAATACCATTGGGGCCATTATCGCTTTATCGCAGCTGGAGCTTGCCGCCGGCACCGTATCGATCAGAGGTCTGGATCTTGTGCGGCATCAGGTGATCTTCGAAGAACCAAGCATTCACGGCCCCAATTGGCAATCGTTGATGGAAGCGTTGAAGAAGGCGCAGAGCCCCGAACTGAGTGCGCAAGCCCTCCAGGGCAGCAAGAATAATGGCGCATTCTTCAGGGAATTTTTGAGCCAGCGGATCAATAGTGAAGGCTTTGATGGAAGTCCGATTCGCGTGCTGATTATCGTAACGAGCTCGCAATTGTTTCAACGCGGATCCGATCTCACGCCGCTACAAGTTGAAGGGGACTGCCACTGCCGCGTCTACCATCTCCGATTCCGGCTCAACATGGCTGATGTGTTTGACGAGATCGAAAAGATCGTCAAACCGCTTCATCCCCGCACATTCAATTTGATAACCCCTCGCGATTTGCGAAAGGCCATTGCGGAAATCGTGGCGGATTTGGAAAAGCTGTAACGGTCAGTTCGGCCGTAAGACTTCGCCAGTCTGATCATCCTGTCTGCGCCCGCGGCTGCGGCTTCTCTTGAGGCTTCACCCTATCGGGCTCGCGCTTCGCGCCCTCTCCTGCGAGGAGGGAATTGCTGAGCATGGACAGAGCGGTGTAAATCACAACCGCAATAACCAGCCAGCGGACCGCGTCGAGTGGGAGTTCCCTCACAATATATGCCGCCAACAGAACACCAGGGATGCCGCCGAGAGCCAGGCCAAATGCGGCCCGCAGGCTGTAACTCTGTTCCCGAATGAATCGAAGGCCGCCGACCGGCATCAGGAAAGCACAGGATCCCATCATGATCGGAAAAGCCGCTTTCGGATTCATGCCTAGCAGGCTGACCAAAATCATGCAAGGAGCGTAGAGTCCGATACCCAGGGTCATCAGGGCACCCAGCATAAAATTGACGGCAACAGCGATAACGAGCTTCAAACCAGCGACGCCGAGAGCTTCCCCGCCGCCGGGAAAGAGCTTCATTTGGGTCATGAACATGAGACTCGCAGCAACCAGAAGCGCCATGCCCATTCCGATTTGAACCGTCCGCCTCGGCCAACGAGCGACCACGCCCGCTCCGAGCCACGCCCCAAGAATAGACGCGCCGATCATGGAAAATAAGGTAGGGACGTCAACGGGGATAATGCTGGTATAGATGAACGTCTGAACAACCGTCGGCAGTGCGTGGCCGACGTTGAGCGTACCGGGAATGATACGGTCATCCACCAGCTGAAAGAACCTGAAGAGCGTTGTCGACGTCGCGTACGAGCCAATCCCCAGAGTATCGAAGAAGTTCGTGAAGGCGCCGACGCCGATTTGGAGAAGATTCGGAAAACCCGGCCTCTCTTTCGACGAAGGCAGCATCCGGCTCCATCCGCCGACAAATACCGCCGTCAAAGCGCTCAAGGCCACTAGAAGACCCGTAATTGGATTCATGCGGCGAGTCTAGCACAAGGACAATCATCGAACTTTTACATCGAGTGGCTGACCGGACTGTGACAGGAACCGAATTGTTCCTCCGAGCGGACCGTTCGAGCCGTTGCTAAACAATATGAATTGTGTCGTGAAACCGCCGGCGTCAGCGAAATGCGGGAAGAACAATTCGGGAGACGACGAACCGTCTTCCGCAACAGGTGGCGTTGTTGTGATCAAGAAATCGCCGCGTTCGTTGGTTCGGCCGCGCAAACCGATCACAGCAATCGCAGAGGCACTGGTGATTCTTAACAGTCCTTGAATCGGCAAGCTCAAGTTCTGAAGTCCCGGAATTTCCGTCAGAAAGGCAGCGAGTTGTGCATTTGCTCGAACCGCGATCGTTGTGGCGGCAAGCGATGCGCCATTGCCTCGACGTACACGCGAAACGCCGTGGCGACAGCCGAAACGGGAACGCCGGCTTCGGTCACGCGAATATTGGATTTGGTATCTGAAAAGATAAGCAACCCGCTAGGCATCGGCATGTTTGGCGACGGCACGATGGCGACAGTCCCCATACGTACGGCCTCACCCGTTCCCGGCGTTACAAAGTGCTGGACGCCACGCGGCGGGATCGAATATTCGAGACTCGAGATCGGTTGTCCCGCGGGATCCGCAAAACGCAAGGTTCCCGACGTCGCGCTGTTCCCTGGATTGATCAGCATGATTTGACTTGACCAACCGCCACCGTCGACGAAATGGGGAAACACAGCCGGTATCGCCGGCCCTGCCAGCGTAGCGGGATCGACGACCGGCAGCGTTGTCCAAATCAGATCGGAACGCTCGTTTTGAAGCATTCGAAGCGCGACGACGGCAACAGATTTCGAGGCGGTGAATGAGAATGTTCCCGAGAAGCTGCCTGGGCCATTGAACGGATCATCATTCAGGAAACGGGCAATCTGGCTATTGGCGGGAACCGTCGTCGAACCGGAAGAGATGGTCTGTCCGCTCTCGTCGGAGAACGAAAAGGAAACAACCGCTGCATCCGCATTGGGATTGGCCATCGCAATCCCGCTCCGTATCGCGGCATTGGTCTCCGCATCGAGAATTCCTTGACTCATCAACTTCGAAGCGGGAACCCCGGCTTCAGAAACCACGACACCGTTCTGGCGATAACTAAAAATCGCCAGCCCCGACGGCGCGCTCCCGGATGAACCCGTCACGCGTGCATAACCGACCTGAGGTTCAGCACCGATACCTTGAGTCACAAGGGAATTGCCGCCGCGGTCCGTCATCGAGAACGGAAGCGTGTTGATATTCGGGATGCCGGGTGACTTCACGCTGATGAACGTGAGACACATCTCGTCGGTCGTGCGTTCGCCCCACCGCACGGTTACAGGCGGATTTGAGGGATTCTTCGGATTATTGAGCGAATTGTCGTAATAGGCCGTCATCTCCAGAATCGTTCCGGCCGGCAGTGTTATCGGATCACGGTAGATGTAATTTCCCTGCCAGTGGAAATCCCAGTCGTCGATACGGATGAGCTGGCGTCGATCGCCATTTGGAAATCGCGCTTCAATTGTAGCCTCACGCCCGAGCAGGTGCATGTGCGGCGCAATTGCAGTCAGTTCCACCGTGCGGGAAATCGGTAAGACGGCTTTGACCTGGTAGTGAGACTCGCCGGCAGGAATAGAGAATAATGGATTCACGATGGGGAGAAATGTTATTGGCTCCAGCGGCACCGGAGATGTGTAGATGCCGACTCGCGTCAGGTCGGGATCCGGCGATGCCGAAGAAGTTCGAGAAAAATCAACCAGACTGTAGTGGACCTGCATCACAATCCGCGCGCCTTTCGGAATGCGGACACCCGTTCCCAATGGGAACATTTGTGGAGATGTCCCAGGTACCCATCCGCCCAACCCTCCGAGTCCGAAAAGAAAACCGGCGCCACCAAAACACGTATATCCAGGACCCGAGTCGTTGCCCTCGAGCGCTGCGGACTGATTGAATTCATCGATAAAGAGCAGGACGTGGTGAACGATGGCGCTATTGCCTGGGAGCACTTCGTAGCCGCGAACGTATAGATCCGAAGTCGCGTCTACAGCCATCGGAAAGCAGCGATACACGTCGTCGCTTCCGGTTTTGACAGCATAACTGGCCGCAGGTTGAAGCACCGCGTCCGGTGTGCCCGCGCTCCAGGCGTCTGGAAACTTCAGCGGCTCCGGCAAATCGCTGGCGTCGCCTTCCTGGGCACCATCGTTGACCCACTGTGAGATGGTTTGAATCTCCTGTTCCGTCAGGCTGCGCTCACCTTCGAACACGCCATGGGAGCCGACGGGCTTCCACGGCGGCATTTTCTTCAGAAGTACAGCGTCCCGAATCGCTCTCGACCACGGCCGCGCCTCCGCATACGTCAAGAGGGAAAACGGCGCGATATTCCCCGGCCGATGGCATGTCTGGCAGTGCTGTTGAAAGATCCGAACAACCTGATTGTTGAACGTCACGGGTGCCTCAGCGTGGGCAGGGCGGCCAAGAATAAAAAGGATGATGGCTGTGGCGAACGCTTTGAACCGCATGAGGATATTTTACTAGCAGGCTACCGAAAAACTGATGACCAGCAACTGTAGCGGCGGATCTAGCCTCTCGTTGTGGGAGAGGCTAGATCCGCCGCTACAGTGCATTTGTTACTAGCGCGCGGCCAGGGCCGGCCCGATGTCAGCCTGTTTGGCGAGCGCGCCATGGCCACCGGCAATCGTGGCGCCGGTGATGGCGTATTTCCTCAGCACCTCACCTACAGCGGCCGTGGCTTCCGAACGGTCGATCGGGCCACGCGGCGAGATGAGATCGGTCACATACAGAATGTTCCCCGTCGTCACGTGTGCGAGGAGAAAGCCTTGGACGTGGGGATTCTGAATGTTGTAGAGACGAATTTCGGCGGTATCATCCTTGAAGGTCATCTGGTCCTTCACTTCGATGATCTCGGTTCCTCGCGGTTTTCTTTGCAGATCATCCGGAACGACTGTCCGAGGTGCTTTGACGTCCTTTTCGAAATAGGCCTTATCCGGAGTCGGAACGATAACCTTCGCTCCTTCGGCCACATAGGTCCGCATGCCGCCGGTATGGTCCATGTGGTGGTGAGTCAGGACCAGATAGCGGATCGGCTTGCCCGGATACTTGGCTTTTGCCGCGTCGATAACCCAGCGCGATTGCAGCTCGCCGTACGGGGCGTCAAAGATCACCAGATGGTCTTTCATCGCAACGATCAGATTGTTGGCCGTTCCCCCTTGCACATGCTGCACGTTGGGCGCAAGCTCGACCAGCTTGAGGCCCCCGCCGTTGGGGACAATGATATTGTCGCTGTCAGTGAACCGCGTCAGGAAAAGCCGTCGCAAGACCCATTGATAAGGCACATTGCCGGTGGCCGGTGGCTTGGCCGCGGCCTTCACCGCCTCAGGAACCGAGAACATGTCGGCTGCTATAGCGGGATTGGCGCTGACCTCCCGATAGGTGAGTCTTGCCACTTCGACCTCATTGACCCGGTAAGACAGCGAATGCGCGAGTTGCACGCGACCGACAGGTTTCCAGTCCGTCAGCACGAGGTCGAAATTCGAATCGCCATTGATGTTGTCGTCGTCACGCGTGCGTACGGCAGCGGGCAAGTGAGTCTTGGGATCAAACAGGATGGTGAATGTCGTTGGGCCGTCGGCGTAGGAAACTGCCGGCAGCGACTGCTGGCCGAGCCGTTGCGATCCCGCGGCGCGGACTTTCCCCGATTCGCCCATGGCCTTGACCAGCAGCCAGGGCGAGGCGCGTTCGAGCTCGCGCTGGTGCGTGGCAATGCGGATGCCCGACATCGGCTGGCTGCTCTTCTCGTCGGTCACGTAACCGAGCGCCGGCAGCACCGTTTCGCTATATTTGATCTTCACAGGCGGGTCGGGGTATTTCTGATCGCGGTCCCAAGCCGTACGCGCCCGGTTATTCGCAAGATCCCACGTCATGGCGAATGTAGCATCTCCCAGGAAGCGCGGCTCTGAACCGGCCAGGAATGACTGTCCCGGTTCCCAAAACTTCGCGTCACCTTTGATGGCCAGGCCTTTCAGCTGGCGCAGTTCGTCGCCGCCTTCTGCAGCGACAGCCTGCTTGACCAGATCGCTACCTCCTTGAGCTAACGCCGGCTGTTGTTGGCTGATCGCCAGCAGCAATGCGGCAATCAACAAAGCGTGTTTCATGGCATTCCCTCCTTTTGTCCTGCTAGGCTACCACCCTTTTCGCAGGGCCGCGATCAGAAAGACCTGTTCTAAATTTCTTCCCAATTGAGAATAACCTTCCCGCTATTGCCGGAGCGCATGACTCGAAAGGCTTCATCGAAGTCGCGGTAACTGAAGCGATGTGTGATGACGGGCAGAATGTTCAGGCCGGAGTCGATCAGGACCGTCATCTTGTACCAGGTTTCGTACATTTGCCGCCCGTAAATGCCTCGGATCGTCAGCATGTTGAAAATGACTTCGCGCCAGTCGATCGCGATCTCTTGTGAAGGGATACCGAGCATCGCGATTCTTCCGCCGTGCGCCATGTTGTGAAGCATGTCGCGAAGTGCGGAAGCGTTTCCCGACATTTCTAAGCCGACATCGAAGCCTTCCTTCATCCCGAGTTTCTTTTGCGCTTGAGCGATAGATGTCCGGTCAATGTTCAGGGCCAGGTCCACGCGCATTTCAGCCGCGAGTTCAAGACGGTAATCATTAATGTCGGTAATCACGATGTACCGCGCTCCCGCATGCCGGGCAACCGCCGCGGCCATTATCCCAATGGGTCCAGCCCCGGTGATCAGCACATCTTCGCCAAGAACATTGAAGGTGAGAGTCGTGTGGACTGCATTGCCAAACGGATCGAAGATGGCTGCCACGTCGCGATTGACGCCGGGATCGTGCCGCCAGATGTTGGTCATCGGCAACGCAATGAACTCCGCGAAACATCCAGGCCGGTTGACCCCTACGCCCGACGTGTGGGCGCACAGATGACGCCGCCCGGCCATGCAGTTGCGGCAACGGCCGCAAACGACGTGCCCTTCGCCTGAGACCAGTTCGCCGGCCTTGAAATCGTTCACATTCGATCCGACTTCCACGATTTCGCCGACGAACTCGTGCCCAATAACCATCGGAACTGAGATCGTTTGTTGAGCCCAATCGTTCCAGTCGAAAATGTGGACGTCGGTGCCGCAAATGCCCGCACGCAGCACGCGAATGAGAACATCGTTGATTCCGATCGCCGGCTCAGGAACATCCTGGAGCCACAGACCTTGTTCGGCATGAGCTTTGACCAGCGCTTTCAGTTACAACCTCCGTAGACAAGCGTGCATCAACCTTGGTCCCCATTATGGATTGTTGCAGCAAATGGCAGCGCGTGCCAACCAGCGTAGTCCAAGACGGTTAATCCATAGGTGTAGTTAATCTGGGGCATAGACTGTGATCGCCGGGCGGGCGCTGTTCGGCAGCGCCAACTGCGCGAACTGCCACGGCGGGCCCCAGTGGACCCGAAGCCGCATTAACTTCACGCCGCCTCCGGCCGCCGCTGCGATCGTCAGGGCGCAGCTGATTGACCAGCTGCGTCCTGTCGGCACTTTCGATCCAGCGGCGTTCAACGAGGTGCGCCAAAATGTCGTCGCCGGCAGCTTTTCGCCTCTCGGCGCCGACGGCTTTTCGCCGGCCCCGCTGCTGTCGCTGTTCGCGTTTCCGCAAACGTTTTTCCACAACGGCGCCGCCAACTCGCTCTCGGCCGTACTCGACAACGTTACGCATCGCAGTGCCGGAACCGGAGGCGTCGATACTCTAACAAACGCGGCGGATCGGCAGAAGCTGGTGCAATTCCTGTTGTCGATTGATTCGCGCACGGTCCCGTTTCCATAACAGCCCGGGGCGTTGAGTCAGCCGCAGATGACACAC
>WNGP01003754.1_pt1 | contig 12730 bp, 16 predicted proteins | sample 5407671 | NCBI WGS metagenome assembly WNGP01 (sample SAMN13153381, study PRJNA577476) | soil metagenome | isolation source: 40 cm soil or saprolite under Garry oak tree replicate 2 | place: USA:California | collected 2016-06-15 | reverse complement strand
GTGGGATGTGCAGAGTGGGGAGTGTGTGAGGATGTGCCAGGGGCATCAGGGGGCGGTCCAATCGCTCAGGATCAGCTCCGATGGCCGCCGACTGGCCAGTTGCGGCGATGACGGTGCCGTCAAGGTGTGGGACCTCGCGAGTGGCGAACTCCTGCGGACGCTGCGGGGCGACCGGCCCTATGAGCGGCTCAATATCACGGGGGTGAAAGGACTCACCGAGGCCGAGATCGCCACGCTGCGAGCACTGGGTGCGATTGAAGAGAGCGCACTTCCCCTCTGACACAGTTCTTCCGTGCCTTGATGGCTGGCTGTGCTGCAGCACACGAAGACGGCGTGCTGCTCCCCCCTTGTGAGCAGCACGCGTGAGCCGTGAGGTGAAATGAAGGGGAATCCAACCTGGAGATGCACCATCTGCAGGCTAGAAACACCATGCCGGATGACTGGCCAATGCCCACGGAACTGACGTTTCATGGGTGTCTGCTATCACGACGGTTGACTTCCACAAGGCGGTGGCCACCTCCCGCGTTTGCGCCCTTGTCTGTCAACTGCTCGTCAATCGAATCGAGCAACTGCCCCAGCTCATCGAGTTGCAGGTGCGCTAGCAAGATTTGAGCCTTGACGTTTATATAGGATGATTACACAATGTCAAAGACTTTCTCCACCTAAGAACGATCCACACAGTCTACTTACCGAATAGACCTCTCCTGTTTCCTCGCTCTTATCAGTTCTGCTACACTAAGCAAAAATCGAAAGGATGATGGTCATGCTGGAGCGATCGGTACAGCATCTCAAAACCTACTGTGAGCAACGGGCTCAGAGTATCCAGGATGATGACGACCGGCGCAATGCCTACGAGTTCCTAGCACGCCAGGGTCACCATTAAGCAGCCTACGCTTGTAGCGTTACATGCGCAACTGACCGCATGGATTGTAGATCGCCGACTGCGAGCGCGGGAGATCCGCGCTAATGGCTATGCGCTGAATCTGGCCGTCACACTAGAGACCTCTGCGAACGTCTATGAGGAACTGCGGCAACGTCTCTACCAAAGCAAGCAAAAGAGAACGAGGGCACGACTATGATGTTTGATTACCTCAAAGGAACGCAAAAAGAACTGACAGAGCACGTTGAGGCAGTGTGCAAGGCACTGGATTTTTTGCGCTCCACTGACCCATACGATACTCTCGAACCTGGTCCATTACATGACGAGTGGGTGAGGCATATGAATGCACTCAATAGCGCTCGCGTTCGGTTAGGCATGGCTGCCGAGTACTTACATGAGGAGTTGAACCACCATAACGACCAGGTGATCGCGGCCAGCTGAGGACATCTCCAGATCATCGAACAGTCGCCACGCGAGTACGAATAATCTGGTGGTTCCTCGTTCTGGTAGGTGGTAAATGACGTGAAATGTCGATCTTCCCACGGGATACGTGTATGGCTCACCTACCTCGTGGCTCTCCCCAACTTTTGATGATTCAGATAATGTAGAGCTCCTAGAAAAGAACAAGCACGAGGAGACAAAAGAGAGAAAGTATGGCGCTGGAGCAGATGTTATCTCAAGACAACGGGAGAGAAGAAAGGCAGAACAAAGCATTCCTGCGCTCTGGTGATGCGTTCTTCACGGCGGTTTTCCAGAGGATCAAGCCACATGCAGCACACGGAGACGCAGCAGGTCGAGGTTGGCCCGTCCATACATCTGGCGTTTGAGCAGCTTGAGTCTGGTAATCTGTCCTTCGACCTGCCCAGTACTCCAAGGTGAGGTTCGGGCGGCTTGAACCGCTGGTAACTCTCTCTCCAGCGCCTCCGCAAAGCGCTGCAGTTCCTCATAGGGACCCCCTTTGGCCCTCTCCAGCCAGGAAAGCAGGGCCTCGCTTTTGCGCTCACGGATCAGGCGGACAAAATCCTGGCCGAGGGCGGAAAGAGACGAAAAGCTCGGAGAAAGACGAAACCATGCCTGCCGGTAGGCCGCATCCTTGGCACTCAGTTCCTCTGGCTTGCGCAATAACAGCCACTTCACGAGGCCTGGGCGTTCGGGTGACAGGAGCGCCCCGACGAGTCGAGGCAGCCACAGAGGAAGATGAAGACGTAGGAGTCATCCCTGCCGGAAGGGGCCAATAGCGCACGAACGTCCAGACACTTTTGTAGCTGCCTGTAAAACCTTGCCCTTGTAAGTCGTGCTACAGGGTTGTGATCATGACCTCTCCTTGTTGCCAGCGCGCTTCCAGATAGGCCCGGTAGGGTTCGACAGGAGAGGGATGCGGACTACAGTAGTGGGCCTCAAACGTTGGCATCCGCAGCTATTTGCGCACCGTATTCTGGTGGAGATGCAGACTGCTGATGATTTCTGCCTGAGTTTTCCCCTCTGCAGCGAGTTCATGCACGTGTTGATGCATCGCCATCTGCCAAGCACGCCGGGGACTGGGAGGAGGGGGCTTGCGCCGTGGGGGCTTGCGGAGCTTCCCACCAGATTGGAGAGACTCCGTTGGAGTCAAGGACGTCTGCTGGAAGTCCTTTGTCACCTGTTGGCCTGCCTGACGGAGCACCTCGATCTGTTGCGCCAACGTTTTCTGGATCACTTCTCCCAGATTTTTGAGCACATGCCAACGATCGAGGACTTGTTGGGCGTGCGGCGCGCCTTTGGGAGCGGCTTTCCGGTAACCGGCACCTCGATCACGACAGATCACCTCGACTCCCGCATGCCTATCTAACCACTGGGTCAAGACCGCCTCGTCGCTCCCCAACAGCACATCAACCGGTCGATGCTGCTCCAGGTCAATCAGAATGATGCCAGTGGGATGCTTCTGTTGAAATCCCCAGTCATCCACGCCGAGCACACGAGGGTGGGGAGTTTATCAACTCCGGCGCGACGAAGCTGAGCCAGGAGAGTCGCAGCACAGACGGGCATCGCCTGTTTCCGGCACAAACGGGCACCTGCTTCCCCGGTTCGCCACACAAGGGACAACACCCTTCTGGTTGCGTCGAGGCGACAACGAGGGTGACGTCTTCCGAGGTCATTTCCACGTGCTCCACCTGCAAGCAGGCCCCTTCCGGGAAGAGCCCTTTGATGAATCCTTCTAACAGATCCTGTGGCAAGAGAGAAGTTGATGGTTTCATAATTCATCGTCTACGATTCTTCCTCTTGCTGGGTTTCGTTTCATCACAAGTTGGGGAGAGCCTACCTCGTAAGGGGAATGGTTTCCCCACATCGTGTGAGGGGTGGCCACTCAATCGAGACGAATGTTCCACCTGCCTAAAGCATGCAAACGAGGTTCGCGTCGAAGCTTCGCGCTGCATACGTTCCACATACTCCTGATAAGACAGAGCCCGCTGCTGCAGGTCCTTGAGAGGCAGCGAGCGACGATACTCCTGGGGAGAGACCACCTGTAAACTCTGCTCTTTGGCCTGGATAGATAAGGTCACTGCTTGACCAGCTAGCTTGCTTGAGATGTAGTAGGGATACAAATCGACTTTCACAAAACCCTGACGATTAACCCGTCGCACTACATGCTGCCTGTTGACGCGGGTGATGCGCATCGCAGATGAGCACGGCAACCCCAAGGGAATGACAAAAGCGCACAAGAGCAGCAGGGAAGTCGCTTCCTTGTGGTGCTCCAACCCAAGCCGGGTATCGCGGTCCAGTGTAAGAGAAACAGGCAAGCCGTGTGAGGAGAAGGTCTCGGCCAGGGCTTGCAAGGCAGTCTCAGCAGTAAAATCGGAGCGGACATGATGAGCCACCAATACCGAGGTACCTTTGTCAATAATATTGAGTGTTTCCACCACATGTTGCCGCTTGCCGTGCGGGTCAGCAGGAACGGTGGAGGCATCTTTCTGCATCAAGCTGCCACTGCTCCATCGGTCTAGGACGCTCTATCGGCGAAGTCGAGTTGAGGCAGACGAGACGCAATGCGTCCATTTTCCCGCAACAGTCGGTGAATGGTGCGCGTGGATTTCGGCAGACGCACCCTCATCTCTTTCAAGGACTCATCGCGACCCAAATAGTAGAGGATCGCCTTGGGACCAGGGATGCGACCCAGACCTTCGGGGGGATCATCCCGGATCTCCACCACCCGGTCCACCACCTGCTGCTCGAGCCGAGGCCGGGGATGATGAGGTGCCCGTGAGAGAACGCACAGCACCTGTTCATCGTCTTTAGGCGCATGCAAGGGCCGTTTTTTCCATTTGTCGACCCAGCTGACCGACATGCCTGTCGCCTGGGCTCATTGGGGACATGTCCAGTTCGGATGGTGGCGGAGCAAGCGCTGCAAATTCGCTCGCGCTGCGTAGTATACTGCTTCCATGACAGGCAACTCCTTTTTGGCGATATCGAGAGATCAATCTCTCTGAGGAGTGTCCTGTCTTTTCTTTTCGGGGTCTACGATGTCGGGAAACTGCCCCCCTTACGAGGTAGGTGAGCCATACAGGATACGCAACGTGTACGACTTCTGTATGGATTACCCTCCTCATGACAGGCTGGTCCATCCCACACTGTAACGCAGCAAGCAAGCTAATTTTAATAGATGAGCTTATAAAGAATCTTCCTGGAAAAGCTCTTCTTTGTCCGTCAACCAGGGACAAGCAGGAGGGAGAGCAAACAGAGCACAGATCTTCTTCCAGTGGCTTGCCAGGCTCTGCGCTCTTGTTCGGCCTCTGGCAATCAGAAGACAGAGGGAGCTAGCACTACTCGTAGTGTATGCTGTGATGTGGGTATCTGATCCTTTCGCCCTGTGCTGAAGGTTCAAGCCCATTAGCGACCTTGGGTCAGCCTGGGATGTGTGTGTAGATAGTGCTGATATTCCGAGCGCGCCTCCCGCTTCATCAGCGCCACGTAGTCCTCAAAAGGCATCGTCTTTCCATGCAAGCCTTTGATCGGGATCGACTTGATGAGCCCCCCTGGCTGCCGGATGTCAAAGCACTTCTCGGCGGCGTTGACCCAGCACGTGACCCGTTGGCCAGCCAGGCTTCGGCTCACATAGTAGACCTCACGATTGATCATGAGATCCCCTCTAGCCCGGATCGTGCGAGCAAAGGCTTGCTTATTGATCTGCACGAGCCAGCGGTCAGGATCGACCGTCTGAGGAACAGCAGGCAGCGTCGGAAACGCTGGACAGGCCACCCGCGGCGGTTGGTTACCACAGGAGCGCGCCTGGTTGGGCCGCTGGTCATTGGAGTGGGTCAGGAATGCCTCGGTGAGCTCAGAGACCTCCGAGAGGGTGCCTGGCCGATGCACCTGTAAGCACTCCTGACCAAGTGAGCGGTGAAATCGCTCGACATAGGCATTGGACCAAGCCGTCAACTACATCGTCTCCATCTCTAGCGGAGGGACTTTTCACGGTGACCCATCCCTTCCATCCCTTGTACGGCCAGCAGTTTGAGATCCTCAACTACCGCCACAGTTGGGGAGAATATCGGGTCACCTTTTACGAGACGGCTGATCATGTGCGGATATTGCCGGCTGCATGGACCAGCCTTGCGCCTCCTGATCCCAGTCGGGTCCTTGCCGCCGGTCGCGCCGCCTTTCGGGTAGGGGATCTGCTGCAGCTTTCCCAGCTCATTGGGCGCATCGAAGAGGGGCGAAAGGAGGAGGCCGAGTGTTAAGCCAATTTTGCCGCCAGTGTAAAGGAAATTACGCCGAATATATCGCGAATATGTGGCATTTCCATGTTGTGAAGAGCGCATTTCTCTCAAGAATCCTGTCTCATTTTGCCTTGACAATCGGTCAGAAAATGGGCATACTAGCAAGAAGAACGTTTTCATCTCAGGAGTCGATCATGTCGGACGAAAAACGGAAGCGCCTTGCGCGGGTCTCATGCCCTTCATCCCCATCCTGATCAGGTACGAGATCCGCTCTTCACCAGTGGATCCCCCTTCTTTGACCCGCGCGAGCCTTTTGCAGGTCAAGTATGAACTCTTGCGCCGCGTGCGGGTCGATGGGGATTCGGTTTCCCATGCCACCTCGCTGTTTGCCCTCTCTCGTCCTACCTTTTACGCGGCCCTAGCCGCTTGGGAACGCAGCGGCCTGCTCGGATTGGTGCCTGAGCCAACCGGTCCGCACCATGGGCACAAATTGACCGAGGAGATCATCGCAGAGCTCCAACCTCTGGCGAAAATGATGTCAGCCGTCGAGCTTGCTGGGTGGTTGCAAGAACAGCGGGGCCTTTCGGTTCATCCTCGCAGTATCGAACGCGCGCTTGCTCGGCATCAGCGCCAAAAAGGGGGGGTCTCGTGAAGCTCTCAGGACTGGAACTCACGTATGAAGTGGCACGAACGTGGGCCTTACATCCCGTCTCTCATCCACCGTTGGGATGGGCTCAGCTCGTGCGTGGCGGGATCGCCACCTGGATGCAAGGGACGCCTGCGCCGATGGTCTCTTCTTCACCATCGCGAGAGCCTGCTCATTTTGAAGTGTCTCCGCTGCTCACGCTTGTGGCAGCTATGATTGCGGAGGTATGTCAATGATTTCAACACAGCCAGCTGCGCTTCAAAAAATCACCGCTCGCCATCTCCAGCTTCAGGCGTTGTTGTATGTGCGGCAAAGTACCTTGCACCAAGTGTTCGAAAATACCGAGAGTACGGCACGCCAATATGCTTTACGCGAACGAGCGATCGCCTTGGGCTGGCCTGCCGAGCAGATTGTCGTCATTGATCAAGATTTAGGCCAATCAGGAGCTTCTGCCGCTGATCGTGAGGGATTTCAACGCTTAGTCGCTGAGGTCGGGCTTAGTCATGTGGGACTGGTGATGGGCTTGGAAGTCTCCCGTCTGGCGCGCAGTTCGCTTGATTGGCATCACCTGTTGGAAATGTGCGCCATGACGGGGACCCTCATCCTGGATGAAGACGGTCTCTACGATCCGGCGACCTTCAACGATCGTCTGCTGCTGGGCCTGTATGTTAGATATCATCTGGAACGCAGTGGAAGATGAGTATCTAACTATCATTATGTATCTTCTGTGCTCGATTCCGATGAGGGTTTCCGGGAAGACGAGCCAGATGATACATAATGAAAGGGACCATGTCGGAAGCCGAGCTCCATGTCTTGCGAGCCCGTCTGCGGGGAGGGATTCTCAACAAAGCCAGTCGCGCGGCGTTGAAACTGCCGTTACCGATGGGCTTGGCTTACGCAGAAGATGAAACGGTCATCCTTGATCCTGACGCACAAATTCAGCAAGCCGTTGGGTTGCTGTTCGCGACCTTCAAACGCACCGGCTCGGCCACCGCCACCGTGAAGTATTTTCGCACAAAAGCCCTGCTCTTTCCCCGCCGGGTGCGTACCAGCCCGCACAAAGGCGAGGTCGGCTGGGGACCGCTGCTGCACAGCACGACGCTCAAAGTCCTTCGCAATCCTCGCTACGCTGGAGCATTCTGCTTTGGGCGCACGCGCACGACGAAACAGCTTGACGGTTCGCACCATACGCAGGTCGTTCCACAGGATCAATGGCAGTTTCTCCTGCAAGGTGCTCACGTTGGGTATATCACTTGGGAGGAGTACGAAGCCAATCTGCATCAGTTGCAACAGAATCGTCCCGCCTACGGAGAAGATCGCCGGCACGGTCCTGCACGGGAAGGCCTCGCCTTGCTTCAGGGACTGGTCATCTGTGGGCGCTGTGGGAATCGGATGACGCTGCGCTACTACCAGCGCAAGCACGGCACACGCCTGTATCCTGAATATCTGTGTCAGAAAGAGCAGATCGAGCAGGCTGGAGACCATCTCTGTCGAGCCTCGTGCTTGGGGCGGGCTTGGATGCGGCGATCATCGACCTGTTGCTGGCACAGCTCACTCCTCTGGCCATCGATACGAGCCTGCAGGTCTATGAAGAACTGCATGCCCAGGCCGAGGAGGCGCGTTGGTTGCGTGCCCAACAGGTGGAGCGTGCCCACTATGCTGCCGAACTGGCGCAACGCCGTTTTTTACGAGTCGACCCGGAGAATCGGTTAGTCGCTGATGTGCTGGAAGCGGACTGGAATGCCCGCCTGCGAGAACTGGCGCAGATCCAGGAGGAGACCGAGCGGCACAATGAAGCAGAACAGCGTAAACTCACTGCGCTCGAACAGCAGGCGATTGCCGACCTGGTGGACGATTTTCCACGGGTGTGGCGTGACCCACGTACCTCGGATCGGGACCGCAAACGCATGGTGCGTTTGCTGCTGGAAGATGTGACCCTGCTTCAACACCAGGAGGTCATTACGGCTCAGGTGCGCTTCAACGGGGGAGCCAGCGAGACCATCACTGTGGCGGTGAGCCGCGGACGGCGGCACCCTCCCCAACTCATTGCGCTCATTGATCAGCTGCTTGAGGACTACACCGATGCCGGAGTCGCTGAGCAGCTGAGCCAGCGCGGGTGGCGGACCTTTAAAGGGAAACCGTTTGACGCCAGACGGGTCTTGTCTTTACGACGCGGTCACCGGTTGAAAGCTCATGGGACGCGCTTGCGCGAACGCGGGCTGTTGACCGCCGATGAAGCGGCTTCTGCCTACGGGGTCTGCCGGCAAACGATCATGGACTGGGGACGGGCGGGGTTACTTCCCACGTATCGGATCAATGATCGTGGGATGGTGGTCTTCCCGCCGCCCGATGCGCACGCTCTTGTGAAGTATGCCCACAAATATCAAACAACACGCTAACTATGCGGAAGGAGTGCAGTATGCAACTAACTCGTTTTTGTCTGGACGATGCGGGGGGATCACATGAGGTATCACCCCAAGACACCAGAGAAAGCGCACCAACGCGGAGGGGAAATCGCGTCCCGCAGGGCTGCCGACCAGACGCGGGTCATTGTCAAAGGTGAGCATGCTGGGCAAGCCATGCTGGCAGAAAAACTGGGCCACCACTTCGAAGAGGGCTTCCGCATCGAGGTCGCTACGTACCTCGCGGTGTAACCAGATCGAGGTGAAAGCCGCGACAAAGTTAGCAATCTCAACCACATGCTGCTGCTTGCCATCGGGATCAGCAGGCACACAGCTGGCATCTTTGAGGTCGAACTGAACTTCCTCCCCTGGCTGGCGGAGCTCAAGCGGTTTGGGCTTGCGGCGACCATCCTTTGCGATGCAGCCCGCCTGGCGCAGGATCTTCCAGATAGTGGTCTGCGAGCGCGGCAGACGCACGCCAGCACGCTGGAGTGCGGAGTCACGATGGATATAGTAGAGGATGGCTTCTGGCCCTGGAACGCGCTGCAAGTTCTCTGGCGGATCGGTGCGGATCTCCAGGATACGCTGCACAACGGCAGGCTGGGAGGCGATGGAGACTGGTGGCGTGTGGCGGGCACGCGAGCGGGCGTGCAACGCCATAACATCGTCAGGATCGGCCTGACACAGCCGCTGGAGCCATTTGCTTACCCAGGAGCGTGACATGTCGAGCGCATCGGCTAGGTCTTGATGGGTCCACTCTGGGTGAGGTTTCGCCAGCCACCGTAACGTCGCCCGCTTGGCGATCAACTCGGCTTCTGTGAGCATGAGATCCCCTCCTTTCAAGCGAGAGTAGGATGACGTGGAATCTGCTTCCATTCTATCGCCTCTGATGCTTCTTTGCTCTGCAACGCTGCCTGCTTGTTTGAATACGATGTGGAGTGGACCAGCCTGTCATGAGGAGGGTAATCCATACAACTTCCCGTGGGAAGACCCAGCCATTTCACCTTCAGCAAATTCATACACCCTATTTTTGCAACCAGATGCCGGCATATGGGCTCAGGATAATCTCACCTTCTCTATATTCAGACTCATGCAAAGTAAGCACCTCTGTGTAATCTTTGTCCAGCGCAATATTAATCTTAACGCTTTGAGGTTTATCTGTTATGTTCACTAAAACAAGAAGTTCGGATATGCCAAAATGGTACATTGCTGCAAATACACCAGCAGGGGATGTTAATCTTTGTGGCCAGACGTTCAAATAATCCCTTAAAACCTGACGCTTACTAATGAATTTAGAAAGCATGTCTGTTATCCGTTTTCCTTTGGCTGAGTTAAGCTCCTCTGCTGTTAACTTGCCACGATTAATGTTCCTGGTGTCCTTCCTCAGGTGCTCTGGAAGTTTATGAAGTGAGATGTTGGTTTTACCTATTTCATCTCCGTATGGCATGAGCACTCCACCTGGCAGGGAGGCGACTAAGAAGTATGCGTTAAAGAACCTTGTTTCGTCTCTGCCGAGAAAGGAGTATGTTCTCCCGGAAATGCCAAGTCCTTCTCGAAACGGCTCTCCATACTTCATCAGTGCGTTTTTTACATCACTGAGCAGGGGGTCCTGCAGATAAGCAAGGCTTAATTCGTCATGATTGCGCAGGAAATTAATCCACTCAGCATGCACAGGAATCTCATCTACTTCATCTAGCTTTTGCCAAATAAAGGTTGCATCTTGCTCTACCAGGGCAACCCAAAGGTATGCACACAGGTGAAAGTTATATGCTAAATGTGTCTGTTTGAAACGTGTATAACCAAAGTAACGAGCAAGTACAGACATCTCTTCAAATGCTTCAACAATAAAAACACATTCAGGATTGATAGATTCGGCAACATATCTAAATGCAGCTATCAATTGATGCGTAAATTCATTATCTTCATCAGTTGGTTTATATGGACCTTTGCCGACAAAGGGGATTGCATCAAGGCGAAAATTGAATCCAAGACTGGTCCAAAACACAATAATCTTTGCGAACTCAAGAAAGACATCCGGATTATGCCAATTGAGATCAAGTTGCTGCGGATAATACGTGTGATAATACCAATACCCGTCTTTCCCTTCTCGCCAATGCGGGATCTCTCCCGCCATCTCAGGAAAGGCAATATTCACATCTCGCTCTTCACCATTGACGATGTAGCGAGCCCACACCGCACTGTTTTTATGAAATTTTCCGATAAAGCGAGGCCTTTCCTTCTGTACAAGGAAATACCTTCTATATTTTTCGTCCCCGCTTCAGCTTTTTGAAACCACTCATGTTGGTCTGAAACGTGATTTGACACAAGATCCATAATCAAACGAATACCAAGTCTTTGTGCCTCATGTGCTACGTTCTTCAAATCCTCCATTGTCCCTAAGTCGTCGCGTACTCTAAAATAGTCACTCACATCAAAACCTGCATCAATGAGCGGGGAAGCAAGAAATGGCAGGATATGAAGGGCATTACAACCAAGCCTTTTGACGTGAGCAAGACGCGGTATCAACCGGGCAAGAGGCACAGCATTTCCATTCTCAATAGCATCCGGATAGACGGCATAAAGATTGAGAAATTTATACCACAGTAAATTGGGGTAGGGATTTTCATTGTGCGGAAAATCTTTTGCATAGGAGATTATTTCACTACAAATCCGATCAGCGTTGTGTTTATACAGTGGCCTTACATACTGTTTCAGCTCATTCATCTTTTGCATGTTTTGTTCCCTTCCCTAATTCTAGATATAGCCAACCGGATGTCTCATGTTACTTCCTTTTTTGGCGCAGCTGTGGCAATACATCATGTGCGTATCTTTCGAGGAAGGCACGCTGATTGGGATGAGCCGAGTGGAAGAGAGCTGGTTGAAGCCTAAATCGATATATTGGGTAGCAAACTTGATATGATCTTCGGCGTTGGCTGAGTCACAGGCTATTTTGTTCTTAATCGTATCGAGGCCGACCACTTCTCCATTCTGCGCAGGCATGGCGGGTGTGTAAATCTTCTGGTTATAGAGGGCGGGCACATAGGCACCAGCCCAATATTTGCGCTGGTACTCAATGGCCGTTTCAAGGTCGTTGGTGTATTCAACGTTGAGTTCCACGAGCCTGGGCATATTGGCCGGGTCCCTACCGGCCTGGCGGGCTCCCTCCTCAAAGCTCTTGATGATCTGCTTGAAGGGGTCAGTCTGCCTGTTACCAGCAGTGATGATGCCATCGCCATATTTACCGGCTATCCTGGCGCTGCGAGGAGTGAAGGCGGAGTAGTAGATAGGAATAGGCGAAGCCGGAGGCGTATAGAGCATGGCTTTTTTGGTCCGGTAGTACTTCCCTTCAAAGGTGACCTCTTTACCACTCCAAAGTTGGCGTATGAGGTCAAGAGCTTCTATCAGGCGCGCCTCGCGTTCCTCATATTCAGGCCACATAGCTGTGGATGAATAGTCGTTCAGTGCTTCGCCTGTGCCAACTCCCAGGTAGGTTCTGCCTGGTGCAAAGCAGGAGAGGGTCGCCGCTGCCTGGGCAATAATTGAGGGGTGGTAACGCAGGATGGGGCAGGTGATGCCGGTCCCCATGTGCATACGGCTCGTATGTGTGGCCAGAGCGCCAAGCCATGTCCATGTGAATGCAGCCTGGCCTTCTTCGCTCCATGGATGGAAGTGGTCGCTGACATCAAGTGAATCGAAGCCAGCTTTCTCAGCATCGATGGCGTTCTGGAGCAGTGCTGTAGGTGGAAACTGCTCGGTGCCTGCCTTATATCCTAATTGTAATTGCAATATCAATCTCCTCCAATCTTGAGATGAACCGCGATACGAGAAAACACACAACTGGCTCGGACGGAGCCATCAAGGGTAAAACCCTGAGAAGCCCCGCGCTTTAGCGCTGAGTTTCATGACTTAGATCCACCCGTTGGTGTAGGTACTCGCTGTTCCTGTTGTTCCCAGTAGTGCTCGATCTCCTCCAGGCTCTTGCCCTTTGTCTCTGGTACCAATCTCTGACAGAAGACGAAAGCCAACAGGCCCATGACGGCATAGAGCCAGAACGCTCCCGACTGTCCTAGCGCATTGACCAGCGAGAGAAAGGTAACGCTCACCAGCA
>WNGP01009280.1_pt1 | contig 12737 bp, 14 predicted proteins | sample 5407671 | NCBI WGS metagenome assembly WNGP01 (sample SAMN13153381, study PRJNA577476) | soil metagenome | isolation source: 40 cm soil or saprolite under Garry oak tree replicate 2 | place: USA:California | collected 2016-06-15 | reverse complement strand
TACGGAGACCTGGTCACCCGGCCGACGGGTCGGGTGGTGCGGGAGCAGATCGAGCGGGCGATCGCGACGGCCGCGGTCGCCCGCGTGGATTTCACGGGTGTCGGCTGCATCGATTACTCCTGCGCGGACGAGATCGTGGCCAAGCTGCTGCGCGAACGGCCCGCGGTGCTGGTGCTCTCGGGGATCTCGGACGCCCACCGCGAGGCCATCGAGCCGGTGCTCGCGGGGCACGGGCTCGCCGCGCTCATCGAGGGACCGGGCGGCGCGCTCGAGACCCTGGGCGCTCCCGAGGCCGCCGCCGTTCTGCTCGAAGAGCTCGTCGCGCGGCGGCTCGCCGCCCGCACCCCCGGAGGGACCTTCGCGCTGACGCTGGCGTGACCGGAGGGGCCCTCTGAAGCGCCGCCTCGGCTTCTCGACCCGCGCCGTACACGGCGACCCTGAAGCCCGCCCCGACTGGGCGCCGGTGGTCGAGCCGCTGTATCAGAGCGCGACCTTCACCAACCCGATCGGCTCCAACCAGGAAGTCCTCTACACCCGCTACGGCAACAATCCCAACCAGGTGGCGATCGCGAAGCGTCTGGCGCTGCTCGAGGGCGCGGAGGCCGCGATCTTCGTGGGGAGCGGCATGGGCGCCGTGGCCCTGGCGCACCTCGCGGTGCTGCGGCCCGGGGACCACCTGCTGTCGAGCGAGTGGATTTACGGAGGCGTGCACCGCCTGTTCAGCCAGGAGTTCGGGCGGCTGGGGATCGAGGTCGCCTTCGTGGATCCGCTCGAGTCCCGCACCTGGAAGCGCGCCCTCAAGAAGAACACGCGCGCCATCTTCGTCGAGACGCCGACCAACCCGCTGCTGCGCGTGATCGACCTCGAGCCGGTCGCGGCGCTGTGCAAGGCCGAAGGCCTGGCGCTGCTGGTGGACTCCACCTTCGCCACGCCCCTGAATCTGCGCCCGCTCGAGCACGGCGCCGACGTGGTGATCCACAGCGCGACCAAGTACCTGAACGGGCACTCCGACGTGATCGCCGGCGCCGTGGCGGGGACCGAGTCGGTGATCGAGGAGGTGCGGAAGCTGATGCAGGTGTGGGGGCAGGCGCTCGACCCGATGGCGGCCTGGCTCATCGACCGCGGGATGAAGACGCTCGCGGTGCGGGTGGAGCGCCAGAACGCGACCGCGCTCGCCGTGGCCGAGTGGTGCAGCCGGCAGCCGCAGTTTGCGGCCGTGCACTACCCCGGGCTCCCGTCGCATGTCGATCACGAAGTCGCGCAGCGGACCCTGAATGGATTCGGGGGTATGCTCGGAGTGGAGTTGAAGGGCGGCGCGCGGGCCGCGGAGCGGTTCCTGCGGGGGATCACGATCGCAGCGCACGCGCCCAGCCTGGGCGGCGTCGAGACGCTGGTGTCCGAGCCGCGCCTGACCTCGCACGCCATGCTGGCGCCCGAGGCGCGCGCCCGGGCTGGCATTCCCGATGGGTTCTTGAGATTTTCCATCGGACTGGAGGACGCCGACGACATCGTTGCGGACCTGGCGCAGGCCCTGGCGCAGCTGTAAGTGATCAAGCTCACCAATGTCTTCAAGGCCTTCCCCAAGGGGGGGCTCGCCCTGAAGGACGTTTCCTTTCACATCGCGAAGGGCGAGTTCGTCTTCCTCACCGGCCACTCCGGCGCCGGCAAGTCCACCGTCCTGAAGCTGATCTACGCGGAAGAGCCCGTGACGAGCGGCGAGGTGCGGGTCTCCGGGTTCAACCTGGCGGAGCTGCGCCGGCGCGACGTGCCGAGGCTGCGGCGGCGCCTCGGCATCGTGTTCCAGGACTTCCGGCTGCTCGAAGAGCGGACGGCCGAGGAGAACGTGGCGTTCGCGTTGGAGGTGACAGGCGCGCGGCGCGCGTCGATTCCCGCGCGCGTGATGCGCGTGCTCACGCAGGTGGGGCTCGCCGCCAAGGCGCAGGCCTCCCCGCGCGAGCTGTCCGGTGGCGAGCAGCAGCGCGTCGCCATCGCCCGCGCGCTCGTGAACGAGCCCACGGTGCTGCTCGCGGACGAGCCCACGGGGAACCTCGACGAGCGGGCCACCCGCGGCGTGTTTCAGCTGCTGCGGGACATCAACGCCAGCGGGACCGCGGTCGTGATGGCCACTCACGACCTCGACCTGGTGCGCCAGGCGCCGTATCGCGTGATCGAGCTGCAGGAGGGCGCGCTGGTGTACGACTCCGCGGTGGACGAGCCGCGCGACCAGGCGGTGACGCCGTGAACCTCGTGATCCGCGAGGCGCTGCTCACGTTCCGGCGCGCGCCGCTCTTGTCCACCCTCTCGGTGACGACAATCGCCTTCTCGCTGTTCGTGGTCGGGCTGTTCGGGCTCGTCGCGGTCAACCTCCAGGACGCCCTGCGGGGCGTCGCCGAGCGCGTGGAGATCGTGGCGTACCTGCTCCCGGGCACGCCGATCGAGACGATCACGCTCGCCGAGAAGGACATCGAGACGTTCCCCGAGGTCCAGTCCGCGACGTACGTGAGCGAGGATTCGGCCCTGGGGCGCGCCCGCGGGGAGCTGGTGGAGTTCCGCGACGTGCTCCAGGAGCTGGAGCGCAATCCCCTGCCGGCCTCGATCGAAGTGAAGCTCACGCCCCGGTTCCGCGACGCCGAGCACGTGAACGAGGTGGCCGAGCGGCTGCGCGGCTTCGGATTCGTGGACGACGTGCGGTTCGGGCGCGACTGGGTCGAGAAGCTCGACCGGCTGCAGCAGATCGCGGCGGCGGTGGGGCTGGTGGTCGGGGCCGCGTTCGCGGCGGTGGCCGTCATCATCATCGGCACCACGATTCGGATGGCGGTGCTGCAACGCAGCCGCGAGATCGCCATCATGCGGCTCGTGGGCGCGACGGACGGTTTCATCCGCCGACCCTTCCTGCTCCAGGGAGCGATCAAGGGGATGCTGGGAGGGTTGGTCGCGATCGGGTTGTCCTACGGGGCGTACGTGCTGATCAACCGCTGGCTGCTCCAGGTGGCGTTCTTCTCGCGCGAGCAGGCGCTGGCCATCGTCGGGTTCGGGATGTTGATCGGGCTCTTCGGAAGCGCCGCGTCGGTTGGCCGGCATCTGCGGCGAGTATGAAACGGCGTCGAGGAACGACGTCGAGGAGCATCGTCGAGGAGAAGCGTGGGATGGGGCACGTCTCTCCTCGACGCCTCTCCTCGACGTTTTTCCTCGACGCCGTCTTGGCTCTGGCGATCCCCGCCGTCCTCGCCGCCCAGCGCCCTCAGCCGTTCGATCAACAGCTGCGCGACAACCAGCAACGCCTCGAAGGCATCCGGCGCGAGCGCTCGGACGTGGAGCAGGAACTCGAGCGGCTCCGCACCCAGGCCCACTCGCTCTCGGACGAGCTGGCGAACATCGAGCGGCAGAAGGAGACCACCAACCGCATCGTCAACGAGCTGGACCGGCAGATCAACTCCCTCTCCGATCAAATCGACCATACCACCGTGGACCTGTTGCTGGCGCAGGACGCGCTCAGCGAGAAGCGCGCCGTGCTCGAGCGGCGGCTCGTGGACATCTACAAGCGCGGGCCGCTGTACGCCTACCAGGTACTGCTCGCCGCCGAGAGCTTCGGGGACCTGCTGTCGCGGTACAAGTATCTCTACCTGGTGACCCGCCAGGACCGCCTGCTGGCGAACGACATGTCGAAGCTGCAGCGGCGCATCGCGCGTGAGCGGCAGACGCTGGTGGACGGTCGGGACGCGCTGGGACGGCGCAAGAGCGAGCGCACCGAGGAGCTCGACCGCTATCTCCAGCTGGAACACGAACGGCAGGCGTCGCTGCGCGAGACCCGGCGCAACACGCGCGAGGCGCAGCAGCGGCTGTCGGAGCTCGAGCGAGACGAGAAGACCCTGAACGACCGCATCGCGGCGCTCGAGCGCGCCCGGCGCGAAGCGGAGGCCCGCGGCGTCGCCCCCGGTGCGGCCGCCATCACCACGGCCGATCTCGGACAGCTCGACTGGCCGGTGGACGGGCGCATCCTCTACCAGTTCGGGACCGCCACGGGCCCGAACAACACCCGCATCCCGTGGCACGGCATCGGCATCGCGGCGCCGGTGGGCACGCCGGTCCGGGCGATCGCGGCCGGCACCGTGAGCCTCGCCGGACCGCTCGGCACCTACCTCACATCGGTCCTGCTCGACCACGGCGGCGGCTACTACACCTTCTACGGCTACTTGAACGACGCCAGCGTCACGCAGGGTGAGCGGGTCCTCAAGGGCCAGGTGATCGGCCACATCGGGGGACAGGCGAGCGACCAGGGACCGCATCTGCACTTCGAGATCCGGGGCCAGGGTGGGATCGCGCTCGATCCGGTCAACTGGCTCAAAAGCCGCAAGTAGACGTGAGGCGTCACGCAAAGGCGTCGCGAAGAACCGTCACGAAGAGGCGTCAGGCGATCCACGGTTCCCCGCGACGCCGGGTCGTGACGTCGTTCCGTGACGCCGTCTTCGGGACGGTTCTCGTTGCGACGGCAGCCTGTCACGGGGACGGAAGCGTGTTGCGGGTGTCCGGCACCGTCGAGATCCGCGAGCTGCAGCTCGCCCCGCTCGCCTCCGGCCGGTTGACGCGGCTCCTCAAGGACGAAGGGGACACAGTGCGCCGCGGCGACACGATCGCGGTGCTCGAGCAACCGGGGCTCGAGGCGTTGATCAGCCAGCGACGCGCGCAGGCACAGGCGGCGGCCGAGCGCACCGCGGAAATCACCGCCGCCGTCGCGGACAGCCAGCGCGCGGCGAACGACCTGCGGCGCGCCGTGCCGCTGCACGAGAGCGGGGTGATCTCGGCGCAGCAGTTCGAGACCCTGACGTCGGCGGCGACGGCCGCGGCGGCGCGGCTGCAGGCGGTGCGGGCCGCTACGCGGGACTCCGCGGCGGCGCGGGCCGGCGTGCTCGCGACCGAGGCCATCCGCGACCAGCTCACGGTGATCGCGCCCGACGACGGGATCGTGCTCAGCCGGTTCGCCGATCCGGGCGAGGCCCTCGCGACCGGCACGCCCGTGATCTCCCTCGGCCTCGTGCACCGCCCGTGGATCCGGGCGTACGTGGGCGACCGCTACGTCGGCCGGGTCAAGGTCGGCGCGGCCGTCACCGTGCGGCCCGACGGGTACGACCGCGCGTTCTCGGGGCGCGTCGTGGAGATCTCGCCGCGCGCCGAGTTCACTCCCCGGGCCGCGCTGACGGAGCGGGAGCGCGCCGATCTCGTGTTCGGCCTCAAGGTGGAGCTCGATAGCGCGGACGCCGGCGGCCGGGTGAAGGCGGGCATGCCCGTGACCGTCGAGATCCCGCTGCTGCCGTGATTCAGGCCGCCGTCGAGACCCGCGACCTCACGCGGCGCTTCGGCGCGCTCACCGCGGTCGATGCCCTCACCCTCCGCATCGAGACGGGCGAAGTCTTCGGCCTGCTCGGGCCCAACGGCTCCGGCAAGACGACGACGATCCGCATGCTGTGCGGGCTGCTCGAGCCGTCCGCCGGGTCGGCGCTGGTCACGGGACTCGACGTCACCGTCGCGCCCGAGCAGGTCAAGCAGCGGATCGGCTACATGGCTCAAAAGGTCGGCGTATACGAGGACCTGACGGTCGCCGAGAATCTCGATTTCTACGCGGGGATTTACGGCCTGCGGCGGGGCGCGACGCGGGCGCGCCTGGCCGACGTCGTTGCCTTCCTCGCGTTGGGCGATCGGCTCGGTCAGCTCGCGGGGCAACTCTCGGGCGGCTGGAGGCAGCGACTGGCGCTGGCGTGCGCGCTGATCCACCAGCCGGCGCTGCTGTTTCTCGATGAGCCCACCGCCGGCGTGGATCCCGCCGCCCGACGCCGGTTCTGGCGCACGATCCACGACCTCGCCAGGGCGGGGACGACGGTCCTCGTGACGACGCACTACATGGACGAGGCGGAACAGTGCACGCGGCTGGCGATGATGAGCCGGGGGCATCTCATCGCGCTGGGGACTCCCGCCGAAGTCGCGGCCCAGGTGGGCGGCCGGGGGGGGACGCTCGAGGACGCGTTCGTGATCCTGCAGGAGCGTGACGAGCGATGATGCCCCGCTTCTGGCCGATGTTCCGCAAGGAGTTCATCCAGATGCGGCGGGACCGCCTGACGTTCGCGATGTTGATCGGCATCCCGGTGATCCAGCTGCTCGTCTTCGGGTACGCCATTCAGACCGACGTCCGCAACCTGCCAACCGTGGTGCTGGACCAATCCCGCACGCCCGAGAGCCGGGACCTGATCGCCGCGTTCGAGAACACGGGCAATTTTCGCGTGGTCACGCACGTCGACGGGCGGCCGGCGCTGGACGCCGCCATCGCGCGCGGCGACGCTCAGGCCGGCATCGTGGTGCCCTACGACTACCCGCGCGACCTGGCCCGCGGCACGACGGCCACCGTGCAGGTGATCGTGGACGCCGCCGACCCCCTCTCGTCCCAGGCCGCCCTTAACGCCGCGGTCGGCGTCGCCCAGGTGCGCAACCTCGCCATCCTGTCCCGGGCGGCGGGCCGCAGCCTCCCGGTCGAGGCGCGGGTCCGTCCCCGCTACAACCCCGGGCTGCGCAGCGCCAACTACATCGTGCCCGGCCTCGTCGGCGTCATTCTCACCATGACCATGGTGCTCATCACTGCCATGGCCATCGTGCGGGAGCGCGAGCGCGGCACGCTCGAGCAGCTCATCGTCACCCCTATCACGAAGACCGAATTGATGCTGGGGAAGATCACTCCGTACGTGGGCGTCGGCCTCCTGCAGATGACCGCCGTGCTGATCCTCGGCCGGTTCGTGTTCGACGTCCCGCTCACGGGGAATATCCTGCTGCTCTACGGCGTGAGCCTCATCTTCATCATCGCGAGCCTGGCGCTCGGCCTGTTCGTCTCCACACTGGTGCGGACCCAGCAACAAGCGATGCAGGCGAGCTTCGGCTTCATGCTCCCCAACATCCTGCTGTCGGGCTTCATGTTCCCCCGCCAAGCCATGCCGGAGTTCGCCCAGTGGCTCGGGCTCCTGGTTCCGCTGACGTACTTCCTGAAAGTGGTGCGGGGAATCCTGCTCAAGGGGGTCGGGCTGGAGGCGCTGTGGCGGGAAGTGCTCATCCTCGCGGGGTTCGCGGTCGTGCTGATCGCGGCGTCGGTGCGGCGCTTCCGCAAGACGCTGGACTAGCGTACGGGCACGGCATTGCCGTGCCCCTGTACGGGCACGGCATTGCCGTGCCCCTACTGAGCTGAGCCGCTACGTCTTCTCCCCCGCGACGCCGATCCGGTCGGGCTCGTGCTGCTTGCCGCGCTCCAGCGCCGCTTCCACCTGGGTGAACAGATCCTCGGGGCGCAGCACCTCGGAGTGGGGAAACGCGACCACGCCCGCCGACAGGGTCGGCCCCTGGCCCGCCCCCAAGTCGGGGAAGGTATGGCGCGCCACGACCTGACGCAGCCGCTCGACGAACTGCCGGCCCCCGTGCGTATCGGTCTCGGGAAGGATCAGCGCGAACTCGTCGCCACCGTAGCGCGCCACGAAGTCGGGGGCGCGGATCTCGCGCTGCATCATGGCGCCGATCTCGGCGAGCACCCGGTCGCCGGCCGGCTGACCCAGCCGCTCGTTGACCTCGCGCAGCCGGTCCACGTCGATCACGACGAGCGCGAACCGCAGCGAGTAGCGCCGCGCCCGCTCGAACTCGTCGCGCACCCGGCGGTCCAGCGCGTCCAAGCTGGCGCAGCCCGTCAGCACGTCGGTCACGCCCGCGCTGATCTGGCGGCGGTAGATCGCGGCGCGTCGCTCTTCGTTTTCGAGCACCCGCGCCGCGGCTTGCGCCATCGTGTTCGCGAACCCCACGTCCTGCGACCGCAGCTGGGGATGATCACCGGTCGCTCGGTGCGGATCGCCTCCTGAATCTCCGGATAGCGCGCGAGCTCGACGCGGAGGTCGCGGATGGCGGGGTTCTCGTACACGGCCACCACGCGACCCTTGTCCTCGCCCGGGGCGGTGAGCACGAACGAGCAGTGGGTGAGCCCGAACGCCTGCCCGACCCGGCGCACCAGCGTCTGGAAGATCTCGTCGGCGCGGAGCGCCGCCGACACTTCCTGGAAGATGTCGAACAGCAGGTCGCGCGAGCGCAGGGCGTCGCGCGCCTCCGCCAGCTCGCGCCGCATCCGCAGATCGGCGTCGATGCGGGCGCGCAGCTCGCCGAAGTGGACGGGGCTCATCATGGCGTCCAGCGCTCCCGCCTGGAGCGCTTCCGCCACCGCGTCCGCGCCGCCGTCCGCCACCAGCACGATCACGGGCGCGCCGCCGAACCGCGGCGCGCTCGCGAGATCGCGCACCGCGTCGGCGAGCCGGGCCTGCTCGGTGCCGACCGCGAAGATCACGAGATCGGGCGGATGGGTCTCCACCCGGTCCAGCGCGGGCGGGGGAAAGGGCGCCTCGGTGACCTGGAAGCCCCCGCGCACGAGGAACCGCTCCAGGCCGTCGGGCCGCGAGCCGGCCTCACCGACGAGCAGGATTTTGGGCTGGGTCTGGTCGGGCAAGGCTCCTGGCCGCACCTTGGAGCGTGTCAAGGTATAGTTCACCCCATGGGTCGGCAACCGGCGCCTGAGACCCGGCGCAAGCGGCGTCGCATGGTGGCGAGCCAGCTCGCGGCTCGGGGCATCCGCGACGGCCGGGTACTCGCCACGATGGCGTGGCTGCCGCGCGAGTGGTTCCTGCCGCCCCACCTCGCCGACGAGGCGTACGACGACGCGCCGCTCCCCATCGGCAACGGCCAGACCATCTCGCAGCCGTTCATCGTGGCGCTGATGACCGAAGCGCTCGCGCCACGGCGCGGCGACCGCGTGCTCGAGATCGGCACCGGCTCGGGCTATCAGACGGCGGTGCTCGCGCACCTCGGCGCGCGGGTGTACACCGTCGAACGGCTGCCCGACCTGTTGGTGGAGGCGGAGGAGCGGTTCCGCCGGCTGGGCCTCCGCGGCATCGAGACGCGGCTGGGCGACGGCGCGGCCGGGTGGCCGGAGCGCGCGCCGTTCCAGGGCATCATCGTCACGGCGGCGGCGCCGGCCGTGCCGCCGCCGCTCCCGGAGCAGCTCGCGCCGGGTGGCCGGCTCGTGATCCCGGTCGGTGACCTCGCCTCCCAAGAGCTGGTCGTGCTCGAGCGCGGGCCCGCCGGCCTGGTCGCGCGACGCGCCGGCGGCGTGCGGTTCGTGCCGCTGATCTCGCGCCTCGCGTTCACCGAAGAGCCGTGGGGCTGAAGCCGGGGCGCCTTCCCGGCGACCTGCTCGGCGCGCACGTGTCGACGCAGGGCGGCGTCGCGGAGGCGCCGGCGCGCGGCACGGCGATCCGCGCCACCGCGATCCAGCTGTTCACCAAGACGCCGAACCAGTGGCGGGAGCCGGCGCTCGATGACGCCGAGATCGGCCGGTTTCGCGCCGCGCTCGCGGGAAGCGGGATCCGGACCGTGGTCGCACACGACAGCTACCTGATCAATCTGGCGTCACCGGATGAGAGGTTGCGCAACAAAAGCGTGAGAGCCTTCGCGGGCGAGTTGCAGCGCTGCCGGGCTCTCGGCATCCCCTGGGTCGTGTCACACCCCGGGAACTACATCGACGAGCGCGCCGCAGGGTTGGAGCGCAACGCGCGCGGCTACGCCGATTGCCTCGCCCTGGTGCCGGGCGAGGTCGGCGTCCTCATCGAGGGGACGGCGGGCGCGGGCACGGCGCTCGGGTCGACGTTCGAGGAGCTACGGGCGCTGCGCGACGCGCTGCCCGCCGCCCCCCGGGCCCGCGTGGCCTTCTGTCTCGACACGGCGCATCTGCACGCCGCGGGGTATGACGTGGCCGGCGGGGGGGGCGGGCTCGAGGGGGTGTGGGAGCGGTTCGACCGGGAGATTGGGCTCGCGCTTCTCAAGTGCTTGCACCTGAACGACTCCAAGGGCGCGCCCGGGTCGCACCTCGACCGCCACCAGTGGATCGGCGAAGGGGCGATCGGCCCCGAGCCGTTCCGGCGCATCATGCGCGAGCCGCGCTTCGCGGGAGTGATTAAGATTATCGAAACGCCGAAGGGCGACGACCCGGTCCGCCACGACCGGCGGATGCTGCGACGGCTGCGCGCCTACGCGCGCGGACCGCGCGATAACATCCGGATGACCACAACCGTAGGCAGGGCGTGATCGCACCGACGACGCAGCGCAGGCGCGGCACCGTGCCGCTCGCGGCGGCGCTCCTGGTCATCCAGGGGCTCGCCGGGGGACTGGTGCCGCTGGTGCACGCGTCGGAACGGCTCAGCGCGCCGGCCCACATCGAGGCGCGGCACGACGCCGGCTGCCTCGCGCTGCACGACGAGCTGCGCTGCGCGCTGTGCCACTACGCGAATTCGCGCGTGCAGCCGCAGCAGGGACGGACGTTCGCCCCGACGGCGGCGCACCCCGAACGCACGGTGACCCCGCCGGCGGTCGCGCCGGCGCCGCGCTTTACCCGCCTCAGCTCCCCACCCCGAGCGCCTCCCCGCTCCCGGCTGTAGCAGACCGGCGGTCCTCCCGCCCCGCGCGGGAACCGCCGACCGCGCGCTCCCGCTCCGGAGGGGCGGGTCGCCAGCCGTGGAACGTTGGAACAGGAGACGCTCGACGATGAGTCGACATCGATACGCCGTGATAGCCGCGCTCGCGGGGCTCGTCGCTCTGCCGAGCGTGGGTTCGGCGCAGCAGCCCAACCAGCGCCAGATCGATTCCCTCGCGGCCCAAGTTCGCGCGCTCAAGGCGCAGCTCGATAGCTTGCGCGCGGCGCTCGGTCGCAGGACCGGGGCCATCGCGCCCGCAGCGGCAGAGGACACGTCGCTCGCGGCGCTGCGGGCCGCCGCGGCCGCCGCCGCCGGCACGGACACGACGCGTGTGAAGGCCGATACCAGCGGCCGCACAAAGTTCGTCGGCCGTGAGCGCAGCCAGCCTCAGCTCAACCCCGAGATCAGCGCCACGGGTGACGTACGTGCGGGCGCCCACATCCCGGGTGTCCAACACGACAACTTCGACCCTCGCGAGTTCGAGGTTGGCTTTCAATCACCACTCGATCCGTACTCCAGTACGAAGATCTTCGTCAGCCTCGAGAACGGAAACGTGAGCATCGAGGAAGGTTATGCGTACTGGACCGGGCTGCCCGGGCACATCCGGTTCGACATCGGGAAGTTTCGCCAGCAGTTCGGTGAGCTGAATCGCTGGCATCTGCACGCGCTCCCCGAAACCGAGTACCCACTCGCCCTGCGCACCTACCTGGGGGACGACGGGCTCGCCGGCACGGGCATCTCGCTGTACCGCGCGTTCGGCGGCCTCGGCACGCACGAGTTGACGGCGCAGGTGACCCGTAGCGAAAGCGACGCAGAGTTGTTCGGGAGCAGCGGGCGGCCGACGTACCTGGTGCACCTGCTCAACTTCTGGCAGCTGACGCGCTCGACGTACATGCAGCTCGGAGGTACGGCGCTGTACGGGACGAATCCCGACTCGAGCCTCCGGACCAAGGTGGGAGGTGTCGACTTCAGACTCACCTGGCGACCGCCCGCGCAAGCGCTGTACCGCGAGTGGACGCTGCGAGGTGAGCTGTATGCGCTCCGAAAGGAAGTCGTGGGGGCCGGCGGGACTCACCTCGGGTACTACGTCGGCACCACCTACAAGCTCGGGCAACGCTGGATCGCCGGCTTACGCTACGACTACGTGGAGCGGCCCGCTTCCGCTTTGATCATTCGGCAGGTGATTCCGTCGCTGACCCTGTGGGAAAGCGAGTGGGTCGAGCTTCGAGCGCAATACACGTGGGCCAAGATCACTGGTCGCTCGTCGACCGGCGATTTCGCCCTCCAGGCCGTCTGGGCCATCGGACCACACAAACACGAGACCTACTGACATGCTGCCATTCATTCCCCTGCTCGTCGCGCTGCACGGCACCCCCGTGCCACCCGCGGACAAGGTCAAGGTGGTCACGTCGCTTACCACGTACGCGGCGATTGCGCGCGAGATCGTGGGCGAGCGCGGCACGGTGTCGTCGATCGCCAACGGCGACGAGAACCCCCATTACGTCCAGCCCAAGCCGAGCTTCGTGCCCACGTTGTCCCAGGCCGATGTGTTTGGGTGCCGGCGCTGCTCGACAAGGCCAACAACCCCAAGGTGACCGAGGGCGGGCCGGGCTACGTCGCCGCCTACGCCGGCATCGACCTGCTCGACGTGCCCACGAGCTTCTCGCGCGCCCAGGGCGACATCCACGTGTACGGGAACCCTCACATCTGGACGGGCCCGCTCAACGCGGTGCAGATCGCCCGCAACGTCCTCACGGGGCTGAAGCGCGTGTCTCCCGAGAACGCCGACTACTTCACCCAGCGGGAGAAGGACTTCGAGGACCGGATGTACCGCGCCCTGTTCGGCGATGATCTGGTGAAGCTGCTCGGCGGGCCGACGCTCGCCGACCTGGACCGGCAGGGCAAGCTGTTCGATTTCCTCCAGTCCAAGTCGTACCAGGGCACCGCGCTCGCCACACGGCTGGGCGGGTGGCTCAAGCAGGCGCTGCCGTTCCGCGGTAAGGCAGTGGCCTGCTACCACAAGGAGTGGGACTACTTCTCGCGGGAGTACGGGCTCCCCTGCGTCGATTACATCGAGCCCAAGCCCGGCATTCCGCCCACGCCGGGCCACGTGTTGGAGGTGATCAACGAGATGCGGGAGCAGCACATCCAAGTGCTCTTCTCCACGAACTACTACGACCGCAGCCAGGTACTGGAAGTGGC
>WNGP01009123.1_pt1 | contig 12738 bp, 10 predicted proteins | sample 5407671 | NCBI WGS metagenome assembly WNGP01 (sample SAMN13153381, study PRJNA577476) | soil metagenome | isolation source: 40 cm soil or saprolite under Garry oak tree replicate 2 | place: USA:California | collected 2016-06-15 | reverse complement strand
TGGTCAGGCACGCATCGCTGTAGCCGCACGACGAACAATCCGGAGCGCACCCATAACCGAGCCGAAATGAATGATGATGGGGTGCCCTGGTACACTATGTGACAAGCCAGATGTCCTGCACCTTGTCTTGCTCTGGACAATACGCCCACATATCCAAAGTCGCGTCCCGCACTGGAGAGTCGATACATGTGTATTATAATCACTGACGGCTCTTCAAGCCGTCTGAAGGCGCGGGATCTATTGACGAAACAATCTTTTGCACGAGCGGATAGCCGGGCGGAAGGGAGGGCGTGAATGTTTACGTTTTATTTATGTCGTGGTAGGCCATGTTTATGCGCCGTTTACGTTCAATCAATTATGCTTTCACCAGAAGCTCGTAGCACGGTTCACTTATCCTGAGACGGTGACACATCTGTGATTCGGACACACACCCTGCGCGAGGAGAAATGCTTGAGTATAATACGGGCACCGTCGGCGTGACGCACGCTCCCGGTAGCTCTGAGAGAAAGGAGGCCACCCATGGCACCAAGAGAGAAGTTCCCAACCGAGACGAAAGTGCAGCAGCTAGAGCAAGAAGGCTTTTCGCAGGAGCAGATTGACAGCCTCCTCGCACTCAGAGCCCTGTATACCCATGGGATCTATTATGAGGATGACCCGGAGCACAAGCGACAGGAGTTTATCCGCTGGCTCTACCTTCAGGGTCGCCTGGAGAGCTAGGACACCATCTCCAGAAGCAATGTTCCACCAGGAACAAGAGCATCATATGGCTGTTGCCATGAGGAGGGTCTACTCATGTTGCCGTTAGAAGGAATTACTATCATCTCACTTGAACAGGCAGTCGCGGCCCCGTTCGCGACGCGCCAGCTGGCTGACCTGGGAGCACGCGTGGTGAAGATCGAGCGTCCCGGTGTGGGGGACTTTGCACGTGACTACGATGAGACGGTGAGGGGAATGGCGAGCCACTTCGTGTGGCTCAATCGCTCCAAGGAGAGTCTCACACTTGACCTCAAGCACCCGCAAGCCCGGCAGATTATCCACCGACTGCTCGATGACGCTGACGTGTTCATACAGAACCTGGCCCCGGGGGCCGCTGAAAGGCTGGGGCTCAGTCCTGAGGTGCTGGCCCAGCGCTACCCGCACCTGATTGTGTGCGGCGTCTCCGGCTACGGTGCAGTGTGAAACGGGACTCGTCTCCGTGACCGGGACGCCTGAAACCCCGTCGAAAGTAGGCATCTCGATTGCGGATATCTCCGCCGGCATGTATGCCTTCACCGGGATTCTCACGGCACTCTACCAACGCGAACGAACGGGGAAAGGGACGGTCCTCGACGTTTCGCTCTTCGAGTCCCTCGGGGAGTGGATGGGCTATGCAGCGTACTTCGCGGCGTATGGTAGCACCCCACCGCCACGCACTGGCGCAAGTCACGCCACCATCGCACCCTATGGTCCCTTCCGCGCTGGCGATGGCAAGCAGGTTAACCTCGGCCTCCAGAACGAGCGCGAGTGGGCGCACTTCTGCACTCTTGTGCTCGAACAGCCCGAGATGGCGACCGATCCCCGCTTCGACAGCAACGCAAAGCGTGTCGCCAACCGCGAGGCCTTGCATGCGAGAATCGACGCAGTCTTCAGTCAGCTCACCATCGAACAGGTCATCGCACGGCTGGATCGGGCGCAGATCGCCAACGCCCGCATGAACTCGATGCAGGAGTTCTGGGACCACCCACAACTCCAGGCACGTGAGCGCTGGCGTGAGGTTGGCTCTCCCGTCGGGCCGCTCAAGGCGCTGCTGCCGCCGGTCACGATGCGTGACGTCGAGCCACGGATGGACCCCATCCCGGCCCTCGGAGAGCAGACGGAGCGGATTCTGCGCTCGCTTGGCTACCAGGATGAGCAGATCAGTCGGTTGCGGGCTGAGCGTGTGATCTAACGCAAGCAAAAAGGAGGAACGTACGCATGACAACGAAAGAGGGCTGGCATGGCCGCTACTTCGAGGACTTCGAGGCCGGCGATGTGTACCAGCATCCACTGGGCAGAACGGTGACGACAACGGACAACATGTGGTTCACCTTGCTGACCCAGAACACCGCCCCGATTCATTTTGACCATCACTATGCGGCACAAACCGAATTTGGCAAGCCGCTCGTTGACTCGACCTTTACGCTGGCGCTGGTCACTGGGCAGAGCGTGGCCGACATTTCGCAGAACGTTTTCGCCAACCTGGGCTGGGACGAGGTCCGGCTTCCCAACCCGGTCTTCGAGGGCGACACCATCTACTCCCAGTCTGAGGTCCTGGAGAAGCGCGAGTCACGGTCGCGCCCGCATGTTGGCATCGTGACGGTGCAGACCAGCGGCTACAATCAGGATGGAACGGTCGTCATCACGTTCAAGCGCACCATCATGGTCTACAAGCGCGGGCAGGCACCTCAGATCCCACGCCTTCGGCCAGGAGCCACGTCGAGAGCGAAACCAGGAGCAGAACAATGAGGGCGATGGAGAGCAGCAGAGGGCCACCGGGATCTCGCTCCCTGCGCACGAACAAGACGCGAACGCCGGCCTCACGCGCTAGCTGGATGGAGGAAAACATGATTCGTCGCACCTATCTGTTTGTGCCCGGGAATCGACCAGATCGCTTCGAGAAGGCCCGGCAATCCGGCGCGCATGCCGTCATCCTCGATCTCGAGGATGCGGTCCAGGGCACGCAAAAAGACCTGGCTCGCGAGACCGTCGTGTCATGGCTCTCACCAGAGCGACCTGTCTACGTACGCATCAATGGAACGGGCACCCCCTGGTTCGAGCGGGATCTCGAAGTAGTGTGTCTGCCTGGCGTGCTGGGCGTCATCCTGCCGAAGGCGGAGTTTCCAGAGCAAGTCGTGCAGGTCGCTGCTTGCCTGGCTGGCGAAGCCCGGGTGCTGCCGCTCCTCGAGACGGCCCTGGGCATCTGGAACGCGCGTGCATTGGCACAGGCTCCGCGGGTGGAACGTCTCGCCTTCGGCTCGGTTGACTTCCAACTGGATACAGGCATCACCGGAGAGCAGGAGGAACTGCTCTACGCTCGCTCACGCCTGGTCCTGGCTTCGCGCATCGCTGGCCTTTTGCCTCCCGTCGATGGCGTGACAATGGCGCTCGATGACATGACCCGGTTGCGGGACGATGTAGCACGTGCACGTCGCCTCGGCTTTGGCGGCAAGCTCTGCATTCACCCCAGGCAGGTGGAAATAATCAACCGGGGGTTTGCGCCCACCGAAGCCGAACAGGCCTGGGCCAGGCGGGTCCTGGAGACGGCTGAGGCAACAGGGGCGGGAGCACTCCGGCTCGATGGCGAACTGATCGATCGACCGGTGATCGAACGTGCCAGGTCAATCCTGGCACTAGCAGATGCGTCTGGACGAACGAACGAGTATTTGACGAACCGCTCCCCGTGAGCGTGTGGTATATCAGATGAGGAGGTTGAAATGCAAGCAAGAATTCGTACCGTGATTATGAGAGGGGGTACCAGCCGGGGAATCTTCTTTCGGGACGAGGACCTTCCGGTGGACCCCGAAGCACGCACATGGACCATTCTGGCAGCCTTTGGCAGTCCAGACCAGTATGGTCGCCAGATTGATGGGTTGGGAGGTGCCACCTCCTTGACCAGTAAGGCAGCGATCATCAGCAGAGGCACGCAACCAGGCATTGATGTCAACTTCACTTTTGGGCAGGTGAGCATCGAGCAGCCCTTGATCGATATGCGTGGCAACTGTGGCAACATCTCCTCCGCCGTTGGTCCGTATGCCATCGATGAAGGACTGGTCCCCTGCCAGGAGCCGGTGACCGAGGTGCGCTTTCTCAATACGAATACCCAGAAGGTGATTGTCGCACATGTGCCCACCCGCGATGGCCGCTATGAACCAGAGGGCGAGTATGCCATTTCTGGTGTGCCGGGGACCGGCTCAAAGATCGTCCTGGATTTTCTTGATCCAGGGGGGGCCGTCACAGGGAAACTGCTCCCAACAGGACAGGTCAGGGATGTCCTCCATGTGCCGGGGATCGGGCATATCGAGGTCTCGATCGTGGATGCCGCCAATCCCCTGGTGTTTTGCCGCGGTGAGGACCTTGGGCTGAGTGGGCAGGAGCTGCCCGAGCAGATCGATACCAACCCGGAGTTATTGCAGCGGATCGGGGCGACGCGCGCAGCGGCCGGAGTGGCCATCAGACTGGCAGACAGCATCGAGGCAGCCATCCACAGTGTCCCTTCGGTCCCCAAGATCGCCTTTGTGACACAGCCACGGCCCTACCGCCAATTGGATGGCGTGCTCCGTGAGGCCACCGACGTCGACCTGGTCGCCAGGATCATGTCGATGGGCCACTTGCACCGCGCCTATGCGTTAACTGGTGCCATCTGCACCACCGTCGCCGCACAGATCCCGGGCACGCTGGTGCATGAAGCTGTCTCAGACCGGGCACGGGCCAGCGGAGGGCTGAGGCTAGGCCACCCATCGGGGGTGATGGACCTCTCGGCAAGCATCCACAAGGAGGGAGAGCGTTGGTACGTGGAAAAGGCTTCCGCCGCTCGTACCGCGCGCCGGCTGATGGAGGGCGACATCTATATTCCTGATACGCTGTCAATAAGAAGGCTGAAGAGCTTGAGTTAAAGCCAATAGTAGCGACTTGCAGCTATGCCCCAGGACATCGAGACGATGCCAACATCCGCAGGTACCCACCCCTTTCCGGTCAACATTGTTCGTGATGCTGCCCCATCTCCCTCACAGATTGCTCGCGCGGTGACGCTGCTGCAAGCGGAATATGGAATCTACCTTGTCTCCACACAAAATGCGGGGTACTATAGTTATGGAAGGGAGTCGTCATGAAGCTCACTCACTGCAATCCAAATTGACGGCTAGATGGAGGAAACATGGCAAGGCCGATCTATGTGATGGGGCACAAAAACTCCGACCTGGACTCTGTTGCCTCAGCGTATGCCTATGCGCGGCTATTACGGCTGCAAGGTGAAGAGCAGACTATCGCCGCTCGCAACGGCATCCTGAAGCCAGAGGTGCGCTTTGTGCTGGAGCGCTACCAGGTTGAACCACCCGAAGCGCTCGATGACGTCTACCTGCAGGTACGCGATGTCATGAGGCGCGGCGTCATCTCCGCCTACCTCGACCAACCCCTTTTAGAGGTAGGACAGCTTCTCCAGGAACACAATCGACGCGCCATGCCTGTAGTGGACGCAGAGAACAAAGTCCATGGCATCATCGCCGTGGAGGATTTCGCCAAATTGTTCTTTAATGACCTGGACCCCCGGTCGGTCAACCGTGTGCCCCTCCAAAGGGATAACCTGGTTCGTGCACTTAAAGGCCGTGTGCTGGTGGAGGGACGCCGGAAGCTGGGAAACCGCGTTATCGTCGGGGCCATGGAGGCCGAGACGATGGCCGATTATGTTGAGCCGGGCTGCCTGGTGGTGCTGGGAGATCGTGAAGACGCCCAACTGGTAGCTATCGAACATGGCGCGGCCGCCCTGGTCATAACTGGCGATCTGCTTGTATCAGAGCGTACCCTGGCAGCAGCACGAAAAAACGGCGTGTTGGTCATCAGCACCGCGCATCACACGTTTACCGCTGTACGCCTGATAAACCTGAGTATCAGCACAGAATATATCATGAATCGCGAGTTTGACTCCTGCCATCCAGACGATCAAATGAGCGAGATACAGCACATCCTGGCGCGTCGCCGCTCACTGCCGGTGGTGGATAACGATGGCAAGCTCGTAGGCTTTCTCTCGCGCACCGACCTCCTCAATGCGCGCCCCAAACGAGTCATCCTGGTAGATCACAATGAGCAATCACAGGCTGTAGACGGCATCGACGAAGCTGAACTGCTGGGCATTATCGATCATCACCGCATAGCAGATGTACATACAAACAAGCCTATCATGTTCCGTGCTGATCCAGTTGGATGTACGGGCACCATCATCACCGGATTGTACCGCGAGGCAGGCATCGCCATTCCTCTTGAAGCGGCCGGCCTGTTACTCGCAGGACTCCTTTACGACACCTTGATTTTGCGCTCGCCTACCTGCACGCCACGTGACGAGCAAGTCGCCGCCGAACTGGCCGAGATTGCCGGCGAGCACATCGAGCAATACGGTCAGGAAATTTTTGCTGCGGCAGCTTCCGATCTAAATGAACGTACAGCCAGGGAGTTGCTTACCGCCGACTTCAAAGAGTTCACGGTACGCGATACAAAGTTCGCCATCGGCACAGTTGAAACGGCGAGCCCTTCTACCATCGAAAAACGCAGTCAGGAGTTGCTGCAAACCATGCAGCAACTTGCGCAGGAACGTGATTATGCCTCGTTTCTGTTCATGATCGTCGATATTATCAACATGCGCTGTCACTTATTAATCTCTGGTGGAGAATATGCCGTCGCAGAGGCGCTGGGAGTCCCGTTAGAGCCAGATGGGCATTCGGTAATAGTCGAGGGGCTCGTCTCTCGCAAGAAGCAGTTGGTGCCATTGCTTTCACGTATTCAGGCTTCTCTCTAGAGAAAAAATCACAGTTTTGTCACAGCTGTACTATACGAACATCCCCTACAAATTTGACCGGTTATTCTGTTACAATATACTTGTCATAGGACAAACACTATGCTAAACTGGGGTTCGATTTGAGTACCTCATCAGAGGAATGTGGGTAATCGTTGTATGGGTTTTCCGTCCCTGTAAGCTACACTCGAGCTTGATTGCAATGCGCATGCACCTGGGTCAACGTTGACCTACCTGATTAACTTTGCTTTTGCCTAAGGAGGGCGCTTTCTATCGTGAGTAACTACATCTTCGTTCCTATCGGCGTAGGGCTTCTTGCTGTGGCATTCGCTGCCTACCTTGCAAGTTATGTCCTGCGCAAAGACACTGGCACCCCCGCCATGCAGAAGGTCTCAGATGCCATATTCAAAGGCGCGATGGCCTTCCTCAACCGGCAGTATCGTACAATCGCTGCTCTTGCAGTTCTTGCCGCCATCATAGTCGGTCTAGTGCTTGCCCTGCTTGGTACAGGTGACAAGATCAGCCTGGGCTGGCATACGGCGGTCGCCTTCTTGATCGGCGCATTTTGTTCTGGTGTCGCCGGTTATATAGGCATGTATGTCGCGGTGAAGTCTAATAGCCGTACTGCCAGTGCTGCAACGCGCAGCCTGGGCGAGGCGCTGATGGTCTCCCTGCGTGGCGGCGCCGTTTCAGGTTTCCTGGTGGTCTCACTCTCCCTGTTGGGCGTAACGCTGGTCTTCACCGCCTATGGCGGCCTGACAAATCCAGCAGTGGCTCCCTCACTCATCGTTGGTTTTGGCTTTGGCGCTAGCTTCGTCGCACTATTCGCACAACTCGGCGGTGGCATCTATACAAAAGCCGCTGACGTGGGCGCCGACCTGGTTGGTAAGGTAGAAGCCGGCATACCTGAGGATGACCCACGCAACCCCGCAGTGATCGCAGACCTCGTGGGCGATAATGTGGGTGACTGCGCCGGTCGTGGTGCAGACCTCTTCGAGTCCACCGCCGCAGAGAATATCGGCGCCATGATCCTGGGCGTGGCACTTTACGCCGCTACGGGCAACATCGGCTGGATTCTCTTCCCACTTGTCGTACGTGCCTTCGGCCTGTTTGCCTCCGCAGTGGGATTGCTCTGGATTCGCCCATCCGTGGTTACCGAGCCTGACAAAGCTGCTGGTAAGGACCCCGGCGAAATCGCTATGAAACAGTTGAACATTGGCTACTTCATCACCTGTGGCATCTCCATCATTTTCATCTTCCTGGTTAGTTACCTGCTGCTGAGCGGCGGGAACGTCACAGGTACTAATAGCGTCCCCCCCTGGGTCTGGTTTGGCCTGGCAGGTACTACAGGTATTCTCTTGAGCATTGCCTTCGTCTATATCACACAGTACTATACGGCTGGTACCTGGCGCCCGGTGCGTGAGATCGCTGCAGCAACGCTGACCGGTCCTGCCACGACGATCATCACGGGTTTCGCCGTTGCCTTCGAATGTGTGGCCCTTCCTGTCTTAGCTATCAGTGCTGCTCTTGGCCTCTCCTTCTTCTTTGGCAGCCAGGTCCACGTCCATCTTGTCAACAACCCCGGCGTAATCAATGTGGGCGGCATCTTCGGCACTGCCGTTGCTACTATGGGCATGCTGATGAGTACAGCGTATATTCTCGCTATGGACACATTCGGTCCCATCACCGACAACGCCGGTGGCATTACCGAGATGAGCGGCCAGGCCGAGGCTGTACGCGACATCACTGACGCGCTGGATGGCGTAGGCAATACTACAAAGGCCCTGACAAAAGGCTACGGCATTGGCTCTGCTGCGCTTGCCGCTTTCCTGCTCTTCAGCGCTTACCTGGATGTCCTCTACTCCTACGGTCACAAGGCGGCAGTCTATAGCGTCGACCTGGCCAACATTGCTGTCTTCGTAGCTGCACTGATCGGCCTCACGCTGATCTTCTTCTTCAGCGCACTGGCTATCCGCGCTGTGGGCGCCGCTGCCAAGCGCATGATTGAAGAAGTACGTCGCCAGTTCCGCGAAAATCCCAAAATTATGGCGGAAGACCCCGCCGACCGTGTTGATCCCGACTATGCTCGCTGCGTAGATATCAGCACTCGCGGCGCACTACGTGCTATGGTTTTACCGGGCGTGATAGCCGTGCTGACCCCCGTTGCCATTGGGACTATTCTTGGCCCCCAGGCCGAAGCAGGCCTGCTGATGGTTGGTACGATGGGCGGTATCGTCGTCGCAACCTTCCTGAACAATGGCGGCGGCGCATGGGACAACGCCAAGAAGTACATCGAGGCCGGCTACCTGCGCGTCAATGAGCAGGGCGAGATGGTTGATCGCCTCGACCCTAACGGTATCGTTCTGGGCAAAAAGAGCGAGCCGCACAAGGCAGGCGTGGTTGGCGACACCGTCGGTGATCCCTTCAAAGACACTGCTGGCCCATCACTCCACGTGCTGATCAAGCTGCTCAGCACGATTACCCTGGTGCTGGCTCCTTTGTACGTAGCACTGCACCCCTTCTAATCTTGTGCAAAAGCGCTCAGCTTTTCTACTAATGCTCAGCTGAGCGCTTTTTTCATCCCATCCTACTCCGCGCTATCCCAACGTGTACACTTCCCGCACCACATTTACGTGATCTATCATAAATGACGCTATTCTCATCTATGTATGGCAAATCACGCAGCTCATGATTTTCAAGATCAAGCCCTGATTTAAGGTTTATCGCATACCTGCCGGTTGTAGCATTATGCCTGCTACTGGCGGGCTGCACACTCAGCATAAGCCCTGGAGGCACTACCACCTCTCAACAATGCCAGAACAATTGTACTCTTGGCTCCGGTATACAGGGTGTACGCGTCTTCGTTGAGCCAGATGATGGCGAGCAGGTAATAACTAATGCCATCAGGAATGCGCATAAGTCTATCTGGTTGGAAATGTATATCCTGTCGGACCGCAATGTTATCCGCGTGTTGGAAGAAGCGGCCAACCAGGGATTAGATGTACGCGTTATGTTGGAGCCACACCCTGTCGGTGGTGGACCTTCATCCTCCAAGACTATGGATCAACTGGCAGCCGCCGGCATCAAGACCCAGCCAACCGATCCCAGCTTTACCTTGACACACGAGAAGGGCATGCTTATCGATGGCAATACCGCCTATATAATGACCTCAAACTTCTCCCGTTCAGCCCTCGGCGGTAGTAGTGGTAGCAGCGGGAGCACTAACCGTGAATACGGCATCATCGATACAAATCCGCAGGACGTGCAAGCGGTCTCTGCCATCTTCAATGCGGATTGGAACCGCACAACGGCACAATTCAATGACTCCAACCTGGTCGTGAGTCCCGTCAACTCGCGCAATGCTTTCAATACGCTTATCAGCAACGCCCACAGCACACTGCTCATCGAAGCGGAAGAGATGAACGATAGCGCCATTGAACAGGCGCTTGTCAATGCCGCACAGCACGGTGTGCATGTAGAAGTTATCTTGCCCGCTGCTAACGGGTCATCGGGAGACAGCAACAGCCAGGGTATCGCAACCATCAAACAGGGAGGTGTGCAGGCTCGGGAGGACGCGCACCTGTACATACATGCAAAAATCATCGTAGCAGATGGCAGGGTCGCTTTTGTCGGTTCAGAAAACATTTCAGCAGAATCGCTCGACCAGAACCGCGAACTCGGTATCATCGTTTCAGACGCGGCTGTGCTGAGCAAGCTTCAGGCTACATTCCAAAAAGATTGGGCAGTATCACAGGGCGTGTAGCAGCAGTTTAAGCGCTCACATACGAACTTCTATATGCTTCAAGTCTCTTGCCCGGCATGATAGGATATATATAAAAACACGGAGGATAAATAATGATTACTGAGATCGCCATTTTTAATGCAGTGCCAGGCAAAGAGGACGAGCTCGGACTGGCTATATTGCGAGGGATTGAGGTGATACGCCAACATCCAGAGTGTATCTCAGCACGGGTAGAACGGTGTATCGAACAGCCCAGGCAGTACATGCTTGTTAATATATGGACTTCCTATGAAGCGCATGTGGAAGATTTTCGCGGAGGACCACTCTTCCCCCAGTGGCGTAGCCACATCGACGGCCTATTTGAAGGCTCAGCTACTGTTCACCACTATCAGCCATTCTGATACGAATATATATTCATAAGGATCTTTCTCAAGAGTTCAAAAATGTAGTGGCGCCCCTTGCGGTCGCCAGGATACTAACCGACCCACGTAGTCGCCTGTTATCCTGGCGACCCTTGCGACCACCAGGATTGAAAACCAGGAGCAATCTCTATGCCAGAACCACAAATCACATCCCAGGAAGACGAACAGTCTAATGCAACCGGGGCGCCTTCGTTAGAACATGCTGGTAGTAGCGAAGAAGAGCAGCTTGCCACCCGTGTAGCCACCTTGCGCCACCAGATCGAAGAAGCAAATTATCTATATTATGTCCACGACAGCCCATCATTGACAGATGCAGAGTATGATCAGTTAATGCTTGAACTGCAGCATATCGAGCAAGAACACCCGGAATTACAAACGCCGGATTCACCAACTCAACGTGTAGGCGCGGGCCCCGTCGAGGATGTTCCCCAACATCGTCATCCTGTACCAATGTTGAGCCTGGCAAATGCACGCAGCCTGGATGAATTACTGGCGTGGCACAAACGCGCCCAGAGCATTCTACCTAACGCCACATTTGAATATGTCTGTGAGCTGAAGATCGATGGGCTGGCAATGGCCCTCACCTACGACCAGGGTAAACTCACCGTTGGAGCTTCGCGTGGCGATGGTCTACTGGGCGAAGACTGGACACCAAATATACGAACCATTCGTAGTATCCCACAGAAGCTACGTGGCAATCCGATTCCCGGTAAAGTAGAGGTGCGCGGCGAAATTTACATGTCAACCAAAAGCTTTGAAAAGCTGAACGAGGAAATGACTGACAACCGGCTATTCGCCAACCAACGCAATGCAGCCGCGGGTTCGCTGCGCCAGAAAGATCCCCGCATTACAGCCTCCCGGCACCTCGACTTCTTCGGCTACCAGATCGGCTATATGCAAGGACTGGACTTCCACAGCCAGTGGGAAGCATTACAATTGATCCGTGACTGGGGCTTCCCCGTCAATCCAAACATTCAACTGGCAAAAACTCTTGAAGAAGTCTGGGATTTCTGTCAAAAGTGGGAGCAGGAACGCTTCAACCTGCCATATGAGATCGACGGCATTGTAATCAAGATAAGCAACCTGGCACAGCAGCAAGAACTGGGAGCAGTGGCTCGAGATCCACGCTGGGCAATTGCTTTCAAGTATCCGCCTATTCAGGTCGCGACAAAACTACTTGACATCCATGTGAATATTGGACGCACCGGCTCGGTGAACCCGTGGGCGTCACTGGAACCGGTCAACATTCGTGGCGTGACCGTTTCTCGCGCTACCCTACACAACGAAGGAGACATTCAACGCAAAGACCTGCGTATCGGCGATTGGGTACTTGTGGAGCGCGCAGGCGAGGTAATACCCCAGGTAGTAAAGCCTATCATGGAGAGACGTACCGGCAACGAGCAGGTCTATCATCTCCCGGAGCACTGCCCCATATGCAATACTCCTATCATACGCGTACCAGATGAAGCTATGGCCTACTGTCCAAATCCCCAATGCCCCGCGCGCAATCTCGAGAGCATCATTCACTTTGTCTCACAGGGAGCCATGGATATCGAAACCATTGGCGAGAAGATGTGCGGACAACTGCTAGAAGCGGGCTACATCAAATCTGTCGCAGACTTCTATAGTCTAACACGCGATCAACTACTTGAACTTGAGGGTGTTAAAGCAAAAAGCGCCGATAATATGCTCTCTGCTATCGAAGCCAGCAAACAGCGTTCCCTCTCGCAACTCCTCTTTGGACTCAACATTCGTTATGTCGGCGGGAAGACCGCCCAGATTATTGCCCAGGCCTTCGGTAGCATGGATAACCTGCTGGCTGCCAGCGAAGCCGATATCAACGCCGTCCCTGGCATTGGCCCGGTCGTCGGTCATAGTCTCTATACCTGGCTGCAAGACGAGCAAAACCGGGCACTGATCGAGCGGCTACGCCAGGCAGGTGTGAACACGCAGGAGGAGCAGCAGACGGCAACAGGTCCCCTGGCGGGTCATACGTTCCTGCTCACAGGACGACTCAACGGCATGACCCGCCCCATAGCTGAAGAGAAGATCGC
>WNGP01008699.1_pt1 | contig 12747 bp, 12 predicted proteins | sample 5407671 | NCBI WGS metagenome assembly WNGP01 (sample SAMN13153381, study PRJNA577476) | soil metagenome | isolation source: 40 cm soil or saprolite under Garry oak tree replicate 2 | place: USA:California | collected 2016-06-15 | reverse complement strand
GCGCGCTTTTTTTCGCCGCCAGAGAAGCCCTCGTTAACTGAACGCGACGTAAATGAGCGATCCATCCCCAGCAATTCCATCTTTTCGTAAAGCTTGGCGTAATAATCAGTGGCCTCCAACTCTTCGCCTTCCGGCACACGCGCTTGCAACGCGGCCCGTAAAAAGTTGGCGATGCTCACGCCCGGAATCTCGCTCGGGTACTGGAACGCCAGAAACAAACCGCGCCGTGCGCGTTCGTCCGGCTCAAGTTCCAAGAGGTTTTCCCCGTCCATCAAGACCTTACCGCCGGTGACGTGGTAATCGGGATGCCCGGCCAAGACCTTGGCCAAAGTGCTTTTCCCGGAGCCGTTTGGGCCCATTAACGCGTGCACTTCGCCGCGGGGAACGCGCAAACTCAATCCGCGCACAATCTCCTGATCGCCGATGGCGACGCGCAGATTTTCTACTCTCAATTCCTTCATAAGCTCGAACCCCAAATATACGCCAGCTCGGGTGACTTTGCGAACGGGGCTGGGAATTTCTCTGTCTTCCCTGTAATTCGCTTTGCTTTGAGAATTTGGATTTATGGCGGCAGTTTTTTCCCGCCATTCCGATACAGCAACATCATCGGGAACACGGTCGCGTTGTTAAGCCGTCTTTTCGAAATCCTGTCGTCAAAAGAAGTTGCTGAGGAACGCCGCCGCTCTATCCGATATGCCGACGATCTTGTTCGTCGCCTGACGATAGAATTTGAAATTGAGCTCGGTCTCGGGTCGGTCATCGTTCCAGTTGGAAAAAGGTTTGAGCTCACTTCGTCCCAGGCGCCGCTTCGCGCTCGCAATGCGTCTGACGCTGATGCTCACACGCGGCGTTTGCCGGGCGATCTCTCGTTTTTTTGCGATCGCTTCGGCCGAGATGACGACCCCGTGCGCGATAAGACCCGGTCCGCCTTCGTTCTCGCTCGCGAAGACGAAGATCCGGTCGCCTTTCGCGATGTGCTTGCCACCATACATCGTTTTCTGCGCGTCGAACGCGAACGTCGCCGCGCCTGGGTTGCTAACCTCGGCTTTGATCGCGAACGTCATAAACGTCTATCTGCGAATCTGATCGCCCAAAAACGTATGAGAAATACCGCATGCACGTCTTGCCAGGCCTCGTAACAACTTTGTAACCTTTTTCAAATATACTGCTTTGACTTTGCGAAAATTTGTTCAGAGTATTGCACTCAAAGCCAAGACCATTATGAAAAAAATCCTTCTTCTTACGGTGGCATTAGCCATATGCAGTGTATCAGCGGCGTCGGCAGCCAGGATTCGGGTTAGAGTCCAGAATTTCACATTCCAGCCAGCTACGATTAACGCCCATGTAGGCGACATAATCATCTGGCGGTTTGTCAATGGAATGCATACCACTACCTCGACGAGTGTCCCGGCCGGCGCGCAGACATGGACTGCGCCGATCGATTCGACCCATACGCAGTTTCGATATCGCTTACAGGTAGCGGGAACCTACCAATATCAATGCAACTTCCATTTTGCCCAGGGAATGGTGGGAACGATCAATGTAACCGCCGCATCACTTGGCAAGGCCCAGCCGGCGACCAACTAAGTCACTAGGCAGCGCACAGCGAGACGCGAAATGGGAGGCGAACCTGCATGTTTCCCTATGCTCTTGGTGTGCCTCGGCGCCAGGTTAAGTCCTAGGGGACGTCGCGGAGATCGTAGGTTGCATAAGCTTCTGCTTGAGCCGTTAAGATGCGGCGGTTTCAGGCGGCCCCACTGGAGAGCTGGCAAGCGAGGCGCCTGCCCTACAAACAAAGCGCAATCGCGTTTTGGTTGCGGCGCAAAACAACGCTACGGAGCGCCTGGCGGTCGCGCCCTACCAAAAAATTCATGTTTTCCTGATTAATTGGATGGGGAACCGCGCGGCCGGTGGTGGCGCCCTACCAAAAACATTTTCCTGTTTTCCTGCTTTCCTGATTCGTTCGCGTGTCGGTTATTGCACGCTGACCAGTGTGCCGACTGGAATTTCGGAGAAGAATTTGCGGGCAGTGTCTTCCGGCAATCGGATGCAGCCGTGCGATGCCGGATAGTTCGGCACATATCCGGCGTGCATTCCAAAATCGAGACAACTCAGCCGCATGAAGTATGGCATCTCCACGTGGTAAATCGTGGAACGATGGTTGCGCTCCTTATTGGTAATCACAAATTCGCCGCGCTTGGTCGAATAACCTGTCCTGCCAGTGGAGCATCGGGCGTGGTACACCGGTATGCCGTCCTTGACGAGAGCGACCTGTTGCATCCCCAGAGAAATTTCGATTCGCAATTTGTCAGGTGTCGGCCCGCTGCCGAGAAGAATTTGCGTGGACCGCCAGTGGCCGGTCTCCGCAGCAACATCCAATGCCGACATTTTGTTGCGACTCGTTAGGCGCGTCCGGTTGGCTCGAGCATCGATGAGAGCGCGCAAGTAATCGACCTGGCCCAGGCCGGCGGCGAGCATCAGCATGGTTACATTGCGATCGTCTTCGATGTAACTGCGCATTCCGTTGGGCAGCATTGCCAGGAAGTCTTTGTCGCAATGGGACGGCAGAACCGTGTTTGGATCTGCTCCGCAATTCAGCAGTGTGCTGAACAACGACGCGTTGCTGCCTGCGATCGCATACGCAAGAAACGGCACGTTCTTCCCGTCGGGTGTCGGTGGCGTCGCATGTTTGCTAAGGAGCCACTGAATTTCGTCCTTCTTTCCGGTTTGGAGCGCCCTGGACAAAGCGCGTCGCGTGCTGGCTGTCCAATCCCTTGCCGGCGGCAGACGCTGGAGCACGGTTTCGATGATCTCCGGATTTCCGCCGTCCAGAGCAAACGCCAGGAGATCTTGTCCGTCCGTGCATGGCTTTTCAGGGTGAAAATTAGTCGAGCGCGCAAGGAGTAACCGGAAGATTTCCGTATCTCCACGCATCGCCGCGGCCATCAGCGGCGTGAAACCGTTTTTGTCGGCAAGATCAACTGCCGCTCCGGCATTGACGAGCCGCCGCGCCGTTTTCCGATCCTGTTGGGCCGTTGCGATCAACAATGGCGTACGCCCTTGTGCGTCGCGTCCGTTTGGATCAACGCGCTCGATGAGATACAAATCGATGAGCGACTCGCGCTGAATGGTGACGGCTCGCACCAGTTCATCCGGCGAAATGGCGATGCGTGTGGAAGGTTCCGGCCCGATGGCGACTGCCCACAAGAGAATCAAAATTAGAGCTGCAATGCCGGCTCGTAAGACAAATCGCCTCTGGAACATGCGCATCTGGATGGTTGGGTGGCCAATTATACGCCTTACGTCAACGAATCTGGCATGAGTCCCATCCAACTGCGAATCCGTCTTCGGATGCGCCCGGGGCAGGCTCCCAATGGACTCCGAATGGCGAACCCGGATTGGACTCACCGGGTTGAACGTAGCATGTTGGGTACTGTCAAAATTCCAACCTATGCGCTTGTCCATTTTCGCCCTGTGCCTCGCGCTGAGTACTTCGTTTGCAGCGCAACCGGAGGCTGTGCCGAGTTCTACCGTTCCGGTAAATCCGTCTGCGGCTGAAGCAGGCAAGGACGTTGTCCATCAGTTGAATAACGCTTTCGCAAAAGTTTTCGACACCGTCGCGCCGGGCGTTGTAATCATCGAGACTTCCAAGAAAAGCGAAATCAGTGAGAGCTCGCCACTCGACGATCTATTTTTCCAAGGGCCGCCCGATGAGAACAATCCGCGACGAAATCCCGGCACCCCGCGGCCGGTCCAAACTGAAGGCTCGGGCTTCATCGTGCGCCCGGATGGCTACATCTTGACAAACGTGCACGTGATCGAGGATGCGGACAAAATCGACGTCAAATTGCGAGACGGCCGGGAGTTTCCGGCGCGAGTCGTAGGCGCCGACGAAAAGACCGACATTGCGGTGATCAAAATTGACGGGAAAGATTTGCCGGTCGTCCCGCTCGGTGATAGCGACGCGGTACGCGTGGGGCAATTTGCGTTCGCGATCGGCGCGCCGTACAAGCTCGATTACACCTTCACGTACGGTGTGATCAGCGGCAAGGGCCGCAGCAAGTTGCTTCAGACGGGTGGTTACTCGATCTCGGATTATTTGCAAACCGATGCGTCGATCAATCCCGGCAACAGCGGCGGGCCGCTGTGCGACATCGACGGGAAAGTGATCGGCATGAATACGCTGATCAACGGAATGAACCGCGGTCTCGGCTTTGCCATTCCGATCAACATGGCTAAAGACATCGGCAGCGAACTCATTGCCGGACGCAAGATCGTGCGGCCCTGGCTGGGCATTCGCATCGAAACCCTCGGGGATGACCCGACGATCCGCGATTTGTTTAAAGGCGCCGACAAAGGCGTTGTGGTTCGCACCATCGAAGCGGACACGCCGGCATCTGCGGCCGTTCGACGTCATCACACAAATCGATGGGGCTCCGGTCACGTCCGATTCACATTTGCAGCATGAAATCCTGAGAAAGAAAGTTGGTCAGAGCGTAGAGCTGACCGTTTGGCGCAAAGGTCAGCCCATAAAGGTGCCCGTCAAAACCGGTGAATTACCCGACGAGATCACGCGTGCATCAAATCGGCCGGTTCAGCCGAGCGAACCGAAGCCGCAGGATGTCGGCAAATTTGGATTGCAGGTACAGGAACTGACCAAGGATGTCGCAGAGCGTCTGCATTTATCGGCGCAGCAAGGCGTGATCGTTACCGACGTGGAAGACAATAGCATCGCTGCGGCCCAGGATATTCAGCGCGAAGACGTCATTACTGAGGTGGACGGCAAACCGGTCACGAATGTGCAATCGTTCCGGGACGCGCTGAACAAAGCCGATCCCAAACGCGGTGTGCTTCTTTACCTCGACCGCAAAGGCAGCAAAACTTTCGCCGTGCTCAAAGCGGGTGACTAGCTAACGTGTAGCGACCGCCCTGTGGGCCGTTTTCGGCGTAATAGCAAAAAGATGAACCCGGCCACAGGCCAGTGGCTACAACGCTTCCGAGGTCGCGTTAGGTTTTTCGGCTGCCGACGATCACCAGGACGATCCCACCGACGAGGCATATCCCGCCCAGCACGGGCGGTAACGGGATGGTCTTCTGCTTTTCCGCAGTGGCCTGAATAGGGCCCAGATCCAACACCTTTTCGCGCTTGGTGTAGGTGATCCCGCCATACACCAGAGCAAGAATGCCGATGACGATTAGAATGATGCCGATAATTCCGGCTGGCTTCATCGGGTCGAGGTTACAATGTGCGTCGGCCTGAAAGCAATTGGATGATCAGTACTACAATCGCGATCACGAGCAGGATGTGAATGAACCCGCCGAGCGTGTACGAACTGACCAAACCCAGAAGCCATAGCACCAGCAGAATAACAAATATAGTCCAGAGCATAAGATTGTTCCTTTCGTTAGGTCGTACGTATCTTCGCACGAGCCATTCCCGTTGCGCTTATCGGGATCCAGGATTTCTAATGTGTCTCCAGAGCGACACGCAAATTCCAGTCGTTCGCCTCGAGCAAACGCCGGGCAGACTCATAATCGCGCTGAGTCAACTCGGCTATGATCCGCACGGCGCGATCGCGCAGTTTTGTGCTCGTAGTGTGCAGGTCGATCATGAGATTGCCGCGCACTTTACCGAGTCCAATCATTGCACCCGTGCTGATAATATTGAGCGCGACCTTCGTCGCTGTCCCGGCTTTCAATCTAGTCGATCCGGCCAGGATCTCCGGTCCAACCGCTACAGTAATGATGAGATCGAACCCTGTAGCCGGGATCGATGACCCCGGCTGGCCAGCATCACCGATGCCGGCTACAGATGGGTTGCACGTAAGCAAGATAACTCTTGCACCTAACGATTTGGCCCGGGCGAGCGCACCGCGCACAAAAGGTGTTCGGCCGCTGGCTGTGATTCCAATCACAACATCGGCAGGCTTCACACCGCGCTCAACCACGGCCAGTGCACCCGTGCTCTGTTCATCCTCTGCGCCTTCGACGCTGCGATGCAGCGCCGTGATCCCGCCCGCGATTACGCCCTGCACCAGATGAGTCGGCGCGCCAAACGTTGGCGGGATTTCGCTCGCGTCGAGAACACCGATGCGTCCGCTGCTCCCGGCTCCGATATAAAACAGGCGGCCACCGCTTCGCAGGGATTCGGTTACAATTTCAATCGCGCGAGCAAGATCTGCCGCGGCAGTGCGCAATGCGTCCTGAACGAATTTTTCTTCCTCGATAAACAGTTGAACCAACGTTTGTGGGTTCATCTTTTCGAGGCTCTCGGAGCGCGGGTTGCGTTGTTCGGTGAGCGTATTCACCAAAGCTTTCGGGATCGGGTCGATTTGCGACGGGTTCTGATGAAACGCTGTGTGCTCGCGCGCTTCTGCTGCGAGCCATGCTGCTCCCAACTCGGGCGCGCGCTCCGCAGCTGCTACGCGAGCGTCGGGAAGGTTTTTCTTGAGCCGTCGTCGGAACGCGTGCGTGTAAATTGAGTCACGGTAAAAGAGGCCGCCAATGAGCACCACCTTTGGCGCAAGCAGGTGCAGGCGGTCGGCGACTGCCTCTGTGTACTCGCAAAGAACGCGTGCGCCGTCTTCAATGATCTCGATCGTCCGCGCATCGCCGCCAGCTGCCGCTTCAAACACGACCGGTGCGAGCATAGCGATTTCCATTTTGTCCGCCGTCTGCACCCAACGAACCAGTTCATCAAAATTGTTTAGAGCAAGCGCATGCAGGATTTTCGCGGTGAACTCCAATTCGGGGCGATGCAAATCGTGTTCGCGCAAAATCAGGCGGAGCGCCTGGATACAAAGAAAATATCCGCCGCCTGCATCGCCCAAAATGTGGCCCCATCCGCCGGCTCTCTCGATGTGATCGCTGCGCCGCCCAGTCACCGACGATCCGCTGCCGGCGTTAACGACAATGCCGTCGCCGTGCTCGAGCGCTGCGGCCAAACCAGAATCACGGTCGCTGCCGGTGACGATTTTGGCATTGGGCCAGATATCGAGGCAAATTTCTCGGAGCGCGCACCGGTCTTCTTCTGTAGCGCAGCCGGCGAGGAAAACTCCTGCCCGGCTGATTTCCTTCGGCAGCTCGGCGAGAATCGCGCGCAGACGCTCGGGCGCGGTGAGCCGAAAATTCGACGCTGGCAATTTTCCCTGTTCGAGGGTGGTCCATTGCGACCCGGAGTCAACGTCCCCGGCTACAACTTCAACGAGCACCCAGGCGGTTTTCGTTCCACCGCCTTCGACGCCGAGAATGCGCTCGCTTGGTTTCACGATCCAGATTGTAGGGCAGGCGCACCGCCTGCCGCGAGTTTCTTTATGTCTGGGAGATGAAAAGGCAAGCGATGCGCTTGCCCAACAAACGCGCTATGAATTGCTGACACTTCGCACGCTCGTATCATGCAGCATGGCAACTGCGCAGAAGGAAGCCGCCAAAAAAATCGCTGAACTGCGAGAGGAAGTCCGCAAGCATGACCGGCTTTACTACGAGGACGTCGCGCCGGTCATTAGCGACCGCGAATACGACCGCCTCTACAAGGAACTTGCCGATCTGGAAACTCAATTTCCCGATCTTCTCACACCCGATTCGCCCACGCAGCGCGTCGGCGGAAAGCCGCTCGAGGCGTTTGCGCAAATCCGGCACCTCTCGCCGATGCTCAGCCTCGACAACACCTACTCCGAAGAAGAGGTGGCGAATTTTTACAAGCGAATCACCCGATTGTTACCGGAAGAGACAATCCCGGTGGTGATTGAGCCGAAAGTAGATGGCGTGGCGGTGTCGGTTATGTATGAAAAGGGCCGGTTAAAATATGCCGCGACTCGGGGCGATGGTTTTGTCGGCGATGACATCACTCAAAACATCAAAACGATCCGCTCAGTGCCGCACCAGTTGCGCGGCGACGCGCCACGCGTTTTCGAAGTGCGCGGCGAAGCTTATCTGGACAAGGCTGGGTTCGAGAAACTCAATAAGGAACGCAAAGCCGCGGCTCTTCCGGTATTTGCGAATCCGCGCAATGCCGCAGCCGGTTCGTTGAAGCATCTCGATCCAAAAGCGGTCGCGCAACGACCACTCGGAATTGTCTTTTACGGGACCGGCGCAGTCGAAGGCGCGGCCGTCGATCTTCACTCGAAAATTTTCCGATTGTTCAAGAACCTCGGTCTGCCAACACATGAAGAATGGTGGCTGGCCGATTCAGTGGACAAAATTCTCGACGCGATACGCAAGCTGGACAACATCAGGCATAATTTTCCGTATCAAACTGACGGAGCGGTAATCAAAGTCGATGCGCTCGCGCAACGGGAGAGACTTGGGTTCACCGCGAAATCGCCGCGCTGGGCGATCGCTTACAAATACGCAGCGGAACGCGTTGAGACCAAGCTGCTCGATATTCTCATCCAAGTCGGCCGAACCGGAATTCTTACTCCTGTGGCGGCGCTCGAGCCGGTGTTTGTGAGCGGCAGCACAGTCGCGCGCGCAACATTGCACAACGAAGACGAAATCAAACGCAAAGACATTCGCATCGGCGACACCGTGGTCATTGAGAAAGCCGGCGAAGTGATTCCCGCCGTTGTGGAGGTGGTGAAATCGAAGCGGCCGAGTGACTCAAAGCCGTTCGATTTCGGCAAACACATTCACGGTAAATGCCCCGTGTGCGGCGGTCCGATCCGGCGCGACCCGGAATTCGTCGCTTGGCGATGCGAAAACCTGTATTGTCCCGCCCAAACTACGCGACGTGTTGAATTCTTCGCGGCGCGCGGTGCGCTCGACATCGAAAGTATTGGCGGAATTGTTGCCGACAAACTGGTTGAGCGGGGTTTGGTGCGCGAGCCATTGGACCTGTTCGACCTCAAAGTCGATCAACTCGCCAAACTAAACCTCGGAACCGAGGAAGCGCCGCGTGTTTTCGGGGAGAAGAACGCTACCAAAGCGATCAACGCGATCGAGCGCGCCAGAACGTTGCCACTTTCACGCTGGCTTTTCGCTCTGGCTATTCCTGATGTAGGGAAAACTACAGCAACCCAGCTCGCGCGCTTTCACGAGACAATTGACGACGTTGTAAATTCGCAATTGCTGCGAGACGTCCTGGATTATCACGCGAAAAAGAAGAATGAGCGTCGAGAAATTGCGGAACGGCTCATCAAAGCCGGCTTCGCTGACCCTTCGAAAAGCAAAGGTGACAAGGACGGCATCGTCACCGAAATCGGACCAGTCGTCGCTAGCAGCGTGCTCGAGTTCTTTGCCTCGGGGACAGGCAAAAAAATTCTGCGACGAATGAAGGACCTTGGGATTCGGCCAAAGAGCGAAAAGATTTCCGCAAAGAAAGCCGCCGAATTACCGCTTGCCGGAAAAACTATTGTCCTGACCGGGACATTGCCTTCCATGACGCGCGAGGAAGCGACGGAAAAAATCGAAGCGCGCGGCGGTCACGTCACCGGCAGCGTCAGCAAAAAAACCGACTACGTCCTCGCCGGCGCAGATCCGGGCAGCAAATTCGATAAGGCAAAAGAACTCGGCGTAAAGATCATCGACGAAGCAGCGTTCCGAAAGATGCTATGACGGCGCAAGTGCCCGCGCCATCGTCAGCTTGGGGCAAGCTACACGCCAGCGCAGGTGCGACACCAGCGGACTTCGTCCCGAATAATTGCGCGCGCTACCCTACGGCGAAGGTGATACTTCGTCGTCGAGCGACATGGGAATGACCCCGGGAATGATGCCCGGAGAGGCAAGCAAAACGCCGGTTCGAGTGGCGGGATGCATCGCAGCTTGCACGTCGAAAGTCAGTTTCTGATCGCCGCGCATGACAGTGATGGGCACGATGTCCCCAGCAGTGATGTAGAAGGAAGCGTCGAATATATCCTCGGGATCCGTGATTTTTTTCTTACCCACCCGCAGCAGTACGTCGCCTTCTTTGATTCCGCTGAGCGCCGCCGGCGTGTCGTCCGCGACCTGTGTCACCATTGCCCGGGAACCGTCCACTTCATGGGACGCGGGCGATACATTGTTCACCCCGATCCAGCCGTGTCTCGCTTCGCCGAAACGAACAAAATCGCTCCGAATCTTTTCTGCGGCCTCAATGGGCACAGCGTAGCAGGCAGAATTGCTTTCCAGACCGCTGACGACGATCCCGACCACTTCGCCTTTCATGTTCAACAGCGGGGCGCCAGCCTCGCCGCGCTGAGTGGGAGCATTCACGCGTAAATGGATGGTGGAAAAATACCGCCCGAGACATTTCCGGTCGAAACCCGCGATCATCCCGAAGTTCGGTGTCTTGGGTAGATCCAAAGGATAACCGATCGACACGACAGGCGTTGCGACTTGCAGTTCATCAGATTTACCGATCGCCAGCGCTGGCGTGGTTTCATCTACCTTCAGCATGGCCGTCCCGCTGCGAATATCAGCCAAGAGTTGTCGCGCCGGGTATTTCTTACCATCAAATTCAACAGTGAAATGACCAGCTTCTCCTCCCACCGTGTATGCGGTGTAAAGTGTTCCGGTGGGATCAACAAAAAATCCGGTACCGCAAATCTCGCTGTGTTCGTCAACACCGTGAATTTTGACCACTGCTCTGGCGGCGCGCTCGAAGACATCCCGGACCTGATGGCTGATCGTCGTGGCGGGTTGCTCCTGTGCAAGGAGCAATCCTGCGCCTGAGCAGAAAGCGAACGCGATCGCGATCGCGCTGCGTTTAGAACCGGAAGGTAGGCTCATAACTCACGGGGACGCTATCGAGCACGTAGCGTGGCGGCGCGGCTCGGTGAGTCTGAAAGCTTCCATAAAAACTGCGAACCGGCTGAGTCCTGAAAATGTGCGTGGCGACCGGGGATGCGAGACTCCATTCTTCTTCCGCGTTCGCCGTCGCCGACAAAATCGGCCGACTTTGTACGGCGATGCGAGCCGTCTCGGGTGGCTGATAAACCTTCAGTGAAATCACCGCGGCACAAACAAGAACTGCGGCGACAGCAGTGGGATACGAGGCCAGCGATCGCATATCCAGTTGCGACATGAACCCTCGAGCGCGTTCGAGACAAATGCGCCAAAGCGGCTGGCGCAGCAGTTCATCGCGCTGCCGGCGATGGAATTCGTGCAGGAAATTTTCGAAGTAGCCCGGCGGCGGTTGCTCATATCGCTTTAACCGAAGCAGCCTCGCGATTTCGTTATCGTTAAACTCGTCCATTTTTGCGCCCTTACGAAACAGGATTTTTCCGAAACTCGTCCAGGTAATTTTGCAACTGCCGATTCGCGTAAAAGAGCCTCGAACGTACCGTTCCCTCTGAGACGCGCAAGATTTTACTGATTTCCGCGTGAGGCATCCCCTGGATATGAAACATGGTGACGACTGCTCTGTGATCATCAGACAGTTTCATCATGGCCTCGTTCAATCTCCGCTGTAGTTCCGAGAGGTCAGCTTCTCGCACCGGGCTGCTTGTGGCCGTGGCTTCCATAAATTCCTTATCGTTCTGGATGCTCGCGTCCACATCATCCAGGCTCAGTTGAAATCGGCGTCCTCGTTTTTTAAGGAAATTCAGGGTCATGTTCACGGCGATCGAATGTATCCAAGTGTAAAACGAGGATTTGCCGCGGAACCCGCGGATCGCCTTGTAAGCCTTGGCGAAAACGTCCTGTAAAAGATCGTTCGTATCCTCATGGTTGGAGGTCATGTTGTAGACCAGCCCATACAGACGTGGCGTATATTTGATCACCAGATCGTCGAATGCGCTCGCCTCGCCCGCCTGCGTGCGTCTCACCAACTCCTGATCTGGGTCGTTTCTTGGCTGATCCATCGCCTGGCGCTTAGACTTAGCACGCGCCTCCAGACCCGACGATAACAAATCGGTAATGCGGCGAGCAGGTAAAGCGAGCGCTTGATCCATTTTTTAATGTCTTGCCGTCGATCACCGCCGGTCGCGGAGCGACATCAACCAGAGCAAGTTGCCCAGTGCAGCTATGAATGCCGCAATGTACGTCAGGGCGGCCGCGTTCAGGACGTTGTTCACACCCGCCGCTTCCTGTCCAGGCTGTATGATCCCCATTTCCCGCAAAATTATTTTCGCACGTCGAGAGGCGTCGAACTCCACAGGTAACGTGATCAATTGGAACGCGAGCAGAATCAAGTAGCACCAGATACCGAGTGTAATCAGACCGGTGATCCTAAAGAACAGGCCGCCGATAATAATGAATGGCAGCATCCGTGACGCGATCATTGTGACCGGCACGATCGCCATCCGCGCCTTCAGTGGGGCATATGCGCGGGCGTGCTGAATCGCATGCCCGGTCTCGTGCGCGGCAATGCCCAACGCTGCTACGGAAGGCGTGTGATAAACGTTGCTCGACAGGTGCAGCTGCTTCTTGGTCGGATCGTAATGGTCACCGAGAAAATCGTTCGTCTCCACGACATTCACGTCATGGATCTGGGCCGCCTGCAGGATTTCTCGCGCGCACTCGGCGCCGTTGATGTTCGCGCTCGCACGCACCTTGCTCCACCGGCCGAACGCGCTGCTCACCCGAATCTGCGCCCAAATTCCAATGATTAATGGGACGCCGATGTAGAGCAGCCAGTTAGATCCTAACCCGAAGCCGAGGGGGCCGCCAATATACAGCAGCCAGCCAGAACCCAACACAAAACCGATTAGATGATGCATGTGCGAACTAATTTATCGCAGCGAAGTGATTTGTCACTCCGCCGGGTAGAAATTAGACGCCTGATGGCGTTCCGCGTTCATTCCGAAGGTAGTGACATAGCGCTGCGCTGTC
>WNGP01009857.1_pt1 | contig 12749 bp, 9 predicted proteins | sample 5407671 | NCBI WGS metagenome assembly WNGP01 (sample SAMN13153381, study PRJNA577476) | soil metagenome | isolation source: 40 cm soil or saprolite under Garry oak tree replicate 2 | place: USA:California | collected 2016-06-15 | reverse complement strand
GCTTGCGGATATCGAACGGCAGCTTTCGTACTTCGTCACCGGTCACTATGCAGCGGCTAATCATAACCCGATGGTCTAAGAGGGAGGCACAGTATGAACGTCATGGAAATCTTCAAATCAATGGAATATGGCCCGGCCCCTGAGGCAGCTGCTCCTGGGCTGACATGGATTCAAGAACACGCGCCGTTCGGCCTGTTCATCAACAACCAGTGGGTCAAACCGGACAGCGGCCAATATATGGAAAGTATCAACCCCGCGACCGGCAGGCCACTCGCACAAATAGCTTCCGCAAATAGTGCTGATGTCGATGCCGCCGTGGCAGCCGCTCGTGCCGCCTTTGAAACATGGAGCAGAACGCTTGGGCATGTACGCGCCCGTTATATGTATGCCATCGCTCGCCATATTCAAAAGCACTCGCGCCTGCTGGCCGTACTTGAATCGCTCGATAATGGTAAGCCCATCCGCGAAACCCGTGATATCGATATACCACTCGTGGCTCGCCATTTCTATTATCATGCCGGTTGGGCGCAGCTTATGGCCTCCGAACTTCCCGGCTACGAGCCGGTAGGCGTGGTTGGGCAGATCATCCCCTGGAACTTCCCACTGCTCATGTTGGCATGGAAAATCGCGCCTGCCCTGGCGATGGGCAATACGGTCGTACTTAAACCGGCGAGATATACCTCGCTGACTGCCCTCAAGTTTGCCGAGATTCTCCAGGAGATAGGCCTCCCTCCTGGAGTAGTCAATATCGTAACGGGTGAGGCATCGCAGGTTGGTGAGGCGCTGGTGCGCCATCCAGATGTCAACAAAATTGCTTTTACTGGTTCAACCGATGTGGGACGCAGCATACGCCGTGCAACTGCCGGCTCCGGGAAAAAACTCTCGCTCGAACTGGGTGGTAAATCGCCTTTCATCGTCTTCGATGATGCCGACCTGGATAGCGTCGTTGAAGGCGTCGTTGATGCCATCTGGTTCAACCAGGGACAGGTATGTTGTGCCGGTTCCCGGCTGCTCGTGCAGGAAAATATCGCAGGCCGGCTGATCGAAAAATTGCGTGTTCGCATGGAGCACTTGCGCATCGGCGACCCATTGGACAAAGCAGTGGATATCGGCGCAATCGTCTCCCCGGGTCAGCTCAAAGAAATTCAGCGCCTGGTCAACCAGGGCGTCGAGGAGGGCGCGGTCATGTGGCAGCCATCCTGGGCCTGTCCCACCGAGGGCTACTTCTTCCCTCCCACCCTTTTCACCAACGTCTCCCCGGCCACAACCATAGCCCAGGTCGAAATCTTTGGCCCCGTACTCGTCTCAATGACCTTCCGCACGCCCAACGAAGCGGTCGAACTGGCGAACAATACGCGCTATGGCCTGGCAGCAAGCGTATGGAGCGAGAATATCAACCTCGCCCTTGATGTTGCTCCTAAACTTAAAGCCGGAAGCGTCTGGATCAACTGCCCCAACCTCTTCGATGCCTCAAGCGGCTTTGGCGGTTACCGCGAAAGCGGCTTTGGTCGCGAAGGTGGCAAGGAAGGGCTCTACGAATATGTGCGCCCAAAATGGGAATCATCTACACCAGCAACCGCTGATGATTTTCATATAGTCCAAGATTCTACATTACCTGATAGTTCCAGGTCATCAGTGCATGAGAAGGAGGTAGGTGAGACGTCCCATGAAGAAGATGTTGAGCCTGGTTCAACCAATGGCTTTCGTCCTGTATTCCCGTCAATTGATCGCACGCCGAAGATGTTTATTGGTGGCAAGCAGGTGCGTCCAGATTCTGGTTATAGCCGGGATGTCTACGATCCAGGTGGACATGTGGTAGGGCAGGTTGGCGAGGGCAATCGCAAGGATATTCGTAATGCGGTTGAGGCGTCCCATGCAGCCAGTGGTTGGGCCGTGGGCACGACCCATAACCGCGCCCAGATACTTTTCTACATCGCAGAGAACCTGGCTGCCCGTGAAGAGGAATTTGCGCGCTGCATTGTGCAGCAAACGGGCCGTTCCTATTCGGATGCCGTCTCAGAAGTCGAAGCCAGCATCTCGCGCCTCTTCAGCTATGCCGCCTGGACCGACAAGTTTGAAGGCGTCGTGCATCGTCCGCCCCTGCGCGGCGCGGTGTTAGCAATGCCCGAACCCATTGGCGTCACTGCTATAGCCTGCCCCGAAGCATATCCCCTGCTTGGTTTCATATCATTGGTAGCCCCTGCCATCGCTATGGGCAATACCGTAGTGGTCATCCCTTCACAAACATCGCCTTTAAGCGCCACCGATTTCTACCAGGTGCTGGAAACCTCAGATCTTCCCGGCGGCGTGGTAAACATTGTTACGGGTGATCGCGATACCCTTAGCCAGGTATTGGCCGACCATGACGATGTAGATGCCATGTGGTACTTCGGCCCGGCTGAGGGTTGCAAGCGTGTCGAACTTGCCTCCTCGGGCAACATGAAGCGCACGTGGGTCAACTATGGTCACCCGCGCAACTGGTCTGACCCTGTTCAAGGTGAGGGCGAGGAGTTCTTACACGAGTCCACGCAGGTGAAGAATATCTGGATACCGTATGGGGAATAACACATAATAAACACAGCAGATAACGAGTCCGCCCCGTCGAGGCGGACTCGTTATCTGCTGTGTTTATTATGTGTTGTTTTTACCTCACGCCCAGCGCACCAGCCCCATCTCGTGCTTGCCGCCAAGAGCAGGATGGTTTGGTAACACGCGTACGCCGTAGGCAATGCTGCCACTTTCTGGGGGCTGCAGGCGAAGATCAAAGCGGTAGGAGCCGTCCAACTCCTGTTTGGTGTATTTCATGGGTAAGGTATGCTGTATAACGACCTGCTCGTCGTGTGCATCACCATAGACTAACTCAACGCTTAAATCCTGTGGGCGAAGTCCATCTCCTCGTACCCATGCTCGCACATCGACTCCCTCGCCGAGGCTCAGTTGCCCATCGCGCCGCCCATCTGCGTACACTTCCAGGTTCGACCAACTCTTCTTAACCTTGTCTTTCCACGCTGCCAGAATGCGGGCCAGTTCGTAGTTGTTCTCCTGAATGGCTATCTCCTGCTCGATTGAGGGAACATAGAAGCGAGTGGTATACTCTTTCACCATACGTCTCATACTGAATTCAGGAGCGCATGTGCGAATGGCCTCCTTCATGATGGAGATCCAGCGATGTGGAATACCATCGGGGCCACGATCATAATAAGTTGGGATGATCTCTTCCTCGAGCAAGCGGTACAGAGAAAGGCTGTCGGCCTCGGCTTGCGCATTCGTATCGTGGTATTCACGTTCCTCGCCAATCGCCCAGCCGTTCTTGCCGTTGTAGCCCTCGGCCCACCAGCCATCGAGGATACTACAATTCGGCTGTCCATTGAGGGCAGCTTTTTGACCACTCGTACCGCTTGCCTCGTGAGGCCGGATGGGATTATTCAGCCAGAGATCCGTGCCCGAAACCAGGTAGCGAGCCATGTCGATATCATAGTTTTCCATGAAAATGATCTTGCCCCGGAATGCATCGCTGCGCGAGAAACGATACACCTGCTCGATCAGTGCCTTGCCTGGTTCATCGGCTGGATGGGCCTTGCCGGCGAAGATAATCTGTACCGGGCGCTTGGGATTGTTGACAATGCGGTTCAGGCGATCAATATCGCGGAAGATCAACGTTGCACGCTTATAGGTGGCAAAACGGCGCGCGAAGCCAATGATTAAAGCATCTTTATCGAGCATATGCTCAAACTCGGCTATCTGAACTGATCCTTCACCGAGCCGTAGATGTTGTTCTCTCAAATGGCGACGCGTATAATTGATGAGCGCCTCTTTGCGCTGCACGTGGATGTTCCAGAGTTCCTGGTCGGGAATCTCTGTAATGCGGTTCCACAAATCCTGCTCATCCACGTGGTTTTCCCAATCTTCTCCAAGATAGCGTTTGAACAGGTCATTCATCTGCGGTGAGATCCAGGAGGGAGTATGGACGCCGTTGGTGATATAGTCAATTGGTACCTCGTCAGCATCGATTCCCGGCCATAAAAACTGCCACATCTTACGCGAAACGTCTCCATGCAGTTTGCTCACACCGTTATGCTGGCCCGTCAGGCGCAGTGCCAGCACCGTCATACCAAAGGTTGGACCCCAGCCATGATCCTCCCGCGCTATCTCCATAAATTGTTCGCGGTTGAGACCCAGTTGTCCCCAGTAGGAGCCAAAGTACTTGTCGATGAGATCATAACTGAATGTATCGTTCCCTGCTGGTACGGGCGTATGTGTTGTGAAGAGCGAATTTGCGGCGACCGCCTCCCGTGCCTCGTTGAAGCTCAATCCGGAGGCAACTAGCTCCCGGCATCGTTCGAGATTCAAAAAGGCCGCGTGCCCCTCGTTGAGGTGCCATGCCGCGGGTGAAATGCCTAAAGCGCGTAGGGCACGTACACCACCAATGCCCAGCACAATCTCCTGCGAGATACGCATCTCGCGGTCACCACCGTAAAGGCGGGCGGAAAGTTCTCGATCATGCGGCGCGTTGGGAGCAACGTCCGTGTCCATGAGGTACAGCGGAATACGCCCGACCTGTAACTTCCATACTTTGGCATGAATGCGGCGTCCCGGCAGGTCGACGCTGATCATTACCTCGTTGCCATCAGGTCCGACAGCGGGAATAGCAGGTGCCTCCGAAAAATGTAGCTTGTCGTAAAAAGCCTCCTGTATGCCATCGCGGGTAACGGCCTGGCGGAAGTAACCCTGTGGATAGAGAAATCCCACACCTACAAAAGGCAGGCCCAGATCACTGGCCTCTTTACAATGGTCGCCCGAAAGAATACCCAGGCCACCTGAGTAGATAGGCAAGGATTCATGCAGCCCGAACTCTGCCGAAAAATAAGCAATCGTTCGATCTGCGAATTCTGGATATGTGCGTGAGAACCACGTTTCCTCAGCGCGAGGATGCATATAGCGGTCGAAATTCTCCAGGTTCCCACAAATCGGGGTCCAGTTTTCTATATAAGGCGCGAGCCTCGGGATGCCAGCTCCACCATAGATTATATGCCAGTTCATAGAGTCGGCTGATACGAGAAGGCATGATGGGAAAGACCGTCATGCGGCCAAAAACTTTCACGGGTAAGGTTCCTTTCTATAACGTCTAATGTTTAGTATATAATTTGCTGATAAGGTAGGTCAATTGTGGAGTGATAAGGGGTTTGGAAGCCAGACCTCCGGCGCCTAAAACCCTTATCACTCCACATCAAAGATTGCCTTAAAGCAGAAATTCCTCTATACTTACTTTGGCTTGAGCGTGAACAATGTTGTATTGGGGAGCATAAAAACCTTGACGAGCTATAGAAGAGACATGCGGAGCAGGCAGGTATCAGAGAATGCGAAGAAGCCCAAACGATCCCGCCGGATAAGTGGATTTATAGGTGCTTTCTTGCTTGCTCTCGCCCTTGTATGGCTGATATGGCTGGTTATAAATCGACTTGGAGGGGGGACAGGCATATCGCTCCTTCCCATCCCTGGTCTGACTCAAGCGACTCCTACCGTGGGCCAGCTTCCACCTTTAATATCTGCTGGTATTTCACTGGGGACCCCTTCTTCACCACCTGCCCTGACACAACAGCAGGCGCTGTTGATCGCCAGCCAGCTTGAACCTGATGCGGCCACAAATGCTCAGAAAACGAGCGCCCGTTATGTGCTTTTGAACTTTGATGGAGCAGGTACAGCAACAACGCAGCATGCCATTACTAATGAACCTGCCTGGATGGTGCTGTACCAGCAAATCCCGCAACAACCCGCCGATCCCTCCCAATCGCTCCCGAAGCAGCACGACCTCTATGTCTTCCTGGATGCAAATAGCGGCAAGGAACTGCTCGCTATCTGGGCATAATGAAAGACGGTCGGGTCATAGGATCATCAATCAACTATCGTGCATCTTAATCCAGCCATGACGCAGGGCATGGACGACCGCAGCCGTACGGTCGTTTACCGAGAGCTTTTTGAGGATAGAGGTAATATGGTTTTTCACTGTTTGATCGCTAATCTTCAATGATTTCGCAATCTCTTTGTTGCTATTGCCCCGTGCGATATAATCCAGGATTTCGACTTCCCGACTGGACAGCGGCGAGTAGAGGTCTTTTGTCGCCGGATCTTCCTCCTCCACCGCCAGTTCGCGGAATGATTTCAGGACCCGACTGGCCAATTGGGGCTTCGAAAGCACGTCGTCATTGATCAGATATTCTCCCTGACTGACCCTCCTGACAGCATCCGCAAGTTCTTCAGGTGTGATATTGCGTGCATAATAGGCGGCCGCGCCAACCTTAATGGATTGGAATAGACGTTCTTCGTCATCTGAGGGCGTAAGGATCATAACGGCCACCTGGGGAGCAAGATGCCGCATTTGCCTGACTATCTCCAAAGGGTCCGTTGTGGTCAGCCCCGCATCGATCACCGCGACATCTGGGTTTCCCAGGCGTGCCATTTCAAGGACTTCAATGGCATCTGTGGATGTACCGATGATATTACAATTCCCCATTTGTTCGAGGGTATAGCGAATGCCCTGGCGAAACAAGGGCTGCTCATCAACGATGATTACTCGTATCGTTTCCATTCAATTCCTCGTACAGAGCAGCCGGAGCGGAGTGGAGTACCGCCACTGTACTGCCTCACTTCTATCAGTTGAATACCGAAATAGAGAGAATGTATACACTCCTCAAGTTGGAAAGGGGAGTGGTCTGTTTACTAAATACGCTCCAGGCGGCGCAGCGTGGAGTTGATGCCCACCCGCAGGCACTCGATCACACCTCTGCCTGTGACCGCAACCGATTCAAAGCTCGGAACATGATAGGGATTGAGATATTGTTCGAGTACCGGCACGGGCAGTATATCTTGCAAGTCTCGTTTATTCCACTGCATCACCAGGGGAAAATCCGCGACATCCTTGTTCATGCGGCGAAGCTGCTCCTGAAGCTCGTTCCAGCTCTCGATATTCTCTTGTAGTTTGCTTGCCTGGGAGTCGGCGACAAAAATCACGCAATCCGCACCCTTGAGAACAGAGATACGCGTTTGCTGGTAGAGTACCTGCCCTGGCACGGTGTAGAGTTGAAAGCGAATCTGGAAGCCGTGGACTTTGCCGAGTTCAAGAGGAAGCAGGTCAAAATACAGAGTTCGTTCGGTCTCTGTGTCAATCGAAACCATGTCACCAACGTCTTTTGGGTTGACAGCCTGGTGTATGTAGTGCAGATTGGTGGTTTTGCCACACAGACCGATACCATAATAGACTATCTTACAGTTGATTTCTCGTTTTGCCATGTTAATCAGGGACATAACTGGTTATTCTCCTACCCGCTCAAACGCGCCTCTTCCTGAACGCCTCGGTTTGAATTGCAAAGAAAAACTGTTGAGGCGACCCTTGAGGTCGCCTGTGCTATCAGTGTCTCATCTTGTTATGGAACAGTATACCCTATTTCATAGAAATGTCAACTTGGTTCTCAAGCGGCTTCACAACTTGTCTCATCAACAATACGACAGCATTTCATCTTTACTACTGACTCAATTATATCCTTCTTAAACGCGCTTGTTTGTCCGCCCTGAAATTGTCTAGTACTTCTGGGCTACTGCTCACGCTTGACCACGAAGGCAAGTACTCACTACACTAGACTAAATGAGAAATACGTGCATTTGGGAGTATGTTATGCACTGCAATTGGGGAGTACTCGGCTTAGGACGGGTCTCTCTACTCTATCCCGCTTCGGATAGCCGAGCAACATTGGAAGTGTTGGATAATATGAGGAAAATTGTGATATGAGTGTTCTTTTCAACCATTGACGAAAGGGTCTGGAAAGGGCTAGACTAACGGGAGAAATCAGCAGAGAGAAAGAGGTGATAGCAAAAATCCGAGGTCAATCATTGATTACTTGTCAGACAAGACGTATATGATACAATCATTAATCGGTTAGATCTTGAAACAAAGTCTCGGCCCGCAAGGGCCGATATCGTTCGAACGAACATTATTACAAACAAAACCGGACGAAGCTCCTTCAGCGTAGGAGGGGGTTCGTACCCTTGAAAAGGAGATGCAGACAATGCACGACGAAGTGAAGTCTGCCGCACTGAATCCCTATGAGATGGCGGTTGAGCAATTTGAGGCTGCCGCTGAGAAGCTAAACCTCTCCGAGGATATGCGCGAGATTCTGCGACAGCCCAAACGTGAACTTACGGTTCATTTCCCTGTACGGCTCGACAACGGTCGTATAACGACGTTTACAGGCTATCGTGTTCAGCATAATGTGAACCGCGGGCCCGCCAAGGGTGGCATTCGCTACAGTCCCGATGTAACTCTGGATGAAGTGAAGGCGCTTGCCATGTGGATGACCTGGAAATGTGCCGTGGTGGGCATCCCATTTGGTGGCGCGAAAGGCGGCGTCATCTGTGATCCCAAAAATATGAGTCCCGGCGAATTAGAGCGCCTGACGCGCCGCTATGCGACCGAGATTGCCATCATTATTGGGCCGCATGGTGATATCCCGGCACCCGATGTCAACACGAACTCGCAGGTGATGGCATGGATTATGGATACCTATTCCATGCACGAAGGATACTCAATCCCGGCGGTAGTCACCGGCAAACCACTCTCCATTGGTGGCAGCGAAGGCCGTAACGATGCAACCGCAACTGGTGTCTTGTTCGTCACTCGCCAGGCCGCAAAGCACATTGGGATGCCCTTGCAAGGTGCTCGCGTCAGTATCCAGGGCTACGGCAATGCTGGTTCCATCGCCGCACGCCTCTTCCACAACGAAGGGTGCAAGGTTGTGGCAGTAAGTGATACTCGCGGCGGCATCTACAATGAATCCGGACTTGATCCATCGGCAGTCCTTCGCCATAAGCAGGAAAAGGGAAGTGTGACTGACTTCCCACGTGCCCAGAAGATAGGTGTCCAGGATGTATTGGAAGTACCCTGTGACATACTGATCCCTGCTGCTACTGAGGGCGTAATCACTGTGCGGAATGCTGATCGAGTTCAGGCTCGTATTGTATCAGAAGCTGCTAATGGACCTACGACGCCCGAGGCGGACAAGATTCTCTTCGCCAGAGATATTATCGTTGTGCCCGATATCCTGGCCAACGCCGGTGGGGTTACCGTCAGCTACTTTGAATGGGTACAGGACCTGCAAAGCTTCTTCTGGGGTGTTGAAGAGATTATCCAGAAGCTCGAAGTAATCATGAATCGTGCCTTTGCCGCTGTTGCTGAAAAGGCAGATCAATATTCCTGCGAAATGCGCCTCGCAGCCAACATGCTCGCTATCTCCCGTGTAGCTGAAGCGACTCAGGTTCGAGGCATCTACCCATAGAGGTCACATTAAAACCGTCCGAGGCATTCTGACTGCTCCGCTCTATCCCCAAGGTGCCCTTGTGGGTACTCCATGGGCGTCAAGTTACGGAGATCTTTCAGTACCGCCGCAGCCCCGCCCCAGGGTACCCGCAAGGGGCACCCTGGGGGTACTGAGGCGTGAGGTTAGAATCCGCGCCGTGTATCACGTCTTGGCTTTTTGGCTGGTTTTGGCGGCTTTACTTGCCTGCCGGGTTTGGGCTTCTTACGACCGCGCCCAACAGCCCAGTCTTCGTCCTCCTCTTCTTCTTCCTCGTCCTCCTCGTCGAAGAAATCTTCCTCTTCTTCTGCCTCTTCGGCTTCGGATGGTATGAGGTCCAGATCAGAGAGGTCGGTGTCATCAACCGCCTCATTTACATCGATGTTAGGTACATCCAGATCATCCAGGTCTTCTGCCAGATCGACTTCATCCAGCTCGGGTTCCATTTCCTCCTCTTCATCGGGCGCAAAGATCGGCTCGACTACCGATTGAGGTCTTGTCTCCCTGTGCCCATCGCTGGTAGGGGCTGCACTCGTACGCCCGGCTCTACGAAGGGCAATTGGTTCCGGCATCTCAGGTTCGCCGGATTCGGTGCCATCTTCGGGCTTTGGCCCGCCGATCACTCTGCGTCCTGCGGCTACATCCAGCCAGAACTGCGAATAGTAATGTGGCCGTTCTGCGTCTTTCTCGCTATCTTTCCTTGTCATTCTCCACCTGTTAATTTTCTGCGGGTGGTCCTCATAACCACCCAGCAAAGTCTCAAGCTCTACCACTACTGAGGGCACAATAAAATTCATCCCTACCGGTGGTACCGACTATGTCATGATATGAAGAAAGTAAGCATCTGTCAAGATGTATTTTCCCTCGACTGAAGCGGCCTGGAGAGGGACCTGGCGGTCTGTCAAGACCCCATGTGCATGATTTTCCGAATCAGGGCATTTGCAGGGATATCCAGGTGCCTCTATAATACTATGGTATGATACTTTAGACCCCTACGCCGCATTCTAGCATCTTATGTACAAAGATGTGACAATAGATATTGGCGTCTGACATCCCTCGGGATGCCTACAATTGGATGGAGGAAATCTTTGGCGAGGATTCTCGACAGTATTAATGACCCGGCACAGTTACGCAAATTGACGATTGCGCAAATGCAGCAATTGGCCGAAGAAATTCGGCGTGAAATCATCGAAAAAGTCTCGGTGAAAGGCGGGCACCTGGCTCCTAATCTGGGCGTGGTTGAACTTACCATGGCGCTGCACTACATTTTCAATACTCCCAACGACTTATTGGTATGGGATATTGGACACCAGGCCTATGTACATAAACTCCTGACAGGACGGCGCAATCGTTTTCATACCATACGTCAATTCGGTGGCCTTTCTGGTTATCTTCGACGTGAGGAAAGTCCATATGATGTCTTCGGAGCAAGCCACGCTAGTACCTCGATATCAGCAGCGCTTGGCTTAGCTGCTGCCCGCGACCTCGCAGGAAAGGACTTCAAAGTTGTAGCCGTGATTGGTGATGGCGCGTTAACCGGCGGCATGGCTTTAGAAGCCATCAATAACGCAGGCAGCCTCAAGAAAAACCTCATAATCGTACTCAATGATAATGAGAAATCCATCTCCGACAATGTTGGAGCCTTACACCATTATCTCGGCAAGGTGCGCCAGGTGGAAACCTCGCGCAGCTACCGGCGATTACGCGAAATGGCAAAAGGATCAATCGAAAAGCTTCCTATGGTAGGCGACAAAGCACGTGAGGCGGCTGGTCGTGCTGAGATGAGTTTCAAAAATTTTGTAATGCACAGCAAAACGGGTCTTATCTTTGAGGAATTAGGTATCAAGTTTTTTGGCCCTTTTGATGGACATGACCTGCCTTTGATGCTCGATGTTTTTGAGAATATAAAGTATATCGAAGGCCCGGTGATGGTACAGGTAGTCACTAAGAAAGGCAAGGGCTGGGAATTCGCGGAACAAGACTCGACCAAGTGGCATGGCCCGGGCGCCTTCGATTATGAAACCGGCGTTATCAAGAAGAATCCGGCTGACCCTCCCACTTATACGGATGTCTTTGCGAATACTCTGGTGGAACTGGCCGAGAAGGATAAATCAATTGTTGGTATCACGGCGGCGATGGCGGAGGGAACGGGCTTAAAAAAGATGCATCAGCGCTTCCCGGAACGCTACTTCGATGTCGGCATTGCGGAACAGCATGCCGTCACGTTCGCGGGCGGGCTTGCTGTGGGTGGTATGCGCCCGGTCGTTGCTATCTACTCCACCTTCCTGCAGCGTGCCTATGACCAGGTGATACACGACATCTGCATGCAAGACCTGCATGTCGTCTTTGCTATGGATCGTGCGGGTGTTGTTGGTGAAGATGGCCCTACCCAGCATGGTGTATTCGACATCGCATTTCTACGTCCCATTCCTAATATGAAACTCATGGCACCCAAAGACGAGAATGAACTGCGCCATATGCTCTACACCGCTCTCTACATAGATGGCCCCGTAGGTTTGCGCTATGCACGAGGCAAGGCGGTCGGTGTACACCTGGATGCTACATTGCACAAACTGGAGATCGGCAAAGCAGAGCTACTCAGTCCTGCCACCATTGAAGAGGCGGAGCAGCAGGATTGCAGCATCCTTGCCTATGGAACAACGGTTGCCCAGGCAGAACTGGCGGCAAAAGAACTGGCGGAAGAAGGCATTCGCGCTACAGTAGTGAACGCTCGTTGGGCCAAGCCGCTTGATGAAGAAATAATTCTGCGTCTTGCCAGGGGTACCCGCCGTATCGTGACCATCGAAGATCACGTCATCGCGGGTGGGTTTGGCAGTGCGGTACTCGAACTGCTAGAAGCTCATGGCATGCTGCCTCATATCGATGTGCGGCTCATCGGCTTCCCCGATAGACTGGTCGAGCACGGCGCGCCTTCAATTCTCAAAGAACTCTATGGGTTGACATCCTCGCATATTAAGGATGTCGTGCGGGAACTTGTGCATTCTGAGTCTAAGGGATATGAATTAGCCCACTAACATGGAAGTATTGTATGAAATAAGCCCCTGGTGCTGACGCACCAGGGGCTTATTTCATACAATACTTCCATCTTGCATGCGAATAATGCGGTTTGCCCTCTGGCCGACCTCTAAGGCGTGTGTGACGACTACCAGCGTCTGCCCAAGTTCGCTGTTGAAGCGACACAGTAAATCCATCACGTCATTGGCGGCTTCACTATCAAGATTGCCTGTCGGTTCGTCTGCCCATATGATGGCAGGTTCGTTTATCAGCGCACGCGCAATTGTTACACGCTGGCGCTGACCGCCCGAAAGTTCAGCCGGGCGATGCTGCCCCCGGTCGGCGAGACCCACGCGATCAAGCATCTCCAATGCTCGCCTGCGCGCCTTG
>WNGP01003744.1_pt1 | contig 12750 bp, 14 predicted proteins | sample 5407671 | NCBI WGS metagenome assembly WNGP01 (sample SAMN13153381, study PRJNA577476) | soil metagenome | isolation source: 40 cm soil or saprolite under Garry oak tree replicate 2 | place: USA:California | collected 2016-06-15 | reverse complement strand
GAAGCGGCCATTTTGGGCAGAGTGACAAGCTGACCTCCGTTACGATTACCCTTGACACATCTAAAAAAGCTCCTCAGTGGATGAAGGTTTTCAAGACAAACTGCTGATGAGCTTGGATCACCAAAAGTGTGCCAGAGCCGGGAAAATGGGTTCACTCCATTCATGTTCCATTGCTTCCCTCTCCTCAAACAGCAGAGCCATCTTTTGATCATTCTTGGGATGAGGGTATTGTGCTTTGTAGCGGTGCAACGGATCAGTGACCGCTCATGCCCAACGCCGGTCGGCGTCGGTTATGGTCCGTTGAAGATGCTCCAAATCTAACGCTCCTATTGGAAGAGCGATTGCTGACTTATCGCCGGATTCGTGATGCGCTCTCAACACAGATGGCCCTGGAATTTCGTTTCCCTGGCAGGATGCTTGCAGTCGTTCCTCAACACAAGTAAATAGCTCATGACAGAAAGGAAGACGACCTATGACATCGTCTCAACCAAGTCAACCCACGCTCATTTCAATTGCTCCTCGTTTTCCTGTCGGAGATATGGAGCAAGCGCTGGCCTTTTATGCTCAACTTGGCTTTGCGACCACTTATCGTGACGGGGAGTTTGCCATTGTCGAACGAGATGGGATCAGTCTGCACTTCAATGTTTCCGAAGGTCACTCGGTCTGTTGGATCGGCGTGACCAATATTGAGGCGTTGTATCAGCAGTATTTGCCGACTGGTGCCATTCAGTCTCCACTCACGTCTCAGCCCTGGGGAATGAAAGAATTTTTCCTCTGCGATCCTTTTCGGAACCTTCTCCTCTTTGGAGAAAGCATACCCGAAGAGGAGAGCAGCACGCAACAAGGAGCGTGAGGACACGAGCGATGGAAACAGAGCCACAGAGAGAACCACTGGCAGAGATTCCCCTGCTGGGTGGACAACTGACGCCTGGTATCGTGCGCGTAGGAAACACCGTGCGCAGGCTCCCCAAAGGCAATGTCGCGTTTGTTCATGATCTTCTGGTCTTCTTGGAGGACCAGGGCTTCCCGTTCGTGCCGCGTTTTTTGGGGATGGATGAGCAAGGCCGTGAAATCCTGAGTTACCTGGAAGGAGAGATCTGGCCGGACAGTGGCTCCGGGCTCTCTGATGATCTGCTAGAGCAAGCGGCCAGGGCCATCCGGCGCTATCATGATGCCACGGCTGGATCGTCGTTGGCACAAGGCTCTGAGATTGTTGCCCATCACGAACTGGGACCACACAACACCATTTTTCAGGATGGGCACCTGGTTGGCTTCATTGATTGGGATGATGCGGCTCCTGGGACGCGGCTGCGCGACCTGGCGAACGCCATCTACAATTACGTGGATGTCAGCCATTGGGCCAATCAGGCCGCGAGCGTTCAGGCTCGTCGCATTCACTTGATGTGCGCGGCCTATGGATGGGGCGATCTCATCGCCATCGTCAATGACTTCGAGACCAATTTACAGCAAGCGCTACGCAACCACGAACAGGCTGGCCGTACAGGCGCAATCAAAGTCTTTGAGGAAGAGGTGAACTGGATGCGTCAACGAGCGCAGGAGTTACGGTTGGCGTTATGATAATCTCTCGTTCCACTACGCGCAAAAAGAAGAAGGTTCCTCATGTTGACAACTGAAGAGTTCCGCGCCTGGTGTCAGCACCTTCATCTTGCACCAGAAACAGAAGCCCTCATCACCTCCATCGGGGAATCTCCTCCGGTGAGGAAAGTCCGAGGGCGTGCCAACAATGTGACTGGACACTATCCCTCTCCAAAAATGGGTTGCTCGATCCAATTTGAAAGCCAGCATGTGGAACTGTGGGCGATCTATGCGATGGAGAGAGACGATGATGTGCTGGAATATTACGATCAGTCGGTACGTATCCCACTGCGCTATCGCGCCAAATCCAGTCGCAACACCACCCAATGGCATACCCCAGACTTTTTTGTGATACGACGAGAGCGTGCAGGATGGGAAGAGTGGAAACCTGCCTCTGCCCTCGACACCCTCGCCGACAATATGCCTGCACGCTATCAACAGGATACAGCAGGACGTTGGCGATGCCTTCTGTAAATTACGGTTGTCAACCGGCTCTGTCTCACTTTCCGTGAACCGCTTAAAGGTGATAAAATAGAGAAGAACTTCTCCATCGTCTTTTCTACCCTCTTGCGAATGTAGATCTATGTTACCCATAACCACCCTTTTGTTTCCTTCTTGCCCTGATTTGCTGCTTGAGGAGATCACCCATGAAGGCCAGACGCTCTTCTTGACGGTTCGTTCCTCGAAGAAGGCTCTGGCGTGTCCTGACTGTGCTCAAGAATCGAGGAAGGTTCACAGTCGGTATCCTCGCACCCTGGCAGACGTGTCCTTGATGGACTATGCCGTTGTGCTCCGTGTCCAGGTCCGTCGATTTTTTTGCTGCAATGCTGCGTGTGCTCGCACCACCTTTGCCGAGCCGTTTGCCGATCTGGCGATGGCCCATGCGCGTCGCACCACTCGACAAGCCAGCAGACTCCGTGCCATTGCCAAAGAACTGGGAGGTCGACCGGCGGCTCGTGAGAGCGAAAACGTGCTGATGCCTGTCAGCAGACACACGATGCTGCGCTTGTTGCGTCGTTTTCCCATTCCTGATGCTCCTCCCCCGCTCGTGCTTGGGGTAGACGACTGGTCTATCCGCAAGGGGCGAACGTACGCCACGATCCTCGTCGATCTGCAACGACATCGCATTGTGGATCTCCTGCCAGACCGGGAGGCGGAGACCCTGCAAGCCTGGCTCGCAGCTCACCCCAGCATTAAAGTGATCACCCGCGACCGTGCAGGAGCCTATGCGCGAGGAGCGCGCAAAGGGGCTCCTCAGGCACAGCAAGTCACGGATCGCTTCCATTTACTCCTTAATCTGCAAGAAACGCTCAAACGCTTGTTTGAACGCAAGCATGAGCAGCTCAAGCATCTGGCGAGCTGGGAGCCAGCGAAAGAGGAGCAAACCAGCCAAGCACATGAAGCCTGTGGCGAGGGAGTGCCGGAACCAGCCCAAACGATCATCCTGGGGCCAAAGCTGTCTCCCGTCCACGAGGCCCAGCGTCAACTCCGGCGCCAGAAGCGCAAAGAGCGCTATGACGAAGTGATCAAGCTGCATGAGCAGGGAGTTAGCCAGGTAGCTATTGCCACACTGCTTGGACTGGATCGCAACACCGTCCATCGCTACATCACGGCTCCGGCTTTCCCTGAAATTGTCAGACCCAAACGCGGAAGCTTGCTCGATCCCTACAAGGAGTACCTGAATGAACGATGGGGGTGCTGCCATGGGATACGGTGGATAATTCAGCCAGTCCCTGTGAAGGCATTTCAGGCTGGTTTTCTCCTGATTTGACGGGCAGGATACCTCAACCTGTAGGCCGACTCGCTCCTCCCCAGCTTTCATACACACCAAATCACCCACTGTTCTTTTCGAGCAGCATAATCTCGCTTCATTTCTGCTCAAAGTTTGAAGCATGGCGCAGGGAGTACTGGGTAACTGAGTACTTCTCGCGCGGTCCATCGGCGGTTCGTTCTCCCTGCTGCCATGGCTGGGGTACGCTGGAGGTCTCGCTGTGCCATCAGCTTGCCACCTCGCTCTCTTGGCTGCACGAGCACCACTCGCAGTGCTTGGTGAGGACGCGACATCCGTGATAATACGCTCTCCACCACTCCAGATGGGCCAGAAGCTGTGAGGCCCGTTGGGAAGTGGCCCAGCTTCGACGGGCCAGAGCCGCTATGGCGTGACGGACCGTCAGTGGAGCCCGTTCAATAAAGGCGGTGTTGAGCCGTCCAGAATGGCCCAGTCCCTGTAAGATGACTTTGAGAGCGGCTTCTGTCCCCAGGCGCATCACAGGCGTGACGCGCGCTAACTTGCGACGCTGGTAGCTTTTCTTCACCTGACCGTAGATCAGCTCCGCTGCCACTTGCCACCGAAGTGCTTTCCGCCCTCGGCAAACCACCTCACACCAGTGTCCAAAATGGGCGAAGAGGCGCATAGAAGTAGACATTTAACCCATCACTGGTGAACAGCGGGACGCAGCCAGGGCCAAGATCCGTCGGAGGGAATGGATCACGATGTGGGCCGCGTTTTGCGTGCGTAGACCCAGATGGAGAACGGGGAGAATCTTCGTACAGGGGTCGATGGCCAACCACAGCCACAAGACCTGTGTGGCGCTGCGCAGTCTTGTCCGCAGTTCGTCCAACTGGACATACGGAAGCTGGAGAAGACAGAAAAAGTGCTCGTGTAATGTCCGAGCGTGCTCGCCAGCACGAGACATCCAGGTGGTGATAGTCGCTTGTCGGTAACCGAAGACCCGTTCAGCGGCAGAAGGATCCAGCCCTTCAGCCAGGGCAGTCAGCACCATGGCGACCTGCTGGGAAGGGGTTTTCAAACGGTACAAGGGCGTGTGACGTCGAGCAGTGAAGGTGGTGCGGCACGCAGGGCCTCGGAAGGTCTGGATCTGTTCGGCACGGCCATGCGTGCCATCTCCGAGGAGGGCATGGATGTGAGCATCAGTGATCCCGAAGTACGGGCACTGCTGATTGGGACAGGCGAAGCCTTCGGTAGGTATCCGCTTGGGTGCTCCCCGGCGGCTTTTCATCTCACGCCAGGGTCGCACAGGCACAGGTGCAGGCCCCACAATAGACGCGTGGGTGCAAGGGAGACGGCAGGTGGGACACTCAAGTGGAGTGCGTGGTTTGAGGAGAAGGTGGATCGAGGCGCGCACAGCTCCTGCTTGTGAGTGAGCAGGCACAAGATGTTTCCAAGAAAGACGCCAAAGCAGCACCAAGCCGAGGAGGAGGAAGAACACGAGCAGGAATAAGACAATCTGAATGGCCATAACAATCCTCGCTGTTTGAAATCGGGAGCATGGAGAGCTTCCTTCCTTTCAGGAAGATAAGCAGAGTCTCCAGTGCTGTCAAGCGAGTGGGAGAGATGCCCGAATTGTCCACCACCGAGCGGGGAAGCACCAGATACGCTCTATCGCTCTTACGATAGCTTTTCCGAACAGATGTACCAAGTAGCCAATACAGTTGTAAAATAATCCTATGACCTACTCTGATCAAATCTCTACTCTCATCGATGCGCTGAAATCTGAGCCGAACTCCAAAGAGCGTAAAAGGGACAGTTGTTTAGCAGTCAACACCCAGATAGTATGTTAGTCTGACTCGTCGTGCCGTCAAGAAAATCATAGGGTAAAAGTCCCGATCATCATGTGAATGCTTGCCTGCATGTGGTTTATTGGATATAGTTCGGGCAAAAGCTGTGCGGTGCGATAGAGATTCACTACTCTTTTATTGACCCCGCTTTTTCAGGCGCTCCATCGAAAAGAGAGGTTCGTTATGAGAAGCCGAAGGACCATAATCCTTGTTATGTCCCTGGTATTGCTCCTTATTGTTGTTGCCGCCGGCTTCTTCGCCTATGCCAACAATCTCATTCCCTTCTTGCGGACATCGGCTGGCATGATTGCATCTCCCGACGGTTCAGTAGAGTTGCATATTCCCGGCGGCGCACAGTTGCAAGGAACACATATAACATTTACCCCAGACCCCTCAGCAGCCCAAAGCTTGGATCTGACTGCTCGAGGTGTCAGTGCCCTCGGCAGCCCGGTTAACATCACTGTGACGAATGGGAGGCTCGCGGCTAATCGAATCCTTGTGACGATGAAGTACAATCCGCTCGCCTTACCAAAAGGCGTCACCCCGACAAATCTTGGTATGCCATATTCGATCCGAACTTTGACGCATGGATGCCACTGGGATCTACGGTGAACCCGCAAACCCATACAGTCAGTGCGATCGCACCTCATTTCTCTATTTTCTCAGTGGTTTTTCTTGACCCTGCTAAACGGCTGGTGCATATTGGTGGCTTTGTCATTTCTACCGTTATCAACGGCACAACAACGATTGCCAAGTGGTTTGGAGACCTGTTAAATCAGTTGGTTGTCGCGACGTTCAAAGACCTGTTCGGCATTGCGCCAAATCTTCAACGATCTTGCTCGCCAGCTAGCCAGGACGTGATAGTCGCGACGAAATCCATTCTCAACCGCTTGACGGCTTGTGCGGTCCCGGCCAGCGGAGGAGATACCAAGCTGCGCATACGCAACGGTTACGGTTTTCCGGTTCGGATCAATACCTTTCCGATGGGTTTTACGCAGCGTCCAAGCGACATTTTTACCAATGGCAGTAGCGATATCCTGAACTTGCTAAGGAACGTGTATTACCATTTTCTGCGCCAAGCCGTTCTGCCGGGTGCCGATCTCGGTTCAGTAACAGTCACGACCACCCAAAAAGGCAGCTCAACCCTGAGCCTCAATCTGGATGCGATGTCTATTGCCGAGGATGTGGGGTTGACGGTCCTCTTTTTGTTTGTGCCTGCCGGTAAGGTGGCGGACGCATTTGGAGAAGCTGGGTTGAAGGCTGCTTTGCAAACCGTTTTTACGGTCGGCAAAGCGGACTCATCAAGCGGTGCAATGGTCTGGATACAACGAGGGTTCGACATTTTGGACTGCACCAATAAGTTCCTACATAACATCCCCGATTTGGCTGCATCTTTCAGCCGGGAAAACATCGATCGTCTCGTTGAGATCGGTAGAAGTTGCATCTCATCGATTATGGAGAAGTTCAGCCTCGAAAGCATATTGGTTGATATCCTGGGAAGCCTTAAAGTTGTTCCAAGTCTTGTCGAAGCAACAGTGGCCGAGGCTCTGAATAAAGGGTTACCTGCAGGCTTCAATCCAAACACGACTCAGTACTCCATAACCGTTACCAGGCTGATAACACTTAGCCATTATTTAGTACCGGATCCGCCATTCGGCCAAGGGTTTACCACGGATGGCGACTACGTTCAAGTCTCTGGCATAAATGGTCTTGAAGCAGTCAATGCCGTGTTAAAGAATCTTATTGTCCAAGATCAGCAAAAAGACCAGACGACAAACCAAGACTATATAAGTCAGTGCAGAATCACCCAAGGATGCTCGTATGATTCTGGTTCTGCTGAGGGCCAGTTATTTATATCGGCAAGTTCATCAGTTGTGAGTGTCCTTATGCCAACAAACGTTAACTATGGGGGTGTTAATAACGAAAGTTGGGTATCTGCAACGCTCTCAACGCAGACCGCTCGGCCTATTACTTACGCGAACCTGTTCTCGGATACCTCACAAGCATTGGTCGCTATATCTGACGCTGCGCGGGCAGAGTTGCTCGCGACAAACAACTGCGTAACAGCAGACCCCAATGCGTTGAATCAAGGACTTGATCCGACAAATCCTAATAACTTTAAACATTACGCAATATCGCCTTCAGGTCTTACCATTGGCTTTGATAGATATCAGCTGGGCATCGGCGCTTGCGGCGGCCCATCTGTTACTATACCCTGGTCCCAACTGCAATCATATTTGAGTCTTGACGGTAAACAAACAGTGAGCCTACTTCGTTAATAGCAGGGGTACTAATAGGAGTCAGAAGATCGCATCCCTTTGCGAGATATGACTTACTTGTTCCAGAGGAATGATCTATGCCTGTATTATCCTCTATCACATACCTTTAAACACCTACTAGATCATGCTAAGAGTCAATAGGTAAGTCAGAAAAAGCTGCCTGTGTATACCTTCAGCAGACAATTGAATAATAACTTTGCTCTGGCAAAGTGCATATATATATGAATGCTTGGCGGTAGATAATCCAGTTCCAAAAGCCCACGGGTTGCGCAACGAGGTTGCTCTTTGGCGTGAATTGGCTCCTCAACCACTATCGTTCACCCCACGCCCAAGGATGGTGGATCCTATTGACCTGTGCTTAGGTCCACCTAATATGGAGCTTTTCCTCTATTTTTCGGGGCAGTTCCCTCGCGTGTATCCGGTATTCTATAGAGGATCCATCTGGCCAAATGTAGGCAACGATTGGCGGCATTTCCCATGTTTTTTCATGGAGCAATTCCTCCGCTTGGTAGGTAATGATATGGGTGTTACCGGTATTGTTGCAAAATGGCCCTTTCCACTTTTGTTGTGATCTCACTAACTGATATGCTGCCTCAGCAGCGTAATCTCGTTTGATAAGGCGCTGGCTGGGAAATCGAAATGAGCACTTGAAAGACCAGCTATGCCTGACAAGGAAGAATGGGCGCGCTCTAGCCATTTAGGTTGTGGCTCCGTTGGAATTTCTAGAGCTTCTTCTTCGTCTTGAGGACGAATGACAACGGAGCCATTAGGAAATTTGAGAACAATTTCAACACTTGTAGCTGTTGCGTTGGCAGTATACTGAGTTGTGTGGAAAATCAGAGTCTGGTATCCTGAAACTGGCACTCAATTGACGATCAAAAGAACCAGGAGGATACCAATGGCTCACGCACACAACGATATCGAACCGATGATTGGAAGTCAAGAGTCGTTTGAGAAGATGCTGCACGAGCGGCTGCGATAAGCCGTGCGTGTCGCGCTCATCAATGTCTTAGAGGAGGAAGTCAGCGCCTTCATTGGTGCCTTGCCCTATGAACGCAACGAGCACCGCCGTGATCAGCGCAATGGGCACTACACGCGTGATCTGGAAACAAGCATGGGACAGATCGCGGATCTGCCCGTTCCGCGCACGCGTCATGGCTATCACACGCAGGTGTTTGACCTGTGCTGGCTGCTTGGGACATCCGTTCGGGAAATCGGAGACATGGACCCGTACGTTCTTTCTTGCTGTACTGTTTACCGCCTTTGGCACCAGGATGAGTCCTTGACATCGAAAACAAACGAACAAGTAAACGCTCGTCTAACTGCTTGAGACAAGAAGCAAGCATCCGACAACCGGGTGCTTTTGCCGTGTCGTTCTGATGAGATACACTTGCTGTAGGATCGTCTTCCTTTCCCTTCAAGAAGGAGGTTCTCATGGAAGTGGACTGGGTCTGCAAACGGGCCCATCTCCGTGCCCTGCTGGGACAGCATCCCGAGTGGTCACAACAGCAATTGGCCGACGCGGTGGGCTGTTCAAAAAGCATGGTCTGCAAGTGGAAAAAGCGTTTTGCTCAAGCTGATTCTGGCTCGGCTCTCGTCTTGTTTTCCCGCTCTCGCGCTCCTCATCGGCATCCAGCCCGCCTGAGCGAAGAGGTTGTCGAACGCATCGTGGAAATTCGCCTTTCTCCACCTGAACACCTCAAACGCACACCAGGTCCCAAAGCCATCCTCTACTATCTTGGCCGCGATGAAACCTTGCGGCTGCGTGGCTTGCGCCTGCCCATATCCACGCGCACGGTCTGGCAGATCCTCGATCAGGCCGGACTCATTGAGCGGGACGAACCTAGAAGACGCTCCCCGTTGCCCCAACAGGGTCTGCAGGACGCGCGTCCAGGTCGACTTTAAAGATGCAGGGATCATTCCCCCTGATCCCACGGCGCTATCGGGAAAGCGACAGCATCTGGTGGAAGTTTGTAATTTCGTGGATGCTGGTTCTTCCCTGTACTGGCTACTTGATACATCCGTTCAAAAAAGCCCTTTGAGAAGCGAGAAATCAAAGAGAAAAGGCAAGCGAATGTCGAGCTGGAACGTGCATGTCTCGTGGGCGAGAGCCCTCCGGTCTTGTCTGCAAAGTTCTCGTGAGGGAAACAGTGAGCGAGAAGTGCGGAACCGACGGGTTTCGAGTCCTCTGTCACCAATTTTTTCTCTCTTCCTTGTTCCGTCTGGCAACCTGTATCTCAAGGTTCAGCACCTGCTTTCTGAGGAGGAACCAGCTGAGGGGGTACTGCCCCTCTCGGTAGTGGATAATTCGGACTTTTGTCCCTCTTGCTTGACAGCATTCTCGACTCGCCTTATCCTTGCTTCTCAAGGAGCTCTCCCTTCTCCCCATTTCAAGCAGCGAGGTTTCGTATGTCCGTTCATGTGTTCGTGTTCCTGCTCGTGGTCTGCCTGCTCCTCTGTCTGGCGCTGCTTTGGCGTCTTGGCTGGTTCCCTCTTCGGCCTTCCTCCTCAAAAGGAGAGGCCATTCACTCAAGAGCCCAACGTCTGCTCAAGCCGCGCTGTCCAGACGATTGCCCCGCATGTCGTCTCGCCTCCACTCCCTCAGCGGTTGTCGAGTCGGTGCCTTTGCCTGTGCGTCCCTGGCGCGAGGTGAAAAGCCGGCGGGGAGCCCCCAAGCGGGTGAACACCGCGGGGTTCGCCTGTCCCAACCAGCAATGCTCATACTTCGGCATCAGCGATGCTCAGATCCACGCCCTCGTCGGAGATGGCAGGCATGGTCATGCCGAGCGGATCCAGACCTTTCGCTGTCAGGCTTGCCACACCACGTTCAGTGCTCGGCGCCATACCCCTCTCTACCGTTTGAAAACCCCTTCACACCAGATCGCAGTTGTGCTGACAGCGCTGGCCGAAGGACTAGACCCTTCCGCGGCGGAACGGGTCTTCGGCTTTCGACAAGCCACGATCACGACCTGGCTCTCGCGCGCTGGCGAGCATGCTCAGACATTGCACAAGCACTATTTCTGCAACCTCCAGCTCCCGCACCTGCAGTTGGACGAACTGCGAACCAGGCTGCGCTGCGCCAAACAGATCCTCTGGCTGTGGCTGGCCATCGATCCTTGCACGAAACTTCTTCCTGTGCTTGAGCTCGGTCCCCGCACACAACATATGGCGCATGTGCTCATCCACTCGCTCCGAGAGAGCCTGGCCTCGGGCTGTCTCCCGCTCTTTACCAGTGACGGGCTCAATCTCTACTTTTATGCGCTCACGGCCCACTTTGGACACTGGCGCGTAGTGAGTTGCCGCGGGCGGAAAGTCCTCCGATGGCAGGTGGCGATGGGTTTGATCTACGGGCAGGTCAAGAAGAGCTACCGACGGCGCAAGCTCGTACAAGTCACGCACGTGATGCGCCTTGGCACTGAGGACGCTCTCAAAGCCGTCTTACAGGGATTAGGCCTCTCAGGGCAGCTGAACACGGCTTTTATCGAGCGGGTGAATCTGACCGTCCGCCATGCAATAGCCGCGCTGGCTCGTCGCACCTGGGCGACGGCTCAGCAGTCCTCATATCTTTTAGCTCACCTCGAGTGGTGGCGTGCGTACTATCATTTTGTCCGTCCCCATGCCTCGCTGCGAGTGGCGCTTGTGCAGCCACAAGAGCGAGGTGGCAAGCTTCTACCGCAACGCTACCGACAACGTACACCAGCCATGGCAGCTGGCAGAACCACCCGACGATGGACGGCGCGGGAAGTGCTCTCTTGCCCCTTGCCGCCGGTTTCCGCTTGAGAGGCTCACAAGCCAGATGGAGTGCTGTATCACGTCGTGGGGTGGTGGGTGAAGGTACCGCAGAAGAGCTCAAATGGAGCCTTACTCCGGGAAGAGAAGGCCTGTCTGAACTGCTTCATCACTGAAAACCGGCCCGAAGTGGGTCTGTAAAGGGCTGGTCGATTTATCCACCATATCCAATGGGAGCACCAACTCCGCTTTGTATTGGAGTCGGCACTTTTTGCTTACGCATGAGTATATGGGACTTCCTCGATGAGCACAAGTCGGACATAAAGAAATAGGTAAAATGGGCGAAGTTCACTTTCCCAGCAAGGATTCGGAACTGAGGATCGGAACGAAGGGACGTCTGTAATGCCCGTTACGCGAGCCCCCGGTGTCAGCTTCCGTAGGATGGAGCCGCAATGAGTCTTGACGTTGAAACCTTTGACCGCTGACCATCGTGATAGAAGGAAAAGAATTCCCTCGTTATGAGAGTAATCACAACAGGAGAAGGATGCATGTCATCAGCTCGCGACCAGGCAGGCGCTTCATCTACGGAGACCGGGCCTTCCTCCAGGCAGGGAAGACCACTCACGCGTGGCATGCGTCCGCTGATCTACGAGTTGTTCGTGCTTGGCGAACTCATGGTCCAGCCCATGTCCGGCTCGTTTCTTCATGAGACGGCCCGGCGCATTCTGGGACCGTTTCGCCCTTTGAGTTGGGGCATCATCTCTCCCCTACTGCGTCGGTTGGAGCAGCAAGGGCTGGTGATTTCGGTCATCGAGCGGCGAGCAGGTTTGCCACCTCCGGGACGTGGTCAGCCTCCGCGTAGCTATGCGATGACCCCGGCTGGTCGGGAGCGCTTCTTGAGCTTGCTCCTCACGCCAGGTGCCTCTAGCCGGGATACCCCTGAGGAGTTTGTCATCAAGTTGACCAAGTTCCAGTTCCTGACCCCGGCGCAACGCGTGACGGTCCTCCAGTGGTATCGGGGCTATCAAGACAGCTTGATTCGCTCCTATCAGGAAGGGCTCGACTATGTGCTGCACAATCCGGAGATCACCGAGGGGGAACGAGTCTGGATCAGGCATTCCATCGATTTCCGATTGCACCGGGCGCAGGCTGAGCGCGCCTGGCTCGACCAGCAGATCGCTCGCGAGCAAGATGCAGACGCCAGGAAGGAAAAAACGCGTGAAAAGGAGAACACACAAGGAGGAACCTGATGAGCATCTACACCGTCATCTTGTTTTTGCATGTCGTCGGAGCCATCGGCTACTTTCTCGGCATTGGCCTCTGGCTCTTCATCCTGCTGGGTTTGCGGCGGACGCAGCGCGTCGAGCAGGTGCGTTCCCTCATCCATCTGCCCGACCTATCAGCCCCGTTTTCCGGGGCTAGTGCGGTGCTGCTTCTCGGCACCGGGCTCTACCTGGCCCTGTCGGCGTGGAGCCTGCTGACCAGTTGGATTCTCGTCGCGCTCATCAGCCTGCTCCTGATGGTCCCCACCAGTGCCGCCCTGATCGCGCCACGTAGGAGCGCTATC
>WNGP01003742.1_pt1 | contig 12752 bp, 6 predicted proteins | sample 5407671 | NCBI WGS metagenome assembly WNGP01 (sample SAMN13153381, study PRJNA577476) | soil metagenome | isolation source: 40 cm soil or saprolite under Garry oak tree replicate 2 | place: USA:California | collected 2016-06-15 | reverse complement strand
TGCAAACCCTTCAATCTTGGCTGCTGATAGTTGCAATTACCCTACTGATCAGCACTCACGGCACTTATGTCACAAGTGCCCAAATTTGCGAACTCCAGACCCAGTTTTTTAATAACTTGATTTCTAGTAAAAACCCGTGTATTCTTATGGGTGGGTTGGAATACCCTTCTTGGCCCGCCCAATATTTATGATAAAATCGGCCCAATATTTATTGTAGCGGGCCCAATATATTTGATAATTTACACTACACCGGGACCTACACATCCAGATTCGCACTCTTGGCGTGGCTCTCGATGAATCTCTTCCTCGGGCCAACCTCGTCGCCCATCAGCATGTTGAATATCTTGTCGGCCTCTACGGCTTCTTCGATGCTGACTTTCAGGACTGTGCGGCGGGCCGGGTCCATCGTGGTATCCCAGAGAGTCTCGGGGTTCATTTCGCCCAGGCCCTTGTAGCGGCCGACTTCTGGTTCTTTGCCGTTGTGGGCGGTCTTGTATTCTGCGATCAGCCCGTCGCGCTCTTCCTCAGTGTAGACGTACTGGACGTTTTTGCCCATTTTGATGTGGTAGAGCGGGGGCTGCGCGATATACAGGTGCCCGTCTGTGATCAGTGGCTCCATGTAGCGGAAGAAGAAGGTCAGCAGCAGTGTGCGTATGTGGGCACCGTCAACGTCTGCGTCGCACATGATTACGATGCGGCCGTAGCGCAGTTTGGCCATGTTGAAGTGTTCGCCTACGCCTACGCCGATGGCGGTGATGATGTTTTTTACCTCTTCATTACCGAGCATTTTGTCGAGACGGGCGCGTTCCACGTTCAGGATTTTCCCTCTTAGAGGCAGGATGGCCTGGAAATGGCGGTCACGGCCCTGTTTTGCCGAGCCTCCCGCGGAATCCCCCTCTACCAGGTAGAGCTCGCAGCGGTCGGCGCGTTTCTCTGAGCAGTCTGCGAGCTTGCCGGGGAGCGTCGTGTCCAGGGCGTTCTTGCGCTGGACAAGGTCGCGAGCGGCGCGAGCGGCTTCGCGTGCCTGGGAGGAGAGTACGCACTTGGCGATGATGGCCTTGGCTTCGCTGGGTGTCTCCTCCAGGTACTTGGTCAGCATATCTGCCGTTACAGTCTCAACAATAGGGCGCACCTCGGCATTGTTCAGTTTGGCTTTCGTCTGGGCCTCAAACTGCGGATTGGGAATCTTGACGCTGACCACCGCGGTCAGACCTTGACGCACGTCGTCACCTGTTAGATTGCTGTCCTTCTCCTTGAGCAGGCCAACCTTGCGGGCATAGTCGTTGAGCGTGCGGGTGAGCGCGCTGCGGAAGCCTGTGATGTGCATGCCGCCATCAACCGTGTTGATGCCGTTGGCAAAAGAGAACTCGGTGGTGTTCCAGCCATCGTTGTACTGTAATGCCAGTTCGACTTTTACGTCGTCCAGTTCACGGACGGTGCTGACCGGACGAGCCTGTAAACGACCCCGGTCTTTGTTGAGGTAGCGCACGAAAGAAACCAGCCCACCCTCGAAGTAAAAGGTCACTTCACGGTCGGTACGCTCGTCACGCAAGTAAATTGTCATACCCCGGTTCAGGTAAGCCATCTCGCGGAAACGCTGGGCCAGGACGTCAAAGTTGTAATCGCGTGTCTCCATCACTTCCAGGTCGGGTAAGAAAGAGGTGATGGTACCTGTATCGTCCTCTTCAACGAGGTCCACCTCCATGAGAGGCGTGACGGCTATACCTCGTTCGTAGCGCTGGCGATAGAGGATGCCGTCGCGTTTGACATCGACCTGGCACCACTCCGAGAGGGCGTTCACAACTGAAACGCCCACACCATGCAGGCCGCTACTGATTTGATAACCGCCGCCGCCAAACTTACCGCCGGCGTGCAGGATGGTCATGACTACTTCAAGCGTAGAAAGGCCGGGGCGTTGGTGATGTTCCTCTACGGGGATACCGCGTCCATTGTCTTCTATAGTTACGGAACTGTCGGCGTGGATTATAACTTTGACCGTGTCGGCATAGCCTGCCATCACTTCGTCGATGCTATTGTCGACAACTTCATAAATCAGGTGATGCAGGCCGCGCTGGTCGGTAGCGCCAATATACATGCCAGGGCGTACACGTACTGCCTCAAGGCCTTCGAGAATCTGGATATTTTGCTCACTGTAACTCCCGTTGCCATTCCCGTTGCCGTTCGTTTTCCCTACACTATTGCCATTCCCACTTTTATGTTCGGCGGGTGTGATTAGAGCACCTGTATCGCCGGTTATTTGCTCTGTCATGATTGATTCTCTCGTTTTTGCCATAGAAATAGCGCATCCCTCAGTGTCATTGATGCGAACAAGGATTCAGGCGTTTGACGGAGGAGACGTCGTAGAGGTTCCTGCGGGACCGCAATGCATGCCTTCCACGTCATCCGGGGGACGCAGAGGCATGAGCAGAGCAGCCTGGGAACCTATGCTTGCGGCAGTGGGCTGGGGAACCCATCGCCCGACCTCACGTTATCGCTACACCTATGAAAGGTATTCCAATTTAATGAAGAAAACTTGGCAATACGCCAATTTTCATACTCACCCATTATACCACCAAACCGCTCGACAGGCAAATTCAAGCAGAATCAAATCAGTAGCGATTTCCGCCTATGGGGCCGCTCATGGGAACGCCTGGCCCCCCTGGCATACCCTGCATAGCCATGCCTGGCATACTTTGCACGGCGAGGTTTGTTGCACAGTAAGGACAGAATGCCCAACGCAGTTCTAGCAGACGTTCGCACTTGGGGCAGGGCCGCTTGAGCTTTTGACCGCATGATGGGCAGATCTGGAAGTCTGATTCGATACGGGCATGACAATTGTTACAGCTCTGGCGCTCGGTCATCTCTGCCAGGAGCGATTCTTCTTCCAGTTGGCGCTCGTAGATTTCTGCCAATGTCTGGCGAGGACGCAAAATCATGTAGATGAAGAGGCCACCAATGAAGAATACGGCGACCAACAAAGTGGAGAGTACCTGCACCAGCAAATCCTGCGAGCGCGAGCGGATATCGCGGAAAGTCCACACGATCAAACTAATCCAGAAAATGACAATAAAGGCTACTAGAAAGCCAACCACGACTCCCAGTGCCTTACTTAAGGTATCCAGTATATTACCAGATGATGGAGTGGCTAAGACAACGATGCTATCCATATTCACAGGTACAGCGCCCCTTTCAGCATAGAAATAGCTCAATACAAGTTATACAACGATAAAGATATGCATAATAACGACAATATAGGACTAAGAGGTACCGCGTCGCAAACTGAGTCCTGGCAAGGCGCAGGCAAGCCCCGCCCCTACTCTACACGGGCCTGGCAGGCCGATCCGTGGCATGGTAGGTGCGACCCTCGCGGGCGTCCTGGCCCTAAGACCCCTGCTCAGCATGCCTATTGAAACAGTATGGTTGCAATTTCTCCTGAGCGTAGACCAACAGAGAGGGATCCATCCTCTACACCACTCCAGAAGAGTTGCTCTTGTTGTTCCTCATGTAAGTTTGTCACAAAAGCTTTGGTACAGGCAAATCCTGGGCGTAAGTTGGCCTCTACTGCTTGGCTCAGAGGATTGTGCACGCGCACAATCATACCCTGGCCGGTCTCACTCCGCTTGATAGCGCTGACTACAAGTGAACGTGGTTCAACCTCGACCAGCGTGGCTCGCGAAGGGAGCTGCCCCTCGTGCTGTTCGGTGGCCAGCGCACGCACCGGAGTATTGAAAGCCTGGGCTTCGCGCAGCACAAGGGCTTCCTCCGCCTCCCAATCTGCTCTGTGTGGTACCAGCGCATAATCGAATTCCTGGTGTCCCAGGCATTGGGCTTCTGGTGTAAATTCCATTGGCCCGGCATGACCCCGGCGCGTTGAGAGATCGGCGCGTGAGAGCCATTCTACACAGCGCAAGAGCGTGACTGCCACTGCCATTTGGCCCGGTGCATCTTGCACAATCTCGTACTCTGGTAGGCCACGATTGAGTACACCCAGCCCTACTGTGCCATTGCTGACATCGACAAAACGTTTCTGCGGAAAGGTATTCACAGGCTCTTCAGCCCATGCTGAGACATCCGCAGGTCGAGGTGCGACAATTGGTCGCGAACGGACCTCGAAAGTGCCTTCCGCTTCGGCATGCTCTACTGTATATGGTACAGGGAAAGTCACGCGTAATCGGTGATCTTTTACGTCATTTTCCACACCGGTATGAATGTCAACGCGATGTACCCCTGGTGTCAGTGATATTTCGCTGACAATAGAACAGGTGGTCATATGGGCACTGCGCTCGGTGCGGGTATCGGAGCAGGCAGTGGGCAACGACCAGTCTCCACTGATGCGCATGATGGAGCGTATGGGGCCCGTACTGACCAGCTCGATCTTTGGCGGTTCCACCGGTTTACTAATAAGCGTGTCGTGCGCAGGGGGACAGTAGGTGTACAGGTCGCCGACGTCTCCTCCATCTACAAAGCGATTTAGCCCTGTAAAGACTGCGCCGGTTTGCTTGTCGGTAACTGTCAGCGTTCCATCTTCCTGGTTTGCGGCAACAGTATAAAATTCGTTTTCGATGGATGGAGGCTGTGAAACTGCACGCTGTTCCTGCCCTGTCGAAGAGTCAGTAGATGGCTGGGACTGTCCTTCGCCTTGCAAGCCGCCTGGGTAAATCCAGTAGGTTTTTAGCCCATAGGCGGGTAAGCCAGCAGCAATAAAGTCGACGGTCTGCCGTGCTTGGTCTATGATTATGAACTCCAGCGTGTTAATATCTTCACGCTGCATGAGCGCCAGCACCCGGCTTTCAGAGGCTTGAAGTTCCTGCTGATTGATGGTGACCTGCTCCCTGCGTGTAATCATCAGTTCGACGGAGGCTACTCCCGCTTGCGCCCCCTCTTCTACATTAATGCGCGTAATCACGTAATCGCTCTCGGATAAACCCAGCATGCTTACTAACGTTGACTGAGCCAGGTTGATGAACTCGCCAGGAGCCTTCATCCCTTGCAGCGCTACCGCGGTAGCCAGCATCTCACGCGGAACCGGCATCGAGCCGAGTTCCTGCCGCCAGCGACTGACGACATGAAAAGGCATACGCGAACCACGCTCATCTACTACCACGGCATTCTTTAATGAGCCTGGGAGTTGTGTCATTGCCTGCACTGCTTCTGTACGTGGTCCAGGGGCAGGGTTAAATATGACGATGGGAAATGGCTCCTGGCCTGCGAGCGGCTTATGGACGTTAGTAGGGGCGCGAGTGTCTATGACGGAAACAAGGCTCTGCATCGCCTGGGCAACGACACCCTCGCTAATCTGCTGGCTCTGCGCAAAACGCACGCTATTTTCTCGATGAACCTGGTCGATACTACAGCCGCAAATGCTATCGTGTGGGTGATTCTGTAAGAGGAACTTCCAGGCCTGCCTGACTAATCCTTTGGGATACGGGGCACCAGTTTTCCATGCCCAGGCAGTCAACGGTTCCACCCAGCGTTCAAGCAGGTGTTCGGTCGCTGTATTTTTCTGCTTGATCCACATGCGTGTCGAGAGGACCGCCGGTAACAAGTGTGCATATTCACTACTGCGCATCTCCCCATGAAGCGTCTGTAATGGTGTGCCTGGCGAGCGCTCGAGGTGCTGGCGGACAGCCTCGATATATTGGGGCAACGTGCCAATGCGCACAAGGATCTGGTCAAAATCGCTCACCTGCCCATTTTGTTCGAGACGTCCAAAACGTGTGAGGACCTTCTCGAGTTCGGGATCGATATGGGCCAGCAGTTTATTCGCAGCATCGATTGTCTCAGGTAGCCCATCCTCGGGTTCCAGGTGATCTGAGCCATTCATGAAGAGCAGGGTATTGGTGGTAGCCTTGGACAAGAGCGGAGCGCTAAGCAGCTCGACACGTGTGACAAACTCTTCCAGGTTCAATGGCAAATCACGAGCATTGGAATAGCCGAGGGCATCAGCGAGATGAATAACGAGTACCTGCGTACCACCAGGTGCGGCCCAATAAAACTCACTTTTGTGAGCTTCCGGGCCGACACCGCGCCAGAAGACAGCGCTGTCGATGCCAAAGCCACGCAGGATCTGCGGTAATTGGGCGATGTGACCGAAGCAATCAGGAACATAACCAACACGCATAGGTTTTGCAAAATCAGCGGCTCGTTGCAAACCAATCTGCAAGTTGCGCACAAGTGACTCACCGCTCACCAGGAACTCATCGGGCTGCAAATACCAGGGACCTACCTGTATGCGGCCAGAGCGAGTATGCTTCTTCAGGCGCTCTTCCTGTTCTGGTCGCACTTCCAGGTAGTCATCGAGTACGATGGTCTGCCCGTCGAGCATGAAGTTGCTGAACTTGGGATCGCGGTCCAGAATATCGAGCAGTTTATCGATAGCATGTACCAGGCGCAAACGGAACTGTTGAAATGTCTGATACCATTCACGGTCCCAGTGTGTGTGGGGAACAATGATGATATTGAGTTGTTGGGTCATGATACCTCTTTAGTGGAAAGCGAAAGGAAAGTCGAAGACAAAAAGTGAAATAGGGTGACATCCCTTCAACATAGCTAGGCTGACTGTGTACACTAGCACAAGATATGTATTGTGCGGTGAATATATTATAGCGGATTATTCGGCAATTGACTATACCCTTTGGCATGCTTTGTTGGCTGCTTCGGCTTTTGTGCCTTGTTTCAAAGCCATATTATCCTTTGTAGATTTTTCTGTTTTGTTACTGTTGCAAGTCTTTTCTCTCTGTATGCCGATAGCACCTATTGTTCTTTTTGTGCTCCTTTAAACGCAATACTTATTTTCTATTTGCGCATATTCGTTTGTAGGGGGTCCATATGTAATAAGCAAACACCTGCCTTGCTGGATATCGTCATTTGGGATAGTGTGAGGGCCACAGTTACAGTTATTGACATATTCTGTCCAGCTTTTTACTTGAGCTAAAGATGACTGAGCATCACCGGTGCTATTATATACCGCGAGGAATGTATCCCCCTGGGTATTGCATGCGCTTACGCACACCGTCGGGTCGCGGAAGAAAACAGAGGACTCAGGTTGTGTTGTAACCGCCGACTCTGAGTGACTATGAGCATCGTCTGTAGTCCATCCATCGAGGAATTGATTCAGCGATATTGAGTAATTTTCCTGGCTCACCGGCAACCCATTTGCCTTAAAGTCATTTATGATAGCTGATGCCGTGTAGTTTGTTGCTATGACCGGTGTTGTAACTGCCGTAGCAATAGACGTTGGAACTCTTGTAGCGCTACGCGTAAGCAATGGAGCTTGTGTTGGTGTAACGGCAGCATGAATGCCGGTAGTTGAAATGCGCCCTGCATAAAAGGCAACAAGCCCAAATGCGCTAAGAGCTAGCAGCACGATCAAAATGTGTCCTATGACAGCTATACCCCTTAACCAGTTATGCCTGACCTTTGGTGGGGGCGGGCTAGGTGGCAATTCGTATGGAATTGTTTGCTCATAGGGATTAGCCAGTACTGTAGGTTCTAACCTACCGTAAACGGTATCGTCGTTTCCATCAAACTTATGTGTATTCATATATTTTATCTGCTGCTCCTTTATAGATTCAGACCGCGGTTAGCATATTCAGTGTGCGTAGCTAATTGCGCTTGTAAGATAGATAACTCTTGCTGGCGTGCTACAGCGATATCACCCGTAAAAGGCGTAAATGTCCATTGTTGTACTTCCCCGCTATTGGTTAGTTGGATTATCTGGATAGTGCTAGTATCGATAGTGCCAGTACCAGTAATGGGGCCTGAGCCTATGGCTGCTGATATGGTGATGGCGTTTCCCTTCACACGCTCTTCTACAGCGACTGGCATCCTGACAATGGAGGCGCCCGGCGAAGCCACGTTGGGACTGCCTGGTGATGAAGTAAGTGGCTCTCTATTCTCGTGGGGTTTTTAGAATTTAGACAATAGATCATAAATCATCAGAAATACGGCTTATAATAAAACGTTTCTACACCGTTCGCTTCCCTCTACAGGCTGCTTCAGGCGCTACGTCGTTTACATTGTAGACATTTCTATGTGACATGAGTTGGCTTCCTGCCTGGTTTTATAGCCATATACTCGAGATTACCGGCGAAAAGATATGATTTCACACCAGAGACTTTGGAAAACGTTTTCTGGTAAACGTTTTCCAAAGTATAATCGAAAAACCCAGCTTTGTCAAGAGGTTCGACGAGGAATTTTGTATGTCACAAGCTGGGCATGCCAGAAAAATGTGCTATACTGGTCGCTAGATAAGAGCATTGGGCTATAAAATTGACGGCCTGGCATTTCCTTGATATTGTTTCAAAATGTGTCAACGTGTATCACAGGGCTTGTGGTGGAATTGGGTGAAACGCGGCACTACCTACTTGTGTGTTGGTTGGGTTGTGTGCTACACTATGCAAGCACGAAATTATGTTCTAACAAGGAGGTTATCAATGGCCCGAGGCAGTAGCTACGGCGAGGATTCCCCGCTGCCCCCAGCACCAGTTACTCCTCAAACAAATATTCCCCGGCGTGCTACACGGGAACTTCCAGCGTTAAATGACGAGGAAGAGCAGGAAACGCGTGTGGTGCCGGCCAGGCAAACAGGAATCATGACGCATCATTATGAGGAAAAACATCCGCTGGCACGTCATCGTCGCTGGATTAATCGCTTGCTTATTTGCATGATGTGCATAGTGCTGCTTGCATTTGTAGTGATTATTGCAGGCATGTTCCAGCGGCCCGGTGAGTCGCAGCTTGTGAATGATCCAAGCGTACAGTCTTTCCCCATTCAAGTCGGTGGCTCCTATAGTGCTTTCTCTACATGGCAAAACAGCAATGGACCAATAGCTGCTAAGACTCCAATTCCGGTGCACACGGGTCCCTATTCTGTGCTGGGCAAGCCTACAATTACGGCGGATCTTATCAATCGCGTGCTTGCCAGCTATAACTCCCCTGCGGCGGGCCTGGGGCAGCAGATGTATGATTTAGGGGCGAAATACGGTATCGATCCTGTTTACGCTCTGGCTTTCTTTATGCATGAGAGCCTTTTTGGCACGACAGGTGAGGCCCGGGCCACGCTCTCGCTTGGGAATCTCCGCTGCATACCTACACGTCCCTGTATTGACCAGGACAGGGGAGGGTATGCGCAAATGCACAGTTGGGTAGATGGATTCGAGCAGTGGTACAGGCTGATTCGTAACCTGTACGTGGCGCAATGGGGACGCGTCACCATTGATCAGATCATTCCTAAGTATGCACCCAACAGCGACGGCAATAACGAAGCGGGATATATCGCGGTTTTGAAGCACGAGATTGATGCATGGCACACCGGGATCCTCAGGCCGTGATCAACCCCTGCTCCAGAGCTTTGCTCATTGCTTCGGTACGACCGGAGACATTGAGTTTTTGATAGATATTGGCAAGGTGGAAGTTGACAGTGCGCTCACTCACATACAGGCGTGCCGCTATTTCTTTGTTGCGTAGTCCTCGCGCCAGCAGTCTAAGCACCTCCTGTTCTCTTGCCGTCAGTGCTTCGCGTGTAGAACTGCCACGTGCTTGCTGGCCGAAGCGCGAGATCAAACGTCCCGCGATTTGCGGCTGCACCAGCACTTCACCACGCGCAACTGTGCGCACTGCCTGAGCCAGTTCGCCTGCTGCAATATCTTTGAGTACGTAGCCGCCGGCACCAGCGCGCAGCGCCTCATACAAATCATCTTCGCGGTCCAACGATGAAAGAAACAAAATCTTCGTGTCGGGGTTGAGTTGTTTGATTTGACGCAGTGCTTCGAGGCTCTGTCCGTTGGGGAGTTGTGCATCCATGATTACGACCTGGGGACCCAGCTCCAATGTCTCGCTGACTGCCTGCACCCCATCGATCGCCTCGCCGACAACATCCAAATCATGATAATTTTCCAGCAGGTGACGTAGACCTGCCCTTGTGACCGCCAGGGCGTCCACTAGCAGCACACGGATAAGCGTATTTTCGACGACTTCGGGTGCTCCCGGTTCTCGTGTTCTTTCAGCAGGAGAACTTGTTGTCTTTGTACGCGTGCGCTGCACATACGGTACGCGCGCCGATACCTGTGTCCCTTGTTCAACGCTAGTATTGATCTCTAGTGATCCGCCCAGGTGCTCAATACGCTTACGCAGAAAGGCAAACAGGTCGCCGGTTGCGGTACCCTGGGCCTCTCCATCCACCGGTGTAAATGGTGGTGCAGGGGCCTGGTTGTTGGTGAAAAGGCTCGCATCGTTCTGCCCTGGCGGGACGCCGTCATCCTCGATGCTCACCTGGGCTTCGTCGCGCCCGTAATTCAGTGCAAAGCGTAATCTGTGAGCATTCGCGTGATGCTGAACTTGCGCGAGCGCCTCCTGGGCTATACGATAAAGCAAACGTTCGATTTCACTGTTTAAAGGGCGTTCCTCGCCGGAGAAGAGAATGCGGCTGGAGAGTCCCAGCGCTTCTGCCGTCTCTTCTACTACTTGTGAGATCGCCTCGCCCAGTGTGATGCCGGACAGTTCCGGCAATGCCATATCGTCACAGCCTGAACGCAGCTTGTACAGCATTTCTCTCGTCATCTGCTCCAATGTTGCTAATCCGCCGCGGATGGCGTTGATATCGGGGATGTGGAGCATAGAGGAGACATCATTATCTACCGTGTCACTGCGCACGAGGGTCTGTAGCGCGTTGAGTTGTAGCATCATTGCGCTAAGTGTCTGTATAAGATGGGCATGATCGGTTTGCTGTGTAGGATCATTGAGGCCCATATGTTTTCTCCAAGGTGTTTGTTGATTGACTGCTGCAATACATTATGCCACATCTAATACCAGCTTGCCTTCTTTTGCGTCGATTTCTACGGTGTCGCCATCATGGACGGTTCCGTCGAGTATGGCGCGAGCAATGCGGTTTTCGACTTCTCTCTGGACGACGCGTTTGAGCGGACGGGCACCAAACTGTGGGTTGTAGCCCAGGTTTGCCAGTAGTGCTCTGGCGGCATCGCTCAGGTGCAGTGTGATGTGACGGTCGGCCAGGCGAGGGCGCAGGTGATTGATTTGTATGTCCACAATGTTCATCATTTGATCACGGGTGATCTGCTGGAAAACGATCACCTCGTCAATACGGTTGATGAACTCGGGACGGAAACCCTCTTCGCGCAGGCGCTGGCGTACCACGCGTTCTGTCTCGTCCTCATCCATGCCATCAAATTCATGCAGCCAGGCAGTGCCTACATTACTGGTCATAATAATGACGGTATTTTTGAAATCGACGGTGCGTCCCTGGCCATCAGTGAGGCGACCGTCATCGAGTATTTGTAGTAGCACATTAAAGACTTCTGGCGCTGCTTTTTCGATCTCATCGAAGAGTACAACGCTGTAGGGGCGACGACGCACAGTCTCCGTCAGTTGGCCCCCCTCTTCATAGCCGACGTAACCGGGAGGGGCACCGATCAAACGCGCGACGCTATGCTTCTCCATGTATTCAGACATGTCGATACGAACGAGAGCGCGTTCATCGTCAAACAAAAATTCTGCTAAGGCTCGTGCCAGTTCAGTTTTACCAACACCTGTTGGACCCAGGAAGATGAAACTGGCCAATGGACGATTTGGGTCTTGTAAGCCAGCACGCGTACGCCGTATGGCATCAGAGACGGTCTGCAGAGCCAATTCCTGTCCGACGACACGCTCACGCAGGCGATCCTCCATCTTGAGCAACTTCTGTACTTCACCTTCCATCAACCTGGTCACGGGAATATGGGTCCACTTCGAGACAATCTCCGCAATATCCTCGGCATCGACCTCTTCTTTGAGCATACGCGCACCTTTGATGCTCGTCAGCTTCGATTCCATATCCTGGATACGGTGCTCCAGGTCGGGAATGGTGCCATAACGCAGTCGTGCCTGTAAGTCGAGGTTATACTCACGTTCCGCCTTTTCCAGATCGACCTGTGCCTGCTCCAGCTCTTTCTTCAGCCGGCGAATCTCCTCGACGGGCTCACGTTCACTCTCCAAGGAGAGGCGTAGAGTGTGCAGTTGCTCGCTCAGGTTAGCAATCTCTTGCTCTACTTTGGTGCGTCGCTCGCGGCTTGCCAGGTCGGTTTCTTTTTTCAAGGCCTCTTGTTCCACCTGCAACTGCCGGATGCGGCGATCCAGCGCGTCAATCTCGCTGGGGGTGCTGTCTAGTTCCACGCGCCGCCGGCTGGCAGCTTCGTCAACCAGGTCGATGGCCTTATCGGGCAGAAAGCGGTCGGTAATGTAGCGGTTTGAGAGTACCGCAGCGGCCACCAGCGCGCTGTCTTGAATACGCACGCCATGATGCACCTCGTAGCGTTGTTTCAGTCCGCGCAAGATACTGATGGTATCCTCGACTGAGGGCTGATCGACCATCACAGGCTGGAAACGGCGTTCCAGGGCAGCATCCTTCTCGATGTGCTTGCGGTACTCATCCAGTGTGGTTGCGCCTATGCAGTGCAATTCGCCGCGCGCTAACATTGGCTTCAGCATGTTGGAGGCATCCATCGCGCCTTCCGCTGCTCCGGCGCCCACCAGGGTATGTAGTTCGTCAATGAAGAGGATGATGCTCCCTTCGGAGCTTGTCACTTCTTTCAATACAGCCTTCAAGCGTTCCTCGAACTCGCCGCGATACTTAGCTCCTGCAACTAATGCGCCCAGGTCAAGCGTGACGACCTGTTTGTCGGCCAGTGTTTTCGGTATGTCGCCGCGCACGATGCGCTGCGCCAATCCCTCGACGATGGCGGTTTTGCCTACGCCTG
>WNGP01015522.1_pt1 | contig 12755 bp, 12 predicted proteins | sample 5407671 | NCBI WGS metagenome assembly WNGP01 (sample SAMN13153381, study PRJNA577476) | soil metagenome | isolation source: 40 cm soil or saprolite under Garry oak tree replicate 2 | place: USA:California | collected 2016-06-15 | reverse complement strand
TTGGATCGCGCGATTTACGGACCCGGTTTTGATATGGAAAGTGCTTGCGCTTGCGACGACGTTTGCCGGCAATCTAACAATCGTTGGCTCGGTGGCCAACATGATCGTGGTGGAATCAGCGCGCGATCATATCCAGGTCGGTTTTTGGGATTACGCGCGTTTTGGAATTCCGATCACAATTTTGACGACCGTCGCCGGCGTGGTCGTGCTACTTATGTTGCGTTAAGGAGGGCTTGCGCTGCGCGCCGATGAGGCGATGGCATCGCGATGTCGTCGATAGATTCAAACCACTGCTGCGTTGGAGAAATTCTGTTTGGCGTTGCACGACAGTACACCACAAGCGCAATCCGATGATGGGTGAATGGAAATGTAGATCTGTAGAGCGGCTGGTTAGAAGCTCCTGTTTCGAACCGCGGCAAAATCCACATGCCACGCCAGCGTGCGGATGATTGCTCGAGCAGAACCCTGCCGTTACTAACGACAAATGCGTGTCTTTCGATAAGTCGCTTTGTGCGCGGTTTGGCTTTCTTGATTGGCAGCGCTCCGGGATTTTTTGCGCGGCAGAATTTCTTCACCGGGCAGACGCTGCATTTCGGTTTATCCGCCAGGCAAACAATGGCACCCAGATCGATAAGCGCGGAATTAAAACGCGCCGCATTGCATTTTGGGACAAGTCGCGCGGCAAACGCCCAGAGTTTTTCGCGGCCGATTGCGGAATCGATCGGGGCGCGCATATCGAGTAATCGCGCCAGAACACGCGAGCTATTGGCTTCAACGATTGGGACCGGTTGATTGAAAGCAAAGGTTGCCACTGCGTTCGCGATATAGCGGCCAACACCCGGCAATTTGCGAATCGCAGCGAAGTCGCCGGGCAAGGTCCCGCGGTACCGATCCCGCACAATACTGGCGGCGGCACGAAGGTTTCGCGCGCGATTGTAATAGCCGAGCCCCTGCCACGCGTGGAGGACATCGTTTTGCGAAGCGCGCGAAACTGAGGCGAAATCAGGAAATCGGCGGAGCCATTTATTATAATAAGGAATTACCGTGGCGACCTGAGTTTGCTGGAGCATGAACTCCGAGACCAGAATGGCGTAGGGATCCCGAGTCCTGCGCCATGGGAGATCACGGCCATTGCGGCGAAACCAGCGAAGAAGAGAGCGGCGGAATGCAGAAACATTTTTCAGTGAGGTCACAATTTGGCGGTAACGTCCAATGCCCAACGCTGAACGTCCAACGTCCAATTCGGAGTTGAGCGTTGGACGTTGAGCGTTGAGCGTTGGACGTTGAATTCTTACACCCACGCGCTCACGCAGGAACAGGTCACAAAGCTGCAGGCTTTACTCGAAGAACTCGGTTTCAAGTTCGCGCCGAAGGAATGGACGATTTTCTTCGGCCAGAAGAACAAATTGAGCGTGGCGGTTTATGAGAAGGGACCAAAGGTGCTCGTGCAGGGAAAGGGCGTGGAGGAATTCGTACAGTTTGAGCTGGAGCCGAAGATTCTCGGCGAAGCGAAATTGGGCTACGAAGAAGTGCATTCGCCGGAAATGTTTCAGCCACACTTTGGTGTGGACGAAAGCGGTAAAGGGGATTTTTTCGGCCCGCTGGTGATCGCGGGCGCGTACGTCGACCGAGGGATCGCGCGCAAACTTCTCGACGCTGGTGTGGTGGACAGCAAACGGATCGCCTCGGATGCGCGGATTCGCGCTTTGGCAGACACGATCCGGAAGAGTTCACTAGACCTCGTGGAAATCGTTCTGATTGGGCCGACGAAATACAACGAGCTTTATGAGAAATTTGGCAATTTAAACAAACTGCTGGGCTGGGGTCACGCGCGGGTGATTGAGAATTTGCTGGCGAAAAAGCCGGACTGCCCGAGGGCGCTATCGGATCAATTTGCGGACGCGCGCGTGGTCGAGCAATCGTTGTTGCGGCACGGGAGAAAGATCAACATCGAGCAGCGACCAAAAGCAGAATCAGATATCGCGGTGGCGGCCGCATCGATCCTCGCGCGGGAGGCATTCATTAATTGGATGGAGCGCAAAGGGAAGGAGATCGGTTTGCGCTTGGAGCGCGGGGTGTCTGCGGGCGTGAAAGACAGCGCTAAAAAACTGGTGGAAATGAACGGGCCGGCCGCATTGCGCGAGGTGGCCAAGGTTCACTTCCGCACAGCGCACGAAACGGCGCCGGACTATTATCCCGCTCCAATTGCGCGCGAGAGTTGGACAGGGCCCCGGTTACCTCGCCGCAGGCCCAGCGCGGGCGGGTGATTTGTAAGAGTGTTAAAACATCCGACACTCAGTTGAGCATCGTATTGGAACACGAAGGCACGGGCTCCAATATCATTTGGCCCTCTGGTCGAAGACGTTACCCAGTTTTAAAAATCGTGTTTTTGTGCTTCATTGAGCCACCACAAGAGCAACGCGGAACGAATACTACAAATAGATATGGCAAAGTTAACCAAGCGCGACATCGTCGTCGCCATTAGCAACCAAACCGGTATGGTCCAGCATCAAGTCTTCGATGTAGTCCAGCGGACGCTTGATAAAATTACCGACAGTCTCGCCAACAATATCCCGGTTGAACTGCGCAATTTTGGCGTTTTTCAGCCGCGTCTAACCAAGCCGCGCGTCGGTCGAAACCCAAATCAGCCCGGTAGCAGTTTTGTTATTCCACCGCGCGCCACCGTGAAATTCAAAGCTGGCAAGATTATGCGTCAGCGCGTTGAGAAGCTTTCACGGGAATTAAAGGAAGCAGCAGAGCGCGGGACCAAGACGGAAACGACTGCACCGAACAGCGGATAGGGAAACGCCAGGGGCTTCGGTTCCACAAACGCGTTACGAGAGCAGATCCTGAATCGTCTTTTCCAGGCGCTCAAAATTGATCGGCTTGGTGAGATGCTCGGAGAACCCTGCTGCTCTGGCTTGGTTTATGTCTTGTTCAGTTCCAAAGCCGCTAAGTGCGATTCCGGGCAAGTTCTTGTTAAGACGCACTTCACGCATTAATTCGTAACCGCTGCGGTCCGGCAATCCGATGTCGCTGATTAGCAGATCGAAATCCTGTGTGCGCACTTTCTCCACGGCCTGGTCAGCGGAATGCGCCACGGTAATTTCGTAACCACGGCGCTCCAGCATCCGTTTCATGCCGATGCACGTGTCATGATGATCGTCCACCAGCAGGACGCGTCGATGTCTTGCAACGGCCAATTCTCGCTCAGGGCCTGCCGGTTGATCTTGTTTCTCGCCGTCGGCGCCGGCCGGCGTGACGACGGTGTTTAGCTCCAGCGAAAAGATGGCGCCCTGATCCTTGCCAGAACTTTCCACGCGGATTTTTCCGTCATGCGCGTCGATCAGCGCCTTTGAAATCGCTAGACCGAGTCCGAGTCCTCCAAAACGTCGGGTGATCTCAGCCCCCTGCTCGAACGCATTAAAGATTTTATCGATTTTTTCCGGCTCGATGCCGATGCCGGTGTCGATAACCCGAACCTCAATTTTTCCCGGCGTGGGGTTAAGCGTCTCGATGGTGATCCGGCCTTTTTCGGGTGTAAATTTCACACTGTTCTTGATCAAATTCCAAAAGACTTGTTGCAGTCGCGCCGGGTCCCCTTCCACATGGGTTTGAGTAGCGCGAAGATGAAATTCCGCTTCGAGATTCTTAGCAGCGATTTCCTCCCGGCATATTTCATAAGCGCGCTGCAGGATTTGATGCACGCAGATCGGTTCAAAGCTCAATTGCAACTTCCCCTTGGCAATTCGGGTCACGTCGAGCAAATCGTCAATGAGCCGTGCTTCCAGTTCGACGTTACGCCGAACGACCTCAAGTGCTTCCCTGACGGGCCGGGAATCTGATAGCTCGGCTTCCAACTCACCGACCATTGCAATCACGGGGGAGAGTGGACTTCGCAGCTCATGCGACAGCAATGCCAGGAATTGATCCTTTGCGGCATTCGCCCCAATCAATTCCTGCCGCAGCGTGACATCCCTTGTCTTGTCTTCGACCAGATAGAGCACGCCTTGAATGGTTTCCTGCGAGCCTTGCAGCCGGAGCAGATTGATATTCAAAAAATGCGTCATACCCGTCTTATCTTTCAGCGGATGTTCAATCAGCTGAAATGGTGTTCCAAAGGTAAGCACTCTTTCAATCGCCCCGGGTGGGGCGATCTTCACGTCGTCGTAGGTCGTTTCGGTGATGTCGCGACTGGGTGGCACGTCGCCAAAACGTTCCGCCATCTGGGCGAACGCATAGTTGGCGTGGAGGAAACGGCGCGAAGCCGGATCGATGAAAGCGATGCCGCTCGGCATGTTCGCAAGCATTTTTTCGTTGAAGATCACTTCGCGCTCCAGCCGCTGCTTGGCTTCCAGCTCAGTACTGTCATTCGTCCCAAAAGATCGTGAACCGGTTTGTAAGCCAGGGTTCTCGGCTGCTCCACTACGGCTACCCAACCACTCGATTCAATCGGGCTGAAAGAATAAAGGTTACCGTTCCGCTCGAAATGCCCGCTTTTGCTCTGGCTGATCTCTTTGATTAATCCTTCGTTTGCCTTCGGTGCCGGTGTTACGGGATTTGGCTTGAAATCGCTGGCAAAAAGCGCGACCCCGTTTTGGTCGAGTACCTCAAAAACAAGCCGATCTGAAAACTCAATCGTGGACAGGCGCCTGCCAATTCTTTCCACCAGAACAGAGACTCCTACGTAACCCAGGAGGGTCCGGTCTGGCGCGCGCACTGCGCCGACGATATCAGTAACGGGCCGGTTATCCGACAGCCTGGGATGAATTGCGGAGACAAAGGTAGCGTCTGCCGCCGCCGCTTGCTCGCGCCAGTATTCGGAGCCGAAATCCTTGCCGATCATCTCTGAAGCCGTGGGGATCGACGCGATCAACTCGCCGTTCGCGGCGGTGATGAACATCCCGTCGATCTGCGGATGGGAATAAAACGCGGAGTTGAGCCATTGCTGAGCAAGTTGCGGATTCGGCGCGCTTAAATTTTTCACCATTTCCGGCAGCGTCTGATAGTATTCAATAACGCTGCTGCTGCGGCTCAGGTCATGAGCGACGAGGTGTGCCACCAGTTGAATTAAGGTTTGCCGGTCGCGCAGGATTCTGAATTCCAGGGTGTCGCGCAGGATCGTATAGGAAACAATGAGCGTGAGGATGGACGGGATCCATCCTGCCAGAAGAATAGGAAAGATGATCTTAAAACGCTCGAAACGGTCGCGCCTTCGTTTCGTCATGGTGTCTCCCAACTGATGCCTGCCGATTGCGAAAATTGGCCCATCACCGTTACTCTGCTCGGCGCTACAGGCAAGGATGAATGTCGCCAGCAAAGGCGGGTCGGGACCGATGGGTCAGTCCAATCCACACGAAAAAATCGCCCGGCCTTTGACAATCAAAGAGATTGCCAGACCGTTCGCCCTCCCAATTACGAAAACCGAGAGGAGATTGTTGTGTATCAACAGAATGCGGCGGCAATTTTCAGAGGCAAAACTACGATTTTTGAATTGACGCACATGATGAAAGCGGCATCATGTCGGGCTTACTGCCTCAACGATTGGCAGCTGTAGAACTCCCATGCAAGGAAGCCTCGGACACATTATCTGGTCGATTTGTTATCTGGGTGTGCTCATCGGCCTGTCCGCTTATGGCATCCATCGCTATTTCATTATCTATCTATACCTCAAAAACCGGAAGCGGCCGCCGGTGCCGGAACGTTATTTTGAAAAGTTGCCAAAGGTCACGGTGCAACTTCCAATCTTTAACGAAGTGTACGTCGCCGAGCGCTTGCTTCGTTCTGTGAGCGAATTGGATTATCCACGGGAGCTTCTGCAAATCCAGGTACTGGACGATTCGACCGACGAAACCCGCGAGATCACTGCTGCGTGCGCGAAGGAACTACAACAGCATGGCTTTAATGTTCAACGTATTCATCGAGTCGATCGCACTGGTTTCAAAGCCGGCGCGCTGGCGATAGGGCTCGAGGCTGCCGAAGGCGAATTCGTTTGTATCCTGGATGCCGATTTTGTTCCGCAAAAAGATTTATTGCAGCGAACCATCCATTACTTCACCGACCCGAAAGTGGGAATGATCCAGACCCGCTGGGGACATTTAAATCGCGGTTATTCGTTGCTCACGCGCATGCAGGCGATCTTTTTGGACGGACATCTTTTGCTGGAACAAACCGCTCGCAGCCGCAGCGGCCGGTTTTTCAACTTCAACGGAACGGCCGGACTCTGGCGGCGTTCTTGTATCGAGCAAAGCGGAGGCTGGCAATATGATACGTTGTGCGAGGATCTCGATCTTAGCTATCGCGCCCAGCTCGCGGGCTGGAAATTTATCTATCTTTCGGACGTTGTGACTCCGGCCGAGCTGCCGGTGGACATGAATGGCTTCAAGTCTCAGCAGCATCGCTGGACGAAAGGTTCTGTTCAAACCTGTAAGAAATTATTGCCCACCATTTGGCGCAGCCGCCTTCCGTTCCCGATCAAGCTCGAAGCCACCGGGCATTTGATGTCTAACTTCGCCTACCTGCTGCTTGCTTGTCTCTGTGTGCTTTTGCACCCCTCGTCCGGAGGACCTCAGGGTGGGTGGCTGCGCACGTTGCTGATTGATATTCCAATTTTTCTCGCAGCATCGGCTTCGGTGGCGGTTTTTTATATTTGTGCCCAACGCGAGCTGCATCCACGGACATGGATGAAAGAGATTCTCTTTTTGCCATGCCTGCTTGCGTTGGGAATCGGTCTTTCGCTCAATAACGCTCGAGCAGTTCTGGAAGCGCTCATCAACCACAAATCCGACTTCACGCGCACACCCAAGTATGGCATTGAACGAAGGTCCCAGGCATGGCGCAGCTGCAAATACCGGCCGCTCAAATCAGCCCTTCCGCTGGCCGAACTGGGTTTCGCAATCTATTTCACGTACTTCGTGATATTCGCGATCGCGCATGGCCAGTTTTTCTCAGTGCCGTTCCTGTTGATGTTCCAGTGCGGTTTTCTTTATGTCTGCGTCTCTTCCTTCAGCAGTCGCTGGTCAAAAATTAATTTTGGCAGATCAGGTGCGGGCGACGCAATTCCCGCGTGACAAATTCAAATTTGTCGAGTAAGAATTTGCCCATGCTTCGGCCCCTGGCGCTAATTTTTAGTTTCATTTCAATTTCGCCTGTCTTCGCCGTCACGCCGGTCGATTCATCCAGCCAGCTGATCATTAGCGTGCGCGATCAGAAGCTGATGCTTGTTCAGAACGGCGGCAAAGTAGCGACTTACCCAGTGTCCACCTCCATGTTCGGCCTTGGCGATTATTGGGGACAAATGACAACTCCTCTGGGTTACCTCGCCGTCGAGAAAAAAATTGGTGACAACGCACCCACCGGCGCAGTCTTCCACAATCGGCGATTAACTGGCGAAGTTCTTCAGCCCAACGCTCCCGGACGCGACCCGGTGACCACGCGCATCATCTGGTTGCGCGGGCTCGAATCGCAAAACGCGCATGCTTTTCAGCGTTGCATTTACATTCATGGCACGCCACAGGAGAAGACTATCGGTCGCCCTGCGAGTTACGGCTGTATTCGAATGAAGTCGAGCGATGTTGCCGTACTTTATGATCGCGTCCCACTTGGGGCACTCGTACAGATCACCCCTGAGCACTTGCCAAAGGTCGCAAAGGCACCGCGACCGCAACCCGCTAATACTTTCGTAACCGCGAGTGCAAAACCTCAGAACCAAGACCAGACAATTTCTGCTCCAGTTTCCGGCGGTTCGCTTTCGGTCGAACAAATGCGAAAAGGTGGGGCGGTCGCTGCTCAGCGGCAAAAAGCGAAGCTCGAACTGGACAAGCGTTTGTAGCGCTCAGCCCTTGGACAGATGCGCCGCTTGCGCGCCGGCGTGTGAATCCAGACTGGGAAAACCTTCAGGGGTTGACAATCGCAATGCGCTCGCGAGCGTGCAGCTCCATAAGTTTTTGATTACATGGCAAACACGAAGTCAGCCTCCAAACGCGCTCGGCAGACAGTGAAACGATCGCTGCGCAATCGCAGTGTCGTGACACGTCTGCGAACGATGCAGAAGACAGTGCGCTCCGTGCAAACTCCGAGTCCGGAGCAAGTCCGCACACTAATCGCGGCTATCGATAAAGCTGCCAAGCGCGGGATCATCCACGAAAATGCGGCGAATCGCCGCAAGGCGCGACTCAATAAGGCGCTGACGGCGGCGAAGTAGTGTCGCTCCAAGCGAAGCCGAGGGATCCTGTGGCTTTACCTCTGGATGCCCGATCCCGCTTGGTTCCGCTCAGGATCGTGGCTGTTCCAAATGCCCGTTGCATATGTCGTCGTCCGGATAGATTCTGTGGAATGATTCCTGCGCTTCTCCTCATCATCGCCGCGGTACTATTTCGCATCGTCACCGGCTTCTTCGGAGACTCACATTCCATCGGGTGGCTGAACTTCGCGCCGATCGCCGCAATTGCACTCTGCGCGGCTGCTTACTTCCCGCGTAAGTACAAATTCACTGTCCCGATGATCGCACTGCTCATATCGGATATCGTGTTGAACGCCCACTATGGCTTTTCACTCCTTAGTCCGTTCGTGCTCTCGCACTACATTGGTTTCGCGATTGTCGGCTGCCTCGGATTACTCCTGCAACGTCGCGCTTCGTGGAAAACGCTCCTGCCGGCATCCGCCGCCGCGTCGCTCATCTTCTACGTCATCACAAATTCCGTTTCGTGGATTTACGACCCCGGTTACGCGAAGAACTTTGCCGGACTTATTCAGTCGCTGACGGTTGGGTTGCCTCAATACAGCGCGACCCCGAGCTGGATGTTCTTCCGCAATTCGCTCATCAGTGATTTGGTTTTCACTTTTCTGTTTGTTGTTTGCATGAACATGGGGCGAAGCAGGGAGAGATCGCGGGAGCGCGCCGCGCGTCTGCGTACTGTTCCTGCGGGATAATTGCCCATGCAGCCGGTGGAGCGCGACGAAGTCGAGATGCTCTCGCTGATGCTGTTGATTCGGCGTTTCGAGGAACGCGCCAGCCAGCAGTATCAGGCGCAGAAGATCGGTGGTTTTTGTCACCTTTACATCGGTCAGGAAGCGGTTGTGACCGGCGCTATCGCTGCGGTTCGCGATGATGACTACATTATCACCGCCTACCGCGATCATGCTCACGCTCTTGCTCGCGGCACCACCCCGGACGCATGTATGGCGGAGCTTTTTGGAAAAGAAACAGGCTGCTCGCGCGGCCTGGGCGGCTCAATGCATTTCTTCGACCGAAAAAATCACATGTATGGCGGCCACGCCATTGTTGCCGCTCACGTTCCCCTGGCGGTCGGAATGGCATTTGCCATCAAGTACCGGGGCGAAGATCGTGTAACGCTCTGCTTCTTCGGTGATGGAGCGATCAATCAAGGCGCCTTCCATGAAGCGTTAAATCTCGCCGCTCTTTATAAACTGCCGATCGTTTTTATTTGTGAAAACAACCTTTTCGCCATGGGTACTTCCGTGAAGCGATCGACCTCGCTGAGGCAGATCGTCGATCGCGCGGAAGGTTACGACATTCCCGGAGAAATCGTCGATGGAATGAACTTTCGCGAAGTCCGCGACAAGATTGCCGAGGTTGTAGATTCCATCAGGAAGGAACCGCATCCGGCATTCCTGGAAATGCGCACCTATCGTTATCGAGGCCACTCCATGTCGGACCCAGCAAGTTACCGGACGAAACAGGAACTGGAAAAATATCGGCTCGACGATCCGATCACACGTTTGCGCGCGCAGCTCACGCGCGAGGGAAAATTGACTAACGAACAATTCGATCTGCTCGACAAACGGGCGAAAGAGACGGTGCTGGCCGCGGTCAAGTTCGCCGAGAAAAGTCCCCAGCCGCCGCTCGACACGCTTTACGATTATACATATGCCGATGGAGCGATGGAGCCGGGTCGCCCCCGGCCTGAGGAACCAGCGCCGACGCGGCGCGAGAGCGCGCCGTCTCCAAATCCGAGTTAGCCATGAGAGAAATCACATATCGTCAGGCGCTCAACGAAGCGCTCGCGGAAGAACTGGAGCGTGATCCGAACGTTTTTCTGATGGGCGAGGAAGTCGCGGAATACCAGGGCGCCTACAAGGTCAGCCATGGCTTGCTCCAACGTTTTGGCCCGCGGCGGATCATCGACACCTTTCGTGGACCAAACGGACCGGCTCATCAACTTGGCGCTACGCATTCGCATGCAACGGAGAATTTTTACGCCAGCGTCCCCGGCTTGAAAGTTTGCACGCCTGCCACGCCGCGCGACGCAAAAGGATTGCTTAAAACGGCCGTGCGCGACAACAACCCTGTTCTGGTCCTCGAATCGGAGTTGCTCTACAGCTCAAAGGGTATGGTGGAGCCGCCAGATGAAGAGCTGCTCATCCCACTCGGGAAAGCGGAAGTGAAGCGTGAAGGCAGCGATGTCTCGATCATTTGTTATGCGCAAACTGTCCCGCTGGCGCTCAAAGTTGCGGACCAACTGGAGGAAGAAGACATCTCCGCGGAGATTGTCGATCTGCGCTCGATTAAGCCGCTTGATGAGAAGGCCATTTTCGATTCGGTCGCAAAAACGCATCGCGTGGTGATCGTTGAGCAGGATCATCCATTTTGTGGAGTCGGTGCGGAAGTTTGCTATCGACTCCAGAAAAACATTTTCGACGCGCTCGACGCCCCCATCATCCGCGTATCACAAGAAGACGTACCAATGCCCTATAATGAGCGGCTGGAGAAAGCTGTGCTTCCAAATGCAGACAAGCTGATCGCTGCCGTGAAACAAGTTTGCTACGCATAACCGTTGAAGCGATCAAGCATTGGAGCGAAGTATCTAGTTAACTTCAACTGTTCAACGCTTTAACTCTTCAACGAGACCGCCATGCCGGAAATTCAGATGCCCAAATTGAGCGACACGATGACGGAGGGCACCCTCGTCGCGTGGAAGAAAAAAAAGGGCGACCAGGTTTCGGCCGGCGAAGTGCTTGCAGAGATTGAGACGGACAAGGCGACAATGGAATGGGAATCGCCCGAGGACGGAACCCTCACCGAGATTTATGTCCAAGAAGGCGGCAAGGTAAATGTCGGAGACAAAATCGCGTTTATCGGTGGCGAAGGCGAGGAAGCGCCCAAAGAAGAGGAGAAGGGAAAAGAGAAGGAAGAAAAAGACGAAGAGCCGAAGAAGGCGGAGCAGCCAAAAGAAGAAAAACCGAAAACGGAAGAGAAAGCGGAGGAAAAAGCGGCGCCTACGAAGGCAGAAAAAAAGGCTGAACCTGAAAAGGCAGGCGTGTCGCCTGCGCAGCCGGCACGGATGCCACCACAGGCCGAGGAAGCGCGGGTGAAAGCGTCGCCGGTTGCGCGCCGAATTGCCGCAGAGCTCGGTGTTGACCTTTCCACCGTGAAGGGCACGGGACCGGAAGGCCGCGTGACCGAGACCGACGTGCGCGCTGCAGCTAAATCAAAATCCGCTACTCCAGCGCCTAGAGTTCCGGCGCCGGTAAAAGCGGGCGAGCGACTTGTCGAAAGTCTCGGACCGGTCCCACATTTTTATCTCATTATCGACATCAACGCCGCGCCGCTGATGGAAGCACGCGAGGAATTGAAGTCGGCAGGTGAAGGTGCGGATGCTGCGAAAATCACAGTAAACGATTTTGTTTTAAAGGCGGCCGTGCAAGCCGCAGTCAAGGTTCCGCGTGTGAATGCTTCGTTTGATGACGATGCGATAGTGCAGTACGCCGACATCGATCTTGGAATTGCAGTCGCGATTGAAGAGGGGCTCCTCACGCCAGTTATCCGTGCCGCGCAAAACAAATCGCTGCGCGAGATCAGCGAACTGGCGAAAGATTTAGCGCATCGCGCGCGCAACAAGCGGATGAAGCCGGAAGAATTTCAGGGCGGCACATTCACCGTTTCAAACCTCGGAGGCATGGGGATCGACAGCTTCTCGGCAGTCATTAATCCGCCGCAGGGTTTCATTCTGGCCGTTGGCAGGATCACAAAAGTCCCTGTAGTGGACGACTGCGACCAGATCATCGCGAGCCATCGCATGTCGCTTACCATGAGTTGCGATCATCGCGTGATCGACGGCGCCCTCGGCGCCGAATATTTGAAAGAGCTGCGGCACCTGCTGGAAAACCCGGCGTTACTGCTGGTTTGAAGTTCTTGCGCTAACGCGCGGAATCCCAGTCTTAGCGCGGCTGGTCGCACGCCATGTCCAGATTCCAGTGGCTATCGCGGTCCTGTTTCCCAGGTCATAAAATCGTCGAGTGTCTGCCGGGTCCTGTCGACCACGAACTCGACAACGGCTGCGTCGTCGATGAAGCCGAGGAACGGTGTCTTGTCGGGAATTAAATCGAATGGATCGACCAAATAGTTGAGAGCAGCAACGATCCACAACAAGGAATCATGCGCAACCTGATCGTATTCCGCGCGATGATGCGCACGGACCAAACGCAGCATTGTCTGAAGATAAGGCCAATACTCTTTAAAGGAGTCCTTGGGTACGGTCGCTGCCTTTCTTGCTGCTTCGTTGAAAAGCGTTTGCAGACGGTCACGATCATCGATGCACGATTTTGCGTCGGTGAGCGCCCTTGCAAACGCTTCGCTGCGAAGGGCCGGTTTGCTGTACGGGCTGAGTCCCTCAATATTTTTTCGAGTCGACCGCGCTTTGGTCTTGGCACCCGATTTCGTTTTTACGTCTTTCATTGGGTGCTATGAGAGCAGGTCGATGGGCAGATGAGAAGCCGATTCGTGACGCAGGCAA
>WNGP01003741.1_pt1 | contig 12755 bp, 11 predicted proteins | sample 5407671 | NCBI WGS metagenome assembly WNGP01 (sample SAMN13153381, study PRJNA577476) | soil metagenome | isolation source: 40 cm soil or saprolite under Garry oak tree replicate 2 | place: USA:California | collected 2016-06-15 | reverse complement strand
TCCGTGAGATCGTCGTCGGTCACGGTCTCGTCCAGCGCCACGCCGATCCGCGTCTGCGATAGCGTGCGCAAGTTGATCTGCTTCGCGCGGGCCGCATCGATGATTCTGGGGAGGACGTCCGCCGGCACTTCGATCGCGAGCGTGTCGAAGTAGTGCGGATAGACCAGGGCGTATCCCAGCTTTTCCAGTGCGGCGGCGAGCGACGTCGTACAGGCGTGCACGCGTCGCGCGATCCGGCGCAGTCCTTCAGGACCGTGATAGACGGCGTACATCGCGGCGACCACGGCCAACAGGACCTGCGCGGTACAGACATTGCTCGTCGCCTTCTCACGGCGGATGTGCTGCTCGCGCGTCTGCAGCGCCATGCGCAGGCCGGTGCGGCCGGCGCGATCCTTGGAAACGCCGATGATCCGCCCGGGCAGATGGCGCTTGAACTCATCGCGCGTCGCGAAGAACGCCGCGTGGGGGCCGCCGTACCCGAGCGGCACGCCGAAGCGCTGCGAGTTGCCCACGGCGATGTCCGCGCCCCACTCGCCTGGGGGCGCCAGCAGGGTGAGCGCGAGCAGATCGGTCGCTACGGTCACGAGGGCGCCGCTGGCGTGGGCGGCCTCGCACAGCGGGCGGTAGTCGCGGATCGCGCCATCGGTGGCCGGATACTGGATCAGCGCGCCGATCGTGCTGCCCTGGAACTTGAAGGTGCCCGGATCGGCGACGAGGACATCGATCCCGCGCACCGCGGCCCGCGTGCGCACGACGGCGATCGTCTGGGGATGGCAATTCACATCCACCAGATAGGTCAGCTTCCCCTCGTGCTTCGAGACCGCCTCGGTGAGATGCATCGCCTCAGCAGCCGCAGTGCCTTCGTCGAGCAATGACGCGTTCGCGATCTCGAGCCCCGTCAGGTCCGACACCATTGTCTGGAAGTTGAGCAGCGCTTCGAGCCGGCCCTGCGCGATCTCCGCCTGGTACGGCGTGTACGCCGTGTACCAGCCCGGATTCTCCAGCACGTTCCGCTGCACCACGGTCGGGGTGAAACAATCGTGATAACCCATGCCGAGGTAGGAGCGAAACACCTGGTTTTGCGCCGCGAGCAGCCGCAGCTCCTCGAGCGCTTCTTGCTCGGTCTTTGCGTCGGGCGTCCGCAGCTGGCGCAGCCGGATGTCCGCGGGGACGACCGCGTCGATGAACGCATCGAGCGAGTCGTAGCCGAGGGTGGCGAGCATTGCGCTCTGGTCCTCGGGCGAGGGCCCGATGTGCCGGTCCTGAAAGAGATCGCGTGTGATATCCATCTTACGAGAGCGTGTGACTCTCCCCGGGCTTCAAAATGGTCACGGCGGACGTGCTGCCCACGAGGCGCCGGAATTCCTGGGGATCGGCCTTGATCAGATCCCAGGTGTTGTAGTGCATTGGGATAACGCTTTTAGGTTTCACGAACTCGACGGCACGGGCGGCATCCTCGATGCCCATCGTGTAATTGTCGCCGATGGGCACCAGCATCAGGTCGATGCGGCCCGCCAGAAGCTGCATCTCCAGGGTCAGCCCCGTGTCCCCCGTATGGTAGACCGTCTTCCCGCCGATTGTCACGACCACGCCGGCGGGATTCGTCGTGTACCGGCCCGTCTTGTCGCCTTCGACCCGGCCGCCGTGGAACGCGGGCACGAGCTTCACCTTGCCGAAGGGGAAGTCGTGCGCGCCGCCGATGTGCATCCCGTGACTCGTCGCGCCCTGATCGGCGCAGAATTGCGCGAGCTCATGGGTGGCGACGATCGTGGCCTGGTGGTTTTGCGACAGCGCGACGGCGTCGCCGAGGTGGTCGCCGTGGCCATGAGAAAGCAGGATCGCGTCGAGATGGGGCAGCTTGTCGGGACCGATGACAGCGGCGGGGTTGCCGGTGAGGAAGGGATCGATGATGACGCGCTTGCCGTCCCGTTCCAGCACAAAACAGGCGTGTCCGTGGAATGTCGCTTTCACTCTCCAACATGCTTCGCGTACGCGTCGGCGCGGAGCAGCCCCTCCAATTCTTTCGAGTTCGTGACCTTCACCTTGACCATCCACCCTTTGCCGTAGGGATCGCGGTTCACGAGCGCCGGATCTCCTTCGAGCGCCTTATTGGCTTCGACGATCGAGCCGGCGAGCGGGCAGTAGAGCTCCGACACCGCCTTGACCGCCTCGATCGTGCCGAAGACGTCGTGCTGCTTGAATTGCGCGGCCGCTTTGGGCAGCTCGACGAAGACGACGTCGCCCAGCTCGCCCTGTGCATAGTCGGTGATGCCGACTTCCACGATCTGCGGCCCGCTTTCGCGCACCCACTCGTGGTCCTTTGTATAGCGGAGTTCTTTGGGGATGCTGGACATGGGACGGGAGCCTACAACAGGTCTGCGCGGGGCGCCAGTCCTGCGCCGTCTTCTTCACTGAGCGCGACGCGCGTCTCACCCCAGGGCCGCAAGTCGAGACGCACGGCGATCGGATCAGGGTCCGGCGACAAATAGTAGAGGCGGCTGGGACGTGGTGGGTCCGCGTTCTCCCACGCCGTGCGCGCCCCATCCGCAGCGGCGGCGGTGGCAACGATGGAAAGCGGCGGGAGGCCTGCTTTGAGCGCCTTGGCCAGCGTTTTCACGGTCGTGTGCTCGACGCGCATCCCGGCATCGCTGTAGCGCCGCTCGATCGCCTGTAACACCGGGGCGCCGCCATCTTTCGCATCCAGCGCACACAGCAACAACCGCTGCCCGGGAGCTTCGGTCTGAACACCCACCCGCGCCGCCCGGTGCCGGAGCTCGACAAAGATCTTCTTGGCCTGTTTCTCGAGCTCCGCCAATGTCCCCGCGTTGTCGATCACGTGCTGGCTCTGCGGCCGCTTGCGCTGGGCGGGCATCTGCGCGGCGATCATCCGATCGGCCTCCTCATTCGACAATCCGCGCAAGGCCCTGAGTCGTGTGCGCCGCAGCGCGACCGGGGCGTCGATCAGCACGACCGTGTCGAACTGCGCGGGATCGAGAACTTCAAAGAGCAGGGGAATGTCGTTGATCACGATGGCGTCGCCGCGCTCCGCCGCGGCGCGTTGCAGCTCGAGCCGGCGTTGCTGCACGGCCGGATGGACGATCGCGTTGAGCGCGGCGAGGGCGGCGTTATCGCCCATGACCTTCCCGCGCAACGCGGCGCGGTCCAGGCCGCCGCCAGGCGCGAGCACGTCGGCGCCGAAGCGCCCCGCGATCGCGGCCAGGACGGCGGTGCCGGGCGCCTCCGCGTCGCGGGCGAGGCTGTCCGCGTCGATGACCGTCGCGCCCCATTTTTTGAAGAGCTCGACCACGGTCGACTTGCCGGAGGCGATATTGCCCGTCAGGCCAACGTTCAGCATAGGTCGTCGGTTATCGGTCGTCGGTCGTCGGTCATCGGTACCGATAACCGATAACCGATGACCGATGACTCAGAGCAGTGCAGTCTGATCTTCATCCTGTCTCGGCACCCGATGGCAATGACGACATCTGGCTTCGTAGGACTCCCGCCCACCGACCATGATGATCGGACTGTCCCAGAGTGCCGGCTTTCCGTTGACGAGCCTCTGATTGCGCGTCGCGGGTCCGCCGCACACCACGCAGATCGCCTGGAACTTGTCGACGATCTCGGCCACGCACATGAGCGTCGGCATGGGGCCGAACGGCAGGCCCCGGAAGTCGACGTCGGTGCCGGCGAGGATCACGCGGACGCCCTGGTCGGCGAGCCGGTTCGCCAGGTCGACGACGCCGTCGTCGAGAAACTGGGCCTCGTCCACGGCGACGACTTCGGTGCCGCTCCTCAGGCGGCGGGAAATCTCCTCGGCGGAATCGACCGGCTCGGCTTCGACCGTCACGCCGTCGTGCGAGGAGACGGAGAAGAGCCCGGCATAGCGTGCATCTAGATGGGACTTAAAGACTTGCACCTGCTTGCGGGCGATGACGGCGCGGCGCACGCGGCGGATCAACTCTTCCGATTTGCCGCTGAACATCACGCCCGAGATGACTTCGATCCATCCTGAGCGGGTGGGTTGTTGGAACACTTGGGACCTCACGAGGCACGTCGGCACGTCTGCACGAGCGGGTCGAACGCTAGCGGCGCTCGCCTCCCCGGGCAAACGTGCCGACGTGCCGACGTGTACCCCAAAAAAACCTAGGAAACTTGCGGATTTTCGGGGGATATCCCATAGTTCTTCAGCATTCATGCGGGTTTCCGCGCCCCCCCACCAAGGAGATCGCAGTGAACAAGGCTGAACTCACCTCCGCGCTGGCGATGCGTACCAAGATGTCGAAGGCCGATGCCACACGCACTGTTGAAGCACTCTTCGACGACAAGGGCATCATCGCCACCGAGTTGAAGAAGGGCTCCAAGGTGCAGATCACCGGCTTCGGGAATTTCGAAGCGCGCAAGCGCGCCGCACGGATGGGTCGCAACCCGAAGACGGGCGGCGTCATCCAGATCAAGGCGTCGATCGCTCCCGCATTCCGCGCAGGCAAGCAGCTGAAGATGGCGGTCAATAACAAGAAGTAGCGCCAGTAAACGGGCCGTCCCGCTGGACGGCCCGTTGGCGTTTCACTCTCGATCAGGACGCGCGGACACACGGCGGCCGCGAATCGAGACGCCGCTGAGTCGTCGCACCGCTTGCTCAGCCGCGTCGGGCGATACCTCGACCAGAGAAAACGTCTCCCGCACATCGATTTTCCCAATCTGGCCCTTTTGCAGGCCGACTTCCTTGATCAGCGCGCCGACCAAATCCTTCGCGCTGGCGCGATCCTTCGTGCCCACCGTCACAAACACTTTCGCCCAGCCCGAGGGAGGTGATGCGACGGGCGACGGTTGGCTGACGGCAGAGGGCTGACGGCTGATGGCGAGTAACGCGCCCGCGACCAGCGCCGGATCGTGCTCCTCGAACAGCGGCGCCAGCACCGCCAGCTCCGCATCCACGTCGCTGTGCGTCAGCCGTGCCGAGATTGCAGCCCGCAACGCGGCACCGCGATCCTGCGCCCGGTCGGCCGCCGACGGTAGGGCAAACGGCGAGAGCGAGGCGATCGACTTGAGATAGGGGATCTGCGACGCGAGGGCGACGACCAGCGGCTGCGCGATCGCCGCGAGCAGGCGAAGCTCCTCGCGTGTGGGCAACGTGGTGGCAACGACCGCATCGGGTAGCTCCGCCGGCGCCGTGACGTCGCCCCCCTTCCAGACGTATGGCCGGACTGACCGTACGGCATCGAGCACATTGCGCACCGCGACCGCACGGCGAGCGGCCGGTACAACCGCGTAGCGTGCCGACGCGACCGATCCCAGCGGCCGAGCGGATGAGTCGAGCGGGATGTCGCCGACGATCTCGGCGCGGCGCGCGTGGCGCTCGATGAAATCGGTGAGCCCATGCGGATCCCAGCTGAGAATCACCCGCCGCGCCTCGGGAGCCTCACCGAGCAGCGTGTCCAGCTCCGCTGAGAACGATTCGGGCCAGGCGATGACGAGCGTTTCGAGCGTGTCGAGCTTGAGCGCGGAGCGCGTGACGAGGGCGGCGAGATCCGCGGGAGATCCGGCAAGGACACCCACGCGCCCTTCCTTGAGCAGAGCGGCAGTGCGGCCGAGGCCGGTGACGGCGTGGGCGCGAAGCTCGGCGGGCGCGGCATCGGCCCAGAGCATGGCCTGCTCATGGTCCGCACACACGATCACTGCCCGGGCACCCATCAACTCCCAGGCCTTTCCCGCGCGTTCCACCGCGGGAGGGATCACCAACACGACGTGCCGCACACGAGCCTCGATTGTCAAAGGATGCTAGGTTTTGCGCAGTGAAAGGTAACGTCCCGGTCCTCTTTCTTCTATTCGCCGCCTCGCTCGGGGCCCAGACGCCGCGCCCCCGTGCCCGCGATATCGGCATCGTCGTTGGCTCGATCCCCACCGGCCCGCTCAACGCCATCACCGATGTCGCCGGCGTGCGCGTCGGCCACACCACGATTGCGCGCGGCGACTCGATCAACACCGGGATCACCGCGATTCTGCCGCACGGTGGCAATCCGTTCCGCGAGAAGGTTCCGGCCGCCATCGTGGTGGGCAACGGCTTCGGCAAGCTCGCCGGCTCGACGCAGGTGAACGAGCTTGGCGAGCTCGAGTCGCCGATCGTGTTGACCTGCACGCTGTGCGTGCCGCGCGCGGCCGACGCGGTGCTCACCTGGCTGCTTGGGCTGCCGGGCAACGAAGACGTTCGCTCCGCGAATCCGGTGGTGGGCGAGACGAATGACGGCTTTCTGAACAACATCCGCGCGCGGCCGATCACAGCGGCGGATGTCCTCAGCGCGATTCGCGCCGCCGCCGCCGGTCCGGTGGCGGAAGGTGCCGTGGGCGCAGGGCGGGGAACCGTCGCGTTCGGTTGGAAAGGCGGGATCGGGACATCGAGCCGCAAGCTGCCAGAAAACTGGGGTGGCTGGACGGTGGGTGTTTTGGTGCAGACGAATTTCGGCGGAGACCTACGGATTCAGGGTGTCCCCATGGAGATCAAGGTAGGGGCGCAGCATGCTGCGCCCCTACCGCAAAACGGCGACGGCTCGATCATCATGGTGGTCGCGACCGACGCGCCCCTCGACCACCTGCGGCTCACCCGCCTCGCCAACCGTGCGCTGACCGGCCTGGCGCGGACCGGCAGCTCGATGAGCAACGGCAGCGGGGACTACGTGATCGCGTTCTCGACCGCCCGCGCTCGCCCGCCCTCGCCCGCCCTCGACCGCCTCGTCGACACGATCGCCCTCGTCCGCAACGATTGGATGTCCCCGCTCTTCCAGGCCACAATCGACGCGACCGAAGAAGCGATCTACAATTCCTTGTTGCGGGCGGAGACGGTGCGGGGCTATCGTGGCACTGTGCAGGCCCTGCCCGTCGACTCGACGATCACGATCCTCAAACGTCACGGAGCCATCCCTCGATGACCGACGGCCTGTCCCCCAACCTCCAGCATCTCGAAACGTCCGCCACGGTCGCGATTTCCGCAGAAGCCAAGCGGCGCAAGGCGGCGGGGGAAGACGTCATCGATCTGGGCGCGGGCGAGCCGGACTTCGCGACGCCGGCGATTCCCGCCGACGCCGGCATTCGCGCCATCAAAGATGGGAAGACGCATTACTCGGCGAACGAGGGGATTCTCGAGCTGCGGGCCGCGGCCGCCACGCACCTCTCGCTGCTGTCGGGCGGCCGGCCCGTCAACGCCGATCACATCGTCGTCTCGAACGGCTCCAAGCAGTCGCTGTTCAACGCCTGCTTCACGCTGTTCGGCCCGGGCGACGTCGTCGCGATTCCGGCGCCCGCGTGGGTGTCGTATCCGCAGATCGTGCACCTCGCGCGGGCGCGGCCCGTCATGATTGCGGGCGATCCGGAATGGAGCCTCAAGGCCAGTGTCAAGGATCTGGAGCGCATGCTGCCGGGGGCGACTGGCTTGATTCTCTGCTCACCGTGTAATCCGACGGGCGCGGTCTACACTCACGCCGAGATCCGCGCGATCGCGCAGTGGGCGGCCGCCAAGAAGGTGTGGGTGATCGCGGACGAGATCTACCGTCGCATTCACTACGGGACCGGCCCCGCGCCGTCGTTCCTCGACCTCCCGGATGACCTGCTGGAGCGCGTCGTGCTGATCACGGGCGTCAGCAAGACGTACGCGATGACCGGATGGCGAGTCGGCTTCGCCCTCGCCCCCGCGAAGGTCGCCAAGGCGATGGCGGCGCTGCAGTCGCACACGACGACCGGCGCCAATCATCCCGCCCAGTTCGCGGCCGCGGCGGCCCTCGGCGATGAACGGGTGGAGCAGGACGTGAACCGGATGGTCGGCGAGTTCCGCAAACGTCGTGACATGGTCGTCGCGCGGTTCCGGCAGGACCTGCCGGGCGTCGAATTCGTCGACCCGCTCGGCGCTTTCTACTTCTTCTTTCGAGTGGACTCGTTCGGAAAGATCACGGGCACCGATTTCTGCACCAGACTGATAACGCAGTCTGGGGTGGCGTTAGTCCCGGGCGCTGCATTTGGAGATGATCGTTGGGTGCGGTTGTCTTATGCAGCTGCAACAGATTCGATCAAGCAGGCGCTCGATCGGATTGTGAGTTTTGCCAGGAAACTGGGGGACTAGGCTTGAGGTGTTCTGACCCCGGGCTTGCGCCCGGGGTTAGAGAATCGAACTACAATTTCGCGGGCCGATGTGACAGCACCTCAACCCCATTCGCCGTCATCATGCAGTCGTCTTCGATCCGGACTCCGAACTTCCCTAGCTGGTAAATCCCGGGCTCATCGGTAAAGACGATCCCCGGCTCGAGCAGCAAGGTGTTGCCTTCCACCATGTACGGCGCCTCGTGGCCGTCCATGCCCATGCCGTGCCCCAACCGGTGGGTGAAGTACTGGCCGTAGCCCGCATCGGTGATGACCTTCCGGGCGGCCCGATCCACCTGTTGGCACTGCGTCACGCCCGGTTTCGCGCTCTCGATCGCCGCGGTCTGCGCGTCGTGCACGATGTTGTAGACCTTCTTGAACTCATCCGCCGGCGCGTCGCCGAACCAGATCGTGCGCGTGATGTCCGACGTATAGCCCTCGACGCGCGAGCCGGCGTCGATGAGCACGACCGTTTCGCGTGCGAGCTGGCCGGCCGACGGGCCGCCGTGGGGCAGGGCGCTGGACGGGCCGAACTGCACCAACCCGCCGCCCGGTGAGCTGCGGCTCGCCATCTCCCGCGACAGCAGTGCGGCGACGTCGCGCTCCGTCATGCCGACGGCGAGCTGCGAGAACGTCGCGGCGATCGAGGCTTCCGTGGCTGCGATGGCGGCGCGAATCAGCGCGATCTCCTCGGGACTCTTGAGAATCCGCAGCCGCTCCGTGACTGGCGCGCCGTCGTGCGGTATCCAGCCTCTGAGCTTGGACACGAGCCGCACGTAGCTCTGGTACGACGTGGTCGGTTCGATCGCAACGATTCCCTCACGCCCACGCGGCTTGAGCTGCAGCGCCGCCTTTGCGACCAGCGCCCAGGGATCCTCGAACTCCTCCCAGCCGCGGGCGTCAGTAACCGTCGTGTTCCGCTTGATGCGCTCCACTTCGAACGACGGGCACACAATCACCGGAGCGCCAGTCGCGGGAATCATCAGGAGGATGAGCCGCTCGCTGCGGCCGGGATTGTAGCTCGTGAAGTACTGGAAATTGGTGCTCGGCTCGACGGTCAGGAGATCGAGGTTGCGGCTCTTGAGCTCGGCCTGGGCTCGAGCGATGCGTTGGGCGTAGGTCGCTGGGCCGAGAGTCGGTTGTTGATGGGCGGATGGGCGGATCGCCGGATCGGCGGATCGGACCATCCGACCATCCGACCATCCGCCGATCCGCCGAGGAACCAATGCAACTCCGGCAACCGAGAGAAACTCGCGTCGTTCCATAGTGCCGCTATATTACGCGAGCCTTACTCACGCGGGAAGGCGCAGAAACGGCATGCATGTCGAAGCACGCATCGAGCCCCTCAATGGAAAACTTCCCAAGGTTACCTACCGCTGGGATCCTGAAACGGACATCCTGACCGTCGCCTGCAAAGGCGTCCCGAAAGGGAACGGGATGAACGGGACGGTGGACCTCGAGGGTGGGGACGGGTCGTTTGTCGTGATCGACGTCGCCGGAGGTGCCCTGCGTGGCGTCGATGTCGTGACGTGGCCCGATGACGTGCGCACGGTCGCCGCGCTTGTGCCGCCGGAAGCGTCGAAACAGGGACAGGTGACGTTCCCGCAGCGTCGCTCGCAACCTGACGTCGCCGCCGTGGAGCTCGATACGGCGTTGACGGTGGATAAGAACCAGACGGAATCCGTCTTTCATATCCGCGTCGGCGGCAAGCGCGCCGCGACCGTGGTGCGCGTCGCCGATCACATGCTGGTGGAGGTCGACAAGCAGTCGCGTATCGCCGGAATCTGGTTGCTGGAGGTGCCACCCTTCCCCAACGTCGAAGCTACGGCGTAGTGGACGATCGATTCGAGCGTTACGTCGCTGAGCTGTTCGCCGCTGAAGACCCGATTCTCGCCAAAATCCGCGCGCGTCACGCTGCTCTGAACCTGCCGGCCATCAATGTCTCGGCTGAGGAAGGCAAGCTGCTGTACGTCCTGCTGCACGCGATTCAGGCGAAGCGCGTGCTCGAGATCGGCGCGCTGGGCGGCTACAGCGGCGTGTGGCTGGCACGCGCGCTGCCTGCGGGGGGCGAGCTGACGACGATCGAAAAAGATCCGAAACACGCGAAAGTGGCGCGGGAAGCGTTCGACATGGCCCGGCTCCACGGCCGCGTGCGGCTCATCGAAGGCTCGGCGCTCGATGTCTTGCCGACCCTTCCCCCCGGCTTCGATGCGGTCTTCATCGACGCCGATAAAGAGCCGCTTCCCCAGTATTTCGATTGGGGCATGAAGCTGCTGCGGCGCGGCGGGCTGCTGTTGTGCGACAATGCGTTTTTCCACGGGGCGGCCATCGACCAGAGCGACCACTCTCCGAACGCGCTGGGTGTCCGCGCGTTCAACGAGCTGGCGGCTCGTGATCGCCGGCTCGTTGCCACCATCATTCCGGTCCGGGATGGGCTCGTCGTCGGCGTGAAAATGCGAGACAGTGCATGACCTGGTGGCAAGCGCTGGTTGCCGCCGGCGCCGTCCCCGCCAATGCCGGGCGGGGCGACGAGGCTGAGCCCGGCCAACACGCGGATCTGGTCGAGGACTCTGAGCTGCAGGTCCACCCGATTACCGAATACCGAATCCCGAAGACCGTCTCGTTCCTCAATGGCATCGAGCGGTGGAGCGTCGTGGCGTACGACGGCGTGGTGCAGGTCGTGAGTGCCTACATCGCCGCCGCAGTCCGCCGCCGCGACGCGGGCGGCGTGCTCCACACGACCGGCGAGCGCGCGCGCGCGTTCGCGATCGCCCCGCTCGATCGCATGAGCGCGCCGCTGCGGCAGGCGTTGGAACAGTCGGCCTCCGACCTGGAGCGGGTCGACGGTGACCTGGTCGAGCAGCCGGCGCGCTACCTCGAGATGGTCGAGGCCACGGTACGCCGCGCGCGCGCGCACCTGGAGCGCGAGCTGGCCGAGCAGTCTCTCAAGGATCTCGGAGCGGACGAGTGGTTGGTGCTGGACGGCCTGCTGTCACGCTCGCCGGCAGTGGCCCGGCACCCCCGCGCCCTCGGCGTGATCAAGAGTCATGGCGCACAGTTTCTCGAGGGCAGAGGACTTGAGCGCGCGTTGACGCTCCCCGCCGGGCATCGGACTAGTGTGTTCGCAGTACGCGGCGGTCACACGCGCACCGAGGTCTACTCCTGGTATCTGCGATTGTGGCCGTGGGAGGGCAACGATTTGCTGTTTGGACTGGTGCGGGTCGAAGCGCGCGCGCATCCGGAGACGGTCACGCGGGCAGCAGCGCTGAGCGCCTGGCTGTGGGCCGAGCGTGCGCCGCTGGCGACGCCCGCGACACGCTGGGACCGCCTGTTGTATCCTTTACATCACGTGGAGGAATACCTGAAGGCCCGCGCCCCCCGGGATTTGCAGCTCCATCGTGCCTCCCGGCTGCCCAGGACGGGAACGTGATAGCCCGCTCCGATCCACAATCCGCGCCCATTGGCCGGGTTGTCGCGACCGAGCTCAAGCCGGCAACGCCACACCAATTCCATTTCTGGACGGCGACGGAGACTACGATCGGAATCGGTGCGATCGTCAAGGTCGGAGCAGGGAGCGGGGAGCAGGGAGCAGACCGTGTGGTGTACGGTGTCGTGACCGAGGGGTTCGCGTACTCCGACCTCGCCACGCCGTTACATGATGTTGTCGGTGCGGAGGGCGATCCGACGCGAGCGGCCGACGCCCCCACGGTGCGCCAGCAGATCCGCTATTGGACCGCCGCGGTATTGCGACAGACACCCGAAGAGCCGCTCCAGCCTGTGCCCATCGGCCAGGTCTATGTGGCGGACGATGCAGATGTCGCGCTGGCGCTGCGGATGGATGGTTTTCTCCACTCCGCGACCCCTACCGCCATTCCCGTCGGCCTGTACACGGCTGCCGGTCGCGATTCACCCGTCTATCTCGATGCCGACTTCCTGCTCGGCCCCGAGGCGGCGCATCTCAACATCTCCGGCGTCTCAGGGCTAGCGACCAAGACCAGCGCCGTCGAGTTCCTGCTCGCGTCGATCTTCGCGCACTTCCCGGCGCACAAAGGCCGCGTGGCCGCGCTGTGTTTCAACGTCAAAGGCCCCGACCTCTGCTTTCTCGATCAACCCGGCGATCTGAGCGACGAAGACCGGCGTCGCTACGAGCGGCTTGGCGTCCCGGCCGAGCCGTTCCAGCGCGTGCAGCTCTACGCACCGCTCAAGGCGGACGGCGTCAATCTCAATACGCTCCGCACGCATCCCGATCTCGTCGATGACGTCGAGCCGCTCACGTGGGGGCTGCAGGAGGTCGTCGATTACGCCGAGGTACTGCTCAACCGGGATGACATCGACGCGAAGGCCGACGCGTTTATCGATTTTCTGAGGGACAGGGTTTTAGGAAGAACGTTCGACGACGGATTCGGCACTACGCACCGCGTGCAGACCTTCGCCGACCTGGACCGGTTCTTCCGCGCGATTTTCGACGGCCTGGAAATCACGGCGGGCGGCCGCAGCGACACGTGGCGGACGCATCACATCGCCACGATGCGCAAAGTGCGCAACCGGCTCCTGAACATCTCGACCCGGTGCAAAGGTCTCGTGACGGACGACGGGCCGTCCAGCGACCTCCCCTGGAGCGGGTTCGAGGA
>WNGP01011257.1_pt1 | contig 12758 bp, 10 predicted proteins | sample 5407671 | NCBI WGS metagenome assembly WNGP01 (sample SAMN13153381, study PRJNA577476) | soil metagenome | isolation source: 40 cm soil or saprolite under Garry oak tree replicate 2 | place: USA:California | collected 2016-06-15 | reverse complement strand
GTACTATTTTGATTATCCTCTAGAAAGCTTTGCAAGATACCTGAAGTTTTTAAAAGAGAACGGCATGATTATTACCTCTCTATTTCAGACTACAAGATCAAATTCTATTAGAAGAAGAATAAAAGAGATGTGTCCTGCAGTAGTTGAGACAAAAGTAACAAATACCTTCAAAAGCTTGACTTGGTTTTGCAATGTTTTTGCGCCATCTGAAAAGATTCAGCTGACTCGCTCGAGAAACTTAGGGAGTTATACTTTGCACAGTAGCACTAAAGAGTATTATTATATAATGATCTGTAGATAGGGGCAGCAGGCGGATGAGTACGTTGCACGGACACATTGCGGTAGTGACAGGCGCCGGCAGCGGAGTGGGGCAGGCCATTGCTTTGGCTCTCGCCGCCCAAGGGGCTACATTGTGCCTGGTGGGGCGGACGCCAGCAACGCTGGAAGCCACGGCGTCTGATGCCACACATGCCAAGGTCACAGCGCGCTGCTACCCGACCGATCTTACGCACGATGACGCGGTGCAGGCACTCGCGGAGCAGTTGCACCGCGAGTGGGATGCCATCGACATCCTGGTGCATAGCGCTGGGGTCTCTACTGTGGGCAAGCTGGAGACCGCGCCGGTAACAGACTTGGATCGGCAATACCGCACGAATGTGCGCGCTCCTTATCTGCTGACGCAAATGCTGTTGCCCCTGCTGCGACGGCGACAGGGGCAGGTGGTCTTCATCAATTCGCTTGTCGTGTTGACGGCAGGGGGGCAGGCGGGGCCGTATGCCGCCACGAAGCATGCGCTCACGGGACTTGCGAACAGTTTCCGTGAGGAAGTGAACGCCGAAGGGCTGCGGGTGTTGAGCGTCTACATCGGCAGCACCGCGAGCCCTATGCAAGCCATGCTCCATGTCCTGAAGGGCAGGGCATATCACCCTGAGCACCTGCTGCAACCGAGCGATGTGGCATCGGTGGTTCTCAATGCCCTATGCCTCTCGCGCACCGCTGAGGTGACGGATATTAGCATCCGTCCTATGCGCAAACCGCCGCAGGGGTAAGGAGCGCCCTCACAGGAATACCCGCATGAGTCTGGACATGCGTTCGATCTCACTTGGGTAGGCAGCAGGTAAAAGAAGGTAAAAACGTTCGCAGACCCGCTGGAGAACAACAGCATGCAAACCCGAGAGTATGCAGAACCTCGACGTGCTAGGGCGGCCCTGGCGTCTTTGCCTGCAGATAACTTGCCGATGTTCCGCATCGAGCCCTCCAAGGGATGGGTCTCCCTCAAGCTGCACGAGCTCTGGGAGTACCGTGAGTTGCTCTACTTCCTTATCTGGCGTGACGTCAAAGTACGCTATAAGCAAACAGCGTTGGGAGCAGCCTGGGCCATCATCCAGCCTTTTTTTACCATGGTGGTCTTTAGCCTGTTCTTTGGTCAGTTGGCCAAGGTTCCTTCCGATGGGGTTCCCTACCCTATTTTCAGCTATGCTGCACTGGTGCCGTGGATGTTTTTTGCGCATGGCCTGCAGCAGGCTCCTACCAAACTCGTGGGCAGTGCCGACCTAGTCAAGAAGGTCTATTTCCCTCGTCTGGCCATACCGATTGCGGCGGTGCTCTCAGGGGTAGTGGATTTTGCGTTGGCGTTTCTCGTACTGTTGGGCATGATGCTCTATTACGGTGTCATACCTACGTTCAACGCCTTGTGGCTGCCGCTGTTGTTGCTGCTGGCACTGGTAACGTCGCTCGGAGTAGGGCTATGGCTCTCGGCCATGAATGTCCGCTACCATGATGTGCAATATGTCGTCCCTTTTTTGACGCAGTTCTGGCTTTTTGCCACACCGATCGCCTATCCTAGTAGCTTGCTCCCAGAGCCGTGGCGGACACTCTATGGCCTCAATCCGATGGCGGGTGTGGTCGAGGGCTTTCGTTGGGCGTTATTAGGAACGCATACTGCTCCTGGCCCCATGATCGCGTTTTCTGCTTGTATAGCCCTAGCGCTGCTGGTAGGCGGTAGTTTTTATTTTCGCCGCCTGGAAAAAACGTTTGCCGACGTTGTGTAGGGAAATCCTGATGGGTGATATTGCTCTGCGTGTCGAAGATCTCAGCAAACAATACCATATCGGAGGTAGTAGGCGGGAGGCGTATACAACCCTGCGAGATACCTTGACCGACGGCATCGTGTCATCGTTGCGCTGTGCTGGCAAGCTCTTCGGTGGTAGGGGTGGCAGAGCTGCTGACCGTGGCGAAACAATCTGGGCGCTCAAGGACATCTCTTTTGAGATCAAGCGTGGGGAAGTCGTCGGAATCATTGGCTACAACGGGGCGGGGAAGAGTACACTGCTCAAGATCCTGAGCCGCATTACCGAGCCGACAGAGGGCTACGCTGATATCTACGGCCGGGTAGGCTCGTTGCTGGAAGTGGGCACGGGCTTTCACCCTGAGCTGACAGGACGGGAAAATATTTACCTCAACGGCGCCATCCTCGGCATGAGGCGCGTGGAAATCCAGCGGAAGTTTGACGACATCGTCGCCTTTGCGGAACTAGAGAAATTTATTGATACGCCTGTGAAACACTATTCGAGTGGCATGTACATGCGTCTCGCCTTTGCCGTGGCCGCGCACCTGGAGCCGGATATTCTCCTGGTAGATGAGGTGCTAGCGGTAGGTGATGCACGTTTTCAGAAGAAGTGCTTAAACAAAATGCAAGATGTTGGGCAGCAAGGGCGGACGGTCCTTTTTGTATCACACAACATGTCGGCTGTGACCCGTCTGTGTCCACGGGCGATCCTCCTGGATGGAGGCTGTATAATTCAAGATGGCCCGTCGCACCACGTTGTTAGTGCCTATTTAAACTCAGAAGTTGGTACCATGGCAGTGCGAGAATGGCCAGACCCAACAAAGGCGCCTGGCGGTGAAGTAGCCCGTTTGCGTCGCGTGTGTGTGCGAACTGAGGACGGTCAGACGACAGATGTGGTGGATATCCGGCAACCGGTTGGGATCGAAATGGAGTATGACGTGCTCAAGTCAGGCTATATGCTGATGCCCTATGTGCATTTTTTTAACCAAGAAGGGGTGCTTGCCTTTGAAGCTAGCGATCATGATCCTACCTGGCGACGGCGACCCCGTCCTGCAGGTCGGTGGGTGAGCACTGCCTGGATTCCCGGCAACCTCCTAGCCGAGGGGACACTGCTTGTCTGGCCGTGTCTTTTTACTCTTGAGCCAGAGATCTTAGAAATTAGCGTACGCGATGCCGTCGCTTTTCAAGTCGTGGACAGCCTGGAGGGCGATTCAGCACGTGGTGATTGGAGTGGGCGGATAACTGCGGTTATGATGCCGCTTCTGAAGTGGACCACGCAATGCAGTGTGGATGGACAGCCCGCTGTTGCAATGGTGGATGAAGCAGCAAAACGGTGTGAATAGGCTGCAGAGAGACCGAGGTTGTTTTGGCTGCGCAGGTGGTACGATATTCCCAGCCCATGGTCTCGGTCATTATGACTTTCTTCAATGCCCAGCAATTTATCGAGGAGGCCATTGCGAGTATCGTCGCTCAGACCTATGCGAATTGGGAGCTCTTATTAGTGGACGATGGCTCAGCCGATGGCAGCACTGACATTGCCCTGCGGTATGCCAGGCACTATACTGGGAGAGTAGGCTACCTGGAGCACGAGGGCCATCAGAATCAGGGCATAAGCGCCTCACGCAATCTGGGCATTGCCAACGCCAAAGGCACGTACATTGCCTTTCTCGACGCTGATGACGTGTGGCTGCCGCAGAAGCTAGAACAGCAAATCGCCATCCTAGAATCACAGCCTGAGGCTGCTATGGTATACGGCCCTGCGCAATTTTGGTATGGCTGGACAGGGCATCTCGGGGACAGCCAACGCGACTTTATCCAACCACTTGGTGTACAGCTCGATACGCTGGTGCGGCCGCCTACAGTGATCACCGTCTTTTTGCAGAATGACGCGATCACGCCTTTACTGAGTGGTGTGCTGATCCGGCATGAGATATTTGACCATATAGGTCGATTCGAAACTGTCTTCCGTGGCTTTCATGAAGACCAGATTTTCTTAACCAAACTCTGTCTTAAGGCCCCTGTCTTTGCGGCGAGTACGTGTTGGCACAAGTATCGGCAGCACCCAGATTCTTACTGTGCTATCTGGGGGAAAACCGAACGAGAATATCTCGAGCGGCTGGCATTCCTGAACTGGGTCGAGGACTACTTAGCGCAGCATGGGTGCAACAACGCAGAGGTCTGGACTGTTCTGCACCGACGTCTATGGCCTTATCGTCATCCAGTCCGCTACCACCTTCTCTCAGGTGCCCAGCATCTCCAGGGACAGGTAAAGAGGATATTGACCCTGCTCGTGCGCTCTTTGTTGCCCACATCTATCTACCAGTGGTTACGGGATGCACGTGTCAGTAGACACAGCAGTAGGGGTACAGCGAAGACCTAAGGCTTGCTGGCGGGCCGGGCATACGCACCAGTACCCTGTTGCGATGTGCCATCCTATGGAGGAGAGCCTATGAAGTTGAGTGTGGTGCTGACCTTCTACAATGCGGCGGACACCCTTGGTACCCAGCTCGAGGCCCTAGTGAATCAGCACTGGTCTCAGCCCTGGGAGGTCATCGCCGTGGACAACAGATCGACTGACGGCTCACGGCAGATTGTCGAGCGGTATAAAGAACGCCTGCCTAACCTGCGCATTGTAGACGCTTCTGCCCGCCAGGGCCGGCCGTTTGCCCTCAATGTTGGTGTGCAAGCCGCTACTGGTGAGGCTGTAGCCTTCTGTGACGCCGATGATGAGGTGGCGCCTGGATGGGTGGCAGCCATGGGGGAAGCGCTCTCTCGGCATGACTTCGTTGCTTGCAGCATTGAGAGCGACAAGCTCAATCCCCCTTGGGTACTTGCCACCCGCGGGCATCCCCAGCAAGATGGTCTCCAAAAAGCCTATTACCCGCCTTATCTCCTACACGCGGGCGCTGGTACGCTCGGCGTCAAACGGTCGCTGCATGCCATGATAGGGGGGTTTGATGAGTCAATGCAACACATGCATGATACCGACTTTTGCTTTAGGCTCCAGCTTGCCGGCGTGCAACTCCATTTCGTGCCGGATGCGGTCATCCATGTGTGCTTCCGCCACACCCCCCGAGGGGCCTATGACCAAGCACGCGGCTGGGCCATATACCGCGTTAAGATCTATAAGAAGTATCGAGAGGTAACGGGGACGGAGATCCCCCCATCGTGGAAACGCTATGCAAAAAGTTGGCAGTATTTGTTATGGCAACTGCCGTTCATTTATCAAAAGCAAGTCCGCTACCAATTGATGTGGGGGCTTGGCCGGCAAGTTGGCTTACTGCAGGGGAGCCTCAAGTACCGGAGCGCGCCGCCGGTGTAGTCCTGAGGAGCCGTGCCAGCAGATGTGATGTATCACCCTAGGGTAGAGAAAGCAAGGATGATCACGCAATACAGTAGCCAGTTTGTACGCAGAGTGTATAGAAGGGCCATGCGACACTTCCTCGGGAGTATTACGGACGTCGCCACGATGGAACCAGTTGCCGCTTTGACGTTTGATGACGGACCCCATGCTGAATACACGCCGCGACTGCTCGACATTCTCGAAAGCCATCAAGCCCGCGCCACCTTTTTTATGCTCGGACAGTTTGCTATACAGTATCCAGAGCTGTTGCGGCGCATAGCCCAGGCCGGGCATGCCATTGGTAATCATTCTTGGGATCACGCCTCGTTCCCGTTCATCACCAGCCGCCAACGGCGGGCACAGATCCGGGCGTGTGCACGAGCCATTGCGCCCTACGGGCAGCGGCTCTTTCGCCCGCCATACGGGGAGCAGAACCTAGTCTCACGGCTCGATACTCTATGGATGCGTCATAAGGTGATCTTGTTTAACTGTGAAGTGGGGGATTGGTTTGATCCGGATCCACACCGTCTGGCTGAGGCGCTCGTGAAGAAGGTCCACCCGGGCAGTATTGTTTGCCTGCATGATGCCCTCCGCTCACATCCCGAGCTGAGGCCTCGGGTGCGCCATCAGTCGCATGCCGACCGAGAGGCCATGCTGACCGCGGTGGACATGTTCCTCACACGTGTGGGCTCTCAGTTACGCTTTATCACCATCCCTGAGCTCCTCCAGCATGGGTGTCCGCAACGGCAGCACTGGTACAAGGTCACACCCCTGGGGCCACGCTCCTCTGCGGCGCCATTACCATCCAGTTGATACCATCCAGCTGAGCTTTTTCTATAGATACGAGCACATCTAGCGAGGGGGCAAGGAGCCGCGGCAGGGCAGACCTCGGTGCATGATCCTCTCCGCGGAGATGCGGGGCCATGAGCCGAGGAGAGAGGGTAGTGCAATGAAGGCCCAGGAAAAATCGAACATTCCGTTCATACTCGCCGGAGTAGTCGTGGGGGCCATGCTGCTGCGGCTGGGACTTGTCCTCACCCTGCCACGGGTCATCTGGCGGGACGAGGTGGACTACCTGCTGCTTGGGCGTAACCTACTCAACGGGCAGGGCTTTACGAATCCCGATGGCTCCCCGCATCTGGTCTTCCCGCCAGGCTACCCTTTCGTGGCCGGCGCTATCGCTCGGCTCGTGGGTGATCTCGAATGGGCGAGTAATCTAGTCTATGTGCTCTGCGGAGGCTTGCTACTGTTCCCGGTTTTTGTCATCGCCCGACGTCTCTACGGCACACCGACAGCGTGGCTGGGGGTGCTCCTGGTGGTAGTCTGTCCGGCGCTGAGTGTCAGCGTCCTCTATTGGGGGGGCATGACCGAGTCACTATACACGTGTCTCGTGTATGGGGGGCTGGCCACCCTGCTGGTGGGGCTTGAAGATCAACTGTGGGGATTGCTGCCGACGGCCGGCCTGCTGTTTGGGCTGGCCTATCTTGTGCGCCCGGAGGCCTTCGGGCACATCGCCATGTCGCAGCTCGTCATTCTCGCATGGCTCATGCCGTATGTGTGGTACCTGCACACACATACAGGGCAATGGCTGCTGACCGGGAAGGGGAGACTGACCTGGGAGCTTGGCGAGGCCATGATGCGGGAGGATTGGGCGGTCGCTGATGCGGTAGCCGAGCGCCTGTGGGGGAAGCCCGAGAGCTTCCAAGGCAGTCTCGTGCAGAAGATCCTGGCGGATCCGCGCGGCTTCGCGCGCCGGGTGCTGCGCAATGCGCGGCACCTCCTGTATGAGGCCCACGTCTACCTGTATGGGTTATCCCCGTGGATTATCCTCGCCCTCTTTCGTACGCCGTGGGACCGTCGGCGGGCTGCCCACGAGGCCTTCCTCATGGCGGCCCTCATACCGTTCTCAGTCTTCCTAGCGTTCCATATTGAGGTGCGCTTCTTCGCCCCCGCCCTGCCTGTGCTGCTGCTGTGGACCGCCCAGGGGGCGCACGAGCTGGGTCATTGGCTGTACCAGACCGTCACCATCTGGCGGGGCCGGCCGCTCGTCGGCTGTCGGACGACGGCCCTGGTGCAGTGGGGGCCAGCAGGGGTGCTGGTGCTCGTGCTCGTGAGCCTACTGCCCCTGATAGCTCGGGCGGCGCAAGCGGGGGTCCCCTTGCACTACAAGACGGCGGGGCTCTGGCTGCATGCACATACGCCGGCTAGCACGAAGGTGATGACGCGACAGGATGCCATCACGTTGTATGCCGACCGGGTCCAGGTACCCCTGCCCCGTACCGATTGGCCAGGCGTCCTGGAGGCAGCTCGGGCACAGAAGGCGGGCTACCTGGTGGTGGATGAGGCGGAGCTACAGCGGCTACGGCCGCAGATGGCCTTTCTTCTCGAATCGCCACCGCCAGAGCTGGCCTTCGTGCGCAGCTTTGAGGGCGGCGGCCGCCGGACGCGGGTGTATCGGTTTGTAGTGCCTCCGTTGGCCTTAAAAGGAAGATCAGAATGATATTCAGACCGGAAAAAGAAGTAAACGGTACGTGTGATTCTGTTTTTCCGGTCACTGGGTCCGGGAGAAGCGTTGCAGAAGCATGGGCATTTCGGATGAATAGGCTCAGTAAATTTGTACTAATAGTGCCAACATACAACGAGAGGGATAACATTGGTCCTTTGATTGAAGCCCTGGAGGAGGAATTCAGGAAGATACCCTATGATATGAACATACTGGTCATGGACGATAATTCACCTGATGGCACGGCGGAGATGGTCAGGCAGGCAGGCAAGAATTACTCCAATGTTTATTTAATCACAGGAGAGAAGCAGGGATTAGGAGCTGCATATATACGAGGAATGAAACATGCCATTGATGGGATGAATGCCGATGCTGTCATGGAAATGGATGCCGATTTTTCCCATAAACCAGAAGATGTTCCACGCTTGATTCGTGCGCTTGACGAAGGAGCTGATTTTGTTATTGGGAGCCGTTATGTTAAAGGTGGAACTATACCGCATGACTGGGGACTTCTGCGCCAGGCCATTTCAAAATGGGGCAACATTTTTGCCCGATACATCGTGGGCCTCTACAAGGTCCATGACTGCACGGCAGGTTTCCGGGCTATTCGCTCGTCAATAATAAAGAGAATAGATTTAGAAAGCCTGGGAGTGCAGGGCTATGCTTTCCAAATTGCTCTATTGTACAAGGTCATGGCAAGCGGTGCGAGAGTTCAAGAAATCCCCGTTGAGTTCGTTGATAGGGTCAAGGGAACAACGAAGCTAGGTTTTTCCGACATTCGCGAGTTCATCATCCACGCTTGGTGGCTCCGCTTTGAACACAGCAAAACCTTCGTTCGATTCGTAGTGGTTGGTGCCTCTGGCGTGCTCGTGAACTTAGGGGTTTTCACCGTACTCATCAACAGTGGACTGAACAAATTTCTTGCTTCACCTATCTCCATTGAGCTCTCGATCATATCCAATGTTCTCCTGAACAACTTCTGGACATTTTCTGCAAGGAAAACCAAGCATCGATTCTACGTAAAGGGATTGAAGTTCAATGTTGTATCGCTGAGCGTCCTTGGTATCAGTTATTCTACCTTTGTAATTCTCAACTTGTTACTGCCGAACCTGGCACCGCAGATTCACCAAGTACTGGGAATTGTTCCAGCAATGTTGGCAAATTATTTTCTGAACTCTTACTGGACCTTCAGAAGCTCTCCTGAATAACTGTTCATAGAATTCTGTCGAGGGTTGCCTTGAAAAGTTCTCACCCCGTGGGCGCCGTCATCGGTTTGAGAGACACAGGCTTTCCGGCAGTTTTGGAGAAATACTAAACCATCTTCCCGATGTGTCCGCAGTTAGGAGCCGTTTGGAACATCGCACGGTGATCATCACCTTCTGGATGCTCGCTCTCACACTAGGAGGTCTCAGAACTTGGGCGACGCGGTATCGGATTGATCCCGATACGGTCTCTTATCTGGACATGGCGGATGCGTACTTACGCGGCGACTGGTCCATGGCCTTAAACGGCCAGTGGAATCCTTTCTACGCATGGCTCCTGTGTCTGATGCAACTGTTGGTAAAGCCCGATCCGTACAGGGAATTTCCCGCCGTTTATGTGCTTAATTTCGGGATCTATGTGGCTGGGCTCGCTTGCCTCCATTTTTTTCTGTACTGGTTGGCATATTACAACAATAATCTTCGTGCCCAGCCTGCCTGCCAGGGAACCGCTAGCATTCCACTCTGGGCATTGTTTGCCTTCGGTTATCTTCTGTACATTTGGACTTCACTGGATTTGATTGGCTTTGGTCAGGGCGCGGACTTGTGCCTTGCTAACTTTATCTATTTGACATTTGGTTTGTTATTGTGGATTGGCACGGAGCCCACGAATTGGAAGCCATTTGCCCTCTTGGGCCTGGTGCTTGGTTGCGGTTATCTGACAAAGGCCATCATGCTGCCGTTGACATTCGTCTTTCTCGCCATCAGCCTGTGTTTGCAGGCAGACCTGCGGCAAGCGCTGCCGAGGGCACTGCTTGCCTGCCTGGTTTTTGTTGTGGTGGCCAGTCCCTTCATCGCTGCCCTGTCGCAATTCAAAGGGAGATTCACATTCAGTGACACGGGCATGAACAATTACGCTTTGTATGTGTGCATGGGTTCGGAGCATTCCTGGCTTCCCCCGTATTTTCACTGGCAAGGCGATATTCCCAATTGCGGCACGCCCATTCATCCCACAAGAAAGATATATACTACGCCAGCGGTGTATGAATTCGGTACTCCATTCCGCGCTACGTATGGGGCTTGGTATGATCCGAGTTACTGGTATGAAGGTGTCGTTCCTCAGGTCAATGTCCGTAATCAAATCCACGTTATACGCGTCCACACAGAAGAATACTTCAAGCTGTTTGTCAGCGAACAACCTGGATTGATTGTCGGACTGATCATCCTCGGTTGGACGCGTTGGAGATGGAGATATCGTGCAAACGGCATCGCGACCCAGTGGCTCTGGCTAGTACCTGCAGTTGCCGCCCTGTCTCTCTATGGCATTGTGCACGTGGAATGGAGATTCGTAGGCGCCTATGTCACCGTCCTGTGGCTGGGCCTGTATACGGGAGTGCGCCTGCCAGACACCCACGACTCAAGCAGCCTTCTGACCAGGGTCATTGTGAGCGTGGTACTGGCCACCCTGTGCTCCACGTTTCCCTTAGAGTCTCTGGACGACGTGCGAGCCCTTGTGCACGGGCAGCGCGGTTCGAATAACGCGAATATCCGAGTGGCCAAGGGTTTGAAAGAGCTGGACATTCAGCCAGGAGACAAGGTCGCTTCCATCGGCGACACCTTTCTCGCTTCCCGGTGGGCTCGGGTAGCCAGGGTACACATCGTCGCAGAGATCACGCCGAAAGATGCGCCCGACTATTGGAAAGCGGAGGCGCCCACGAAAGCGCACGTCAGAGAGGTGCTGGCTAGCATGGGGGTAAAAGCGATCGTGACAGATTTGCTGCTGAAAGATGGACCCTGCGATGACCCGGATGCGCACTGGCAACCAATTGGCGCTCCATTGTGCCAGGACACGCGCTTTTATTACGTTTGCCTCCTGGCGAGAGAGGGCAGCAATGCCCGGTGAGCCTCTGAGCTTGGCTGCTTCTGTCCTGAGCTGGTTGTGCGCCACCGCGTTCAGCTCTCTCAACCACCACCGAGCGTAAACCGCAGGGTGCGGAAGTGCTCGGCACGCTCTCGAAGCGGCTCACGAGGCAAGGAGATGGATGTGCAGATACAGCCTCTCGTCAGTGTGGTGACGCCGGTGTACAACGGCGAAAAGTATTTAGCTGAATGCATTGAAAGCATATTAGCCCAAACGTACCAAAACTGGGAATATATCATCGTCAACAACTGTAGCACGGATCGCTCACTAGAGATTGCGCAAGGTTATGCAAAAAAAGACGCCCGCATTCGCATCCACAATAATCCCGCATTTGTAGGCATGATACAGAACCATAATATTGCGTTTCGACAAATTGCATCTGCGAGTCAATATTGCAAGATGGTGCATGCCGACGATTGGCTGTTCCCTGAGTGTATCATGCAAATGGTCACAGTTGCCGAGGCTCACCCATCCGTTGGCATTGTTGGGGCTTACAGGTTGGACGGCACCCGCATCAGCTTGGATGGTTTGCCCTACCCGAGCACGGTGATATCGGGTCGGGAGATCTGTCGGCGCAGTCTACTGCTTAAGGGCCCATATGTATTCGGCTCCCCCACATCGCTTTTAATTCGCTCCAAACTCATTAGCAATCGCGAAGTATTTTATAACGAATCGAATATTCATGCTGACAAGGAAGCATGCTTTGATCTTCTCCAAAGTTCCGACTTCGGCTTTGTGCACCAAGTGCTTACTTATTCACGACGGCACAGTGAGGCCGCGACCTCCTTTTCTGAAAGGTTCAACACTCCCCTTCTAGGAAATCTCAGCATTCTCACCAAATATGGACCTCTCTATCTGAGTAGAGAAGAGTATGACGAGTGTTTAGCACACCATATGAAGTGTTACTATCTTTTCTTGGGCCAGAGTATTTTGTGGACGAGGGAAAAACAGATTTTGGATTATCATAAGAATGGCATGAAAGATCTAGGATATTCATTCAGTCGGACCAAATTATTCAAAGTTTTGTTGTTAGAAGTACTTGATATCCTATTCAACCCTAAAAAGACTCTCGAAAGGATTGCGAGACATATTATGAGAGTTGTGAAGGGAGGACAAGATAAGAAGTGTGAGATATCGCTCCAGCAAAGACAATAAAATATTTTAAAAACCTAAAAGTAAACTTGTTAAATAAGAGTAGATAGTAATGCAAAACCCAGTAAAGATGTTGTTAAAGCCGGCGGTACTTACAAAAATTCGCTCAAGACTTAAAGTAATATTGAACCGGGTGCAGTATTATGGGTTCAGGTACAAATGTCCGTTCTGTAGGGCTCATTTAAAAATGTTCCTCCCGTTTGGACGTCACTTCCATGTTTTAAAGGAGAAACATGTTGTTGGAGGCGGTTATCGCCAAAACATGCTTTGCCCAATTTGTGGTTCTATGGATAGAGAACGACTCTTATACTTGTATTTGCATTACAAAACAGATATTTTTAAAAAGCCAGCAAAACTACTGCATGTAGCACCAGAATCAAACATGATGACAGTTTTATATAAAAAAGCTAATGTTGATTATTTAACTGCTGATTTAAACAGTGAAAATGTTATGGCAAAAATTGATATAACCAATATCTATTATAATGATAATTCATTTGATACTATTATTTGCAATCATGTTCTTGAGCATATAACTGACGATCGAAAAGCAATGTCTGAATTATATCGTA
>WNGP01004592.1_pt1 | contig 12759 bp, 11 predicted proteins | sample 5407671 | NCBI WGS metagenome assembly WNGP01 (sample SAMN13153381, study PRJNA577476) | soil metagenome | isolation source: 40 cm soil or saprolite under Garry oak tree replicate 2 | place: USA:California | collected 2016-06-15 | reverse complement strand
CAGCAAATGCGCGCAATGAAGCCAGTAGTGCACGAATTTTTTCCCGGTGACGCCTTCGCTCTGCGCGATCTAGGCTTCGTGATGTGGGAAAATATTGTCCACGCCACCGCAGTGAATATCGATCTGTTCGCCAAGTAACGTGGTGGCCATCGCGCTGCATTCGATATGCCAGCCGGGGCGGCCGCGTCCCCATGGACTTTCCCAGCTCACCTCCGTCTTCTTCATCCCACGCTTTCCAAAGCGCAAAATCGCCGATGTGTTCTTTGTCGTATTCGTCATGCTTTACGCGACCGGTCGATTGCAATTGGGTGAGATCGAAATGAGCGAGTTTTCCGTACTCGGGAAATTTGTTGATGCGAAAATAAACTGATTTGTCCTCGGCTTGATAAGCGAGGCCGCGCGAAATGAGCGTCGCGATCATCTGGATCATCCTGTCGATGTAACGTTGATCCGTGGCGGAAGGGAATTCATCCGCGCGGTTGATCCGCAATGTTTCGATAGCCTCGACGAATGCCTGCTTGAATTGTTCAGTAAATTTCCGGAGCGGAATTTTCGCTTCGCGAGCGCCGCGAATCGTCTTGTCATCCACGTCGGTGATATTCATGACGCGATGCACGTTGTAACCGCGCAGTTCGAGATGCCTTTGCAGTAAATCCTCGAAAACGTAGGCGCGAAAATTTCCGATGTGCGCGCGGCTGTAAACGGTCGGCCCGCACGTGTAGATGTCGATCTTGCGTCCGGCCGGATCGCGCGGCTGGAACTCTTCGAGCTTGCGCGAGTAAGTGTTAAAGAAGCGCATTTGTCATGTCGAGCGGAGTCGAGACATCTGTAATTGTTTTCTGATTAACAGTAAGAGATTCCTCGACTTCGCTCGGAATGACAATGCAGTCATTCTTCTTCTACAGTCGCGATTGCCATTGCCGCAATCCCTTCGCCGCGACCAATCGCACCGAGGCGTTCATTTGTCGTCGCTTTAATGCTGATGCTGGATTCACTCAAGCTAATCGCAGCCGCGATTGTCTTTCGCATGGCTGGAATGTGCGCCGCGATCTTCGGCTCTTCGGCGATGACGGTCACATCGATGTGTTTCGCTTTGGTTTTTTTCTCCGCGAGTAACGCGGCCACGCGCCGCAAAATTTCAATGCTGCTTAGGCCGCGGATTGATTCATCTGTGTTGGGGAAATGTTGACCGATGTCGCCTGCGGCAACCGCTCCAAGCAACGCATCTGCGATTGCATGCGACAGCACGTCCGCATCTGAATGTCCTTCAAGCCCGCGCGAGTACGTGATCTCCACGCCACCGAGAATCAGTGTTCGTCCTTCCGCAAGACGATGCACGTCATAGCCGATTCCAGATCGAATCATCGGTCAAGTTTTAGATCAATGATGCCGTTGGAGGCGACAACGCTGTATTTGTCTTTCATGTCCTCACGCGGACGAAGGTCAACGGTTCCGCCAGCAGTTTCAATCAAGAGCCAACCGGCGGCAATGTCCCAAAGGCTGATTCCTTGTTCAATGTAAGCATCAAACCGTCCACAAGCGACATAGGCCATGTCGAGCGCAGCGCTGCCGAGCAAGCGGCATTTGCGCGCGCGATGAATCATCCGTTGCAAGACGGGTAAACCGGCTTCGATCGTGATCCCGGTTTTGGAAAGTCCGACCGAGATCACCGCTTCAGCCAGGTCCGCGCGATCGCTCACGTGAAAGTTCTCCCCATTCAATCTCGGAGCTTCCCCTTTCTGTCCTGTCCACATTTCCTCGCGGATTGGATCGTAAATGACGCCAACCATGATTTCGCTCCGGACCCGCAAAGCAATCGAAACGCAAAAATGGGGGATACCGTAAAAATAATTCACGGTGCCATCGAGCGGATCCACGACCCATTGATGCTCGCTTGATTGATCGCCGACGATTCCCTCTTCGCCGTAAAGAGCGTGCTCGGGAAATTCTTCCAGAAGCAATTTCGTGATTAATTCCTGTACCTGAACGTCAATCTCCAGTTTGATATCATGTGGAAGGGCGGAATTAACACGCTGGGGGTGTTGAAAATTTTGACGCAGCAGTTCGCCCGAGGCGCGCGCAGCGTTGTCCGCCGCTTCGAGGTAACGCTTCATGACGAGAGATTATTTCGCACAACGGTCGCGAAGTGCACAACGGAAAGCAAAACATTGCCGCTGTCCCCGATTCGCTGTGCGAAGCGCGGGCGGAGTCGGCATGCACGCGTCGCTTCGCTCACTAGGGGGACGGCTACAGCAAAGCAGCACACAGAATCGATACGTCATTTGTGCGTTTGCAAAAAAGACCGGGAGGAAAATTAAATTCTCCTCCCGGGTTGAAGTTAGGGGTTGTGATCCCGAAAGCTTTCGGGGTCGTTATCAAGCGTCGGGCCTTAATGCCTCTTTTTCTTCGCTGATTTTTTCTTCGCTGCTTTCTTTTTCTTTGCCATCGACTATTCCCCCCTTTCAGTCCGCAACGTGCGGAGATGTGTGAAGAGTTGGGAATGACTTCACTTACACGAGTTCAGTAATCATCACATTTTTTTTGTCAAACGTTTTTCTCGCGTATTTGAAAATATTTTGACGAGCGCGCGCGCGATAATTTTTTTTGGTGCGCGCGAAATTTTTTTCGTTTCGCCGGTTCCAAAAAAAATTGTCACTTCGTTTTGGTCGCTTTCCATTCCCGCGTCGGCGCTGCTCACATCATTCGCCACGATAATGTCGCAATGTTTTGTCCGAAGTTTGTTTCGTGCGTTTGCTTCGACATCATTTGTTTCCGCCGCGAAACCGACGACGAGAAATTGTCGATCTTTGTTTTGGAGCGAGCTGAGGATGTCGCGCGTGGGAATGAACTCAAGCGAGAGTGATGCGTCACGTTTCTTAATTTTCGTGCCAGAGACATTTTGCGGTTTGTAATCGGCGACTGCCGCGCACATCACCAGGACATCGCAATCGCGCACATGTTGATGGACGGCGTCGTATATTTCATCGCTAGTTACGATTGAGATAACGTGGGCGCGGCGCGGTGGATCGACATTCACCGGACCGGAAATCAAAACGACATCGTGTCCGGCTTCGAGCGCCGCTTCGGCGATGGCGTAGCCCATTTTCCCAGAGGAACGATTCGAAATGTAACGGACCGGATCGATCGGCTCGCGCGTTGGGCCGGCCGTGATAAGAAATCTCACGCGATCAAATTATCCTGACTCGCAAGCAGAAACTCCGTGCGAAATGCAATGTCATTCACTTTCCAAAGCCGGCCGAGACCTTCGTAGCCACAGGCGAGCATTCCTTCTTCGGGTCCAATAAACTCGATACCGCGCGCTTTGAGTGTCTCCACGTTCCCGATTGTTGCAGGATGTTGCCACATTTTTCCATTCATGGCGGGTGCAATCAGAATCGGCGCGCGTGTGGCGAGTGCGATGGCCGCGAGCGGATGACTGGCCAACCCGTGCGCGAGTTCAGCGATGATGTTCGCGGTTGCGGGTGCGATCAGAACTAGATTGGCGCGATCGGCGAGCTCGATGTGGCCGGGCCGCCAATTTTCCTTCTCATCGAAGAAGCTCGTCGTCACCGGATTTTTAGAAAGCGTCTGCAGGGTAAGCGGCGAAATAAATTCGGTCGCGTCCTGCGTCATGACAATAAAGACTTCGTGTCCCTGTTTGACGAGCAGGCTGGCCAGCTCGGCGGACTTATAGGCGGCGATTGATCCGGTCACTCCGAGCACCACTGACTTGGTGCCAGGGCGAATGCGCACAACTTTTCGCGCGCTCGTTTTATCGGTTCTGCGTCTGGCGTTTTTTTCCATGCAAGATCGACAATTACTTTTGAATAAGACGCCGGCTCAAATAACCTTCCGCGCTGATGATATGCCGGAACTTCTGCAAGTCTTCTTCGACCGACCGGCTAATGATAGTGTAACGATAATCCCGCCATAATTCCATTTCACGCGCGCCGGTAGCGAGACGGGAGTCGATCTGTTGTACCGTTTCCGTTGCGCGCTTCGTCAGCCGCCGGCGCAATTCTTTGAGATCTGGCGGCATAATGAAGACGTCGGCGAGGGCCTGACGAATAATCCGATCATCGCAATTACGAATGGCAGTTGCGCCTTGGGTGTCGATATCGATCAAAACGTCCATACCATTCTTTAAGTTTGTAATCACCGGCTCGCGCAACGTTCCATAAAAATCTCCGTGCACCTGCGCGTATTCCAGAAAATCACCGGATTTTACTCGCGCGCGAAAATCGGCGTCGGAAAGAAACTGATAATCTTCGCCATCGATTTCGCCGGCGCGTGGCGCGCGCGTGGTGCAGGAGACAGAATAAGCAAGCTCGGAAGTTTGGCGAAGCGCTGCGACCAGCGTGGTCTTACCCGCGCCTGAAGGCGCAGAAATGACAAAGAGAATTCCGTAACGGCTGAACTGTTTACTCAAGGTTTTGGACTTGCTCGCGAATCTTTTCCAATTCCGCTTTGCAAGCGACCACGCGTTGTGAAATGGCGGCATCATTTGCTTTCGCGCCGAGCGTGTTGAGCTCGCGAAAGATTTCCTGGGTGATGAATTCAAGTGTGCGACCGACAGGCTCGTGTCTGCGCAGATGATGCGCGAACTGGGCGAGATGACTCTCCAGGCGCGTCAATTCTTCGGAGACATCGGCGCGGTCGGCGAAAAAGGAAATCTCTTTGAGCAAACGTTCGTCGTCATTGGCAATCGGCAGACCGGCCTTTTGAATGCGCTCGATGAGCGCCGCACGGTACCTTTTGACTACATCGGGATGGAGCGTGCCAATCTCCTTGAGTTTTTTTCGCATCGCTTTGAGCCGGTGAATTAAATCCTTGGCGAGATGTTTGCCTTCGCGCTCGCGCATTTTGAGTAACTCCGCCAGCGCGCCGCGCAGAGCGCGATCAATGGCGGGCCAGGCTTCCTCTGCGCTGATCACCGGTTCCGGAAGACGCATTACGCCCGGAGCTTGAAGGATTGCGCCGATTGTGATTTCCCCCGGAGCGTTCAATTCCTTTTGTAAAGCGCGCATTGCCTCGTGATAGGAGCGGGCGAGTTCCGTATCAAGCGCAAGGTGGCGTGCGCCGTTTGGGCCGCTGTGAAAAGTTACGACCACATTCGTTCGGCCTCGCGAAATATTCTCATTGATCGTCTGGCGAATGCGCGGCTCGAGCTCGGTCAGGTCGCGTGGCAAATTGATCACGATGTCACTTTGCTTCCGATTGACGGAATTCAATTCGACACTGAACTTGGTACCGCGGTGATCGGTCTCGGCCCGGCCATATCCGGTCATGCTTCGCACAGCCGTTCAGCTTCACGAAAGAGCGCGCAAATACAAATAGAAACGGTGCAGTCATCTTGCTTGCAGGTGCGCTACGACGGGGATGTCCGGCCCTTCCTAATGATGTGTTCGTGACTCAGCCTTTCTCGCCGTTCAATTCCGAGACAAGCGCCCGAACAAGTACTAGAACAAACCGACGACCTTCTTAATATGTCCATCGTTTATGACATCGCGACCGCGGAGACCGCGGAGTAAACCGGCGCATGCGCGGGCGATCTGGAGTGTGCCCCTGCCTCTGCGAGTGGCTATCATCATTGTCGCGGTCGCTCTGGTTTACCTGCCGGCGCTGCATGCCGATTTTGTCTGGGATGACGAGCTTCTCATCACGGCAAATCCCTTGCTGCGAGATTTGTCAGGCTTGTTTGAAATTTGGGCCGGTGGAAGAACCGCTGATTATTACCCGCTCACCAACACAATTTTCTGGATCGAATGGCATCTTTTCGGTCAGCAAGCCGCCGGTTACCACGCGGTTAATATTGTCCTCCAAGCCGCGAACGCGCTGCTTGTCTGGTTGGTCTTGCGGAGATTTCATGTGCCCGGTGCCTGGTTAGCTGGTCTCATCTTCGGCATTCATCCGGTACATGCCGAATCGGTAGCGTGGATATCGGAATTGAAAAACTTGCTTTCGATGTTCTTCGGTCTGTTGTCCGTCCTTTGTTTTCTTGAAATCGGAGACAAACGATTCCTCGCCACACCAACTGCTTATTTCGGATCGTTGTTTTTTTTCGTTCTAGCAGTCCTCTCGAAAACACACATCGTATTTTTGCCCCTTGTGCTCGCGGTTTGCGCCTGGTGGCGCGCGGGGCGGCGTCCGCTAAAGGCTAAGACCATAGACTTCGCGCACGAAGCGATCCGGATCGCCCCGTTCTTCCTTATCGCTGTTGTCCTGGGTGGGGTAACAATATGGTTTCAAAACCGCGGCCTCGGCAGCGAGGAGGTCTTTCTTGGGTCATTAGATCGGCGGCTGGCCAATGCCGGCCTGGCCGTTTGGTGGTACGCAGAAAAACTTTTTCTGCCGGTGCGTCTGATGCCCATTTATCCGAAGTGGCGATTCGATTCTCCCGACTGGTTCGAGTGGCTGCCATTGCTGGCGCTGGTCGGCATTCTGGCGGTCGCCTGGCATTGGCGCGAAGGTCGAATGCGCGTCGCGTTCTTTGCCGTTAGTTATTTCGTAATCGCACTTGTGCCAGTGCTTGGGTTTTTACAAATGTCATATGTTCGCAGCGGCACGCTCGTGGCGGATCATTACCAATATTTTGCTGACGTTTCTTTAATCGCATTTTTTTGCGCTGGCATCGCGAAGCTGTGGGCGTGGCAGAAAAGCCAAATGGGGATCGCGACCGCGGCTGCTGTTTTTCTATTGCTCGCAGCGATGGGAACATATACCTGGACTCGGGCGGAGGTTTATCGCAATGAAGAAACACTTTGGACGGATAACCTCTCTAAAAATCCCGACGCGTGGCAGGCGCACAACCGGCTTGGCCAGCGCTTTTTCAATCAAGAAAAGTATGTCGAAGCCGCGCCGCATTTTGAGCTCGCTGCGCGCTTGAAGCCAGAACTGGCCGATAATTACAACCAGCTCGGTCTCGTCTATTGCCGTCTCGGCCGGTTTGAAGCAGGTATTGCCGAATACCGCAAAGGATTGCGTCTAAAAGAAGTCAAATCGTCGACTGCCAACGATACGGGGACGGCGAAGATGGAAGCCAATCTCGCAAATGCGTTGACCATTACCGGAATCAACATGACCGAAACAGCTGGGACATTTTCCCCCAATACTTCTGCGATTGCCACTCAGGCAGACGAAGGGAGGCGCCGCTATGGCGAAGCGGTCCAAGCATACGAAAAAGCGCTGGAACTGGACCCACGCCAGCCGGCTGTTCATCGAAATCTCGGAATTCTCCTGGTCCGGCTCGGGAGATATGACGAAGCGGTCATTCATCTGCGCGCGACGTTGCAACTCGTTCCTAACGAGCCTTTGGCTCGCGAGACGCTCGATGCGCTTGAAGCGAATCGACGATAGGCGCTACAACAAATGCGCTTCGCAAAGAATTTGGGCTCGTTGAAAAGTGACATGCCATCCGGAATGCACGCGCTGTGAATCACTGGCAGCAAGAGCTTGTCGCGAGCGTCATCTTCGCGATCACCTACGTTCTCATCAGTGGGCGGCAGCTCAAAATTCTGCCGTTGAACCGCCCGGCCGCAGCGTTGCTTGGCGCAGTCTTGATGGTCGCCACTGGTGTTGTCACGCCTGAACGCGCTTATCGCGCAGTCAACTACGATACGATCGTGCTGCTGCTGGCGATGATGCTTGTCTCAGCCTATCTGTATCTCGCGCACTTTTTCGAATGGGCCGCCGATGTCGTGTTGCGGTTCTCCCGCACTCCGGGGCGGCTCTTGCTATATCTGACGCTCACCTCGGGAATTCTCTCGGCGTTGCTCGTCAATGACACGATCTGTTTGATGCTCACGCCCCTGGTGATCGCGGTGATTCGGCGCGGGAAACTTCCTCTGCTGCCGTATCTCATCGCGCTCGCAACCAGCGCCAACATCGGCAGCGTCGCCACGCTAGTTGGCAATCCGCAAAACATGATTATTGGGCATTTCTCGCATATTCCCTTTTCGCAATTCTCGCGAACGCTTGCGCCGGCGGCGATCATTGGACTGGCAATCAATTTCATCATTTTGCGTTTCGGTTTTCGGCGTGCGTTGCAAGCGGCGACCATCGAACGAGAAGCCCACATCGTACCGAAACTCGACCGCGGCTTGTTTGCAATCGTTTGCATCGTGTTTGTGTCGATCTTTGCCTGCTTTGTCGCGGGTCTGGACCTGGCCTGGACGGCGCTGTCGGGCGCCGTGCTGGTGATGGTGCTCGCACGTCGGGATACGCACGAAGTGCTCAAGCTGGTCGATTGGCACTTGCTTGTATTTTTCGCCGCGCTGTTTGTTGTTGTCGATGGACTGAGCGATACCGGATTGCCCGATGCGATTTATCGGCATCTGCGACCCGTCTTCGGATCAACCACGACAACACAGACTTGGAACCTGACGTGGTTCTCGGCGGCTGGCTCAAATATTTTCTCGAACGTTCCATTTGTGCTCGTGGCGGGAAAGTGGATTGGGCGCTTTGCCGAGCCCGAGTTGATGTGGAAAGTGCTCGCGCTTGCCACGACCTTTGCTGGTAACCTTACAATCGTCGGATCGGTGGCGAACATGATAGTGGTCGAATCCGCGCGAGAGCATATCGAAGTCAGTTTCCGGGACTACGCGCGGTTCGGCATCCCAATCACAATTCTTACGACGGCTGCCGGAGTGAGCGTCCTGCTCGTCCTGCGGTGAGAAGATGTCGCGTGGCTCGCCGGTGCGGTGACGGCATAGCCAGATTCTCAAGGGCGCTAATTTCAAACCAAGTTTGGTTTGAAAATATATTCGGAGGGGCGCGATGTCTGTACACGGCAAGTGTGATGCGGTGATGTGTGAACGGGAAGATCGACCTGTAGAGTGGTTGTCGCTTTGGCGCTCTTGTTTGCAGCGACGGCAAAATCCACATACCGCGCCAGCGACCGCGGGAGCGCTCGAGAAGGATTTTGTTTTGCCTGACGACCAAGGCGTGGTTTTCAGTAAGCTGTTTTATGCGCGGACGAGTTTTCCTCACCGGCAGGATTTCCGGGTTTGTTGCGCGACAAAATTTTCTCACTGGACAAATTCGGCACCTCGGTTTGCGCGGAAGACAGATTAGAGCCCCAAAATCGACAAGAGCGGAGTTGAAACGCGCGACGCCGCATTCGGGCACAAGTTGCTTGGCGCGATTCCAAAGGAATTCGCGGCCAGCGGTTTTATCGATCGAAGTTTGCAAATTGAAAATGCGCGCCAAAACACGGGCGGCGTTGGCTTCGACGATTGGGACCGATTGGTCGAACGCGAAAGCCGCGACCGCGTGGGCGGTATATTTTCCAATGCCGGGCAGCTGCCGCATTTGCTCAAGCGACTTTGGGAAACGGCAACCATGTCGGTCTACGATCGTTTTCGCCGTGGCGTGAAGATTGCGAGCCCGAGCGTAATAACCCAAGCCTTGCCAGGCGTGGAGGACGTCGCTTTCCGAAGCGTGCGCCAGCGCTGAAAAATCGGGAAAGCGGCGGAACCACTCATTATAGTAAGGAAGCGCCGTGGCTACCTGGGTCTGCTGGAGCATGAATTCGGAGACGAGGATCGCGTATGGGTCGTGCGTGTGGCGCCAGGGGAGATCCCGGCCGTAGCGGCGATACCAGTTCATCAGCGCCCGCCGAAAGTGATTCTCCTGAAACCGCACAAGGCGACGTTAAATGACAAATGGCGAATGAGGAAGGAATGACGAAGGTCAAATGACAAAACAGATGGCCGCGACGATTTATTCAGGCTTCGTCATTTGCATCGTGTTAATCTGTCGCGCGATGAATTCGTACACGCATGCGCTGACACCGGAACAAGCGAAAAAACTGAGCACTTTACTGGAGGAGTGCGGTTTCGAATTTTCCTCGAAGCAGTACACGCTTTTTTTTGCGCAGAAGAACAAGCTAAGTGTGGCGGTTTATGAAAAAGGGCCAAAGGTGCTTGTGCAGGGCAAGGGCGTGGGAGAGTTCGTGACGTTTGAACTTGAGCCAAAAATCCTGGGCGAGGCGAGGTTGGGCTATGAGGAAGTGCACTCGCCCGAAATGTTCGAGTCGCACTTTGGCGTAGATGAAAGCGGAAAAGGCGATTTTTTCGGGCCACTGGTGATTGCCGGAGTGTATGTCGATCGCGGGATTGCGCGCAAACTTGTCGATGCGGGTGTGCAGGACAGCAAACGGATCGGATCGGATGCGCGCATTCGCGCGCTCGGCGAAACCATCCGCAAAACTGCCGCTGGTCTGGTGGAGACGGTGCTAATTGGCCCCCAAAGGTATAACGAGCTTTACGAAAAGTTTGGCAACTTGAACAAGCTGCTGGGGTGGGGACACGCGCGGGTCATCGAGAATTTGCTGGGAAAAAAGCCGGATTGCCCGCGCGCGTTGTCGGATCAGTTTGCCGATGCGCGCGTGGTCGAGCAATCGCTGTTACGGCACGGTAGGAAGATCGACATCCAGCAACGGACACGAGCCGAATCAGATATTGCAGTCGCAGCGGCCTCGATTCTGGCGCGCGAAGGGTTCATCAATTGGTTGGAGCGCCGGGGAAAAGAGCTCGGTGTGCGCTTGGAGCGCGGCGTGTCTGAGAACGTAAAAAAGACGGCGAAAAAACTGGTGGAGATCGGCGGGCCGCAAGCACTGCGTGAGGTGGCGAAAGTGCACTTCCGGACCGCGCACGAGATCGCGCCAAATGACTATGCGGCGCCTCCACCACGCGATGATTGGCGAAAAAAGGCCTAGTAGCCATTCGGCGCAGCATCCTTCAGTTGCGTGCCACAGGATTTTGGTTCGGAGGCGCAAGGCTACCATTCCGTTTGCTCCTCTTGTGTAGGATGTTATCCGAGTAACAAATTTCGTTTTTTATCGTCAATTAGCCCACCGCTACCCCCATGCGGAGCGATTACTAAATATAGATATTATGGCAAAGCTAACCAAACGCGACATCGTTGTCGCCATCAGCAACCAAACCGGCATGGTCCAACACGAAGTTTTCGATGTCGTCCAGCGGACGCTTGATAAAATCACCGACAGTTTGGCCAACAACATCGCCGTTGAACTGCGCAACTTTGGCGTTTTTCAGCCGCGGCTGACAAAACCGCGCGTCGGACGGAACCCGAACCAGCCCGGGAGCAGTTTCGTGATTCCGCCGCGTGTGACTGTGAAATTCAAAGCTGGCAAGATAATGCGTCAGCGAGTCGAGAAGCTTTCGCGGGAATTGAAAGAAGCATCCGAGCGTGCGGAGCGGCAGAAGAATGCTGCGACGCAGGGCCACAACAGCGGATAAGTTCAAAATTGATTGGTTTGGTGAGATGCTTGGCGAAGCCCGCCGCTCGGGCTTTGCTTATGTCATGTTCCGATCCAAATCCAGTGAGTGCGATTCCCAGCATGCCTTTGCTCTCCCGCAGTTCACGCATGAGTTCGTAGCCGTTGCGGCCGGGCAGTCCGATGTCGCTGATGAGTAGGTCGAAATCTTGGTTGTGCGCTTTTTGCACGGCCTGCTCAGCGGAATAAGCCACTGTAATTTCGTAGCCGCGCCGCTCGAGCATCATCTTCATCCCAGTGCAGGTGTCCTGATGATCGTCGACCACGAGAACGCGGCGCTGACTGGGTTTGGGAATTTCTTTTTCTCTGCTGACAGTCGGCGCCTCCTCAGCTCCATCGCCCGCTACAGCAGGAGCGGCCACCGTCTTTAACCGGAGAGAAAAAGTGGAGCCGCGATCCTTCCCGGGACTCTCCACGTGGATTTTTCCGCCATGCGCATCAATAAGCGCCTTGGAAATGGCAAGACCGAGGCCGAGACCTCCGAAACGGCGGGTGATTGAGATCTGTCCCTGCTCGAAAGCATTGAAGATTTTGCCGACCTTTTCTGGCTCGATCCCGATACCCGTGTCGGTGATTCGGATTTCAATCTCCTCCGGCGCCGGATTAACGGTTTCGATAATGATACGGCCTTTTTCCGGAGTGAACTTCACGCTATTCTTAGTCAAGTTCCAAAACACCTGTTGCAAACGCGCGGGATCACCTTCCACATGCGTATGAGAAGCGCGGAGTCGAAATTCCACTTGAAGATCTTTGGCAGCAATGTCTTCGCGGCAAATTTCGTAGGCGCGATGCAGAATTTGATGGACACAAATAATTTCAAAACTTAACTGCAATTTGCCTTTTGCGATTCGCGTAACGTCGAGCAAATCGTCGATCAATCGCGCTTCCAACTCAACATTGCGTCGGATGACTTCGAGCGCCTCTCGAACCGAAGGCGAATCTGGCACGTTTGCTTCCAATTCGCCCACCATCGCTATTACAGGCGAGAGTGGATTGCGCAATTCGTGAGAGAGCAGTGCGAGGAACTGGTCTTTTGCCGCATTTGCGCCAATGAGTTCCTGGCGCAGCGTGACGTCGCGCGTCTTATCTTCGACCAGATAAAGTACGCCCTGAACCGTTTGTTGCGGACCTTGCAGCCGGAGCAGGTTGATATTTACAAAGTGCGTCATGCCGGCTTTGTCTTTTAGAGGCGCCTCGATCAGTTGAAATGGGGTGCCAAACGAAAGCACTTTTTCGATCGCTTCCGGCGGAGCAATCTTGACATTGTCGTAAGTGGCTTCGCTGATGTCGCAACCGGCCGGCACTTCACCAAAGCGCTGCGCCATTTGCATGAACGCCTCGTTTGCCTGGAGGAAACGCCGGGACGTCGGATCGACAAAAGCAATGCCGCTGGGCATGTTTGCCAGGATTTTTTCGTTGAACATCACTTCGCGCTCGATGCGCCGGGTGGCTTCGGCTTC
>WNGP01003740.1_pt1 | contig 12759 bp, 10 predicted proteins | sample 5407671 | NCBI WGS metagenome assembly WNGP01 (sample SAMN13153381, study PRJNA577476) | soil metagenome | isolation source: 40 cm soil or saprolite under Garry oak tree replicate 2 | place: USA:California | collected 2016-06-15 | reverse complement strand
TTCGGTAACGCGGAGGCACCCGTATGACTCAGTCCGAGAAGCAGCGGTTTCTCGCCGCGTGGGAGCGCGAGTATGCCGTCACCATGAAGGTGCTGCGGGCCTTCCCCGCGGCGCGCGCCGACCTGAAGCCCGGCGAGAAGTCGAAGGACGCCAAGGACCTCGCCTGGACGTTCGTGTTCGAGGGGTTCGGTGCCAGCCAGGCGGCCCAAGGCGACTTCAAGTTCCCACCCCCGGATATGCCGCCCAAGCCCACGACCTGGGAGGGCGTCGTGCAGGAGTGCGAGCGCGGCTTCCGCTGGCTCGCCGACAAGGTCCGCAAGGCGGACGAGGCCTTCCTGAACACGACGGTGAAGGTGGCCACGGGGCGGAAGCAGACGGGCGACGTGCGGCGCCTCGACTTCCTGTGGCAGATCCTCATGGACATGATCCACCACCGCGGCCAGTTCACAGTGTATTCGCGCATCGCGGGCGGGAAGGTCCCGTCGATCTACGGCCCCTCGGCGGACGAGCCCTGGAATTGAGCGACAAAAACGGATAGATGACGGGGAGCCAGCGCGCTAAGTTCCCCGCGTGACTTCAGAGCATCGCTGGCGCATTGTCTTGGCACGCGACCGTCGCTACGACGGCGCGTTCGTCTACGCGGTGCGCTCGACCGGCATCTACTGCCGGCCGTCGTGCGCCAGTCGCCGGCCGCGGCGCGGGCAGGTCACGTTCTTCCCGATTCCCGAAGCCGCCGAACGTGAGGGGTTCCGCGCCTGCCGCCGCTGCCGGCCTGGCGACGTGAACGGCGGCGATCCCGCCATCGGGCTGGTGCGCGAGGCGTGTCGCGCTCTCGACGCTCCCGACGCCCCGCCCCTGAGCACCCTGGCCCAGCGGTTGGGGCAACGGCCGCACGGACTGTTGCGCGCCTTCAAGCGCGTCCTCGGCATCACTCCCCAGCAATACCGTGACGCGCGCCGCGTGACGCGGCTCAAACACGAGCTCAAACGGAGGCCCCACGTGAGTCCCGCAGTCTACGAAGCCGGTTACGGCTCTTCGAGCCGCGTGTATGAGCGCGCCCACGCGCAGCTCGGCATGACGCCCGCCACGTACGCGCGCGGGGGCGCGGGCGCCGAGATCGCCTTCGCCGTCGTGCCCTGCTCACTCGGCCAGCTGCTCGTCGCCGCCACGCCGCGTGGCGTGTGCCGCGTGAGCCTCGGCGACAGCGCCGCGTCGCTCGAGACCGGCCTCGCCACCGAATTCCCCGCCGCCCGGATCCGCAAGGACAGCACGACGCTCGAAGCTGCGGTCACCGCGATCCTGGGCTATCTGGATGGGAGCGAGCCGAGCCTCGCGCTGCCACTCGACATCCGCGCCACCGCATTCCAGCGGCGCGTGTGGCAAGCGCTGCAGCGCATTCCCTACGGCGAGACGCGCTCGTACGCGGACGTCGCCCGGCGCATCGGAAGCCCGACGGCGAGTCGAGCAGTGGCACGAGCGTGCGCGACGAATCCGGCGGCGCTGATCATCCCCTGCCACCGAGTGGTGAAAGAAAGCGGGGACCTCGGGGGCTATAGGTGGGGGGAGGATCGCAAGAGAGCCCTGCTGGAGAGGGAACGAGACTTCTAGTTCACGGGGATCCAGTAACTGACTTTGACGGCGAGGAAGTTGTCGCCTTGGGCGCTAAAGGAGTCCCCCAGCTCCTTGAATCCCACCAGCCGGCCGCGCGTGTCGAACCCGGAACGGTTCTGGGCCCACACGAGGAACAGCGTGCTCCCCGGCCGCCACTCCCACCGCAGCACCGCGTTGCTGCGGAACGACAGGATATTGAAATCAGGATTCGGGATGGTGCGGCGATATCCACCGGCGTCGTGAATCGTGTAGTCGCCGTTCGCATCCCGGCTGATACTGGGTGTCGTGGTCGTATCGGGGCCGTACGGCACCAAGTCGAAGGTGCGCGCGGCGGCGAGGTGGCCGAATGCGTAGTAGCGCCCGCTGGCGGCGAACGGCTCGCCGTACAGCTCGAGCGTGAGATCGGGCCCGATCGTGTAATTGGCGCGCAGCTGCATCAAGAAGGTGCTTTGATCGATGACGCCGAACACGTAGCGTCCACCGTACGTAGCGACCGGGCCCGAATCGAGGGTCGTGATGTACTGGCGCGGTGTGATCGCGCGCAGATAGTTCGGCGTCGCGGAGAACTGGAACCGGGTCGACGGCCGGATGGAGAGCCCGCCGCTCAAGCGGTACGTCTCGCCTCCCAGCTCGTCCTCGCCATAGTAGACACGGGCATTCCAGGAGGTCTTCGCACCGAACGCGTTGCCGAGCCGCACCACGTAGTTCCACATCTGCGGGGTCGCCATCGTGGGGCCGCCGCGCGTCAACGAGTGATCGAAGGCGCGCGGGTAGAAATCGAAGTACGAGTCGATCGTCCAGAAGTTGCGGAACGTCAGGTCCACCGCCGGCTCGATGTAGTTGACCTGCCGATCACCGCCGAAGTCGTACTCGGCCCCCCCGCCGATGGCCGCGCTGTAGTTCTGAAACTTCCCGCGCGGTTTCGTTTGACGGTAACGCAGGTCCGCGAACGCGAACCGCCCGTCGGCGTTGCCGAGGCGGCCCGCGTCGTTCGGGTCGTACCCCGGCGACTCCCAGCCGGCCTCAAGGTCGTACACCCAACTGCCGCTGGTCTTGCTGAGCCACAGCGTCGCCACCGAGCCGGTCAAGCTGGTCCGCGTGGAGTCGTTGTAGTGGACGTACCCCGCGTCGGGGCGTTGGAAGAAGTGGACCCCCGAGCGCTGCACGCGATTGATGGCTCCGGTATCCCCGCGGATGTCGCTGAAGCCGAGCCAGCCACGCAACACGTACTCACCGCGTTTCCAGCGCACGATCCAGTCCGCGCCGCCGGCATACGCCTGCCGGTTGTAACGCTGCTCGAGCAGGGAGTCGCCCCCTAACGCGCGCTGCACCGCCGTCAACGTCACGCCGACGACGGACTGGGAGGCACCGAACTCCTGCTGCAACCGCACGACGCCGTAGCCCGCCGCGGGAGCCACCACCGCGCGCCCGTACGTCGTGGTCGCCGTGTCGTAGGTCCGGACGTATTCCCGTTGGGTCACGGCCGCGAGGCCACCGAGGGAGAGTCCCGACGCGAGGCGCCCCGTGACCTTGGCGGCGCCGAGGATCGTCGCGTTCTGCGGACACTCCTGGTAGTCACCCAGCTGCGGGCAGCTCGGCGGCGCACCGATGCGCCTGGAGTAGAAGTAGCTCGGCCCGTTCCCCCGCAGCAGCTGCGCGCCCTCGGTGAAGAACGGCCGCCTCTCGTCGAAGAAGACCTCGAACGCGGACAGATTCACGACCGCGGGATCGGCTTCGACCTGGCCGAAGTCGGGATTCACGGTCCCGTCGAGCGTGATGTTGGGGCCCAGCCCCATCTTGAGATCGGCGCCGGCGCGGGCCGCGAGGTTCTTGCCGTCGTCGAACGGATTCCGGAGGTCGCGCCCGCCCGTGAGCGTCGCGTTTCCCGCCGAATACGGCGCCAGCTCGAGCCGCCGCGTGGGCTTGATGCCCTCGATCCCCACCAGCTCGCCCATGTACGACGACCAGCCGGTGCGATTGGTGGGCACGGGAATCCAGAAGACATCCTCGCTTGTCGCCGGATTCCAGTGGTCCGCGTTGAACCCCCACACCTGCACGGGCTGGTCGGTGAAGCGCAGCTGCGAGAACGGGATCCGCATCTCGGCCGTCCAGCCCAGGGAGTCGATGACGGCCTTCGCCTGCCACACGGGGTTGAAGCCGGCATCGAGGTTGTATTCGTTATCCGTGGGATGGTACCAGTCCATTCGCACGCCCGAGGCGGTCACTCCGAAGGAGTACGCCGTCCGACGGTCGTGATACGTATCGAACGACACCCACAGATGCTCCGCCTGCGACGTGTTGTCGCGGCGCGACAGCGGCGCCTGGATGCGGGACGGGTTTTTGCTGTACATCCGCGCGCCGACGTACACGGCATCGCCGTCGTAGAGAATCCCGATCCGCATGCTGTCGCTGGGTGGGGCCCCTTCGTGCGGCATCTTCTGCGTGAAGTCCGTGATCCACTGCGCGCGCGTCCACGCCGGGTCGTCGAGCCGGCCGTCGAGCTTGATCGCGGTGCCATCCAGCCGCACCGCGCGCACCTGCTTGTGGGGAGCCGCGGACGCAGTGGATGGCGGCGGAGCGGGAGGCGCTTGCGCGACGAGCGGCGCCGCGGTGACCAGCATGACGGTGAGCGGCCAGCGGCGCACGAACGACCTCACGGTAACAGGATAGCGTCAGGTCTGACGAGAGGCTGACAGAGCGTTCCGAACCTGCCGCGCCTGCCACAGGTGCCGCCGATCATGCGCGATCACGAACTGCAGGTACGCGCCCAACGGCATCCGCAGCAGGCGCGTCACGGGAGACACCGTCCGATTCCCTTTCAGATCCAACCCGTCTGCGCGGCGGACGCGCTCCGCCAATTGATCGCGCACCGCGACGAACTCGGGCAACACCCGGTTCAATGGGTGCGTCCCGCCCACCGGCACCGCGAAGATCGCGAAGGTCTTCATGCGGCGCTTGGGCGGCGGCTCCATCGACGCGATCATCCAGCGCGAGAACCAGCCGTAGCGCGCTGGTCCCCCACCCTTCGCGGTCCGGCCCTTCGCTCGCCCGTCCGCGATGGCGCGGTCGAACGCCGGCAGCGTTCGCGACACCGCGGTGTTCACGTGAACGAGACACTCGGCGATCGACCAGCGACCCTCTTCGGGGCGCCAGTTGAATTGTGATTCGCTGAGCCCGGCGCAGACGGCGTGGCCATCGGCCTTGATCGAGTCGATCTGCCGCAACAGCTCCTGCAGCTCAGGAGTCATGATCGTCTCCGTTACGCGCCGAACTGGCGGAAATGATGATCGGTGTGCCGGTACCCGAGCAGCGCCCACCCACGCCGCGACAGGCGACCGAACGCCGGGTGCACGGGCCACGGGGCGTCCGCGGGACGGGTTGCGAAAAGTCGCAGCAACCTCCCGAACGTGTCCACCTCGACTGGCCACGTGGAGTGATCGATGCGCGCGAGCAGCTCCGGCGCGGTCGGCGAACTCTTGGGCCACGGGAGCACGTACGCCACCAGGTTATTGAGCGGGAAATACCGGATCGGCAATCGCTCCGGGACGGTCGACAAGTCGCCGAGCGCCATGCGGAATTGGTCATTCACGTGCGTGAGCATCTGGACGGCGTTCATCCGTCCCCAGCGAGGGTGAGCGTTCGGCGCAAGCCGCGACAGGCGCTCGAGCAGCTCTCGGCGGGGCCCAACGTCCCACAGGCTCGGCGCGGCGGCGGCGACGAGCCACCACGCGAACAACGCCACCACGACCGCGGCGACCAGCGCCGACCAGAGGCCCGTCGTCCACGTGGTTTGCCCCCATACGACGGGCGCCAGAGCCGCGGTGGCGATAACGGAGAGTGCCCACAGCCAGAGCAATGGCCCCAGCACGCGCCGCCGCCATAACGCGGCCCAGCCCACGAGGATTCCGAACGCGCCGTAGGCCGCCTGGGTGAGCGTCGCCGCGATTTGACCGGCGCCGGCGGCATAGCGCCACTGGGCGATGGCGCTGATGCTTCCCCAGGCGCTCAATCCGGCGATCACGATGGCGGGAATCACGACACGCAGTTTCATGGGCCTCCGTAAGAAATCCGGTACACGAGTCCAGCCTTGTCATCCGACACGAGCAACGCGCCGTCCGGCATCACCAGCAGATCGACCGGCCGCCCCCACGCGCTCCCGCCGCGCAGCCACCCCTTGGCGAACGGCTCGTACGACACGGCTCGGCCGTCGTGCAGACGTACCAGCGTGATGCGGTAGCCGACCGGGATGACCCGGTTCCAGGAGCCGTGCTCCGCGATGAAGATCTGCCCGCGGTACTCGGGCGGAAACATCGTCCCGCTGTAGAACCGCATCCCCAGCGCCGCGACGTGCGCGCCGAGTGCTTGCTCGGGAGGCACGTAGTCGGCACAGCGATGTCCCGCTCCAAGGTCGGGATCGAGGATCGTCCCGCCGTGGCAGAACGGAAAACCAAAGTGCAGTCCTGCCCGCCCCGCGCGGTCCAGCTCGTCGGGGGGGGCGTCGGGCCCGAGCCAGTCGCGTCCGTTGTCGGTGAACCATAGCTCGTGTGTGGTGGGATGCCAGTCGAACCCGACGGTGTTGCGCACGCCCCGCGCGAAGACTTCGGGCCTGCCGCCCTCCGGGCGCACCCGCAGGATCGCCGCGAACAGCTCGCCCGGACGGTTACAGACGTTGCACGGCGCTCCCGAGCCGACGTACAGCCACCCGTCCGGCCCGAACGCGATGTAGCGCCAACCGTGGTGTCCCTCGCGCGGCAGGGCAGCGGTGACGACCACGGGTGGCGGCGGATGGCGCAGCCGCGTTTCGATCGAGTCGTACCGCAGGATGCGCGACGTTTCCGCGACGTACAACGCGCCGTCCCGGAACGCGACGCCGTTCGGGACGCCGAGCCCGCGCAGCAGCGTGATCGTTTCGTCGGCGCGCCCGTCGCCGTTCGTATCGCGCAGCGCGTACACGACCCCGGCGTCGCGGCTCCCCACGAACACCGTGCCGCGCGCACCGAGGGCCAGCGAGCGGGCGTCGGGCAGCGAGTCGGCGTAGAGGGCGATTCTGAATCCGGACGGCACACGCAGCGCGTCGAGCTGGCGAGCGGTGCCACAGCCGCGCAGCCACAGCACCGCGGCGGCGAGCAGCGCGAGGCCGCCCCACACGGTGATGCGAACGACGCGGCGCATGGACATCCGAACAATATGGGCGGAGGTTAAGGGCCATGGAGTCCCGCGTCTGGCACCGCAGCTACGATCCCGGCGTGCCGCCGTCCCTCGCCTACGAGCCGCTCACGTTGCCGCAGCTGCTCGAGCGGGCGGCGGCGCACCATGGCGACGCCCCCGCCATTCTGTTCCACAACTGCCGCCTGACGTACCGCGAGCTGGCGGACGCGGTCGACTCTTTGGCCAACGCCTTGAGGTCACTCGGCGTGCGCCCGGGTACCCGCGTCGCGATCCAGCTGCCCAACATCCCGCAGGTCGTGATCGCCTACTACGCGACGCTGCGGCTCGGCGCTCACGCCGTGCTCACCAACCCGCTCTACGTGCCGCGCGAGATCGAGTATCAATGGAAGGACTCGGACTGCCGCGTGGCGGTCGTGGCCGACTTCGTCTTCGAGGCGAAGATCCGCGGCATCCGCGAGCGTCTTCCGGTCGAGCACTACATCGTCGCGTCCATTCCCGAGTACCTGCGGTTTCCGCTCACCCTGGTCGCGCCGTTTCATCTCCGGCGGGCGCAGCCCCCCGCGATCGCCAGGGTGGCACGGGGACCCGGGGTGCACTTCTTTCGTGAGTTGATCGACGCCACGCCGCCGCAGCTGCCGCAGACCGCGATCGGACTCGACGACGTCGCTACGCTGCAGTACACCGGCGGCACGACGGGGCCCTCCAAAGGCGCGTTGCTGACGCACCGCAACCTCTCCTGTAACGTGCAGCAAATGCGCGCCTGGTTTCCCAGCCTCGAGCCCGGGAAGGAAGTGGTGCTCACGGCTCTGCCGATCTTCCACAGTTTCGGCATGACGGTGTGCATGAACCTGGCGGTGGAGATCGCGGGCGCGATGGCGCTCGTCCCCAATCCCCGAGACATCCCCGCCGTGATGGGCACGATCGCGAAGCATCGCGCCACGCTCTTCCCCGCCGTGCCCGCGATGTACGCCGCCATCATCAACCATCCCAAAGTGAAGTCGTTCGACTTGAGCAGCGTGAAACGCTGCGTCTCGGGCGCCGCGCCCTTGCCCGCCGACACCCTGCGCCGCTTCGAGGAGCTCACCGGCGCCATCATCTCGGAGGGGTTCGGGTTGTCGGAGACGAGCCCCGTGACGCACTCGAACCCGCTGATGGGACACCGCAAACCCGGCAGCATCGGCGTTCCCCTGCCCGACACCGACACGAAGATCGTGGACATCGAGACGGGCACGCAGCTCGTGCCGCCGGGGGAGACCGGCGAGCTTGCCATCGCGGGGCCGCAGGTGATGGCGGGGTACTGGAACAAGCCCGAGGAGACCGCGGGCATGATCCGCGACGGCTGGCTGCACACCGGCGATCTGGCCCGGGTGGACGAGGAGGGCTACCACTACATCGTGGGGCGCAAGAAGGACATGATCCTGTGTGGAGGCTACAACGTGTACCCGGACGAGATCGACCGCATTCTCGCGGGCCACCCGAGCGTGGTCGAGGCCGCCACGATCGGCATCCCCGATGAGCGGCGCGGAGAAACGGTCAAGTCGTTCGTCGTGCTCAAAGCGGGCCGGCAGGCGACGCCCGAGGAGCTGATCGCGTTCTGTCGCGAGAGCCTCGCGCCCTTCAAGGTGCCACGCGAAATCGAGTTCCGCCCGGAGCTGCCGAAATCCACGGTGCTCAAGATCCTGCGGCGCGAGCTGCGGGATCAGGAATTGGCCAAGCGATCGGCGCCAGCGCTCGCCGGCCTCGCCCTCGTCGCCGCCGCACTGGCGGGCGCCCAGGCGCCCCCCAGCACCGACATCTTTCTCGCCGAGTTGCGCGCCCGGGGCGCGGGCGACCGCGTTGAGGTCGGCCCGCCCGTGAACGTCACCCACCGGCCGGGATACGACAATCAACCGTTCTTCACGCCGGATGGCCGCAGCTTCCTGTACACATCCGTCAGCGACGGTCAGGCCGACATCTGGCGCTTCGACATCGCCGCCGGGCACCGCGTGCAGCTGACGGCGACCCCCGAGAGCGAGTACTCCGCCACGCCCCTACCCGACGGCACCGGATTCTCGGTCGTGCGGGTCGAGGCCGATTCCACGCAGCGCCTGTGGCGCTTCGATTGGGACGGGACGCACCCATCGCTCGTCCTCCCCGGCGTGAAGCCCGTCGGGTACCACGCCTGGGGCGATGCACACATCGTAGCGCTCTTTGTGCTCGGGCAACCGGCAACGCTGCAACTCGCCGACCTGCGCACGGGGACCGCCACGCCTGTCGCGCAGGACATCGGCCGCGGGGTGCAGCGGATCCCGGGCCGGGCCGCCATCAGCTTCGTGCAGAAGGGCGCGCCCGCCGACAGCGTCTGGACGGTCACCGCGCTGGATCTCGCGACGCAGCGCACCCGCCCGCTGGTACGCACGTTGGCGGGCGTGGACCAGTATGCCTGGACCCCGGCCGGCGTACTGCTCATGGCCAAGGGAGGCAAACTGTATCAGTGGAGCCCGTCGCGTGGTCCCGACTGGGAGGAGGTAGCCGACTTCACGGCCCAGGGCCTGGAGGGCATCACCCGGCTCGCCGTGAGCCCGCGCGGGGATCGACTCGCACTGGTGGCGGCGGACCACGCACCGTAAACGCCGTTTATATTGCGGGCCATGTTAAAACGACCGTTCGCCGTCGCGGCCGTACTGGTGGTGTGCGCCGCCCCCCTACGGGGGCAGCGAGAGGTCTCCTATCGGGTCGTCGCCCACGTCACGAACCCGGTCGCGCGCCTCACGCGCGAACAGACCTCCCAGATCTTCCTCCGCCAGGTGACGCTGTGGGATAATCGGACGCCGGTGCTCCCGGTGGACCAACCCGCCGACTCTCCGGTGCGCCGCGCGTTCACGAAGCAGGTCCACCGCCGCACCATTGCCTCGGTGCAGACGTACTGGCAGCAACAGACGTTTGCGGGCCGCGGCGTGGCGCCGCCGGAGCGCGCGTCCGACGCCGCGGTGCTCAACTACATCCGGCAGTTCCCCAACGCCATTGGCTACGTGAGCGCCGACGCGAACCTGGGGAGGGATATCAAGGTCCTCATCGTCACGCCCTGAGCGCCGCGACGTCGTGCTTGCCGCTCGGCAAGAGCGGCATCGCGTCCCGCACCTCGATGCGGGCCGGCTGGAGGTGGCGGGCCAGCTCCCGGCCGCAGTAAACTTTGAGCCGCTCGAGCGACCCGCCCGCAACGAGCACGACGTGGGCTACGATGCGCTCACCCCACATCGGATCGGGCTCCCCCATCACGGCCGCCTCGGACACCTCTCCGGATGCGTAGAGCACCTCCGCGACTTCATCGGGACCCACGCGGAATCCCATCGTCTTGATGATGCGGTCCTTGCGGCTCACGAAATACAGGAAGCCGTCCGCGTCGCGCCGCACGAGGTCTCCCGAGTACACGACACGCTCGGCGTCGGGCGCGCCGGGCGGGCGCAGCGGGTTGGGACGGAACACCTGCGCCGTGAGGTCCGGATCTCTCCAGTAGCCGAGCGTGACCGTCGGGCCGCGATGCACCAACTCGCCGACTTCGCCCGGTCCCGCCGGCGTGCCGTCTTCGCGGATCACGTAGATCTCGGCGCCTGGGATGGCCCTGCCGATCGAGTCCGGCCGCCGGTCCACCTCTTCGGACGGCAGATACGTGCAGCGCAGCGCCTCCGTCAGGCCGTACATCAGAAACAGCCGCGCCTGGGGGTGCGCGGCGCGCAGCCCGCGCACCGCCTCGAGCGGCAGGTGCCCGCCCGCGTTCGTCATCACGCGTAACGCCGGTAACGGCGCGTCGCGAAAGCCCCCGGCGGAGAGCAACCGCATCCACAAGGCGGGCACCGCGGCGAGGATCGTGACCTGGTGTTCGCGCAGCGCCGCGACCGCCTGCTGCGGTAACGGAGACCGCTCGACGACCAAGGCGGCCTCCGCCGTCACCGCGCAGAGTAGCTGACTGAGACCGTAGACGAAGCTGAACGGCAACAGGCTGGCGATCCGGTCGAGACAGGTGATCTCGAGGTAAGACACGACGGTACGCGCCGCCGCTTCGACGTTGGCGTGCGTGACGGTTACGCCCTTTGGTTGCCCCGTCGACCCCGACGTGTAGATGATCTGGGCGACGTCGTGCCCGAGCCGAGTCACGGGGAAGATCGTGTCGTCAACACGGACGGGCAGGGTGCCGACGTCGATGACCTGCGCCGCCCCTTGGAGCGCCCGCGGTTGGCGCGCGAGCAGCTCGGCGGTCGTGATCAGGTGGCGCGCGCCGGAGTGCGCGAGGATGTGATCGATCTGGCGGGGCCGCAGGCCTTCGTTGACGAAGACGGCGATGCCGCCTGCCGCCAATGTGCCGAAGAAGGCCGCGGCGGCCTCACAACCACGCTCGAGGAAGATCGCCACCGGGGCGTCCGGTCCCGCGCCCGCGGCGCTCAAGGCCGCCGCGACCGCGGCGGCGCGCCGCACGAGCCCCCCGTAGTCTACGACCGCACCGCGCTCCACGATCGCAGGGCGGGCACCGCTCCTGTGGGCCGTGCGCCACAAGAGCAGCGCGGCGTTGCAATTCATGTCCATGAGCTCGCCCCCGGTGTCGATGCCGGTGAGGACGCAGCAACGAGCATACCAGCGACCCCATCGTTGCGCGCCCGCCACACTCTCCCTGAGGCTCGAACCTTGCACGTCCACGACAGGAACTGAGGAGGGGTGCGTGACCATCGCGGTTCCACAGCAACTGCGGCTCGATCCGGTTCGAGCGACCCATGCGATCGCCGAGGCCCTGCGCCAACAAATCGGCACGGTGTTGCGCCGTTCCGGACTGGTCGTCGCGATGAGCGGCGGCATCGACAGCTCCGTATGCGCGGCGCTCGCGGTGCAGGCCGTCGGTCGCGCGCGCGTGCTGGGCCTGGCGCTCCCGGAACGGGAATCGGACGGCGAAAGCCTGGCGCTGGCGCAGGAGCTGGCGACGCAGCTCGGCATCGAGCTGCTCGTCGAGAACATTTCCCCGGCGCTGGCGGCGTCGGGGTGCTACGCGCGGCGCGACGCCGCCATCCGGCGCGTCGTTCCGGAGTACGGCGACGGGTGGCGCTGCAAACTGCTGGCGGAGAACGGCGGGCTCGACTCCGACCGTCTGAACATCGCGTATCTGGCGATCCAGCCGCCGGGGGAGGACCAGCAGGTCCGCAAGGTGCGGTTGCCGGCGCGCGAGTTCCGCGAGATCGTCGCCGCCACGAACTTCAAGCAGCGCGTCCGCAAGATGCTCGAGTACTACCACGCCGACCGGCTGCACTACGCCGTGGTGGGGACACCGAACCGGCTGGAGTACGAGCTCGGGTTCTTCGTCAAGGGCGGTGACGGCCTCGCCGATGTGAAGCCGATCGCGCACCTCTACAAGAGCCAGGTCTACCAGCTCGCCGAGCACCTCGGCGTACCGGCCGGAATCCGGACCCGCGTCCCGACCACGGACACCTATTCGCTGCCGCAGACACAAGAGGAGTTCTTCTTCTCCTTGCCGCTCGCAGAGCTCGACCTCACGCTGCAGGCGCGGAACGCCGGACGAGCGCCCGCCGATGCGGCGCGCGACCTGGGGCTCACCCCGGAGCAGGTGGAGCGCGCCTACCGCGAGATCGATCGCAAGCGCGGCGCCACCGTGTACCAACACGCGGCGCCGCTGCTGGTCGAGCGGGTCTTGGACACCGACTGATGTGCGGGTTCGCGGGCCTGGCCCGGCGCGAGGCGCGCGGCGTGGCGCCCGGGACCCTGCAGCGCATGGCGGCGGCGATCCGGCATCGCGGACCCGATGGCTTCGGCCTGCACGCCGATGAGCGGGTCGGCCTCGCGCACGCGCGCCTCAGCGTGATCGACTTGGCCGGCGGAGCACAGCCGATGGCGAACGGCGACGGCAGTCTCATCGTCGTGTACAACGGCGGGATCTTCAACTGCCCAGAGCTCAAGGACGAGCTGGCGGCGCGTGGCCACCGCTTCCGGACACGCAGC
>WNGP01017559.1_pt1 | contig 12762 bp, 5 predicted proteins | sample 5407671 | NCBI WGS metagenome assembly WNGP01 (sample SAMN13153381, study PRJNA577476) | soil metagenome | isolation source: 40 cm soil or saprolite under Garry oak tree replicate 2 | place: USA:California | collected 2016-06-15 | reverse complement strand
TGAAAAGATGCCCGTGGAGGACAAGCAACCAGCGGGCAGCGAAGAAGGGGTTACGCTTGAAAATGAGCCGGCTGCACCTGAAACTCCAGGTGAAATTGAAGCTCCTCAGGAAGAGCAGGGGAAGCGGGAGGTAGAGGAAACACAGGCAACTGCCGAAGCAGAAGATGCGATTGCCGAGGTAGAGAGGTTATTAGAGGCGCAAAAAGAGGCGGATATAGAGAATGGGGGCACTTCAACTCATGATGTTGAAGTAGAAGAAGTGCGCCTCCGTGCTAAAGTTACGATGCCTATTCCTGTGGTTGCAGGAGGGCCCAATGAGCTCAATGAGTCTAATGGGCACTATGACAATGTAACCGCGCTGGCTCCTTTGATGCTGCCAGTTCCCTCCAGGAAGCAGGAATATTTTGCTTTTACAAAGAAGACTGCGCAGCGACGTTTAATACTTAAACACTGGCAGCGTGAAGCGCATGGATCCAGCGAATGTTGTTGCTCGCTGTTTTGGCCGCACTGGTGCTCTTTGTACTTGTACCGGCGGGTGCCGGGCTTGCTGCCTATAGCGCCTATAACCATATTAGTGCTGTAGCCCATGATGGCGTCAATCACCTGCTCAAAGTCAAAAGCTTACTGAACGTCTCTAAAACTGACCCTACCGCGGCATTGAATGCACCCAAGCTAAAGCAGTCACAGCTGGAGTTTACAGCCGCAGAAAGTGATTTTGTGGAGCTCCAGCAATTAGTGGGCCGTCCCGATGTACAGTGGGCGATTACGCAATTTGCGCAGACATATGGCAATAAATTCGCTATGGCCCAGAGCTTAATCCAGGTTGGCCTCGATGTGTCACGTATGGGAAAAGAACTGTGTGGTGTTGCGCTCATAGGAGCGGATATCATTCATGGCTCGCCTCTTGCTTCTGGCTCAGCAAAACCACTGATCACTGGAGCAGATATCCTGGCTATTGAAGGCTCGCTGGTTCATGCCCTCTACTATATCAATGATATTCGCTTTCAGCTAAGTCACGTGTCCCTCAAAGATCTGCCCATCAGCGATGCCCAGAAAGCACAGGTTAGCTCTATCTTGCCCTTGTTACCGAAGGCAGAGGCTCTGATAACTCAGGCTCAGGGTCTGGTCGGTCCAGTCTCCTGGCTACTAGGAGTGGGGCACCAACGCCGCTTCCTCATCCAGACCATGGATAGTGCTGAGTTGCGCCCAGGCGGAGGTTTTACCGGACAATACGGCGTACTTCAGATACAAGATGGTCGTATGTCCCGCTTAAGTTTGACCGATGTAACACAGCTTGACTATAATGGAAATGGTACAGCCACCGGGCACACGCCTCCTCCAGGCTATAGCTGGATGACCTTTCCCAACTTTGGCCTGCGTGACTCCAATCTCTCCGGTGATTTCCCCACGACGGCTCACATAGCGATGCAGGTATTCGAGGATGAAGGTGGCGGGCCGGTTGATGGTGATATTGCCTTTACACCGGCGCTGATTGGACATATTATTGATATCACGGGTCCGATAAAAGTGCCAGGCTATGGTGAAACCATTACCTCGAAGAACCTGGAAGAGCGATTACACTACTATCAACAAGACTTTTCGGCCATTGCGCGCGAGCAACAAATCAGCGGTAACTACTCGCATACCGGTCGTAAAGCCTTTACCTCAACCCTGGGTCAATTGGTCCTTGACCGCGTGCGCCATCTTCCGATGAGCAAGCTGATGCTGGTTGTCAAGAGTGCAATCAGAGATCTCCAGTCACGCGACCTGGAGATCTACTTCACCAATCCTGTCGCCGAAGCATATCTGGTGGCACATGGCTATAGCGCCTCGATAGATAACTTCTCGAAGCAGGATGGTTTTACGGTCGTCCAGGGCAACTACAGTATCAGTAAGGCCAGTCAGTACGTTCATACCACTGAACATGATGACGTGACGCTCGATGCGCAGGGGACTGCGACCCACAACCTGACGATCACCCTCGATTACAAGCAAACTGGCCCTGTCTATGGCTACGATACCTACGCGGACTATATACGTGTCTATGCACCTCAGTCCGCTTCTCTTATCACTGGAGATGGTTTCGATTCAGGGCACACGGTGTGCAGCAGGCCAGGACCTTCTGGCTGTGGGAGTGCGTCTTTCCCAAGCGCCCGTTACTGTCCCAATGGCAACTACTCGCTTGGTATCGAATGGGCAAAGACCCCCTGGCCGGTTGATAGTCTTGGTCCTCCCACAGAGCTAAAAAGCGATCTCCCTGGCCGTGCCATGTGGGGCGGTCTGACGTTGACACCGAAGAACTGCATCTCTTACATCACGCTCTCGTGGTCTGTGCCACATGCTGTGCAGAAAGTGCATGGACAGCCGTCCTACAGCATCCTCGTTCAAAAGCAAAGTGGCGTCACTCCCACAATAGAGCTATCAATTGATGCCAGCGCAATCAAGGGCCTGAAGTCCTTCCAGTTCAAAGGCGATATCATCACCGACAAGTCCTTTACCCTGGCACGGCTTCCGGCGAAGAAGTAGCAGGACTTATAGCCCTTTGGTCATATCTTGCTTCAAGACATTGACCCTCTTGCTCTACAAGATATATACTGAGCATATATGGCATCTTCTGGTACAGGCAGGTATACATACAAGAAGATCGTTCCGACAAACAAGTCGGGATACTTGTAAAGCGTGGCCGCGAGAAGCTTTCTTGAAGAGGTGCAGTTCTTGAGGAAAAAAATAGTCGCGTTTTGCATAACTGCGCTGCTTGGTATAATCTTCATTTCCACGAATCTGACCCCCTTGCGTGTGGTTGACTCTGAAATCGGAGCTTTGTTACTGGCTCCTCAGCTGGTTCCTAACCCGGCACCGAAGGTCATTCCCAGCCTGCGCGAGTGGCAGGGGAAAACCGGATTTTTTACGCTGAGTCCAACTTCTCGCATTGTCATCGATCCTTCATACACAACACAGCTAGAGAGTACAGGGAAGGTTTTTCAAGACGATCTTTTCTCTATGACCGGATATACGTTTCCTATAGTCACAACGATTTCCCCGGGTGCGGGGGATTTTTTCCTGACCTTAAACAACCTGGATCCCGGTATTGGCAGCGAAGGTTATCTCTTCCAGGTGGACGACACTGTCGTGATCAGTGCGCATAGCCGCACAGGAGTCTTCTACGGCACACGCACTGCCCTGCAAATTTTACTCCAGGACATTACTAAATCGCATATTCCCAAAGGTATAGCAAGAGATTATCCCAAGTATGCGGAACGCGGCTTCATGCTTGACGCCGGCCGCAAGTTTTTCTCCATCCATTTCCTGGAAGACTACGTGAAGTTCATGGCGTGGTATAAAATGAATGATTTTCACATTCATCTCAACGACAATGCACTTGGAGGTGGAGATAGCCCGGATTGGATGCATAGCTATGCCGCCTTCCGTCTCAACAGCAGCCGCTTCCCGGGTCTGGCGGCTAAAGATGGCTCTTATACCAGGCAGGATATCCGGGCATTGCAAGATATTGCCAATGCCTATGGCGTGACCATAACACCAGAAATTGACGTACCGGCCCACGCCCTGGCCTTCACACAATACCGCCCGGAACTTGCAAGCCCGAACTTCTCAAAAGAGTTTCTTGACCTGAAAAATCCGGCGACCTACACCTTCATGAATAGTATCTGGGATGAGTTTCTGCCGTGGTTTGATGCCAAACAGGTAGATATAGGCGCAGATGAGTACTCCCCAAGCGCTTCTGACCAGTACATGCGGTTTATTAACACCTATGACGCTTACCTGAGAAGCAGAGGCAAGACCATGAGAATGTGGGGCAGCCTGACCAAGATGCAAAGTAGCGTCAAGGTGAACACCGATATTGTCCTAGACGACTGGAATAATGGTTGGGCCAACCCCGTGGACATGGCGAATGCGGGATTTTCTATCATCAACGCCAATGACAATCTCCTCTACATTGTCCCCAAAGCTGGCTATTACCATGACTATTTGGATACTCAGATGCTCTACGAGCAATGGGAACCGAATATTTTCAGCCTCTCCGATCCAGGTCTGAATCTGCAACCAGGCGGCCCGCACCTGTTAGGTGGCATGTTCTCGGATTGGAACGACAGGCTCGGCAGCAATATCAGTGATGCCGATGTCCATGCCAGGGTCAAGCCCGCCATGCAAACTCTCAGCCAGAAACTATGGAGTGCCGCAACCGCCGGCATTTCCTATGACCAGTTCCAGCAGCTCGCCCACATAATTGGTGAGGCACCAGGCACACATCTGCCGCAAACTTAACCTCAACAAAAAAGATCCCTACACTCCCTCGCGCAAAAATCGTTCGCCCACCCGGTGCAGGAAACCCAATTGATACTGGTGCTGATATAATGTAGAATATGAGGTCAAGAAATGTATAAGGAGCTTGTATGTCAACAACCGGGAAGCCAATACCGCAAGCGCGCTCACCTCATCTCAAAGGGACACTCCTGCTCATCCTGGCCCTGCTGGCCGTCTTTCTCCTGCTCGAAGGGGATGGACAAAAAACGCTCTTCCAGGCTGGAAACGGTTTCGCCGCCTCCAGTGGCTCTTTCGTCCAGCCAGTGCTCAATCCCGCCCAGGTTGATGAACTCCACCACCTGGGCAAAAACATGTCCTATAAGCAATTGGCCAGCCTGTATGTCGCGCGCATGACCCTGGACGAGGAGCTCGGGCAACTCTTCATGGTGCAAAACCGCTATCCATACTATGGAGCCGACATTGAACAGACGCTTGAGCAGTTCCATATCGGCGCGGTGATTCTTTACCAGTGGCAGATGCTGACCCTTAACCAGGCTCGCCACGATATCGCCCAGATGCAAAAACATGCCACGTTTCCTCTTCTCATCTCAACCGATGAAGAGGGCGGAACCGTTGACCGCCTGAGTAATATTTACCCCTACCATCCGGGAGCCACGGAAATCGCTCAGACCGGCAATGTCCAGCTCGCCGCTCGTGTGGGAGCGCGGACCGCTCACGACTTACTATCCCTGGGGATCAATGTCGATATCGCTCCTGTCGTTGACGTGGCCGTGGTTAACGGACCCGACCAGGTGGGGCGCACCTTTGGCAGTACCCCCCAGCAGGTAACGACCTTTGCCGGTGCCTACCTTCAGGCCATGCAACAGGCCGGAGAGATCGCCTGCCCCAAGCACTATCCGGGCCTTGGCGCGGCAGAGGTGGATGCGCATTTTTCCTTGCCCGTCATTAACAGCTCACGGCAAGAAATCAACGCGAGAGACCTGGCTCCCTATCGAGCCTTTATCCAATCGAATGATCCCTCTCTGCATCCTGGCATGATTATGACCACCGATCTCTTAATGCCCTCCATTGATCCGGTGATGCCGGCAGAACTGTCTTACCCGCTCATCACGCAGGTCTTGCGCCAGCAGCTGGGCTATGATGGCGTGGTCGTGACCGATTCGCTCTTCATGGCGGGCATCTATCCGCAGTGGAGCTTCCCCCAGGCCGTGGTGCTCGCCATCAAAGCCGGTGACGATATGATTCTTGGAGCTTCCGGCGTCAGGGAAATGACTGACAATTTTGCCGCGCTCAAAAAGGCGCTCAGGAATGGAACGCTCACCAAGCAGCGCATCGATGAGTCAGTGACCCGTATCCTCGCTCTCAAAATGCAATACCACATCATGCCTGCGGTTCCTCCACATGTCTGATGTGCCATCGAATGCCACAGGGCGAGAACAAACCATACAACCTGCCTGGGAGCAGGTATAATGGCTTGTCCTCGCACTGCTCAGGCTGCCTCGCTTGCCAGGACTCCACAAAAATATGACACCCACTCGAAAGGCTGTTAATGCTTGTTTGGATTAATAGAGTGAGATATACTACTTCTACTATGGACCTGCAAATTCTTTGAAAGACGGCCATACCCATATGTTACAAGTACAGCAACCTGTAAATCCTATCACGCTGCTGCTCACCTGCATCGAGCTGGCCATCGTTTGGATGTTCAATCCATTTTATGTGCTCGGTAGAGATGCCTCCCATCGCCTCTCTGCGTTGGCCGCTATTCCTACCCATCATCCTCTAGTGCTACTTGTCCCCCTGGTTGAACTGCTGGGAATCACCCTGGTTGCCTTCGTAGCCATGAAGCCGCTGGCTATCAAGGCTTATCTACGAACTGTCCAAAAAGCGCAGGAGCGCTATCGCAAAATGTACACTTCCCTCACCTCAATGGATGCTATGTATGATACGCCGGTAACCTATTATGAGCATAATCCTGACCCTACTGTTTCTAACCCGGGGCAAAGCATATCTGTAGTGAGTCTGCCAGATCTATTAAGACAGCAGCAGGACGCGTCACTCTTGCTCATGGGTGCGCCTGGTGCGGGCAAATCCCTAGCCCTACGACGATGTCTATTTCTCTACTCCCAGCAACGACAGGATAAAATCCCCGTATACGTTCCGCTGAGCCATTATAGTCTTTTTCTCAAAGCACACGGCCCGGCAAGCCCCTTCAAAACTGCTGAAGAAGATGCTGATGAACAAAATTCTATGCCCGTCGTATCACCACAACAGGGAACATTGCTTGATTTTCTATACGAGTCTGACCTGCCGGGCATGCGCCAACTACGCTTGTACCTCAAAAAGTTGCTGGAGCAGGGACGCCTGCTGCTCCTCTGTGATGGTTTAAATGAAGTTGATCCTCACTTTCGAACTGTTATCGCCAGCGAATTGGCGGAATTGTTGCTGGTAACACAGAATCGCCTGGTAATAACCTCGCGTGAAATGGATTACCGGGAGCAGCAAGAATTGATAATGTTGGGCAATGAGGGTCACATAGAGCGGGCAGTAATTTACCCATTTCAGGTTGAACAGGTACGCCAGTTCATCGAGCGATACATTCAAGACCAGGGCAGGCAAGGGCAGCATACCGCGGGGCAGGTGATGCAGATGATTGATCATTCCCGCTTGCGTTACCTCTGCGCCAACCCTTTGATTCTTTGTACCCTGATGGAGACTATTGACAAGGTTGGTATTGAGCGAGGGAAACAGCTTGATACTCGCGGTGGCCTGCTACAAGAATATGTGGCACAACTGATCGAACGCGAACAGGCCCGATCAAAGTGGCGGCGAGGCGCTCCAGCAGCAAATGATGTAGTGCAGCTGCTGAGCAGGATTGCTTGCGCTGCACGCTGGTCAAATGAGCCATATGCGCTACAATTGTCCGCGCCTGAAGAGAACGTGCGCCGGGGAGCGCATTTCGTGGTCCTGGCCGACGAACTACTGTCGTGGCTGGAAAAGCATCAAGCCCATAGCCCCTTTGGCCCTGATCAGCCGTCTGAACCATATGATCTCACAACATTGGCTGACATCCTGCAATTTGCCCAGAGCGCCGGGCTAATCGACCTCAATCCCGATGGTGTACTCAGTTTTCGCCATACAATGTTAGCAGATTATTTCGTTGCAGAATATTTTTCGGCAAATGCCTCCAACGTACAATCTTCTTCGCCTTCTCAAGAGCTACTTGCCAATGCTGGCTATTGGAGCGAACCCGTGGCTCTCTGGGCCGGTCTGCTGGATAATCCCATGCAATTAGCTGAGCGATTTGCGGTACCAGGAAATGTTGGGGGGTCTTTTGTGGCTGGCCAGCCCGGCTATCTCTTACAGGCCCTGGCCCTCAGCCTGATTTGTATTGGCGTCTCGTGGACCCCTCCAAAGGCTGAGTTCCGGCAGGAAACGGTAATATCAGCGCGCCTGGCAACAATGCTGGCGAATGTTATGCGTGATGGTTCCCTACGGGAAGAAATGGCCGGTATCTTCACTCGCAGCGCTGAGGAGGGTGCGCAAGAAATCTATCGCTCGTTGATACCCCTTTTGATGATTGAAGGCATTGAAGAATTCTTAGTGCTGCTCGATAAAAACATCGTTCCCGGACTGCTCTTTGCCTACTTGTCTGATAGCGCCGATATTCTTGCCTACGAGGCTCAGGTGAAACGCCTCTGCCGCCTGTTGTGGCGCTTTGGTCCTTTGGCCGTTGACCAGGCTGCACAACTGAGCCAGCCAGTACCCGGAAGAAGCCTGCGTTTACGCGCCGCCGCCATCAATATCCTGGGTGGTACGCAAGTTCAGAGTGCCGTAGAGCCTCTCATTGCTCGTCTAGCTGATACAGAGCAGTTTATTGTCGACCGGGCAATCAATGCCCTGATGCGTCTCGGCCCAGAGATAAGCCTGGCTCGTCTGTTCCAGGAACTCGAAAATCATACTCCAGGCCGCATCACACACCAGGTTCATCGGGCAATACTTACTATCCTCGACCGATTTCTTGCCGGCCGGGATACTAAGAAGAAAATCACTTCTGCGCAATACCAGCGCATTCTGGAACCTATTGTCCTCGTCCTCTCCTCGAAGTATGGAGCAGAACCCGAGATCCAGCAACGAGCCCGTGAGCTGCTGGTACGGCTTGCTGTAGGGGTGGGGGTCCCTGGATTGCCCACCGTGCTGGAAGATCAAAATTCGGAGAGCGACAGAGGGGGCGTACGACTTATCGCGCCCCAGGAGGGTGGAGGGCCAACCCTGGTGGTGTGCATGCTCATAAAGTATCTCTCTTCCAGTGATGAAATGATGTCCCGCAATGTGACCTGGGTACTGCAGGAGATTGGCCCGGCTGCCACACCATATCTACTGGAGCAGTTGCACCAACCGCCCCCAGAAATCGTATGTATGCGTATTGTCGAGATACTGAAGAATGTGCGTGATCTACGCGCTTTACCGGATATTTTACACCTCGTGGCTGATCCGTCGCTGCTCGTACAACAGCAGGTTGCAGGCGCCTTACGCACCTATAGTCCTGCGAGTATTCCAGGCTTGATTGAACTTGGGTTATCTGATGCCAGCGAAAACGCTGCTGAAAGGGCAGCAAATATTCTAGGAAGTATAGGCAATGAGGTCGTTGTACCGGTATCACAGGCCTTGTCTCCTATTGTACCTGGCCGTACCCGTTTACTGGTACAAGTATTAGACCAGGTGCACGATGCCCGCGCCATCCCGGCGCTTATTACGCTTTTAAAAGCAGGGCCAGATGAGCATCCAGACCCTCTACTCACCATATCTGTTATACGTGCTCTCAGCCGCTTCTCAGATGTAGGCCCGCCCCTGGCCGGTGCCCTGGTAGCAGCTATACTGGATGTGCTATCCAATTCACAGCCACAAATCTACGAGGAAGCGATTGATGCCCTAAGCTCGCTGGGGGTAGTTGCCCTTGATGCATTGATAACTGCCCTGGACGTACCAGAAGAAACGGTAACGGCAACTCGCGTACGTCGTGCCATTCTTGGTATGCTTCCTTTCCCGGGTGAGCCATTGCTCAATGCTGTAGCGCGGTCCAGTGACGCGCAGGCACAACAAATCATGACCGTCTTCCGTACGCAGGGCATAGATGCAGCCTATGTGCTCGTGCAGCATCTCTTTGAGAGGGATGGGCGCGTTCGCGGCTATATACGCCGGACGCTTAGCGAGATGCAAGGCCCGATCGTTGTCCCCGCCTTGTTAGAAGTCTTGCATCGTCCTGTCTGGCACGACGTCGTAGCTGAATTACTCCTCCAATTCTCCGAAGCTATACCTCCAATGGTGAATCTGCTGGGCGACGCCGAACGCGCTGCCGCTGCCGCCGCCATCCTGCCGCGCTTTGGCCCCGCCATCCTGTCGCCCCTGTTATCGGCATTAGATGATCCAAGAATGACCGTACAGGAGTATGCTCAGAACATTATCGTTGCGTTAGTGCGTAACAATCCAGCCGCCCTATCTGATGTTGTGCATCTTTTCATCTTATCACTGCCGCTGCGAGCGCATGAAGCCATCTTAGAGGTCCTGACGAACGACCTTGTTGATGTCAGTGTTCCTGCTTTGTTAGATGGCCTGGAAGATGCTCACCTGGTAGAGGATGTCTCCGAAGCCCTGGTACGCCTGGCACGCAGGCGCGATTGGCAGCGTACCGTGCTAAATGGTCTATTGGAGTCTTTGCGGAACGAGAAGCGACGCCGTGGGGCGGAAACTGCCTTGATCAAGGCCGGAGCGCTTGCCGTGTGGAGCGTAGGTGAACTCATTACCGACCAGGATCAGGCCGTGGCTCAGGCTGCACGGCATATCCTGCGTGAAATAGGCGCTCCTGCCCTCCCCTTTATCTGGGCCGCTCATGGTGATACCGCTAATCGTGCTCGCAGAGAGGCAGCCATAGATGTTTTCCATAGCATGCCGACCGAGGCCATCAAAGATGCCCTGGTTGAACTGCTGAGGAGTGATCAGCCGGAGGATATCTCCATGGCCCAGGCTTTACTCCTGGAACGTATTCATGATGAAGCGGCTCTGCCACAAGCCAATCAAGAGATGATCCCAGCCTTGCTGGAGTATGTGCAGGTACACGACAGGGAGATTGCCAGCCTGCGTGTTATCGCCCTGTTATTCTTGTTGGGCGGAGATGCGGTTGTCAGGAACCTGGTTCATGTGTTATATGACAATCCAGATCATCACGAGCAACTTGCGCATGCCTTTCTATTCCTGGGGGAGGAGGCGAGAAAGGCCCTCGCGGATATACTCAATGATTCGGTCGCTCCGGCAAGATTACGTGCCGAAGCAGTCAGTATGCTGGGCTTGCTCGGGCCGGAGAGAGAGGTGTACGAATATGCCCAGTCTTTGAGTACCTATGGTTTAACAACCAACCGGACCAGTGTATTAAATCTATAATGTCTTGCTTGGATGGCGCTACGAGCCAGAAATCGCGAGGCTGAGGTACGAGCTGCAAAATGAACGAGATGCGCGTAAAGGTGAAATCATGACTTTGACCGCTCGCATAGTACAGGACCAGGCGCAGATTCGCGATCTTGAACAGCAGTTAGATTATTTGCACCAGGAGCACGGCATACGCGGTGATGAACTGTACCAGGTCTCCCAGGAGCGCGAAGCTATGCGCGGTAACCTCGACCAAACACTTAAAGAGAAGGAGAGCTTCCGCACCAGCCTCGACCAGACCTTGAAGGAGAAACAGGCACTACAGGCGGAAATTGCCAAGCTGCAAGCCAACAACACTGTCTTAGAACAACAAATAAAGCTTTTACGGGATATTAAATAAGGGGTTCCCTCCACTCTTCTGTTCAAACGATGTCACAAAATTGCTGTGGGTGGTGTCTAATATATGAAAAAGCACAGTAACTGCTTAGGACTTGAGGGAGTATAAAGAATATTATGTCTCCAGGCATAAAAAATCGGCCTGTAATCGTGTCAACCGGTAAGGACTCGTTTGAAGCCGTTTTCACACGCTACTATTCCCTGGTCTATCAGCTAGCTTATCGCTGCGTAGGACGGAGCGATGAGGCAGAAGATATCACCCAGGAGGTCTTCTTGCGCTACTACCGTGTGCCGCCCCAGGCTACGAGTGAAGCGGAAGAACGCGCCTGGCTCTGTCGCGTCGCTACCAACCTTGGTTTGAATGCGCTACGCGCTCGACAACGCCGCGCTGATCGTGAGGAACGAGCAGGCGACCTGAAACGACGCACTGCACCAGATGAGGAGGCGCAACAGAACCCCGAGCAACACGCGCTGGCCGGTGAACAAGCGGACCTGGTGCGCTCGATTCTGGCTGAGCTGCCCGAAAGGCAGCAAGTCTATCTCCTGTTGCGCAGTATAGGTTTAAGCTACGCGGAAATTGCCCAGGCTACGGGTGTAGCGACTGCTTCTGTTGGTGCCTTGTTAGCTCGCGCTGAACGCGAATTTAGGAGGAAGTATCATGAAAGAGTTACAGCAACCGGCTGACAATTGCCTGGACGCGGGTCTACTGGTTAGCTTGCGTGATGGCGAGTTGACTGCTGACGAGACCGCTCAAGCAATAGCCCATCTGGCCGTTTGTCCTGACTGCGCTGCAGATGAACGTAACCTGAATAACAATAGTCGCGAGGTAGACGCTTTGCTCACCACATTGGGTCCTCTCAGCAGTGAGCTTCCGGAACCCAGGGCTGCGTTCTCAGCCCTGCAAGCCCGGCTTAATCCGGTGAGCCATGGCGAGGATATCTCTGAGGTGTTGCCCAAAGGCCAGAAACGCCTCTTTCCACGCAATAAGCGCCGCTACGCCTGGCTAACTGCAGCCGTTGCCGCAGTCCTGATTGCCCTGTTACTACTGCCAGATGCAAGCGTACTGGCGAATGAGTTCCTGGCAATGTTTCGCGTGGAGCACTTCCAACCAGTCACCGTCGACCCACAGACTCTTGGTAAAGAACTTGTGTCTGAGCTTCAAAACTTCAGTGATGTGCAGCTGCCCTCCCATGGCAACAGCCAATCGAATTTGACCCAGGCCCAGGTACAGAAGTTGATACACTTCCCACTCCTGCTTCCGAGCAGCCTGCCCTCGGGAGTAGGCCATGTTAAGCAGTTCAATCTTATCAGTGGTGGTCGAGCGGTATTCACCTTTGATGCGGCAAAAGCACGTGCCTATCTTGCACGGACCGGGCAGAGTTCCGTTACTATTCCACCACAACTCGACGGATCAGCCTTTAGCATCACCGTCAATCCAGGCGTTATGGTCAACTACTTCAACAGTTGTCAACCATCATCGTCCTCGGAGAAAACGTCGCTGCAATGCAGTGGAGGGAAGACTTTCTCCGTCGTTGAAATTCCGAGTCCGGTCGTGCAGGCAACAGGAAAAGCCTCACTGAAGGATCTGCGCGATTTTCTGCTCTCCTTGCCCAAACAGTCCTCGCAAATGCGCAATCTCCTGCAACAAATCGACCTGAA
>WNGP01010733.1_pt1 | contig 12763 bp, 10 predicted proteins | sample 5407671 | NCBI WGS metagenome assembly WNGP01 (sample SAMN13153381, study PRJNA577476) | soil metagenome | isolation source: 40 cm soil or saprolite under Garry oak tree replicate 2 | place: USA:California | collected 2016-06-15 | reverse complement strand
ACACGACCAGGTCCTGCGGCCGCTCGGCGACGTCGGGGTCCAGGTTGTTCATCAGCATCCGCAGGGCTGCTTCTTGGATCCAGCCTTTGCAGGTCTTGGAGGAACCGCGGGGGGCGCGGATCACGCGGGGACCGCGGCCTCCGGCTCAAACTTCCCTTCTCGGATTGCCGTCGCGATCCGCTCGATGTCGGCGGTGAGCGGACGATCGCCCGTGAGCGGCGCCGCCTCACGCCGCACGGCGGCGTGCAGTCGCGCGACGCCCCGGGCCGGCGTGAGCGGCAGCAGGTACTCGAGTCCCTGCGCTCCCGCGAGCAGCTCGATGGCGACGATCCGCTCCGCGTTCGCAAGGATGCGCCCCGCTTTCCAGGCCGCCGTCATTCCCATCGGAACGACGTCCTCCTGGTTTCCCTCGGTCGGCACCGATTGGACGCTCGCCGGCGTCGCGAGCACCCGGCAGTCCGCGACGAGCGCCGCCGCCGCGATCTGGGGCGTCATGAACCCCGACTCGAGGCCGGGATCGCGCGCCAGGAATGCGGGGAGTCCGGACGAGAGATCGGGGTTGACGATGCGCTCGAGCCGCCGCTCGGCGAGCCCGGCCAGCGTGGCGAGCGCGATGGCGATCACGTCGAGGGCCAGCGCGATCGGCTGGCCGTGGAAGTTACCACCGGACACGACGTCGTCCCCGAATACGAGAGGGTTGTCGGTGGCCGCGTTCAACTCGGTGGCCACGAGCCGCTCGGCAAACGCCAAGCCTTCGCCGGCGGCGCCGAGCACTTGCGGCGTGCAGCGCAACGAGTAGGCGTCCTGGACGCGCGGATCGTTGTCGCGGTGCGACTCGCGGATCGCGCTGTCGGCGAGCAGTGCGCGCAGCAGGGCCGCCGAGCGCTGCTGGCACGGATGGGGGCGCGCGTCGTGAATGCGCGCGTCGAACGGGCCCGGAGAGCCGCGCACCGCCTCAAGGCTCATCGCCGCGGCGCCGTGCGCGGCGCGCCACAACCTCCACGCATCGTGGACCAGCAGGGCGCCGAGCCCCGTCTGCGCCTGCGTGCCGTTCACGAACGCCAGGCCTTCTTTGGCTTCGAGCGTGATCGGGCGCGGCACCTGCACGTCCCCTTCACCGATCATCGCAAGCGCGAGGTGTGCCAGCGGGGCCAGGTCTCCCGACGCGCCCACGCTCCCCTGCGACGGCACCGTCGGATGGATCTTCCGGTTGAGCATGTCAACGAGCAGCTCGGGCAGCGCCGGCCGGACACCGCTCGTGCCGCGGACCAGGACATTGGCGCGCAGGAGCATCATGGCGCGCACGGCGTCCGCGGGCAGCGGATCGCCCACGCCGGACGCGTGGCTGCGGATCAGGTTGAGCTGCAGCTGGCGCGCCTGGTCGGGTGGGATGCGGACGTGGGCCAGCTTCCCGAACCCCGTGTTGACGCCGTAGACGGTTTGGCCCGCCCCGACGGCGGCTTCGACGGCGCGGCGCGTTTCCGCGACCGCCTTCAGGGCCTTCGCGTCGAGGGCGACCGGCGCGTGACCGCGGGCGACGGAAACGACGTCGGCGATGGAGAGCGAGTGACCGTCGAGGGTGACTGGCGCTGGCATGGCGCAGGGAAACTACCTGCCGAAAGGCCCAAATGCACGTAGGGGCACGGTATTACCGTGCCCCTACTGATAACCGCTTGGCGACTTTGCGTCTTTCTTGTTACTGAGATCGCACCTGGAAACCCGTCGACAGAGACGTCGTGAGCCCCCCCCGCGTAATCAACTCGGGGTTCCCCACATCCGTCTGGAAACTCCAGTCGAAGATCAAGTAGTCTCGCCCCACGTGCGTGACTCGGAGCGCGCCGTAGCGAAGGGTCGTGCCTTCCACGATCTCAAAGACATACCCGTAGGTGGGGACCGCCTGGAACATGCTGCGGCTGTACCCCGTCGCCGGCGCGAAGTCGATCGACGTGAGGTCGGCCGTCTGGCCGTACACCTGCATACGCGTGCCGCTGAACACCGGCTCGATCCACAGCGTGTCACCCGCGTCCCGCCTCACGCGGAAGTCGATGTCGGTCGCGTTCCCGCTCTCGACGAGCCCCAGCTCGGAGCTCTGTGCCTTGCCGTCGGCGTTGGCGTCGTTCCAGAAGCGGAATCCCGCCTGGGTCGCGTCCTGCTCGAGGGGGAAGACCAGGGTGTTGCGCGCGTCGGGCCGCGGCGTGTCCTGGCGCAGCGGCGACCAGAGACTCTCGTAGCCCTCGGTGCTGACGGCGGTCACGCCAAAGCAGCGCGGCGACCCGTTCGGCAAGGCGCTCGCCAGGAACTCGGCCGCGACCGTCGTGCCCTCGAGCGACCAGGTGGCGCCACACAGCCCCGTGTCGAGGTCGTAGGGCGTGCTGTAGATGCGGTACCATTTGAATCGGGTCGGGTTCGTCGCATAAGCATTGTCGGCCCACTCGAGGTGGATCGCTCCGTTGAGCGAGATCGAGAAGAGGCTCGAGGGCTGCTCGAGTTGCAGCCGTTCGTCCACCGTGATCACGTTGCTCGCGTCGCTCTCGCCGCCGTTGTCGTTCACGGCCGTCACGTAATACTCGAGGTGCGGCACGCCGTTGTCGTGGAACGTGTTCGACGTCGTCTCGCCGCGCAGCACGAACAAGCCGGAGCTCGATCCGCGCGAGTACACGCGGTAGCTCGCGAGGTCGGCGTCCGTCACGACATTCCAGACGAGCAGAATGCCGAGGGGCTGATTAGGGTCGCCGCTCGGTTCGAGCTCGTAGGTGAGGTTGGCGGGAGTGGATGGGACGGATGTGAACATCGTCTCCTGGCAGGCGGCGGCCGCCAAGGCCAGGAGCAGCGCGGAGTATCGCAGGGTTCGGCGCATACGTGATTCCTCGGGACGGAGTCCGGGCACGCCTAGGGCACGCGGCGTGCCCAAGGGGAACTCGCTTGCCTATATGCAGTTACAAATCCTGGCCGACGCCGCAGTGTCACCGAGAGAGGACATCAGGGGCGCGCGAAGGTGTGTTGGTCGTAGTCGAACTTGATATCCGACTGATCGATGAGCGCGATGTTGAAGCTGAACGCGAAGTTGCCGTTGGCGCTCTTCACGAACACAAAGCTCGCGCGCCAGCGATGCAGATCCCGCTGGAAGCTGAGGTAGTGATCGGCGAATTGCCGCGTACCAAAGTCGAACGCGCTGTGCCAGCTCGCCGTCCAATGCGCCGTCGGGCTGAAGTTCATCGAGAGGGTGACCATCTGCTTGCCGGGTTGGTGGCCGACCCGCGCCGTATCCGCGCGGCTGTGGTTGCTGGTGTAATTCACGAGCAGTGAAAACGCGCGTCCCCCGCCTCCGGCGCCGGCGCCGAACGGCCCCTGCTGCTGGAAGCCCCCCATCCTCTGACCTCCGATTCCCGGCCCGCCTCCCCCTGGTCCGGGGCTGGGCCCCCCCATCGTGTCGGCGGCGGGCGCCGCGTGAGGGCCGCGGCTCACCAAGCCGAGCAGGCCCGCGACGCCGCGCAGCGTCGCCGGCGTGATCGTGAACCCGGTCGACACGCTCGTCAAAAACGGGTCGAACTTGGCGCTGTCGGTGCCCACGCGTCCCTTCCACAGGTCGTGCGTGATGGACAACTGGAAGGGCAGCAGATCGGACGAGAACGTGTTACTGAGCGTCCCGGTCTGCCAACCGGTACGCCTCGCCATCTTGGCCTGCTCGAAGTTATAGGCGATCGAGCTCGTATTGATCGCCAGCAGCTTGATCTTGCGCGGCTCCGACGTCGTGTCGCCCGCGGGCGGCTTGAGCTTCGCCTCGAAGTTCTGCGACAGGCCGAGGCTGATCGTCTGCTGCGGGTCGCTGCGCGCGTTCAAGGTCGTGTCGCTCGGGTCGAGCGCCCGGGAGTATGCGTCCGGGACCTTGGCCCCCGGGGCGTACTGGTAGTTGATGATCGGCGAGATCGAGTGCCGGATCCGCGTCACGGGTCCGACGCCGGGGAAGAACCCGAAGAACGTGGGGGACATGCTGGCGGTGAACGCGAGGCGCTTCCCCTGCTGGACGAACTCCCCGCCCGAAAACTGATTGCGCAGCATGAAGGGACCGGCGCCCGTGGAGTTGAGGATCGCGATCCCGGGCTGGAGCTTCCAGGTGCCCGAGAGGAGCGACGGCAGGTTGATGCTGGTCTGCCAGTCCACATCCGTGCGGAATGTCCGGGCATAGGTCGCCCGCCGCACGCCGCCCGCCACCGTGGAGTCGCGAATCAGGAATTCCTGCCGCCTATTGGTGACGACGTCGTTGATCGAGAGGCCGTTCCCCCAGTTCCACCGTCCGATCCGCAGCGGTGTCTGGATGCTGATACTGGTGCTGCGGTCGTCGGCGAACAGCGGGAGCGTGTCGACGGCCAGCGTCCCGCCCGGCAGTCCCGCGACCAGCAGGTTGCCGGCCGCGGTGTGAAAGTTCTGGGCGTTCGTGAACGAGAAACCGGGGGACCAGGTGATGAACGTCCCGATGTTCACGGCGGCGGGCGCGAGCCGCACCTCCGGGAAGCTCTGGCTCACCTGTTGGCTCGAGATCTCCTGGCTGCGACTGCCGCCGACGCTCAGGCTGCCCCACGAGAAGCGTTTGTTGAAGCTCGCGCGCGAGCCGAGCCGCGCCGTCGCCTGGAACGGATCGAGACTGTTGCGCGATATGACCGCCCCGCTGGTGGCGTAATCGACGCTCGCGTTGAACGTCGTGCGGGCGTCGAAGCTCTGGTTGTGGAACCAGGAGATACGGGTGGACTGCGCGTTGCGGTCGAGCTCCGAGGTGCGCAAGTAGGACAGCCGGCCCTGCACAAAGCGGTCCAGCCACTTGTACTGCGTCTCGGCCCCAAAAGACACGCTGCGCCCCGCGAACCAGTCGGCCGAGACGCGCAAGTCGAGGTAGTCGTTGATCGCGAAATAGTAGCCGAAGTCCGTGAAGTGGCGCTGGTATCGACGGGTCGGACGCACCAGGTCATTCAAGCCGAAGCGAGGCACGAGGATCCCGCTGTGGCGCCCCGAGCGGATGTCCTGAAAGATGAACGGCAGCCACATGATCGGCACATCGCGCACGTACAGCACGACGGGTCGCGCCACCATCGTGGTCTTGTTGAGCCACTTCACCTGGCCCGCCGAGAAATGGTAATCGGGAACGGGCTGCTGGTCGGAGGTGAACTCGGCACGGCGACCGTATACGCGCTTCGAACCGGAGTCCGCGGTCAATTGCCGGCCGGTCGTGATCCAGTTAGTCCCACCCTGCTGAAAGTTGGTGAGCGCATCTCGCACCGTACCCCGCCGGATGCACGTGTCGTAGCGCGGCAGCTCGCCTGGTGGTACCGGATCGAGTCCGCCTCGAGCTGCGTGCTGTCCCGCTCCACGAACGCCTCGCGACGCAGGAAGATGGTCTGGCTGTCGCCTTGCACCAACAACGTGTCGGCCATGTAGTGGGTGATTTGAAAGCCGTGGAGTTTGAGCAGCGAGTCAATCACCGCATCTGTCTTGGGGAAGCTGTGCGCGGGAGCGGTGGGGAGGCCGAGCTTGCGAGCACTGGCCGTGTCCACGGCGCGCCCGGTCGCCGCCTGCTGGGCCGCTCGCCGGGCAGCGCTATCGGCGGGCGGCGGCGTGCCCTGCGCATGCAGCGCGCCGGCTCCTCCCGCTCCGACGAAGAGCAGCACCAGCAGGGCGGCGGCCGTCCGCCGGGCGCGCCGCCGGCTCGCCACCCAGGCGCACCAGATGCTGATCTCGTACAACAAGGTGAGCGGGACGAGCATCATCATCATCGACACGGCGTCGGGCGGCGTCAGCAGCGCCGCGAGGAACGCCGATACGACGAACGCGTAGCGGCGCTGCTTCGCCAGGAACTGCGGTGTGACGAGCCCCAGGGCGGCGAGGATCGCCACCACCAGCGGCAGCTCGGTCACGACGCCGAACGCCAGAATGAAAGGCACCGCGAAGCCGAAGTACTGGTCGATCGTGATGATGGGCGCGAGATCGTTGCGCGTGAAGCTGAACAGGACTCTCAGGGCGGCGGGCAGCACCCACTGGTAGGCCGCAGTCGCGCCGAGCAGGAACAGCACCACGCCGACCGCGAGCGCCGGAACGACGAGTCCTTTCTCCTTCTCGTACAGCGCCGGCGCGAGGAACGCCCAGATCTGATAGATCACCACGGGCGACGCCAGCACGCAGCCGAGCGCGAACGCGACCTTGAGCGTCAGCAGGAACGGCTCGGTCGGGCTCGTGAACAGCAGGCGGCCGCCGGGCAGGAACGGGGCGATCGGGCGCTTGAGGAGCGTGAGGATGTCGATCTTGTCCATCAGGAACCAGCCGACGGCGGTACCGATCGCGATCGCGAGCAGGCTCCACAGGATGCGCCACCGCAGCTCCTCGAGGTGATCGAGGAACGGCATCTCGCCGCGGGGAGGAGCGTCAGGCACGGGTTACCCGGGGCCGGCTAGGGCCGCAGGCGTTGCTGATTCTGGCGCGCGAGGTCGGCCTCGGGGGAGCGCGCGTAACCGGCGATCACCCGGGCGTAGTAGCGCCGGGCCGCAACCTTGTCACCGCGCTGCTCGGCGAGGAGGCCCAGCTTGTAAAGGGCGGACGGCGCGCGCGGGGAGTTCGGATAGGCCTTCACGACCTGATCGTACACCGCAGCGGCCGAATCGGGGGCTTCCTTTTCGAAACTCTCCCCGACGTAGAACAGGGCGTCGGCGGCCCGCTCGTGAGTGGGAAAGACGCGCAGGAACTCGCGGAAGCCGAGGCGGGCTGTGGAAACGCTGCCCCGGCGGTACTGCTGTAGGGCGACGTCGTACATCTGATCGGGGCCGGGGCCCGCGGGATTCCCGGAGGGTCCCACTGGCGCCCCCCCCGCCGGCAGCACCGGATCGGGCTGCTGCGCCCGCGCTTCGATCCGCGTGCGCAGCTCGGTCAGCCGTTGCTGGCTCTGGCCGGTGAGCTCCTGGACCGACACGAGCTGCTGTTGCACCGACAGGAGCTCGGTGCGGAGGTCGCCGCGCAGCTGCACCAAGTAAGCCTGTTGCGTGGTGAGCGCCTGCTGCACGGCGCGGACGGCGGCCAGGATGGAATCCCGCTCCGCCGCCCGCACCGAATCGCTTCTGGCCGCATCGCCCCGAAGGGCCTGCACCTGGAGCTCGACTTTCCGGACGTCCCCTTTCAGGGCGCAGCCGGCGACGAGCCCCAGCGCCAAGACCAGCGAGTTACGGCCGGCGGAGATTGTCGCCGCCACCGATGATCTCGAACTCATCGCGCCGGTTCTGCGACCAGGCGGATTCGTCATGTCCGTCCACGAGCGGCTTCTCCTCGCCCCAGGACTGCGTCTCGATGCGGCCCGCGTCAATCCCATGGCTCACGAGGTACTGCTTCGCCGCCTGGGCGCGGCGGTTGCCGAGCGCCAGGTTGTACTCGTCCGAGCCGCGCTCGTCGCAGTGGCCGCCGACGCGGATCTTGAGCTCCGGGTTCGCCTGCAAAATGGCGACCTTTTGGTCGAGGGTCCCGGCGTCCTCCGAGCGGATGTTCGCCTTGTCGTAGTCGAAGTGGATCATGGCGGCGACCATGCTCTTGACCTCTTCGGTGTTGCGGCCCAACGCGGCCAACGAATCGGCCTCGTGCTGGCGCCGGACGCGCTCCGCCTCTTCCCGTGCCCGGCGGTCGGCGTCGGCCTGTGCGGCGGCGGCGGAATCCGCCCGCGCCTTCTCAGCCGCGGCGGCCGAATCGGCATTGGCCACCGGTGCGACTGTTGCCGGCGTCTTCTTGCCGCAGGCCCCGGCCACGAGGGCCGCGCCCATGCCGATCACGAAGAGCAACGATACCGGTTTCATCTATTGTCTCCCATCAGGGGGTGGAAGAGGTAGCCTCCGGAAGCCGTGGAGACCAAGCCGGCAGCCGTGCGCCGCTCTGCTGCAGCAGCGGGCGGATACGGCCGGTGTCGAGATCGATGATCCACAACTGGCGGTATCCCGACCGATCCGACACGAACGCCAGGTGACGACTGTCGGGCGCCCAGGTCGGATCCTCGTTGCGTCCTACCGAGGTGAGCTGCCGGACCGTGCGAGTCCGCACGTCCAGCACGAACACCTGCAACGTGCCCGCCACATCCCGGTGGAATGCGACCGACTGTCCGTCGGGCGACCACTCGGGCGCGTTGGACGAACCGGTGACGCCGTAGTCGAACGGCGCAAAGAGCTGTTGATCCGTTCCGTCCGCCGCCATCACGTAGATCTGCGGCAGCCCCGGCCGGGTCGACACGAAGGCGATGCGCTGCCCGTCGGGACTGAACGTCGGGGACAAGTTGTCTGAAAAGCGCCCCACGGTCAAGCGCCGTAAGCAGCAGTTATCCTTGACGTTAATCGTGTAGAGATCGGTGCCTTCCTCGGTCGCGCGGCTGAAGGCCAGCGTCTGCGCGTCGGGCGAGAAGGCGGGGGTGAAGTCGAGCGCCTTGCCCGTCGTCGCCACGGGCGTGCGTTTCCCCGACGCCATCTCCTGAACGAACAGCTGGCCCCGCCCCGCCTGGAATTCCATGTACGCAAAGCGGCGGCCGTCCGAGGCCCAGGCGGGCGACATCGCTTGGCGGTCGCTCGCCGACACGAGCTTCATGTCCGCGCCGTCCTGGTCGATCTGATAGACCTTGCCGTCCTTCACGAACAACACGCGTGTGGCCCCGATCCCCGGGGTGCCGAGGGCCGCCTGCAGGATCTGGTCGGCGACGCGGTGCACCGCCTGGCGAAAGTCGGGCTGGCCCGGCTCGGGCAAGCGCGCGCGAATCGTGCGACGCACGCCGCCCGCCGCGATGTCGTGCAGGGTGGCGACGGTCGTGTCGCTCGCGAGCGTCAAGTCGAGGGCGAAATCGGCGCCCAGCGCTTGGTAGAGCGGATAATTGAGAGCGGACGCCTGCGCGCCTCCGCCCGCCGCGTTGGTCGCCGGGGCCCCGCTCGTACCGGACCGGGGCGGTGGCTGGCCGCGGGCCGGCGTGGTCGACGCCAGTCGAATCGAGTCGCCGCCCGGGAGCGTGATGACTTCGAAACGGTCGCTGTAGTCCAGATCGCGGGCGATGATCGCCCGAGCCGAGTCGAGTCCGCGGCCTTGGCGCGGCAGCAGCACGAATCCGGGCCGTACGCCGGGCCGGTAGATGATCCCGATGCGCACGCCGCGGTCGATGGCGGAGGTGTCTTGGGCGGAAAGATGGAATGATGGAACGATGGAAAGACACCCAATCAGGGCGCTCACTTTCCATCGGTCCATCGTTCGATCGTTCCGTCGCCTCACGGGCGTCTCCCCGAAAAATAGAACCGCACAAACAGCACGTCGGAGGTCCAGCCGTCCGGGAGCCTGCCGAACGCGAGAGAACGACCGGCCGATTCGACGGCGCCCAGCGCCTCCATGTCGAATTCGTAGCTGCCGGAGCGGTGAATGAGCTGCAAGCCCGTCACGGTGCCATCGCGATGCACGAAGAACGACACCTCGCCTTCGAGCGCAGCACTCCCCTCCGGCCGCTTCCAGCCCCGCAGCACCTGCGACTGCATGTTCTGCAGGTACTCCGGGAATGGGAAGGCCACCCCTTCGGTGCTGATGGTGGCCACGTCGTTGCCGGTGGAGGGTCGCTCCCCGGGCAGGGGTTGGTTCGTCGACGTCGTGCGCGGCGCCGCTTCGCGACGCGTGTTGTCTTGCGTGGGCGGCGGCGCGGCGCGCGACACCGTGCTGCTCCGGGGCGGCGGCTTGGCCGCGGGCACGGGCGCCGGCTTCTCCTCCGCGGGCCGATCGAACGCCTCGGGTGCCTTGCGCGTCTCCTGATCCGCCGCGGGGGCGGCCACCAGTCGCACCGTGTAGGTGGGCGGCAACGGCTTACGGTGCGCGGGGCCGGCGACGAGCAGCGCCGCGGCCACGCCATGCACGGTGATCGTCCCGGCGAGCCCGAACGTCCGTCCGGTCACGGACCCACCGTTTCCGGCTCGGCCACGAGTCCCACGTCCTGGATGCCGGCCGCGCGGATGACGGCGAGGACCTGCACGACGCTACCGTACGCCACGCGACCGTCGGCCCGCAGATACACCCCCGAGGGCCGTTTGGTTCGCACGAAGGCGGGGAAGGTCGCGCGGAAGTCGTCGTAGGAAAGGGCGGCCTGGTCCAAGAAAATGCGCCCGTCGCGATCCAGGGTCACGACCAATCCTTCTTTGGGCTCGAGCGGGCGGGCCTGGGCGCGGGGCAGCCGCACGTCCACGCCCCCCTGCATGATCGGCGCGGTAATCATGAAAATGATCAGGAGCACGAACGCCACATCGACAAGGGAGGTGACGTTGATGTCGGCGTTGAGGGGCAGCTCGCCGTGGCCCCGCAACCCTCCGCCGCCGCCGAGGAGACCGGCCATTAGAGCCGCCCTTCGCGGGCCAGCGTCGCGATGATCTCCTGCGCGAAGCCCTCGAGCTCGCCGGCGAACAGGCCGAGCCGGTTGACGAAGATGTTGTACGCAATCACCGCGGGGACCGCCACGGCGAGGCCGGCCACGGTGGTGACGAGGGCCTCGGCGACGCCGGGAGCGACGGCCGAGATGTTGCCCGACCCGCCGACCGCGATCCCGATGAACGCATCCATCACGCCGAGTACCGTGCCGAGCAGACCGAGCAACGGGCTCACCGAGCCGAAGGTCGCGAGCCAGGGAAGGAAGCGCGCGGCGCCGTCGCGCTCGGCGGCGACCTCCTTGGCGAGCACCATGCGCAGCGCTTCGAGCTGCGTCGTGGTGAGCGCGGCTTGCGGGGCGGGCGCGCTCGCGGCGGCCGACGGCTTGAGGCTCCCAGGCCTGAGCTCCGAGAAGAAGTGAATGCCTTCGCGCAGCAGCCGGTTGTAGGGCGAGGGCGGCAACCGCATCGCCGCGTGATACGCGTCCTCGAGGCGCGGGGCTTTCTCCACCTCCGCCGTGAAGCGGTCGGCCAGCTCCCGCATGCGCCGGAACTGCCACCACTTGAGGACGATGAAGTACCACGACACGACCGAAAAGACCGCGAGCACCGCCAGCACGAATTGCGTCTCGCGGCTCGACGTGAGCACCAGCTCCCACGGCGTCGTGGGGACGGCCCGTCCGACCTGTAGCAGCACGCTTGCCTCCACGGAGTCAGCTCCTGTACCCGCGCGGGTGCGCGCGGTGCCAGCGCCATGCGCTCGCGAGAATCTCGTCCAGCTCCGATCGCCGAGGCCGCCAAGCGAGGACGCCGGCCGCGCGCTGCGCCGCCGCGACGAGCGCGGGCGGGTCGCCCGGCCGGCGCGGCTGATCGTTCGTCGGGATCGGGTGCCCCGTAATGCGCCGGGCCGCGTCCACCACCTCCCGCACCGAGTTCCCCCGGCCCGTCCCGAGGTTCAGCACGACGGCGCCGTCCGGCGTGATGTCGAGCGCTCGGACGTGGGCGTCGGCGAGATCGTCCACGTGGACGTAGTCGCGCACCGCGGTGCCGTCGGGCGTCGGGTAATCGGTTCCGAAGACGTCCACGGCGGGACGCTTGCCGAGCGCCACGGCGAGCACGTTAGGGATGAGGTGGCTCTCGGGGTCGTGATCCTCCCCGCGCTGCTCGGTCGCGCCGGCGGCGTTGAAGTATCGCAGGCTCACCGACGAGAGACGGTGGCGCACGGCGTAGTCACGGAGCACCCGCTCGAACTCGAGCTTGGTCTCGCCATAGGGGCTCACGGGCGCCGTGGGCGCGTCTTCGGCGATGGGCACCGCGGCGGGATAGCCGTACACGGTACACGACGACGAGAATACGAAGCGCCGCACGCCGGCGGCCACCGCCGCGTCCAGCAAGACCCGCGCGGCCGCGACGTTGTTGGTTCGGTACTTCTCGGGGTTCGCCACCGACTCCGCCACGAGCGCGAACGCCGCCATGTGCACGATCGCTTCGACGGGGTGCCGGGCGAAGAGGGCCGTGACGGCGGCGCGGTCGCCGACGCCGCCGTGCACGAAGGTCGCGCCCGCGGGGACCGCCGCCCGGTGTCCCGTGCTCAAGTCGTCGAGCACCACGACCTCATGGCCGCGGGCGAGGAGCTGGTCGGCGACGACGCTCCCGATGTAGCCCGCCCCTCCCGTGACGAGAACGCGCGCCGTCACAAGCCGAACAGGCGCCGCAGCGCCTCGAGGAGCCCGTAGCCGCGCCCCTCCTCGGCGGCCGCCTTGAGCGCCACGGTGGGCTGGTGCAGGAACTTGTTGAGGAGGGCCTGGCTGAGCTGTTCGATCCGGGCGCGGTCCTCGGGGGCGAGGTGCCCGAGATGGCGCAGGGCACGCTCGACCTCGGCGGCGCGCAGCGCCTCCATGCGACTACGGAATTCCTTGATCACGGGCACGACGCCGAGGCCGCCGTACCACGCCCAGAAGAGATCCGCTTCTTCTTCAACGATGCGCTCGGCGGCGGGCACCTCTGCGTGGCGACGCACGGTCGCCTGGGCGGCGACGGTCTGGAGGTCGTCGATGTCATACAAGAATACGTTCTCGAGCTGCGCGATAGCAGGATCCACATCGCGGGGCACGGCGAGATCGAGAATGCAGAGCGGCCGCCGCCGCCGCGCAGCGATCACCGCGCCGACACGCTCCCACGTGACGACGGCGTGAGGCGCGGCGGTAGAGCAGAGCGCGATGTCGGTGGTCGCGAAATGGGGCCACGCCTCATCGAGGGTCAGGGCGCGGGCGCCGAGCCGCTCGGCGATCGCCCGGGCCCGCTCGTGCGTGCGGTTCGCCACCAAGGTGACCTGCACCCCCTCGCCGGCGAGACAGGTCGCCGCCAGCTCC
>WNGP01003734.1_pt1 | contig 12771 bp, 15 predicted proteins | sample 5407671 | NCBI WGS metagenome assembly WNGP01 (sample SAMN13153381, study PRJNA577476) | soil metagenome | isolation source: 40 cm soil or saprolite under Garry oak tree replicate 2 | place: USA:California | collected 2016-06-15 | reverse complement strand
TCGAGACACCTGAGCTATTCCTTGCTGGTTGCTTAGGTGACTTTACCTCTCTTCTGCTCCATCCGTGAAGCATATGATGGCAATCTCTCTCGCTCAGGAGCCAGTGGAGAGCAGGCACACTATGATCTGGTGAAGTGCTCTTCTGGCAGTGATTCTGTTTTGCGAAGCATATCGTGACAATGCGTCGCTCATCTTCTTTCTCATGCCAGAAACGAGAGCCGGGTGAGACAGATCATAGACGTGTGAGTCTTTGTGCAAGTCATGCTCTCTTGACTGAGTCCCGAACTTCCAGGTAGTGCTGGTTGTACATGATGCCCAGGATGTTGCCGAAAGGATCGACGACGGAAGCCGTGATGTATCCCTCGCCGCGTTCTACAGGTGCCTCCAGTTGCTTTGCCCCCATGGAGAGTAATTGGTCAAACGTGGCGTGTACATCGTCCACGTGCCAATACATGACAGCACCGGCAGGGCTAGCCTGGGTGTCGAAGGGGGCATATTTGCTATTGATCAGGCCCAGCTCGTGTTGGTAGTCGCCGATGCGAAACTCGTAGTATGCCCCCGGGCGCCCGAAGTAGGGTTCGATCCCCAGCAGTTCGGTATACCAGCCCTTCGCCGTCTCCAGGTCGGCGGCCCAATAACTGATCGTCGTGAATCCTCGCAATGGTTGCGCGTTGCTCATAAGAGATTCTCCTTGATATTCTAGCAATCTAATTGATTGCTTTTAGTATACCCTGCAAGAAGGACAGAATCGATCCTCCTTCAAAAGTTAGTTCACCACATCAAAATGCTGGTTAGCTTCTGCCGATTATCAAAAGCCTATCCAGCCAAATTATTGATCACTCCAACTTCGCCGCCCAGCGCAATCTCGCCTTTGACGACGAAGCCGAGGATGAGCCCTGTCGTCACCAGTTGTGCCATATCATCAATGGCCTGTGAAACAAGTGGTGCACGCAATGCGAAGACCATGCGCTTTTCGTTGTGCGTAATGACGAACGGGGCAGCACTTTCGAGGGAGACACGCTCCTCGAGCTCCGCAATGAGGCGGTACGTGATCCCAGCCGTGGTCAGCGTCTCATCGATGTGGTAGTACGCTCCTTCGTCATGGTCAGGATGCAGGTAGACGATGAGGAGGGTTGGTGGGTGCTCACTCATGGGCTGCTGCCTTCCTTTGGTTACGTGCTTCCTCCAGCAATGTATCGAGCTCAACTTCAAGCTCTTCTTTGATGTAATACCTGTCGAAGAGCTTTCCCGTATGCTCAACGAGCCATGTGGCTTGTTCTCGAGGGAGCGGGTGTGACAACTCGAAAACCAGATGACGCTCTCTCCTCTTCATCTGTGGGGCAATACCCAGCTGCGCTACCTCAAAAGCGGCTTGATGCTCCAGATCAGTTTGCGGGCGCTCTTGCGGGTCGACACCCTGACCGTCCCTGTCAACGTGCTGATCTGCGAACTCCAGGATGAGAGAGCGAGTGATTAGATACTTGAGAATATCATGCAAAGTGATAGTGAGTGCGCTATCGAGCGGTGGGGCCGTTTTCGTTGCACCAGTTTCTGGCACGGACACTTCGTAATGGTATTTACTTGTCTGGCGAATATTCAGGGTATAGGTCTTCTCTTCCATTGCTTGCTCCTCTCATAGGTATCTCCATCATTATAGAACGAGTGATCTATACTGTCAGTAAATCATAGAAACCCTCCTGGCAGCAAGTGTAAAGGGGTCTCGGTCCCCCTTATTGAGTAACAAACAGTCCAAATTCAACAGAACATGCGTAATCCTAGCATCTCGCAGAGCGCAATGACTGGAATATAGGGTGTGCTACTCAGATAGAGAATTGGCACCTCGTAGTCAAAATAGGGAAGTGTAATAGTCGACTGTTGGATAGCTTGTCTCTGCTTCCCTCTCATGCTGTCTTCTTCTGCGTTCATTGATCTCACCTCATTCAATGAGGACCTTCTCAGAGAGCCTTGTCTTGCAACCCTCACTTACAATGGAAAGCACCCTGCTACCAAGGAGAATCACTGTCGCCTTTTTTAGGTCTTTTGAAAACCATCTCGATGGCACGCAGTTCCGATGAAATTGATTGGGTTTCTCGTAACGGTTGCCAGTTTGATTGGGTGAATACGACTGGATTGCTGGCAAGAAGTTCCCAGCCACTATCCCCCAGTTGATTTGCGTATTCGTACAAGGTCGGACCTGATTGCCAATCGTCGAGTTCCTCGTTGTTGGCAAAGCGCGGACGAAACTCACCGTCGTTGGTGACAGTTGCGAAAACGAAGGAATATTCCCATTTTTGCATGGTATTGCTCCTTGCATCATTGGCATCACATACACATTCATGCGTTTGGGATAGCGTATGGTAAGTGATGGTGATTCACTCTTTGCATCCCATACAAGCGCTTTCAGTCTACATTATCCGGTAGTCTCTACTTTCAGCCTCCAGGCAAAGTTGTGTTTCAGAATGGAGAGTAGCGAGAGATGTTGTGGGAAGAGATGCTCTAACTGGTCGATGATACGCAAGATCACTAGAGGGATGAGGCTGTTTTGTTGAGCAATCATATGAGGCAGATAGCCCATATGAAGGTATTCGTGTTGGTTCTGTGTATTCCCTTGATCGTGAAAGAGATGGAACCGATGGACGTCCTCATCTGTCATGGTCTCAACACTGCTGTTCAACTCCAGAGGGAACGATGGGATGCCATGAACTATCTGGATCTTGAGGGAGCCACTAGAAGACATGTATTGCTCTACCATCCCGAGCATGACCAGATGAACAAGCACTGCGTTTTCAGAGAGAAAATCGGGTGAGAAAAGTTCCACCTGTGTCTCATTGGAAAGCCGCGGCCCCAGCGATCCAAAGGCGGGATTGAGTAACAGCGTATCATAGATCACACCCACTGTATAACAGGAGGACACCTCATTCATGCTTTGTTGCCTCTCTAGCCTCTTACTCGATAGGTCTGAACGTCTTGATGGTACGGCAACACGCACAAAGTGCCCAAAGGCGTATTCAGCAACATCTGGTGGGATCTCGATTTCCAGAGGCCCATAAATCTGACAGACGTAGTTGATATGAGAAGTGGATTTGACGATTTTCCCGATAATCAATTTCAAGTCTCCTCATTGCTCCCAAACGATGCATCCTTTCGGTCGTGCATGTGCAAAATGTAGGCATCGGCATGCTTAGCGCAAACTGCTAGCAGGACACTTCTGTCACACAAGCAGCCTCTCCGTCATGATTTCTCCATGTTCATGGCAAGCCGCGTAATGATCGTTGGGCTACTGGCCCAGCGCAGAATATGCTCGGCTTGCTGAAGTAAGGTTTCCTCCAGGATAATTAAGCAGCGCTTTTGCATATTCAGCCGCTGAAAGGCTGGCCGGGCAAGAACAGCTTGAAAGCGCTTGAGAGAGGGATTTGGAATGACGACACAGAGGTGCATGATACTGGTCGAGCATAACGCATCCAGGTCATACAGACGCAGCAGACCGGAAGAAATGGAGGTTGTATGCTCGATCTCATATGCAGCGATCACGTCATCTCCTCGCAACCAGAGCACATCGATGAGATTGATGATTCGGCGAAATGTCGTATCCACAAGAGGTGGTAGCGTTTTCAGACTCACATCGCTTAACCGTTCGCCATTCCAGCTTTTACCATGATCATTAGCGGCGATCCAGACATCACATCCCACTTGATGGCCGATCTTCGCAAGCAACCATTGTATTTGGGTATGATCAGATCTCTCCTGCTCACTTTTCTGGCACTGCTGTGCCTCTTCACTCTCGACTGATAGATTGTCTCTTGTCTCCGGATAAACAGCGATCTCTTTCCACTCGAAAAGTGAAGAGGATCGAATTTTTCTTGCTACTTGTTCACCAAGGATTCGCTGACCTTTCCATGTCACGAGATGTTCTAGTTCCCATAATGATACGCCGAGGGCTTGTGCCAACGAGAGAAAGTGGGTCCGGAACGCGAAATAGGCCTCAGCGGGGCTCTGAGCTTGTGTTGGTTGACCGTCTTCGCTCATAAGCATATGATGTACCAGCGGGAAAAAGATTGGCCAGTGGTGCGCATCTTGTAGGTGCCACCACGCGCTCAACAGAAATGGAATGCGCGCAGGCTGTAAGTGAGACCGTAATCCTTTTTGCTGACCAATCAGGCGCTCGAAATAGTGGGTCAGTTCCTGCATATGTCGCTGACCTTCTGGAGTATCTTCTGGGAGACGTAAGCCGGACCGCAGGCGCGAGGCCAAGGTGTCATCGTCGATGTACTTCACGAGTTTGTTGAGGTACATGCCTCCAGACGTGCCCCTCATGCGAAAAACGTTCCAGGCACCTTGTGTTTTCTGTTGAAAGGTCGCATTGAACTCTTTGAGCGTAATGGTCCTGTTCAAAAAGGCAACGAGCAACTGCATCATCTCCTGTTGTACGTGGAGGCGCTGCTGATCAAGAGCTTGATGCGCTATGACCGTCAGTTCATCAGTGAGATACTCTTGTTGCGTGATACGCCACTGTTCTATTAGGTCCGGTGACCCTAACATGCTTCCACCTTTCTCAATCAATAAACCTTCTCGTGCTCTGGTAGGTACCACCTCCACGTGATGTCAGATACGGCAGAGGTTTTTCTCTCTTATCTGCAAGCTTCATACAGAACATCTTTTCGCAGAGAACCGGACGGCCCGTCTTCCTTTCATTCGTTTCTTCATGACTCTCCTCCAATTTCACTGAATAGACACGACATTGCTACACAGGTCTTTGGCTCTCATCATCGGAAACCTCTTCGATCAGCTCTCCAGGTGGAACTCCTAAAGCCCGCGCGATCTTGCCAAGGGTCTCGGTCGTCGTAATGTAGTATGGATCTTTAAACATCCGCTTGACCGTGTTATAGGCCACGTCAGCACTGCGCTGAAGTTTTCCCATGCCGATGCCTTTCTCCCTGGCGATTTCTTTCACACGTAAACGTACTGCCATGAACCGCTGCCCCTATCGATGATAGACATAATTGTAGCAGGCTTTGCCTCGTGCGAGAACTAGCCAGCTATTGAGAGACGTGGAGGTAGAGCCATACATGGCAACGATGAAAGGGCCATACAGCGTTCGGTTCATGTTCAACTCTTCAGTGGTGACTACATCTTGAGACATACGTAGAAGAAGCTCCCCTTAGAATTGCGCCTCCTTACAAGAGCTGTTGAGTAGCCAATGCGATGGTGAAATGAAGCACCTCTTCTTCACGATTGAGAACACGAGGCCACTGAACCAGAGATCATTGCTTCTTTGTACAATTGACCTGCAAGGGGTTATCGGTACAAACAAACAGAGTACACTTCCCGCTTATTTGTGCGGTCGTTGCTAACTAGTCACGCCTTTTCTCCTCCCGCAGTAGGCATCACACACAAGAGAATACTCGTATTCTATGGCAAATTCAATATTTCTGTCAAAAGTGTGAAATAAAGTCCAGTTTACAGAAAATATAACCCTCACTAGACTGCTTTTATGGCAGATATTCATGAATTTCCTGATATTCCAGGATACGTTTCGATCAAACAAGCCGCTCACATGCTTGGGATTACAGATAAGCGCGTCTACAGATACATTGAAATCGGGCGCCTACCAGCATTTAAAGCAAGCGGTGTGTTCCTCTTGGCCGAGGAAGATGTCAAACAGTTTAAGCTCAATCCGCCTGGACGTATCCGCTCAAGTCCCCCGCGCTGGCGCGTATACAGTAGTCGGAGTAAAGTCCTTGCCACAGAATTTCGGGTGCATGTTCGGGCGGGCAAGCAGCCTGAACTGCTGAAGAAGTTGAACGCGATTCAGGAAGCGAATCGTCATACCTTTCCTGGCACGATTGCGCGCTACCTCATCAAAAGTGACGAAGCGCTTACCAGCGTGCAGTTTGTGTTGTTCTGGAAAGACACCGACATGCCCGACGAGACTGCGCGGCAGCACGATCTGGAGGCGTTGCAGGACGAGTTAGCCGATGTGCTGGATTGGGAGACTGCCCACGCTACCACACATGAAACCTTACTGTACACGTAAAAGTCAAGGGTGAATGGTGAGAAAAATGGTTCCTAGAACCAGGCGCTACGACAGTTCTATTGGACCAGCGCCTGCTGGAACTGTGCTCAATCGGATGGTGGTTGGGGCCGAGTAGGTTCTCTTATGAGTACTCGGCCCTTTCAGTACATTACTTATATTGTAGAGCTTATATATTATTGTCTCTCTATCCCATTCAAACTCCTTATGTAAAGCAAGCCGCCGCTTAAAGGTCAAGAAGTTCCGGCGACTTTTCAAGTCGAAAAGAAGCGCCGCTACGACTTACAAACGAGCAAGGACAGTGATGAAACTGATACATAACAATAATGAATGTAAGAGTGGTTCGGAAGGGGGGACTCCTGCCCAACCATTGCTACGAATTGTACCTGCATCGCCTTCCTACCTTGCTTGAATGGATACTTATATCTACGAAGTAGGCCTGATGACAGTTGATTTGACAGTTTATCAGGTCTTTCTGCGGATTTGCTGCCAATACTTGCTCGCTTGCTTTCCTCACACGACTTGCTCTATATATCCTATAGCTTACCTCTCCATGTTGCAGTTGTTCACTCTTAAACTTGAGACGATGAGCAGGGTGGTCGGGACCTCTGCTCCCAGAGGGTATCAGCCTGTTGAAGCAGGATGCCTCTGCGAGACAGAGAAGCGGATGAAAATGGGTTAGAATAGCAGTGAGAGCGGCGAACCGAGGTCGAACTTTTTTGGTGCTGCGGGCCTGTTGTTGAAGCTGACCCCTGAGGCGGATGAAGCTTCGCAGGTATTACGGATCGCGATGGATGCCAAAACCACCGTCAAGTTCGGTCCCTTGGATGCTCCGGAGCTTGCTGCGCGACCTGCTGGCGTGCGATCTCAAAGAGCCCTTTGAGCGCGGGTTGGCCAGCAGGCCGATAACAGCGTCTAGCCATGACTCAGATTGTTTTGCTGGCGCGTGCCATCTGTGTGATAAGAGGAGACTGACTGCTGCCGATGCCTTGTATCGTCAGGGTGACCAGGTAGCCCAGACGTTTGTCCGGCAGAAGCTTGGTAATTGGCGTGAGAAACTGCTCGATAGCTCCCTCTCGTTCTGCCCTCAGCTTTGCTTTGTTTGCTATCCAGTAGCATATGCGAATTGGGCAGTGCTTTCAACTCCCGCTCTTCACGTGTGGGTAATCACCAGGTAAGAAGCTTTGCAAGCAGCACACCATCGACAGACACGGGAAACATACACCAGACAGTATGCAGCGCGATCCAGCATTGAAGCCAGGATATCGCAAGGAGTGCGGACCTTTGGCATGCGCCGTTCTCAGTCTATTGGCCTTGCACATACCCGGCTTCAACATATTGACACTGCTGCTTTCAATGTGACCCGTATTGTAGACTGGCTCAATGGGAATGAACTGGCTCCCACACTCGTCTGCGCCTTCCAAAGACTCTCCTATGGTGAGGCAATACGCCGACACGTCACATTATCTCTCAACACCCCTTACCCTAGTTCTGTCCGACATGCGGTTTGTGGATCTTCTCGAGTCAGTTGAATCAAGCGTAGATTCCTTATGCGTATGACACTACGCTAACGACGTGTAGACGACTAACCGCAAGGTGGTCTGGGACTGGCTAGGAACCCAGTCCCCAGCGCAGGTAATCAAATTGAGATGGATACCATCGGCATTCCCAAAGATTTCTTGAAGCGGCGCATCCTGCGGCGGGTAGAGGACAATGCGCGTGACACGAAAGAGGACGGTTTTTCCCTGTGCAGCAATCACCATCACTTTGTCGCCCACATGCACACTACGCAAATGCCAGAAGACCGCGGAATAACCGCCAGGGCGATCAAGATGTCCATCGATGACAGCGCTTCCCCGTTCTCCTGGAGCTGGACCTGACTTATACCATCCTACATCGTCCCATGGACTTCCAGTTGGCGTTGCCAGATCATTATTGGGCAGAACTCCCACCGGCTCTACAACAGCATTCACCTCAATCGAAGGGATCAAGAGACGAGTAGGGATGCGTGTCGCCTCGTGTGTTACCATCGAAGCTGATGCGTGTGGCTGTGCCATCTGAGAAGTGAACAACGAACGATACCCAGAAAGAGCGATCGCTCCTATCACAGCAAGCAAGCAGCACAATAATTTCACCACACGCAACATAGCAATGCTCCTGTGGGAAGAGTGAGGAACGTTCCTCCACCTGCTATGTATGAGATCGAACCCTTGCGATCTTACGAGCAATGCCTGCCCCAACAGAAGTGACCCCCGCTCCAATCACCATCAGGGCAAGCACACTTAAAGGCCATGGAAACAACGGTTGCGAGTTGGTCGGCTGAGCGTATGGATTGCTCCCCGTCTGGGGCAAACCCGGTGTGCCGTTCACTTGTGCGGACACGAGCTGCATTTTTGGAATACCATTGAACAGTCCAACGGCGAAGACGCTGGTCACCGTATTCGCTTGCAGTGTCTCTGACAGGGGAAGAGTAGTGCTGGGCTGCGTTGCGGTCACATCGAATGTATAGGAACCTGCGGCAATACTGGCATAATCACTCGCTTGCGGATAGGACAATCCGCTGAAGACCATGCCATTGCCATCAGACACACTCACATCACCCAATCCGGGAGAGAGATGGTAGACGCGTACCTTTGCCATGCCAGCTGCCAGCAGGTTATTGTCGACAAAGGCTTGCAGTGACAGGCCAGTCGCATTCGTACCAACGGCTGCCACTGTGTAGGCAACCCCTGCACTGACCGCTAACGTCTGCGAAATAACTGCTGCATTGATCCCTTTTCCAACGAGCGCAATCTGAACAGTATGAGGGCCTGGCGGTACTTGTACGTAGCCCGTGACCGACCCGAACTGGAAACTACTCAGCAACTTTGCGCCATCCACGAAGACATCTGCTGCTCCAACGTCGGGTGAAGCATGGATAACGCGTACAAACGCCGCACTCTGGGCGGAGGCAGGTAGCGCGGGTGCGCCAAAGCACAGAAGCAGGGCGAGGAAGCCAAGTGCGAGGGGGAGACGAAGTCCCACGCGTGCCAACGAGTGTTTAAGTTTCATGGTCATAATCTCCGCTTAACGTAATAACTATACATACCTATTTTTACCGGGGATGGGTGTAATTATTCTTCTGTACATGTAACGTTCTTCTCTAGTATAGGTAACAAGAGCCACAATGAGAGATCTCGAAAGGAGAAGCGTGTAAGAGGGGTTCGGTACGGGATCAACACGCATCTCTAGCGCTTCATGTACCTGTATCCATTTTGTATGTGAGCAGTAACAATCGTTACTGTTTTTTTACAGATACCCTGGCATACCAGTATAGATGAAGAGAGGTGTCCGGGTCCCACCACACATGTCGCACGAGAAAGCAGCCATCAGTTCGTTCCATCATCGGCCTTTCGTACGCATTCCCCTGGCAACTCAATCGCAAGAGAACAGGATGCTATCCGCATCTCATGCGGGTGCTAGGAGAGTTGAGGGGCGCGCCTGGCTCATGCACCAGGATGAACATTCCAAATACCAAATTCACCGGTGGGGTGTCCATTCTGGTCAAGCACCTGGTAACTTCCCTGTATATCCCCTCCCACTTTGATTGTCCCTTCAAAAGAAAGGGATGCCTGTCCTGCGAAGATCGTCACTGCGAACTGAAGATGTCCGGTAGACGTGACGGTACCCTTGAAAGAGCCAGCTAAACCGAGTCCCTTGAAGAAGCCTCGAATGTTCTCCTGGTTTTGTTGAATTTGGCTGAGGAACAGCGCGGTCTTTTCCTTCGCGAGAAAATCACCAATAGTGCCGGCATACGAGACAACTATGCTCGGATATATGGATGGCCTTGAAGTGGGTGTCGGAACAGGAGAGACGGTAGTAGTCGTTGCAGTCGATCGAGGAATGGAGGGAGCAAAAGAAGGATGGCCAGGCCACACGAGAGCATGCAAGGAACTCATGCCAATTGCTACGGCTAGAAGAAGTGCAAAGAGCATGGGCAGGAGTACACCACGTATCTTAGCACGAGGAGCATGGCGCTGGCTATGCAGGAATGCCGCTGTCATCGGATCACGTTCTGGCGCAGGAACAGGAAGAGGCGTGTCTGCCGATGTGACACGAGGTATATGCACCTGCTGGTGTGTGGCTTGATCCATCAACCTCTGCCAGAACTCCTCAATCGTCGCGAAACGCTCATCACTGCTGATGCTCAGTGCACGCCCAATAGCCTGGGCCACACTAATTGGTACCGTCGGCGTGATCAAGTGTGCTGACTCGAGCGGATCGCCCCCTTTGCTTCCTGTGGCCCGGGTGATGGCATCAGGGGGAACAATACCGGTCAACAACGTATAGAGCGTTGCCCCCAACCCATAGATATCTGTACGGGGTGTCGTGCCGCTGCCATATTGTTCTAGTGCAGCATAGCCAGGTGAGCCAAGCCGAATAGCGGTCGTGGTCGAATCTGCCACGTACTCCTTGGCGGAGCCAAAGTCGACCAGCACCGCTTCATCAGCCCCTACCGGTACAATGATGTTCGCTGGTTTGATATCTCGATGCACAATCGGGGGATCTTGCCCATGCAGGTAGATCAGTGCATCCACGATAGGAGCCAGAAGAGTCAGCACCAGGGGTAGTGCAAAGCGCTGTTCCGGTTGCTCTTTGCGCAGGGTCTCCAGGTTCCTGCCCTTGATGTAATCCATGAGCAGGTAGACCCGTCTGAGTTTGTCATGTTCGAACACGCGGTACACGCAGGGCAACGCCCGGTGATCCAGGCGCTTGAGGATCTCCCCTTCAAAGATGAAGCGCTCGCGGTCCCGCTTTTTCGGGTCAATCAGCTCTTTGAGGGCGAACAGATTCTGCTTCACGCGCCGATCTCTGACCAGGTAGACCGCGCCAAACCCACCCCTGCCAAGGAGACCCTCGATGACATAGCGGTCTCCAGACGGGTCTCGTACGGTGGATCCATCAGGGAGCAGTAGTTGGTCTTGTTGCACGCTGCACCTCATAGGTATGATCGATTTCAGGGTCATTATAGACAAGGGTATCTTGTGTGACAAGCTACATAGTACTAAATCGTATTGAACATAGAATCCATTTTCCTGTACATGTGATGGACAGTGCGCACATGCTTTGGTGTACATGGTGTCATAGCATGTCGAGCTTCTGAGAGTGCGAGTACGTTTCATGTTCTTTTGCTAGAAGAACTCCTATGTAACCATGGAAAGAGCAGAAGGAGAAGTATCCCCCCACAGAGCAAAAGGAGAATGGGAAGACCCCAAACGAGAGGCACGAATCGCGTTCCAAGTGCTAGCGTTACAAGTAGAGCAAGCAGGATAGGCAGAACTATCCAACGTTTCGTAACGTGCGTATTACGTTCAATCCCTTGCTCAGAAAGAGCTTGAGGCGTGTCTGCCGACGTGACACGAGGTATGTTCGCCTGCTGGTGTGTGGCTTGATCCTTCAACACCTGCCAGAACTCCTCAACCGTCGCGAAACGCTCATCGCTACTGAGGCTCATCGCTCGTTGAATGGCCTGAGATACAGCAGTAGGGACTGCTGGTGCCAGCAGGTGAACTGGCTTGAGCGGATCAATCCCTTTGTTCCTGCTTCTCGTGACTCGTGAGATGGCATCAAGGGGAACAGCACCGGTCAACAAGGTGTAGAGTGTTGCCCCTAAGCCATAGATATCCGTACGAGGGATAGTGCCGCTGCCATATTGCTCCAGTGCAGCATAGCCTGGTGTAAGACGGCTTATAGTAGTAGTGCCCGCATTAGCCACGTACTCCTTAGCGGAGCCAAAGTCGACCAGCACCGCTTCATCAGCCCCTACCGGTACAATGATGTTCGCTGGTTTGATATCTCGATGCACAATGGGCGGGTCCTGGCAGTGCAGGTAGATCAGTGCATCTACGATAGGAGCTATCAAGACCAGCACCAGAGGTAGCGTAAAACGCTGTTCTGGTTGTTCTTTCCGCAGGGTCTCCAGGTTCCTCCCTTTGATGTAATCCATGAGCACATAGACCCGTTTGAGTTTATCATGTTCGAATACACGGTACACGTGTGGCAGCGCGCGATGATCCAGTCGCTTGAGGATCTCACCCTCAAAAATGAAACGCTCGCGGTCACGCCTGTTCGGGTCAATTACCTCTTTGAGGGCGAACAGATTCTGCTTCCTGCGCCTATCTCTGACCAGGTAGACCGCACCAGATTGCCCTTTGCCGAGGAGACCCTCGATGACATAGCGGTCTCCAGATGGGTCTCGCACGGTAACTCCGCCGGGGAGAAGTATTTGGTCTTGTAGCATGCTACGCCTCATCGGTTTGATCATGATCGGTTTCAGGGTTATTATAGACAAGGGTGTCTTGCATGACAAGCTGAACAGTAAAGGATAATGGCGCTGATCCAGGAGAGTTCAAGTCTTCCGGTCGCACGAATCTAGACCGAAGCTCCTTGATACATAGAGACTGGCCTCCAGACGAACGGTTCACTTTCCTACGACTTGTCGCAACTCATTCACCACCTGCTTTACTGTTCTCTACGTAGATTGCTAAACTTTGTACTGGTGTAACCGTCATGAGATCTTCAGGTGAACTCGATGTGGGGGAGTGGGTGGTAGCGAGAGACCCAATTGAGAGGATGTGATATCAACGTGAGAAATGGCGTATGTACACAGTGATAGAGAGAGCGGAGCATCATAGCGTGTAGCGCCTCCTGGCATGCTCCTAGTGGGAGTTGTCTCTTTTGTCTTTGAAAAAAGGAGCACC
>WNGP01006735.1_pt1 | contig 12781 bp, 12 predicted proteins | sample 5407671 | NCBI WGS metagenome assembly WNGP01 (sample SAMN13153381, study PRJNA577476) | soil metagenome | isolation source: 40 cm soil or saprolite under Garry oak tree replicate 2 | place: USA:California | collected 2016-06-15 | reverse complement strand
ATGCAACAATTGACAGCCCTGCGCGATGAAGTTACCACCTGGGAAGATATCGATGAGCAACTGCGCGACCTGCACGGAATAGCCGGATTGTTAGAGGAGGAACCGGATGAAGGAATGCAGGACGAGATCGCCCGGTCGCTTACCGGGCTTGAGCAAAAAGTCGAGCAACTCCAGTTCGCGCTGATGCTGAATGGCGAACACGACGAACGCAATGCTATTGTGAGTGTGCACGCCGGCAGCGGCGGGGTGGATGCGCAGGACTGGGCCGAGATGCTCTTCCGCATGTATCTCCGTTGGGCCGAGGGCCACAAATTCCGCACCGAGGTGTACGATTACACCGAGGGTGACGAGGCAGGCATCAAAAGCGCGACGATTGAAATCACAGGACGCTACGCCTATGGCTACCTGCGTTCGGAGATCGGCACCCACCGCCTGATTCGCCTGTCGCCCTTTGATGCTGCTCACCGCAGGCACACCTCGTTCGCCAAGGTCGAGGTTATGCCCGATATCGAGGACACCATCGAGATCACTGTGCGCCCTGAAGATATCGAGATAGATACCTATCGCTCGACGGGCGCCGGGGGCCAGCACGTGAACAAGACCGATTCGGCGGTGCGTATTCGACATATCGCGAGCGGCATCGTCGTGACCTGCCAGAATGAACGCTCGCAGATTCAGAACCGGGAAGTGGCCATGAAGCTGCTCAAAGCGCGGCTGTACGAACGCGAGTTGAAGCGGCGCGAGGAGGAGACGGCGAAGCTCAAAGGCGAATTTGTACAGGCGGATTTCGGCACGCAGATTCGTACGGTGACGGTACACCCGTACAATATCGTGAAGGATCATCGCACAAACTATGAGACGAGCGATACCGAGGGATACCTGAATGGGAATGTTGATCCTTTCATCTACGCGTACTTGCAAATGAAAGCGGGAGGGGTGGCAACGGGTGCATAAATATCTACAGCTTCCAAATCTGGGCATTGCTGAACGCCACCTCTGACGGGTCATGCAGATTCAAGGCCAGCAGGCCAATTCTGCCCTGGCTGTACCTGTTGTCTATGATGCTTGCGAGATACTGTTTATTCACGTAGAGGTAGATGCTATTCCCTCGCGCTATCACGGTCAGCATGTTTGTATGCTTCACGCCTTTTGCGATAGCGGAACTGGCCCTGGCTGTTAAGGGTGCGTTTACATCACTTGCAGTGCTGACAAGAGAGTACGTCCCAATCACATTGACGGTGAACATGTAGGCATTAACGGTCTGCGAATTAGTAGTAGGGAGGCGGAAAATCAGCCCTCCGGCGTCGCCTTTGACAATTGTCATCTGCACCTGGAAGGCAAAATTACTAAAGGTACTCGTCTTGTAAAAGCAGGCGGTCAAACCCGCCTGTAACGAAGTAATATGATAGGTACCGCTGGTGAATGTACAGGCTCCATTTACTCCAGAGTATTCTCCCCAGGAACTGCTGGCTTTGTTATTCAGCGGATCCGCAATGGTTGGAGAGCCGCCCGTGTCTTGTTTGTAGAGGGCGCCAGGGTTACCAGCTACTATTGCTTGCGTCGCCAGGGCCTCGGCAGTGGCAGTTGCATTGGCATGCAAGGTCGCAGGTTGAGCCACCAGGACATTATACGCGAAGCCACCGCCTACCAGAATCAGAAGCATTGAGAGCAGGATGAGGAGCGCATTTATTAAATAGGATCTACGACGAGATGGTCTTGCTGGCGGGCGGGGAGAAATCCTTATCGCTGGCTGGTATGTGAACGGTACATAATTCGCAGGAGATGCTTCCTGCGGTCTTACAGTTGATGAAGGAGTGGTCTCGTTCGCAAAGGGAATCTGTTCTATAGCCGGTAAGGTGCCGCTGTTGGATGGATCCATATAGCTTGTCGGGATACCACAATTGGGGCATTCCGTCGCCCCTGGCGGAACGAGCGCGTGACATATATTACACTGCATAGCTGTGGCTCCCTATGAAGAGGATGTTGAGATCAAATCTCCAATAAATTGATATGCTTGTGGCACTCCCCAGCCGGTGACCGCATCCCAACCCTGCGTGGCCTGGAAGCCGGTCACATTCACTCCGTCCATGTGGACACTATTATCGCCCGAAGTGATGTCATGGAAATCTCCCTGTCTTGCAACGCCCAATTTGTAGAGGACGGGATTGATGAAACCAAGGGGGTGACCTGCTACCTGGTTAGCTATGGCAACCATTGCGGCCCAAAAAGGCGTACTGGCGCTGGTTCCGCCACATTGTTGCCATTCTCCAAGCATGTAACAAGCCATTGCTGTGTTCGGGTCCGCGTTGGCGGCAACATCCGGCAGCCCACGATGGCCATTTAGCAGCGTTTGAACGTTTGAGGGCAAGGATTGTTGATACGCCGGTTCGGAAAATAATGCACTGACACCCCCTCCACTCCCCGACCAGGCGCTTTCAACATAGTCCAGGCCGACGCGCTCTAAAGTCGTTCCGCCGACTGCAGTGACCCAGGGATCAGAGGCGGGAAAGTCTACTGTAGGTGTCGAGGGTAGTATACCGCCCGATGGGACTATCGCACCGTCATCGCCGGTGGCCGCGAGAATAGTTACTCCCTTAACTGTTGTAGCCTGCTTGTAAAAGTCGCTAAATTGCTGGGCTATGTCCTGGTGGTCAAGGAATGCTGCCTCTGAAAAGCCAATACTCTGTGAGAGAACCTGTCCCAGGTGATGATCTACCGCGTACATTTCCACCTGGAGGACATCAATAGGATCAACGATGCTCGTTGCATGCGGGCTGGTCAGCACCTTGATGGCAGCGCCAGGAGCAATAGCATGAACCATCTCAACATCCAATTCTGCTTCTAGTGCTGACCTTACCATGTTATTATTGCTCGGATCGAAAGGGACGTTCCCTACAATGGAGACGACCTGGGGAGTAATCGGGGGCAAACCAAACTCCTGATCGAACGCGTTGATATCGTCCTGCAAGCGGGGGCTGGTAATCGGTACGATGACGAGCACTGTTTGTCCTTGGCCGGTGTATCCCTGGATAGTGAGCGGCTGCACACCATAGATAGTACGCAGTTCCTGCGGCGTGTAGCAGTTGCTGGCCTGGTCCAATGGCGGTGGACATTGCTGCGAACCAATTCCGCTACCTGGAAAACCTACTGAAAGTCCGACAAGTGGTTTCACTTTAGGAGTGACTGTGTTAGAAGAACTGCAAGCAGCAGCAATACGGGATGTGGAAGCGTCTGAAATGCATCTATGTTCTCCTCCTGGCACCATCAGAAACTCCCATCCAGAGGTGACTACATTTCGACGGAACCTGTGTACATTCCTCCGCTTCGATGTAAAAAAGAGCTTCCAATACTTCTTGCTGGTCGTGGTTAGAATATGCCACAAAGTCATCAGGGCGTCAAGCAGCCAAACTGGGAAGTAGTGGAAACCATACAGGGCGACCGCGAGGGCATTAGCTCCAACTAAATTAAAACTCGACTTGCAGAAAGAAGAGAAATGAGGGACAATCCTTTCGAATCCAAATCTTCTCACGAAAGGAGCGTTCCTCAGATGTATGATAGCGTATGGAGCCAGGGGTTGCCACCCCTGTCAAGCGCACTGGTGCAGCAAGCCCAAGCCCATTTAGTCGAGATTCCCTTCCCCGAGACGATGCCAAGAGCCGTGCAGGAGCCGGATGAGGCGCGTCCCGTTGCCAAGTCAGGACGAGGCGCGCCCCAGCAGATCACCTGGCCGCATCTGTGGCTGGGGCTGCTGTGGAGTGTGCTGTTGGGGATGGAGAACTACCAAGACTTGCGCCGCACCGTGGCGCGGGAACAACTGGGCAGCTTTGGGCCCGTCAAGCTGACGAGTAGTGCGCTGGTGAAACGCTTGGTGCAAGGTGGGGTGCCGCCCTTGCAGCAGTTATTTGTCCTACTGAGTCACTGGGTAGCCCAGCGGCTGACCCCAACGGTCGTTGCCACTACGCTGGCCAGCTTTGCCACCCACATCGTGGCACTGGATGAAACCACACTGGATGCCCTCTCGCGTCACCTCAGTTGGCAGCGCGTCTTGCCCAAAGGGCATGCAGCGCTCTTGCCAGGCAAACTGGCCGGCCTCTTTGATATTCGCCAGCAATGCTGGTTGACGCTGCAATTTCGGCCCGAGGCCCAGCAGAACTGCAAAGTCGATGTGATCTCGCTGCTGGAAGGACTCCCCTGGCGCAGTCTGATCCTGTTCGACTTGGGCTATTTCAGCTTCGCCTGGTTCGATTACCTGACTTCGATGGGCTACTGGTGGATCTCGCGGCTACGCGAGAAGACCAGCTATCAACTGATCCATGTCTACTCTCGCCACCACGAAATTCTCGATGCCCTGGTGTGGTTAGGGTCCAAGCACGGCCCACACGCGGGACGGGCGGTACGCCTGGTGCGCTTTGGTGATGGCAAAGAGCTGCGCTGCTACCTCAGCAATGTGCTGGACCCGCGCCAGTTGTCGATGGAGGACATTGCCCGTTTGTATGCCCGCAGATGGGATATCGAACTGGCCTTCTTGACGCTCAAAGACTATCTGAACTTACATCACTGGTGGAGCAGCAAGCTGGTGCTAGTGCTGCAACAAATCTGGGCCGTGCTCATCATCGCGCATTTGCTGCAGTCCTTGCGCCTGGAAATCGCGGCTCAGGCGGGCGTTGACCCTTTCGACGTGTCGCTGCCCTTGCTGGTCAAATATGTCCCCCGCTGGATCCTGCGTAAGCAATCGGTCATCGACGAGGTGCTCACCCATGGCCGCGACCTGGGCTTCATTCGTCCTAGCTCACGTCTGCAGGTGCAGGTCCCCTGCATTCCCGATGAGGCTCTGATCCCAGCTCCTGCCGATCTGATCCTGCTTCGTCACGCCCGCTATGTCGAGTATGCCCCACGTCCCCCTCGTCCTTCCTACAACAAAAAGAAGAGAGCCAAGCAGAAGTCTTCGCCCTCTCCATAAATGATTTAGTTGGAGTCAATGCCCTGGCGGTCGCCCTGGCAGTCTCGTGGTAAAATAAAAGCGTTGGAATAGAAGCAAGCACCTCGAAAAGAGCAATGACATGGACATCTCGACCTTCCTACAACCTGGCTACCTCCTGCAAACCTGCTTGCTCGCGCTCTCCATCTTCAACCTGGTCACCTTTCTCTGGCTTGCCTTCACCGTGTGGCTCAATGGCGACCGCAAAGCCGGTATCGCGCGCCTGGGAGTGGTTGGTCTCGGACTCTCCGCCCTGTTCTTCTTCATTCACGCGCTCTTAATATCCGCTCCCTTTGCGCATCCAACCGGCCTGGTGAGCCAGGATTTTTTATGGCATCTCATCTGGCTGCCCGCCCTTGGCGTCCCTTATATCTGGTTCGCCATCGGCCTGTACTACGCCGCGTTGATCAATCAGCAATGGCGCAAACGCCGCCCCTATTTGTTGGTGTTTAGCGGTATACTGGGCGCCGTTGTCCTGGTATTCCTGGCAATTAATCAATCAACGTATAGCTATGCCAGTGCCCTACGCCTGGTCGTCTATAAAGAAGCCCTCAATGATATTCGTAATGGCCTGTTCTCACCACCCGTTCTCTTATCCCTGCTCTTCCTCTGCTACGTCACCTTTTGCGCCATTGCCCCCTGGTTTACGCTTGGGCGCGTCAGCCGTTTGCTGCGTGTCCTCTGGAATTACCTGACCAGGCGGCGCCCAATCGGCATGCCAATGCTGCGACACGCCCTTGTCGAGGCATTTTGGGATGATCCTAAAGATATTGAACAACTGGAAGAGCCGCATCTCTCCTGGCACCTGGCCCGTCCCTGGCTGCTGCTGGCGGCGCTTCTCATGGTGGCGCTTACTACGTCGCTGGGAGTGCTGGTAATCGAATCAATCATCGACTGGTTACAACATCCAACTGTTTCCATCTTATCAGCATCTTCCTCCCATAATGACTTTACAATATTCAATCTCTTTCCCATCAACCTCATCATCCTGGATTTAGGCGCAACGGGCGCCGTCGCGCTGGTCATCCTGCTCATCGGCTACTCCATTGTGCGTCACGGCATCTTGATTGAGCGTTCGCTATCGCGGCGCGGCTTCCTTGCGCAGTGGCGTGGTATCGTAATTGTGTCCACCGGCGTGTCCATCTTTATCGCCTTGCTCGTCGTCTTAACACATAGCAACCCTGGGGGCCTGCTGCTAATTACCGCGCTTGCCACGGGAGCCTATGCCCTTTTCACCTGGAGCAGCTATACCGCGCACGATCGCTACATCGCTCTGCTCGGACCCTTCGTGCGCAGTACCAGCCTGCGCCACTGGTTGAATACCGACCTGCAAAAGACCGAACAGGACCTGGAAACCCTTTTTAATCATCTCTGCCACAATGTTCTGGCCGTCCAATGCGCGTATTTACACGTGTTGGCTGGCCCCATCAGGCGCAATTTCAGCTATCGCTGGCCATCTCAGGCCGTGCCGGGCATATCGATACCCGCCCTAAAAAACAGGCGCAAACAGGAAAGGGATGCGGCGGCCTGGATCATGAATGGCGTATCAGAAACTCCATCGCGCATACAAATCTCCGTGAATGGGGTGCCGATGATTTGCTGGGTATTGCCCATCCATGATGAACGCGGCCTGGTTGCCACCCTCTATCTCGGCCCGCGTGAAGATGGGGGCGCCTTTACCGACGAGGATATGAACCTTGCGCATGCCTGTGGTCAGCGTATCCTCGACACGCTGGGCGATCATGAAGCAATGCAGGCGGTAGCAGGGCTTCTGCGCCGCCGCATCATCGACGTGAAGTTACTCGGCGCCCAGCAGCGTCGTGTACTGCACGACGAAATTCTTCCCCAGATGCACCTTGCCCTCTTACGCCTGGAGACCTTGCGCTCACTTCCCGGTACAAAAGAAAAGTCGGAGACTGACGAGCCCGAGCGTACACAGGCCGTCGATGAAACCATCGCGCGCATTACCGATGCGCACCGCCGCCTCGCCGCGATGATGCGCGCCACCGCTCCCAGCGCGCCCCATCGCCTTGAGAGTGACGGCATGATCTACGCCATTCGCACCATGCTGGACCAGGATTTTCAGCACTCCTTCGACGAGGTGGAATGGTGCGTCTCCGATGAAATCGCCGCTTACATCGATGAAGTCACTCCACCCGCCATCGCCGAACTGATCTTCGCCGCCGTGCAGGAGGCGCTGCGCAATGCTGCCCGTCACGCGCGCGGTTCAGACGTGCATCGCCGCCTGCGCCTGGTCTTCAAAGCCTCCTGGAACAAATCAGATAATAGCCTGGAAGTAATCGTCGCCGATGACGGGGTCGGCATCGCCTCCGCCAGCAGCTCTACCACAGGCACCGGCGGCGGTCTGCTAACGCACAGCGCCCTGCTCGCCATCGCCGGCGGCAGCCTCACCATCAAAAGCTCCCCAGGCGAAGGCGTCACCGTGCGCATCCTCCTCCCAGCCGCATCGCTGCGCTAAGCCCCTTTCAACACAAAAGGCTCTCCCGGAGCGAGCACCTTCACGCTGGTCTCAGGCGCATGCTGCGCCACTGCTGCGGTAAATTCCTCAGGCGTGCCGTTGTACTTCAACAGAAGACGGTCCATGATGCGGCCGCCAGTAAATGTGTAGTGGGTCGGTATGGCCACGCGCGGGTGGATTGTCGCGCAGAGTTCCGCTGCTTCTTGCGCGCTCATCACATCCTTGCGGTTAAAGGCGGGACGAATCATCAGACCATTGATCGCCAGCAGCGCCAGGTCGATTTTGGGAAAACGCTGCGGGATTTCGCGTAATGCGGGGATCAGCCGCGTGTCACCCCCGAAGTAAATGGTAAAGCCGCCCGCTTCGAGCATATACGTGATCTCCGGCACCCCATGTGATCCTGGCACGGCTGTAACCTTGACCGGGCCGAGCTGAGCGGTTTCCCAGGGATCAAGCTCGGTGATCTGCTGAAAGCCCACTTTTCTCGCGGCTCCCCCGATGCCGCGTTTCACAACAAATGGAACGGTTTTGTCGCGATAGGCTTTGAACGCCTCCATATCGTAGTGGTCGTAGTGTCCGTGGCTCACGAGTACCCCTGCGAGCGGCGGCAAGTCTTCCAGGGCCATCCCGAGCGGTTCGCCGCGATAGTAGCCAAACTTCTCAGAGAACCAGGGATCGGTGAGAAGTGTGACACCTCCGAAATCGATCAGGACGCAGGAATGCGTTACGCGGGTGAGAGTGACGGTACTGCTCATGTTTGAATCCTTTCTGCTTGGCAAATTTAGCCTCGTTCACTTATCTAACAAAGTTCGACAATGGTTAAAAAAAGAGACTACACCTTGTCCTGGTGCAGCCAGGATTGGAGGAGACCGCGAATGGCCTGCTCCATCAGAGCCTTTGAGTACGCCTGCCCCTCGGAGATGCGACCAGTCATGGTCAGAGCGATCAGGCCATGCGCGACGCCCCAGAGGATATCGGCGCACTCGCCTACGTCTGCCACGTGAGCCTTGCTTCTCTGTATCCAGTTCTCCAGGGCATCCAGCAAAGTCTGAAAAGCCTCTCTCGCCTCCATTGGAGCCTCCACGCGATTAAAAGTGACGCCTCCCAAACTGTTCATGACCTGGTATAGTTCTGGACACCTGAAGGCAAAATCCCAATAGGCACGCATCACATTGAGTACGCGTAGCTCAGGGTCATCGGTCGTCGCTTGCGCGGCTTGCATGTCGGCCCGTAAGCGTTCAAAGCCCTGGCGGAGCAACTCCAGTAGGATGGCCTCCTTATTCTCAAAATATTCATAGATCGTAGGAGGGCTATACTCGATGCGTTCCGCTACCTTCCGAATGGTTACCGCCTGCCAGCCCTCCTGCAACGCGATCTCACGGGCACCCACGAGAATACCCTCTCTAACTTCTTGCTTTTCTCTCTCTCGTCGCTCTTTCGTTCCCATTGGACAATCTTATCTTAGTTAATAAAATCTAACTATGTTAGAATTACTATACCATCCCTTGATGTTCATTGTCAAGGTATCTGACCAGCATAATTGCAAAATGGACAGAGTACGAGTTGCTTTTTTCCACATTAGTTATATACCTGTCAAGGTATATAACTAATGTGGTATACTCGTTCAATGATGACAACCTTCGATGCATTGGCTGATCCCATGCGCAGACGAATTCTGGACTTGCTCCGCGAGCGGCCCCGTCTAGTAGGGGAGCTGGCTGACTTGCTCTCCATCAGTCAGCCCGGCATCTCCAAGCACCTGCGCGTGCTTCGCGAAGTGGGGTTGGTGCGTGTACGAAAGGCGGCGCAACGGCATTGGTACGAGCTGCGCCCTGAGCCGTTAGCAGAGGTCCATGCGTGGCTGGAATCCTATCGCCACTTCTGGGAAGAGAGGTTTCATCGCCTGGACAACTACCTGCAAACCCTCCAGGAAAAGGAGAAAGAACCATGAGAACAGTCATTTCCAAAGACGGCACCGCTCTCGCCTTCGATCAGTCGGGTCAGGGACCCGCGCTCATCCTGGTGGCCGGTGCAACTGCTACTCGATTAGCCGAGGCATCGCTAGCTGCGGCCCTGGCACCTCATTTCACCGTCTTCGCCTACGATCGGCGTGGCCGAGGAGACAGTAGTGACACAGCACCCTATGCGGTCGAGCGCGAGGTCGAAGATATCGAAGCTCTCATCAACGAGGCGGGCGGATCCGCGTTCGTCTTCGGGCATTCCTCCGGCGCGGTTCTTGCCCTGGAAGCAGCGCGCCTGCTCCCCACTAAAATCACGAAGCTGGCGGTGTATGAGCCCCCGTTTATCATTGACGACAGTCGCCCCCGGTACCGCAGGATTACGTGCCGCATCTCAACGAGCTGATAGCGGCAGGTCGCCGGGGCGAAGCAGTCGAATACTTCATGACCGATGCGATGCTCGTTCCTGCCGAAATGGTTGCCCAAATGCGAAACACGCCAATGTGGCCGCAGATAGAGGCTGTGGCGCATACGATACCCTACGACGGCACCATCATGGGAGATACCATGAGCGGCAATCCATCGACCATCAGGAAGTGGGCTTCTGTCACAGTGCCCACGCTCGTCATGGTCGGAGGAGCGAGTCCTGCGTTTTTTCACAACGGGACTCAAACGCTCGTAGACATCCTCTCCAATGCCCAGTACCGTACCCTAAAGGATCAAGACCACGGCCCGGCTGACGAGGTCCTCACTCCCGCCCTGGTGGAGTTCTTCAAAGGCTGAGACGAAGGGCACTACCGAGAACCCCGATCATGCGCGTCTTGGGGCCATGAAACGGCTCTACTGTGTTTGAGATCCATGCGAAGCCACCGCGAGATCCCCACATGACTCTTGGAGGAAAGATATGGCACAAACGGATATGCACGGAAAAATCTGCCTCGTGACGGGCAGTAACTCAGGACTCGGCAAAGCTACGGCTCAAGGGTTGGCACAACAGCACGCGACCGTCATCCTGGGGTGCCGGGACAAGCAACGTGGAGAATCTGCCTTTCTTTCGCGCAGGTAGTCGTCTCCCTTGACGAATCTTACGCTATTCTTGTTAGCTGAGCGAGGGTTTTATTCCAGGCAATACTGCACATATATGTCAAGCCTGATAAGAGTCGATGTCAATTACAGGCATACCATTTTTTCCGCACTCAGAAAGAAACCCTGATCAGAGGAGTTTGAGACATGCAAACCAGCCCATCACACCTGACGCACCTGGTACAACCAATCTCGATCTACCATCGATCAATGGGCAAGTATAATCCTTACGTCGGCCAAAAAAAATACCGCGCAAAATGAGCGGTATTTGCACTGTAATGCAACCCCCTGAACAGCCTTACCTACGAGCATAAGCTGTATTAGATGAAATAGCAGTATCATTCTGTCAACAACTATCCTTCTTGATAAAGCGACAGGGTAATGATTTCCCTTGTTGTATACTTTCAACGTGATCGTTTGCCTGCTTTGCAATCGAGGAACGCGAAATTGTCATAGAGGGATTGCACCTGGAGTATCCAGCGAGGGTGTGCGTATCTTGACCAGAAACAAGGAGGTCCTACATGCCAGACCTACCAACGGGAACCGTGACAATGCTCTTCACCGACATCGAAGGCTCCACACACCTGTTGCAACAGCTGGGCGAGAGCTACTCCCGTGTCCTCATCGAGTGCCAATACCTGCTGCGAACAAGCTTCCAGCAGTGGCACGGCCACGAGGTGGATACGCAAGGGGATAGCTTCTTCGTGGCTTTTGCGCGTGCCACCGATGCCCTCTCCGCTGAGCGCTTCTGGCAGGCCACGGTCCGGCAACAAATAGCATTCAAGACACTTGCAGGAGCTTTAACCTACCTGCGTGCGAGTCTACATGGAGCTATTCTGGACACGCTGCGTGTCTACACGCGACCGAGAGAAGTCCCCTTGCCAGAGCTGGGTGAGGCTGGAGAGCCATACGGTGAAGATCAGAGCACCAGCAGCGAACTGTGGGAGTTTCTCCAAACGATATTGCCGGGCGCGCGTGAGCAGCGACTGGCCTACTTGCTCTATCACTGTGGACTCAAGCCCAGGGAGGTTCTGCACTTCTGCCAGCAGGAGTTCAACGATATCCAGGAGATCTACCGTCTGCGGCGCAACATCGTAGAGCGAGTCCTGCGCCATGCGGACCAACTCCGTTGGCGGCTTAATCGTGGGGAACAGGTATAGAGGATGTGACCTCTATATACACAAACACGAGCGCATAGCATTTAGGTGAGTCTACTCACCTATTTATTCATGCCGTTGCCCGCTCGTAATCTGCATGGGTACGGGATATACTGGTAACTGAAAAGATAGAGAAGCTCAATGGAGGAACATATGATACTGATTACTGGCCCAACTGGCTATATTGGAAGACATCTCGTCGCACGCCTTGTCCAGCAGGGCGAGCGACCGCGCTGTCTGGTACGCGACCCCAAACGCGCTGCAACTATACTGCCTGCCGGTTCGGTCGAATTCGTGCAGGGTGATACCACGCAGCCCGCCACACTGGAAGCCGCCGTGCGCGATGTAGATACCATCGTCCATACCGCCTTTATTACCGCCGATCACAAGCAATCGCCTGGCAACCACTACGAAACAACCAACGTCGAGGGAACAGCAAATCTGATCAAAGCCGCCAGGGCCGCCGGTGTCAAACGCATCATCGAGATCAGCGGCCTGGGTACCAAACCGGATAAACCCGGCAGCTATATGCAGGGACGTTACCTGGCCGAGCGCATGTTGAAAGAAAGCGGCCTGAATTGGACGATCATTCAACCCTCCGTGCTGTTCGGCAAAGACGCCCCGTTCATCAAGGGCCTGGCCGATCTCATTCGCACCTCGCCCGTTGTACCCCTCATCGGCGGCGGCACTGTCAAGTTTCAGCCGATCTACGTAGAGGATGTAGTCACCGTCATTATCAAGGTACTGCAGGAGCCTGAACGTACCACCAACAAAACCTATGTCATCGGCGGTCCGGAATACTACTCCTTTACCGAGGTGATCAATCTGTTGTTGCACACCATGCACAAAAACCGCATCAAGGCTCCGACCCCTCGTCCACTTGTAGGCATAGGAGCAGCCGTTATGGAGGCCGTCTTGCCCAAACCACCCTTAACGAAGGCCGCCATGGCGCTCTTCACCTTTGACAATACAACTGACATCAACTCGGTTGAGCGCGATTTCGGTTTTACACCGATGTCGTTCAAACGTTATTTGGAAGAGCATGGAGTGTGAAAGAGCGTTAAATCGTACTCACCACCGCTGCCTGCCTTCGTAACGTCCACACTGCCAGTAGCATCAGTACAAC
>WNGP01004494.1_pt1 | contig 12781 bp, 9 predicted proteins | sample 5407671 | NCBI WGS metagenome assembly WNGP01 (sample SAMN13153381, study PRJNA577476) | soil metagenome | isolation source: 40 cm soil or saprolite under Garry oak tree replicate 2 | place: USA:California | collected 2016-06-15 | reverse complement strand
CGCCTGGCAAGCCAGCGGAACGCATGTCGCCCGTTCCGACGACGGCGGGCACACCTTCGTACAGACGCCCATTTCGAACCTGTTCGGGTCTGATGTCGGCGATGTGGACATTCGGGTCGGCGGGCCCACGCCCTGCAGCATAGCCCAGCGGCTCAGATAACTCTCCGCATAGATCCCGAATGATCCGGAGAACGGATGTACCACCGCCATTTCAGCCAGACAGTAGGCGATTACTGCCGCAATCGCTGCACCTATCAGATAGCTTATGATTACCCCCGGTCCGGCGAGTTGGATGGTTAGGCCGCCGCCCAAGAACAAACCACTCCGATCGCCCCTGCAATGGCGATCATCGTCAGGTGCCTTTGGCTCAGACTTCGCCTGAGCTCCTCTTGCTCTTGAACCGAAGGCGGCGCGGAGGCAACTCCAGCTTCCGGCAGATTTGCGGCCTGCTGTTCCATCTACATGTCCTGAAAAATTAGGCCGAGTTCTCAATGAGAGAACCGAGCGCCGCGATGAAGCAATTGATTTCTTCTTCGGTGTTGTAGTGGACAAGTGAGGCCCGCACAGCACCATCGTCGGAAGAAACTCCCAGCCTCTTCAACAGGCGCGGAGAATACATATTGCCGTCGCGGACTCCAATTGCTCGGTCCGCCAATTCTGACGTAACAGTTGCCGGCTTTACTCCCCCAATATTGAAACAAATTGTCGGAACGCGACGCGCAATGTGTTCCGGGTCGCGTACTCCGTAAGTACTTACACGAGGTAGTCGCTGCAGCTCTTTCAGTAGCCGAGCGGAGAGCTTTGCCTCATAATGGCGAATCGCCTGCATGGCGCCGACCAAAGCAGCTCGACGCGACTTATTAGCATGGCCATTGGGTGCTGTGCGCCGGCCCAGATCTTCGATATAACCGATTGCGGCATCCATGCCGGCGACATTCTCGTAAGCAAACGTTCCTACTTCGATCTTCATCGGTGCCTTGTCTGGGATGAAATCTTCGCGGAACGTAGGCAACGCCTCGAGCGCAGCCGCTTTGCCCCATAAAAATCCCATGTGTGGCGCGAAGATTTTGTATCCCGAGCAGACGAGATAGTCGCAATCAAGGTCCTGGACGTCAATGGGGCCGTGCGGCGCATAATGCACCGCGTCGATGAACACCTCCACGCCGGCGGCATGCGCCATCCGGGAAACCTCTTTCACGTCCACAATGGAACCCAGCGCGTTGGATGCCATGGCACACGCGACCAGGCGAGTTTGAGATCCTAACAATGGTTCGAGATCTTCCGTATGGAGGAGCCCATCCTCCCGCATCTTCCACCACCGGATCTCCGCGCCTCGCTTTTCCAGCACCAACCATGTCGCGATATTCGCTTCATGATCCATATCAGTGACGATAATTTCTCGCCGCGCTCCCATGATGTCGGCAATGGCGAGACTTACAATGCGAATGAACGAGGTCGCATTCATGCCGAAAGCAACCTCGTCCGCCGAGTTCGCGTTGAGAAACGCTGCAACGCTCTGCCTTGCCCGTTGAATGGTTTCGTCCACCTCCACACTTTGGCGGTATCGGCCTCCGCGCTGCACGTTGCGGAGGATCAGGTGTTTCTGCACTGCGTCCAATGCTGCCTGGGGAATCTGGGCACCCGCCCCGTTGTCGAAGAAAATGAAGTTGTCCCCCAGATTGAGCGCGGGGAAGCACTCCCGGACCCACGAAATCGGAAAATCAGACATGAGTTTCTATTGCTGCTTGAGCTGCTGATAGATCGTGGTGGCGTTATCGGCAAAAGTCGCTTCAAACTTTGGGTACTGCCGGAAATCCTGGTACTGCTCCATGTGTATGCCCTGCCTGACCTGCTCCAGGCTGGCGCTCTTCTCATACAGCGCACGCACCTGTTGATAGAGATCGTTCAGGTAATTGCGAAATCGCCACAGTTCAGCCTTTGTGGCTAATTCGAAATGACCCGGAACTACCGCTTCCACGGGCAAGGTCAGCACAGCATCGAGCGCTTTGATCCAGCTTTCAACGCTGCCCTGATCCATGGCGGGTGAAGACCGATTCAAAAATAGATCGCCCATGGCGATTGCATGCTGTTCCGGGAAATAGACCAGCGCATCGCCCGACGTGTGCCCCTTCCCCGGGAAATATACTTCGGCGGTATATGGGTCCAGGTGCAGTGTAATCTTCTGCTGGAAAGTTACGTCTGCCAGACGAAATCGTGAACGGTTTGCTGACGGCAGTGAGGTGAGGAGCTGTACCGTGCGCTCGCGTGTCCAGTCTGTACAGATGACGACAGCAGCCGGGCCGACAGTGGCATTGCCTCCCTGATGGTCCGGATGGTAATGCGTGTTCACGATGTACTGCACGGGAAGCGCAGAGATATTCCTGATCGCCCGTAACAGTTTCCCGCCCTCCTCATCATTCAAACCGGTATCGACGACGAGAATGCCTTTGCCACCGATCAGAACAGTGGAATTGGCGCTCGAGTCATTATCGGAGATGTAGGCATAAAGTCCCGGGCCGATCTGCTTTACCACCGGCGCCGCGCGACCGGGAAAGACCGCAGCAAGCACAAAGATCAGCAGGATTGTTCGGAAACTAATAAGGTGAGCCAAGCGCATTGGAATTGGCCTTCTTCTAGAAACTCAACTTCAAAGCGAATTGCGCGAGGCGCGGACCGCCAGAGCCCAGGCCCACATTGTTCTGCGCCGCATCCGGGGTCGTGAACAGCGCCCCGAAATTGGCAGCCGCTCGAATATTGCTGGGAAGAGCAAAACTGGGATGATTGGTGATGTTGAAGAACTCAGTGCGGAACTGTAGGTTGACACTTTCTCCGAGTTTCATGTTCTTCAGGATGGAGAAATCGAAGTCACGGTATCCTGGGCCGACAACAATGTTCCTCCCGGCATCGCCGAAGGTGAGGGGCTGATTGTCCACGAATGCTGATGTGTTGAACCACTTCTGCACGGTGTGGGGCCCGGCATTCGGATCCCCCACCAGGTCGGGGCGATCATTGCCCAAGCCCGTCCCACTCAAGCCCTTGCCCGTGAGCACAGAGAAGGGCTGTCCCGTTTGCAATGTAAGAATTCCGCCAACCTGCCAGCCTTGGCCAAGCAATTTTGGCAACTGGTGCATCGCCGGCAGTTCGTAGATCAAGCTCCAGCTCAGGCGATGGCGGATGTCGAAATCCGAATTCCCACGCTCGGCCCGCAAGTTGTAATTGTCCTGCGGAAAGATGGTAGTGGCATTGGCACCCGAGCCGAAGAAGACCGATGCGCCATCGATTGAATGAGACCATGTATAAGAAGTCAGAAATGAGAGGCCGTGGCTGAATCGTTTGTCCAGCTTGGCTTGCCAGCTGTTGTAATTCGAGCTGACCACGTTCTCGGCCTGAAAGAGCTGCGCGTATCCAAAATATGGCGTGCGTGCAACGCTGGGAATAAACGGGATCGTGGTCGGCATGCCGCTGACTAAAGACTGCACCGCTCCAGGAGGCAGCCCCATCAGCGAGAGTCGCGTACTCAGATCAGGGGTAAGCTGGTTTAGCTGTTTTTGCGTGATAAATGCCTGATCAATCTGCCGGAAACGGGGCAGTTTTGTCCCTGACGTACCGACGTATCCGATTTCCAAAAGTATCCGCCCTGGTAATTCATGCTGAATCTCTAGGTTGTAATGCTGCGCGTAAGGTGTTCTCAGCCTCTGCTGCGTAATCGTCAGTACAGGAAAAGGCGAGGGGCCGAACACGTTGGGCCAGAGTGCTGCCGTAAAAGGAAATGGAGTGAAATAGTCGGGCAAGAATGGCGGATTCAGCATTACATTTCCTGGAATGTTCCCGATGATCGTTTCGTAGAACACTCCGTATCCGGTGCGAACTACTGTCTTGCCATTGCCGAATGTGTCCCAAGCCAATCCAATCCGCGGAGCCAAGTTGTTGTGGTCGGGATCGTAAATGCCGCCGACCTCGCCCTGCGTGACTACCCCGGAGGCGCGCAGGACAGCTAAATCAGTCTGTACTGTAGGCGCGAGAGGAAGGTAGGTTGTGAAATCCTGTGGCCGCCAGGTGCTCAGCCGCCCATGAGCTTCGCGCAGAACGGTGTTCAGTTCGTATCGCAAGCCGTAATTCAAAGTCAGATTATGGCGAAGCTTGAAACTGTCTTGTGCGAACACGCCGTAACTGCTAGTGCGGAAGTTGCGATGGGAATCGCCAACAAACTCCAGCACGCCATCGGGGAGGCCTGCCGCGAAATCGATTAGCGCGTTTGGTATGTTGGCGCCGCCAGCCCCGAGCGTATTATCCAGCCCGCTGAAAGTTATCTGCCCGCTGAATGACAGATCGTACAGCCGATTCAGTTGCAGATACCGAATGTCGCCACCAACCTTGAAAGCGTGCCGCGCCGTCGTGTGCGACAGATTATCAATCCACTGGAAGGTATTACCTGCCGTGCGGTTGGGCTGGTCAATTGCGCCTCCAAGGTTGCTCACCGCTGAACTGCCGGAGACAAATCCGCCGGCAAATGCCAGTTGCGGAATATTTCCGAGACTCAACGGAGCATTGGGTGCCCAGCCTGTATTAAATCCAAAATCTGCCGCCTTCGGTCCAGGCTGTGTAACCAGCGAAATATTGGAACGCGTGAATCCAAAGCGTGCTTCGTTCAGAGTCCTCGGACTGATTACTCGTGTGTAAGACAACGCCACCAGGTGGTTGGCGCCGTTATCGTTCACGCCATAACCAGGAATATTGGTTCCGCTCTGTCCGGGAGTAAAGGGAAAGAAAATGTCGACGCGGGCGCGGCTGTAACGCGCAGACAAACTGTCTGAGCTGCGCAAGCGATGGTCCACTTTGACCAGGAACTGGTCCGTGCCGTCACCTTGTTCAGGAGATGAGATGAAGTTTCCTGACGGATCGCTCAAATTTGGTTTGGGAAATAGATTGAACAGCTGCGCGCTTACCGGGTTCACCGCAAACGTCACAGGATTGCCATTCTGATCAGTGAAGTTGCCTGCCCGCTCCGCTAAAGTGGGGACATTCGTAATGCGAGTAATTCCCGCTCTGCGCCGGAACCCTTCGTAGTTCAGGAAATAAAACGTCTGGTTCCTGATGATGGGCCCACCAAAAGTACCGCCGAACTGGTTGAGCCGCAATGATGATTTGGGGAAACTCTGGTCGTTAAAGAAATTGCGGGCGTCGAGTACATCATTCCGGAAAAAGTCGTACACCGATCCATGCAGCTGGTTGGTACCTGATTTGGTTACAAGATTGACCACCGATCCGCTGTTGCGGCCGTATTCGGCCGAGAAAGTGTTGGTCTGAACTTCGAATTCCTGAATGGAATCAATGGAGGGAATCTGGGCCGCTTGCCCGCCGAAGTAGTCGTTATTATCGACGCCATCCACCAGAAAATTGTTGGAGGTGGAGCGCTGTCCGTTGGAGGAGAAGCCCGACACGCCTCCTTCGCCCCCTTGCTGTCCACCTCCGCCCCCAGAACTCGCAACGCCCGGATTCAGCCGCGCCAGTTGCGCAAAATCGCGCCCGTTCAGCGGAAGATCTTCCACTTTGCGGTTATCAATAATCTCGCCAAGTTTCGCGGTCTCGGTTTGTGTGAGATCGGCATTGGCTGCCACAGTGATCGATTCTGCTCTTGCACTGACACGCAGCGCCAAGTCGAGCGTTCGGACTTGATCGACACCAACTTCGATGTTTTTGGCTGTGGTCGTGGCGAAACCTTGCGCTTCGGCAGTGACCTCGTAGACGCCGGTGGGGACCGCCAGCACGCGGTACAGTCCGTTCTCCGCGGTGGTCGTTTCCCGTCGCAGACCAGTAGCCGCGTTGGTCACCCGCACCTTTGCCCCAGAAATATCGGCACCCTTCTCGTCCCGGATGGTGCCGACAATTCCGCCCTGAGTGCTTTGCCCCGGCGCAACATAGGCCAACGCTAAAATCAAAACAACTATGTTGTTGAATCTCCTGATCCACATGCTTCCCCCTCGAACTCGTGCTGCTTTTCCTGTGCTAGCTCCTACCAGGAATGCAAAGAGTTCCCCTGATTAGTGATTTCATCCTTGTAAACCACGCCATCCTTCATTACGAACTGCACGTGTTGCAACATGCGTACGTCGGACAGAGGATCGCCCTTTACCGCGACAATGTCCGCCAGCTTGCCTTTTGCGATGGAACCGACCCGGTCAGACCATCCCATAAGTTCAGCCGCGTTGATGGTGCCTGCCTGCAGCGCTTGGGCTGAAGTCAGGCCAAGTGTGACCATCGACCAGAACTCGCCCCCATTCTCGCCGTGCGGATAGACTCCCGCGTCTGTGCCGAGTGCAATCCGCACGCCGCTGTGAAAGGCTTTCGTCATGTTCTGCTTGGCGGCGGGAATAATGATGGCCGCTTTCTCCGTGACCCATGGCGGTAAATGCATCTGCGGCGCGTGCTCCTCAAACCAGAAGAGCGGATAGGAGGTCGGAACCAGGAAAGTGTTGTGCTCCTTCATCAACTGAATGCCTTCATCGTCGAGAAAAATCCCATGTTCGATTGAGTCCACGCCGGCGCGCACTGCGTCCTTGATCGCAACCGTGGAATGCGCGTGGGTGGCCACTTTTCGGCCCAGGCGATGCGCTTCTGTAATCAAAGCCTGCATCTCAGCCGGACTGTATTGTTCCAGGCGGGGGTTGTCACCCTTCGAGAAGACTCCGCCGGAAGCGCAGAATTTGATAACGTCAGCGCCGTATTTCACCACCTCCCGGACCTTGTGCATCACAGCTTCCACCCCATCCGCCGCGCCCTCAGCGGAGTAATGAAATTGCGGAGGCAGCAGATTGCTGTCGCAGTGTCCGCCGGTAATGCCCAACGGCGGCCCTGAAACCTGCATACGCGGCCCGATCACATCCCCGGCATCAATGGCGTCACGCAGCGCGACATCTGCGTAACCTTCTGCTCCCACGTTCCGCACGGTCGTAAAACCGGCTAACAATGTGAGTCTTGCATTCTTAGCACCGGTCAGCGCAGCGCGCGGGGTGGAGATGCCGAGCGATTCGTAACCACCGCCTCCGGCGTCGAAGGTCAAGTGTGTGTGAACATCAATCAAGCCTGGAAGAAGGGTGGCGCTTCCAAGATCGATCATTCGCGCATTGGCCGGCGTGGCGAGATCGCGGCTGCCCACTGCTTCAATGTGATTTCCAGAGATGAGCACAACGGGAGAGTCAAGCAAGCGGCCGGAGGTGGGGTCAAACAGCTTGCTTGCCCGGACCACAATAGGGGTGTTGGAAGCCTTTTGTTGCGCCCCAAACGAAGCCGCAGACGCCAGTGAGGCAATCAGTAGCAGTTTCGCACTCACTTGCCAGTCCGGGGAGTGCCCTCTTGGATCTCGCAACCGAAACCCCCATCATGATTTGGTTCGCCAAGCTACTCCACCGAAATGATGTATGTCAAGAGTATTCAGATTTACATATCTGTGGTATACCAATGTTGCTCTAGCCTTGATTGTTCCGAGGCGAAGGGGTTCACCTCGATCCACTTTTCAAGAGTTCCTGTGGCAAATACCAGAAGCCTAAATCGTGAGCGCAGGATTTTGAAATCCGGCCGCACGCATGGCGATTCGCGCCGCACAGGTCAGGGTCTCGAATCGAGCAACACGACTCTTGCCGAACGCGTTTAGCAACAGCTCAAGACGGATATCATTCACGGCGTGTTCCAGCCCGGGGAGGCCATGAACGAAAAGGTGTTAGCCGCGAGGTACAAGGGTAGTCGCACCCCTGTGCGCGAGGCCATCATGCGCTTGCAACAGGAAATGCTGCTGCGACTTGTGCCCCAAAAAGGGTATTTCGTCAGTCATCTGATCATTCATGAGCTGAATGAAATGTATGAATACCGGGCGGAACTGGAGGGTTTTTGCGCGGAAGTCGCTGCCAAGCGCTGGGCTGATACCGCTTTGCTTGACCGCCTGACCGAGCTCGCGCGCACGCAATACAAAACCGAAGACCGTAACAGTTATGAGCATTTCATTGAGGCCGATACCGAGTTCCACGTCGGCATCGCCCGGTTAACTCGTAACCGCCTGTTGGTGCGCGCCGTTACAGACGTTCGCTGTCAGATGGAGCGCATCATGTTCGCCGCGATTGATATCGGGTATTACGGCGAGCTCCCCGCCCGCGAACACACCGACATTGTGGAAGCGATTCGCAGACGCGATCCCCACGCTGCACGCCAGTCCATGGATGACCATGTAGTGGGATCGAAAGAGAAAGTTATGCGATTGGCCGTCGGCAGTCCCGCCCAGTTGGCGATCTGATGTTGAGTCGCTGCCGCCGGATGCGATCGCATTGAGGAAGGCCGCAACGCTCTCACGCGCTCTCGCCAGCACAGCATCAACTTCGGCGGATTCGCGGTAATCGACTGCCGCGTTGCACATTTCGGCGGAGCAATGATCCTCAACCGCATCCAGCACCCCCTGCGGAATCTGGGGCGCCAGCCCCTTTGTCGAAGAACACCGTACGTGGCTGATTGTGCAGAGCGGGGAACTGATCGCGTACCCAGCTGATCGGAAATACAGGGGTAAGAGCCCCAGGTTCAGACGTTAGCATGAGTACCTCCTGTCGCCGCTCTCCCTGTATAGCGACGATCTCCGGCAACACGCCGCTATTCGCCACTGGCCGCTCCATTCGTTTTCATGTGGATGACGCCGACGGATTCGAGAAATCGAAAATATTGGTCCACATCCTGGACGCTCACCGGCTCATATTCGGCACTAATAAAATCTCGGATCTCGGCCACGCTGTGCTGGCCATCGGCGACGTTGAGGGCTTCATACAACATGTAGTGACCATACTTTGCCAGAGGAACCTGCTGCTCGAAGTGCTCGTCTCCCGTCTTCTCGATCAGCCACCAACGACCGTATTCGGCCCGGAAAAAATTCACGGGGCCACGAATCTGCGGATCTCGTACCGGAATCTCAACAGCAAATTTCTTGTCGGCAGACGAGGCCGGCGATTTAGAATTGGCAACACCAGGACGGCGGGAGGTGGCTACTGCGGCCTGTTCGATCTGTTCCAGAGCGCGTTGCTCGCGCGCCTTCCAGTCGGCGATGACGGGATCTGCCAACGCCCGGAATGCCGCGTTACCAATCACCTCCTTCGCACTGGTCAACGAAGCCACTTCGCGAGCGTATGCATGGCGGATCATATTGCGCGCCTCTTCATGTGCAGCGCTTAGCGCCTCAGGCTTTGCGCCATCTACCATTGCGAATGCCCGCGCCGCATCTTTCGCGAGCCGCGCCTCGGCCTTGGTAGCAGAGTTATGGACGAGCGCCTGGGCGTTGGCAGCGTCCGCGGTCGCTAGTGCGTAGACGGAACTGGCGACCAGTGCGACGCCGCGACGCATCTGCGTCGGATCTCCCGCCAACTCCGGCCGGTCATCTTGGGTTCCTAGAAATACATCGGGGAAGTCGTTGAGCAGGACCGCCGCCAACCCGATGCTGCCGTCGCTAGCATCTTCGTGGTCGCTCGGCCCCCAGAACTCCTCGATGTTGTAATGAAACTGCTCGCGGCTTCCGGTGGGCGCAAACAATGGGTCGAGAAATCCTTCGGTCTGCCGTGCCGCGAGAAAATGAGCGTTGCGGATGGAGATTGTGTTCTCGGCGCCGATGCGTTCCACGAACTCCTGAACCACGTCATTCATAAATGATGGATGTGACCAAGGCGTGCGGTACAGGTGAAACACGGCCCCGGCCCGGCTTTGGCTGTAACCGATCATGTCCACATTCACCATCGCCTCGATTCTTGCTACATCATCCGGATGGCCCCGAAAATGTTCAGTGATGCCGTAATGTTCCGGCCCCCACATGAAACGTATGGTACGGAGTGGACGCGGCAGTTTGCCCTGAGCGATCAGCGTGGCAAGGACCCGCGCCACTTCCAGGTTGCAGCCGACGCCGGTAAGGTTGTTGGCGCCTCCCGTGTTCCGGCTATTATCGTGAGCGTAAACCAGCACCGCCGAAAGCGCGGGGTTAGTACCAGGAATCTCCGCCCGAACCACGTTATAGTTGCCTGTTCCAACATCTGCTCGCACGTGGGCACGGAGTATGAGCTTTTCTCCCGTGGCCAACTGGTCGCGCAGCCGATTTCCTACCCGATATGACAGTGAGAATGCGAAGGGCGCATTCTCGCCATCGGGCCCGTACCACGGCGAGAATTCTAGGGAGCTAATAAGGTCCGGGTAGTCAATCGCGTTGGCCGTCCGATAATAGACAACGCCAGCGGCTTTACGGTCCCATACCGCATGCCGAGTCACTGTTGGCAGACCTCCGGTCGCAAGAACGAGACGTCCTTCAACGTTCTTGCCATCGTAGTCTTGCGCACGGGTGCCGTCGCCGACATCGACCAAGGCCGCCGTCACATCGGCATCGCGGCTTTGGCGCGCCAAAAACGTCTTGCTCGAGCTGAAACTCGCAAGCAACTCCGAATCCGGTTTCACTATCGAGAGTTCGGCCTCACGACCTTCCCATGACGGCTCGGTCCTGAAAGCCCAACTATAGCTCTTGCCGTCGGCAGGATATTTTTCAATCTGGACATTGCTCATCCCCATTGCATTCGCGCGGCCAGCGAGGTATTCAGCGACTTGATCTGATCCCGGAGAAGGAGCGTACCCTGAGAACCGTACGATGTTGCGAAAGTCTGCGAACGGTAACTCGCCGGAAGCACTCTCTTTGATCAAGCGGTAGGCATCACGGGAAAGCAGTTCCTGGGCTGACGACATGACGACCACGATCAAGGAAAAAGGCAGTACGGCCAGAATTAGCTGCGAACGGCAGGACAGTCGTGATTTCACAAGGGGATACCTCCTTAATTGTGTGGTAAAGCAAGATCAAGCGTCGACCGGCAAGCCTAGTCACGGATAAACGGAATCTCGGTCCTATAGCTCAGTGCTGAAGGAAAATCTTCTTTGGGATCATGGCGTGAATTCCTTTGGTCCCGTCCACGACCTGGGTCACGTGCAGATCGGCGGCCATGCTGGTCAACATGTAAGCATCCTCCTGGCGCAGATGATACTTCGTTGACAGAAAGTCAACCATCTCGCGCACGGCCTGCACCACGGCCCGATTGAGATCAGGGCTGAAGCCCATGGTCATGTAGTAATCGGACGTCTCCGCCCGCGGCCACTGGAAGTGCAAGTCTTTGCGGACCACGAGTTGGAGCTTTCCTCGCAAGGCGACTTCATTGGCAGTGCCATCCACTTCTCCGTCGCCTTGCCCAGCGTGCCCATCTCCGGCGCTGAAGAGTGCGCCCTTAACCTGCACAGGGATGTACAAAGTCGTGCCGGCAACCAAGTCCTTATTGTCGAGATTTCCGGCATAGTAATCCGGAGGTGAATCACCGATCCTGCCGAGCATGAGAGGAGGAGCGACTGCCATGGTACCGAAAAACGGTCTTATCGGAAGCTCGATGCCTGGCGCAAACAACGCGACATTGCGTGCTTTATCCAAGGGAATAGTTTTCACTCTCATACGCGGGAGATCGTCAGAGAGTGCTCCATGCCCCTGGACGAACAGGTTCACACCGTAGTTGTCAATCGGTTCGAGCGTCAGAATCCTCACCTCGAGGACATCCCCGGGTTCGGCTCCATTCAGTGAACCGGCCAGCGGGCTCTCAATCTGCACAATGTCGCGAGAATCAATCACTGCAACCGGTTTCTTTGAAGCATCGTAGTATCCCCACTCGACAGTGTCAGGGCCGGTCTTGACGATGTGAGTTCGAGGCTGCTGCGCCAGGGCAGGCGCAGACAGTATGCACGCCAGGAGTCCGGTTGTTGCGTATCGCAGTTTTGCGTTCATCGAGAATCCCCAACTCAACTAACTATGTGCGAAATCCAAACGCATACGAGGAGAAGCACTTATTCCTGCGTGCCATACTTGCGAACGCGGTCAGGAGCAAACAAAATGTAATCCACATGTCCGGGAACAAAGGTCTGGAACTTTTTGAAAGCCTCGGCTGCCTGTGGATCTGTGGCGGAAGCGCGCTGAATGGCCCCTTCCTGCTGCTTTTGGGCTTTTTCAATGCTTGCCAGGTCCTTGTATTCATGAATGACGAATACCATGTAATCCGAAGGTCCCCAGCGATGTTGGAGAATCTTCGAGCTCAGAATTTCCGGAATGTTCTTTTCCAGAGGGACAAACTCCTTCTGCCAAAAATCCAGGAATTCGCTTACCCGGCTCGGCTCGATCTTCAGCATCGTGACAGTGAATATGTGTCCCGGCTGGTCAAGTGGCGCCACCGGAGCAGCCTGTTGCTGCGCGGGGGCGCCCATACTCAACATCAGCACAAAAACTAGCAGCAGCATGCGAGTTAACCTGCGAGCCTTCATCGTTTCTCCTTCCGATCTAGAAAACCGCTGTATTCCTGACAATGAGCGTTCGCGCTCCTGCCACGTTAAAAACCTGCCGGGGCAAACAGCATTGCCTCACCACGTCAGTGCGGTGCCGTCGCCCGCGAGTCACGAACCACTTTCCCGTCCTTCATGACGAAATTTACCTTCCGCAGCGCGATAATGTTCTCCAGAGGATTCGCCGTTGTCGCAATGATGTCAGCGGCAAATCTCGTGCGAATTTCGCCTCGGGACTTTCCCAGTCCCATCAGATCAGCGACGTTCACGGTCATGCATTTCAAGATGAATGCAGGTGGAAGACCTGCTTCCTGCCAGATTTCCGCCTGCTGCAGAATCTGGTTCGCCCGCGTGCTGTCGGCGAGATCGAGAGTGGCGTCGGTGCCGAAAGCCATCTTGACGCCGTGCCGGT
>WNGP01003884.1_pt1 | contig 12783 bp, 8 predicted proteins | sample 5407671 | NCBI WGS metagenome assembly WNGP01 (sample SAMN13153381, study PRJNA577476) | soil metagenome | isolation source: 40 cm soil or saprolite under Garry oak tree replicate 2 | place: USA:California | collected 2016-06-15 | reverse complement strand
ATTCATAGTTGCCCAGGGGCAAGACGGGAGCGATGTAACGGCCGCCCTCGTCGCTCGTGACCGTTCTGGCAGTTCCCGTATCCACGTGCCTGATGGTGATCGTCGCTCCAGCGATGAGGGCTCCCGACGAATCTTGCACCACCCCGGAAATTGTTCCCGAGTTCACCTGCGAAAACAGCGAGAGCGATAAAAACAACACACCCAGAATCGCACCGAGCACGTGGATGGCTTTTTCGGCTCGGGCCACCTTCAGAAGGGAATTCATAGCGCCCCCTTTTCAAATGTCAGAAAACATGTACAAACCCTTGGAAAGGGCCTTCGAGGAAAAGGCCTCCGATTTGTGGCTCCGTATAGCACTCCCGGGTGAAGAGGTCAAGAGGAATCTGGTCGTTGATAAGGCCTGGAAGTCTGAGCCGGTCAAAGCGGTTGTGCGGGAAGCCTTCAGCGCCTTGATCCGGCTGATACACGGTGACTCAAGTCGCGGGCGCCGTGGACTCGGTGCCAGGTGTAGCCGAATTGCTCCCTTTGTGTTCTAACCCCAAATGCATCGGCCCTAATGTCGACAGATTAGCTCTTGTGGTTGAAGTGCTACGAATTACGACAGTGCTGTATTGTGGGGCACCTGATCCTAAATGCAATTTGGCTAACCAGATGCTAGATTAGGGACTTACATCCGGGGGGCCTGTAGCTCAGATGGATAGAGCAGCGGTTTCCTAAACCGCGTGTCGGGAGTTCGACTCTCCCCAGGCCCACCATCCTTGCTTCAAGGGGAGAAGGAGTTTTGAGAGGCTAGTTCGGAAGGGTACTGCGATGTGCTGAAAGGCCGTTGCAAGTTGGCTTTTTTTCCGATTCCTATGCGTTTAGCCCCGGGACTATCAGTTGGAAGGGAAATCCTGCCCTACAAATTTATGGGGTTCGTGGTCACTTATGACAGGCTAGTATCAGGGGACCGGCACCTCTAGATAGCGGAACGGTGTTTCCACGTTCTTATACCAATGGATGGTGTCGGGAGGAACAATATATACATCCCCTTTGCTGATACGATGTGACTCGCCACCCTGGATTGATTGCCCGCCAAACTTGTCGGGCGCCGTAGTCTTGGCCGTGCCACCGATGACCAAGGTCGCAGCCCCGCTCACCACATACACGACGGCGGTATAGCCCTCATGGCTACACCCCTCAGCCTTGCACGCAGCCTTCGCAGATTCCCGGCTGTGCGTATCCACATTGTAGGTCCCTTTGCTGGACGTGTGGCTCCATAGGAGGTCGCTGCCTCCATGGGAGACTGCTTTGGTAAAGGAAGCGTCCAGTTTTTCATGGTCGAAGACGGTGACAACTCCGGAAGATGAATTTTCCTGTGCGATTGTTTTGGCATGCCAGACCGCGCCGCTCGCAACAATTGCCAAACCTATCAGGACGGTCTTTCGAATGTCCAACATGGTTGTCATACCTCCATTGGTTATTTGTCCAGAAATTCGGCCCTGGGAGGGTACCCCAATTCCCGATAAACGCGGAATCTCACTGGCGGTCGTGGGTCTTCGCGGTCGTGGCCACCATCGCGTCTCGGTGGTGATCCCTCTGTCTAGGAAGCGGACAACTCCTTGAGCAAAGCCTGCCCCTTTCGAAACCACGGCCGCTCGATCCGCTGCCAGTAGCGCGGCAGCGTGCGTTTCTTTTGCAAAAGCTGCCGCAGCAATTCGCGCGCTTCCTCGCTTCGGTTTTGCGATTTCAAAAATGCTGCGTACGTATAGAGTGTCTCCGGAGTGTTCGAATGCTGCACGACCTCGGCGAAAAGCGGCGCCGCTTCCTGATCCCGTCCCGTAGCCGCGTAAGCCTCCGCCAGCATGAGCTTGGCGCGATAGGAATCGAACTTCGCATCGCCGCGAACCACCCGCTCGAAGTCCGCCAGAGCAGCCGCCGGCTGCCCCAGCGCCATCAGGCACAGCCCGCGCCGGTAAAAACAATGCGGTGAATCGTTCCGGGTAGCGATGGCGCGGTCAAACGCCTCCTGCGCCTTCGCGTAGCGCTTTTCATCCCAATAAAGCTCGCCGAGTTCCTCGAAATTCGCCGCCGACGGATTGTCGAGAATGGCCGTTTCCACCGCGGTGATGCGCGACTTCCGCCCGTATCCTTGGTAGACGTTCCGCAGCAAACCGGCATCCGGCAGCATCTCCGCTACGATGTACACCAAGGCACCTAGGAAGCCACCGAAAAAAATGACCCACAGCCAGAATCCGTCCGGCCTTCGGCGAACGAAATGCACGAGCGCCACCAATTGCACGACGAATCCCCAAGGATAGAAGAGATAGCCCAGGCGGAAGATTCCAGGCATTACGCGCTGTCACCTCGCTAGCATGAGGCGCAAGGATACCCCAGGCGTAATTCTGCGTGAAGCGTGCCATGCGCCACCAAACAACTCGTACCCTCTTCCAAATTGTAGTGGTCAGCCACTTATCGGGGTGCGTTGGAAGGCTTGCCCGTTTAGGCAAATGGCTTTTCTTCGGTCTTGGGAGTCTGGCGCAAAGGTGATATTCACAACCTGGTTACCGCAGCCTAGAAACGGATTTGCTGAAATCGCGAGCGGAGAAGGACTGTCCTCATTCGCGACCGAATTGAGACAAGTCTCCAATGGCACCTCAGGGTCCAATCCAACACGTAGTGGTGATCTTCAAAGAGAACCACTGCTTCGATAACTACTTTGGGACGTTTTCGGGCGCGAACGGCGTCACGATGCCGCACTCGCCTAATCCGCCAACCAAGGATCCCGACCATCGCCACAAGGCGTGGCTGAATCGGGCGCAGGGGGCCGTGCGCCAGCAATTCATCGAGTCCGATATTCCGGCCTACTTCGCCTACGCGCGGCAGTTCACTCTCTGCGACAATTACTTCACCGATGTTGCCGGGCCCTCCACGCCCAACCACCTGATGCTGCTTACGGCGGACTCTCCCATCATCGATAACCCTTCTGGCAAGCCAGTTTATGATCTCCCGTCCTTACCCGCCAGCCTCGATGCCGCCGGCCTCACTTGGGGCAATTATGGAGGCTACGCCTTCGGACTCATCAAGGCTCTGGCTCGGCGTCCCCAGCTCTCTTCGGTTGCGTTCGCTAAGGATGCGGCGGCGGGGAAACTGCCATCCGTCTCCTGGGTGTATGCGCCTCACGCGCTCAGCGAGCATGCGCCTGACCCTCAGGATCGGGGCGCAAATCCGCCCGTCGGCAATGTCACGAGCGGCATGCAGTGGACAGTCGATCAGGTAAACGCCATCGTGCGAGGCGGTCTTTGGCCGCAGACGGCGATCTTCATCACTTGGGACGATTGGGGTGGCTGGTACGATCACGTCGATCCACCTGAAGTCGAGAAATGGAGCGATGGCACGCAGTTCCGCTACGGCTCACGTGTCGGTTGCCTGGTGCTCAGCCCTTACGCCAAGAGCGGATACATCTCCAAAGTGCTGCATTCGCACGTGAGTCTGATGAAGTTCTGCGAGACCACTTTTGGATTGCGCTCTATCAATTCTCGCGACCATGTGGCCGACGGCATGTCCGACTGTTTTGATTTCTCTCAGAAGCCCCTGCCGCCCCCGTCAGCCCAGAGCGCGCAGCCGGGACGAGGATCGCCGCCTCCACCCTCTCCGGGCAAGAAGCCGGCGCCCAAACCCCGCCCCAACCCTGGGACCCGACGGAAGCCGAAGCGGAAAGGCACGGCTTGAAACAAGACAGGTGCTGGCCTCAATCGTGAGCGAAATGAAGACGGTGCTCGCTGCGAGAAGTCCTGCGGCGAGGAAAGCTGAGGAAGGGTCATGACAACGCGACAGAAAGTTGCTTTAGGAGCATGCGGCGCATTCGTTGCCGCAGTTTTGGCAACGTCGTGCGCTCGCACCCCGGCACAAACGGCGAATGGGCCCGTAGATCCTGGCGTACGCAGCGGCGCGGCCGGTGCTGGCGCTCCCCTGCCGGACCTTGCTGCGGACGAAACCGCGTTCTTCAGAGACGGGTTCGTCAAGTTCGCTGATATCGAAGTTGTGACGGGAGGCACCAACAATGGGCTAGGGCCGCGCTTCAACTCAAACCAGTGCTTCTCTTGCCACTCGCAGCCGGCTGCCGGCGGATCGAGCCCGGCGCGGAACCCCGAGATCGCCATTGCCACTCTCAATGGGGCGAAAAACGTGGTGCCATGGTTCATCACGCAAAATGGTCCCGTCCGTGAAGCACGCTTCAAGCGCAATCCGGACGGAACCAACGATGGCGGCGTGCACGACGTCTTCGTCATTACCGGCCGCAGTGACGCCGCGGGTTGCGACATCGCCCAACCCAACTTCCTGCCTGCCGGAAACCCGCTCTCCGGCCAGGGCGGGAATCCGAACATCATTTTCCGCATCCCGACGCCTGTATTTGGCGCTGGGCTCATCGAAGCAATCTCCGACTCGGCAATCCTCGCGAACATGAGGGCCAACGCATCCCTGAAGACGGGGTTGGGCATCTCCGGTCACCCGAATGCGCACCTGAGCGGCAATGCCAACCGCAGTGCCAACGACGGGACCATTACCCGCTTCGGATGGAAGGCACAAAACAAGTCCCTGCTCATGTTCGCGAGCGAGGCCTACAACGTCGAAATGGGCGTCACCAATCAACTCTTCCCCCAAGAGCGCGACGAGACTCCTGGCTGTCTCTTCAACGCCACGCCTGAGGATACAATCAACTTCACGCCTACCTCCACGCCCACTTCCAACCCCAATACAGCCGTGCTCTCAGACAGCGAGGCGTTTGCCGACTTCATGCGCATGCTGGCCCCGCCCACTCCGGCGCCCGACACGCCGTCCACCCTGAACGGACGGGCCGTCTTCGCAAAGATCGGTTGCGTCCACTGCCACACGCCTTCATTTACCACCGGCAAGATGATTGCCAGCGGCTCCTCGACGAATCCGAGTGCCGCGCTTTCCAACCAGACTGTGAATCTCTTCTCCGACCTCCTCGTCCACCACATGGGTAGAGGTCTTGCCGACGGCATCACGCAAGGTGGCGCAGGCCCAGATGAGTTCCGGACAGCTCCACTCTGGGGTGCCGGGCAACGCGTCTTTTTCCTCCATGACGGACGGACAAGCAATCTGCTGGAGGCTATCAAAGCTCACAGCAGCCGCGGTAGCGAGGCCAATAAGGTCATCGGCGGTTTCAACAGGCTGAAAGCTCGGGAACAGCAAGACATCATCAACTTCCTGCGCTCGCTCTAGTCTGGCGGCGCCCGGTGCAAGTCAGCTCCGAACATGATGGCCTCTTTCCCGTCCTTGGCTTCTCCACACACGTGCATTTCGTACCATCCAAAGTAATACGGGACATGCCGTATGACGCTTTGGAGCGCCGCGATCGATTTACTTCTTGAAGAACCCAATACGTCCATTTACTCTTTACTTACGTCCCTGCTCCTATTGGTCTTTGGCTCTGGATCGAAGGTTAGGATAGTAGTGTGAGCGGCACGAGAGCTGGCGCCGCGGCAATCCATGAAGCCGAGGGATAATTTGACCCGGGAAGAGCATTGGGCGACGGATCTCGATTGGCCGCTTGCGGAAACTGCCGCTTGGTATCCTCAGCGTTCGGCTTCCTCTAGAAAACAGAAAATCGTCCTGGTTACTTGTATCCTGGCTTTAGCCGTAACCATAGCAGGTGCATTGGCATGGTTAGGGTTGCTGCGATAAACGATGCCTCGACCAGCGCAAACTACACATGTTGCGGATCGCCAGTCTGAACGGCGGCGAGTCCCTCGTTTTCCTTTCAAAGCAACGTCTGTAGTGACTGAAGCAGGGTCTTCCCAAATGGTTGTCGCACAGACGAGCGAATTGAGTCGTTTTGGCTGCTTCGTCCAAACGGCAAAACCATATCCGCAAGGGACCAGGGTGCACATTGAGTTGGCTGATGGCGGGGTCGTTTTCACGGCGTCCGCCGTCGTCGCTTATGTCGCCGACGACGGCATGGGCATCGTCTTCAGTATGGTGGAACCCCAGAATTACGAAATCCTTGCCAAGTGGTTGTCCCGTACACCTCGACGATTCGAGCGCTATAGTTTAGGAGCAACCGCCGAAGTAAAAGAACTCGGCTCATGGAAGGAGCAGGTTTTAATTACCCGCGATTTGAGCGCCGGCGGCTGCTTCGTTAAGTCCACGGCGCCACTTCCCAAGGGCAGCCGAATACGTGTGCGCATTGAACATGCTGGAGCCGTGTTCACGGCCCTCGGCAGAGTGACCCATAATGTCTCGGCAGAAGGAATGGGCGTCGAGTTTGTGCAAGTAGAAGCAAAGGATCGAGCAATCCTCGAAAAGTGGCTGGCTGATGAGAAGGCCAATCGATAATCCTGGCACGCACCTCCTGGTGGATGGGCTCTTTTCCTTGCCGGCAGCGGCGACGATCGCCATGATCGCCTCGGTAATTTCTTAGCTAGTCACGCCGGCGAACGCCAAGGCCGGCTGGTTGACGCTCGCGATAAAACTGCCATCCGGCCAGGATGGCCGTCCCGAGCGACGAACCGGAGAGAGGGATCTCTCGCAATTCGCTCTCACGCTGAGCCTCTTTACTCGGGCGCTATAATCGATATACGCCCGCTCCGGATGAACTCGTGGGGCATGCCGGGCGGTTCCGGTTTTTTGTAGCGCCGGCATCTTGCCGGCATCCTGTGCTGATGAATCTCCCGGGGGCGCGGCCCGGGTGAATTTGCGGGGGTGGCGCGGAGGGGCAAATGGCCATCGTGGCCTTGTCAATTCTCGCCAAAAAACGACCATCCGACCAGGTCCGGTTTTCGGTCCCGCAGTTGCTTCAGGGATCCCGGGAACGCGGGAACTCCGGTGGAGTCCCGCGAATTGCTCCGGGATTCCGGGAATGCGGAATCCACCGGACTCCCGAAACCGGAGATCGCCGTCTCGAACGAATCCGCCTTGGGCGGATGAGCGAGGCGCAATTGTGCGCCCCCCGGCGGCTGTGCGGGACGCGGCCGGGGCGCTCCGAACACTTTCGCGAGGGAACTCTCTTATAATGTGCACATACGGAGCCGTTGGGACGAAGTCCCGTAGAATGAACACTTGCAAAAAAAACCGGGGGGCGGAGGGAATTCAGCAAGCCATAACCCGGGCGTCGGGCGGCAAGAGGGCGTTCTTCGCGCGAAAGTCATGGGCATCAGGAGCTTTCGCGCGTTCACAAAGTCCACGCCGCTTTTGCCGCATGAAGTAGAGGCCGCCTTCAGGCGGGCCTCCTATGGTTTGGGCTCTAACGCATGCAAAATGAACACCTACAAACCGGGGTCTGGAACTCCCTTATAATGAACACTTGCAAAAAAGCTGGGGTGGGGGCTTGGTGGAATTGAGCAACCGATGATCCGATTGTCGTGCGGCAAAAGGGCGCTTCTTCGCGCGAAAGTCATCTTCGCCGCGAAAGTCATGCCCGCATCGGGCGGGCGCGTTAACAAAGTTCACGCCGCTTTTGCCGCGGGTTGAGGAGGAATTGAGCAACCATGATCCGCGTTGTCGAGCGCGAAAAGGCCGTTTCTTCGCGCGAAAGTCATGGACATCAGGAGCTTTCGCGCGTTAACAAAGTCACGCCGCTTTTCGCGCCTAAAAAGGTCCTTGGAATCTATATCCAGGTGCCCTTCTGCCAGACCAAGTGCACCTACTGTAATTTTCATACCGGAGTCGCTTCGCGCGCGGCCTATGCGCCCTACGCGCGCGCCGTGGAGCGCGAAATCCGCGATTGGCGCGCGCTGCACGCCGCCGCAAATCTCGAATCCGCCTCGCATCTCGACTCGATTGAGCAACCCAGTCATGAGGTTGTCGAGCCGAAAAAAGCCGTGGACATCACGGCGTTTTTTCGGCCTAAAGTCGACACAATCTACCTGGGCGGCGGCACGCCCAGCCTCTTCGATCCCGCCGATCTCTCGCGCATTCTCGAAGCCGTGCGTTCTCAATTTGCCTGCGCCGATGCCACCGTACTTTCCTCTGGAGCCCGTGCGGCCAGCACCTCTGGAGCCCGTGCGGTCCGGCCTTCGGTCCCGCAGTTGCTTCCGGGATCCCGGAAAACCGGGAACTCCGGTGGAGTCCGCCGGCCTCCCGAAATGCCGCGACTGCTTCCGGCATCCCGGGAATGCGGGACCGGAGCCAGCATCGAGGTGACCCTCGAAGCCGATCCCGAAACCATTACCGCGGAAAAAGCGGCCGCGTGGCTTGCCGCCGGCATCAATCGCATCAGCCTCGGCGCGCAGTCCTTCCATGATGCCGAACTAAAGCCCGCTGGACGCATGCACCGCCGCGAAGATATCTTTTCCGCGATCGAGTGCCTTCGTTCCACCGGTTTCGCTCATATCAGCCTCGATCTCATCGCCGGCTTGCCGCACCAGACCGCGTCGAGCTGGCAGGAGTCTGTCGAGGAAGCGCTGCGCCTGCGTCCCGAACACATTTCGATTTATCTCTTCGAGATCGACGAAGGCAGCCGTCTCGGCCGCGAACTGCTCTCCGGCGGAGCGCGCTATTCCGCCACGGCCGTTCCCAGTGACGATGCCATGGCGGAATCCTACGAATTCGCGTGCGAACGCCTGAACCGCGCCGGCTACGACCACTACGAAATCTCCAATTGGGCGCTGCCGGGCTTTCGTTCTCGGCACAATCTCAAATATTGGCGCCGCGAACCCTATCTCGGATTCGGCGCCGGCGCGCATTCCTTCGACGGCCGCTTGCGCTGGACCAACGCTCACGATCCCGCCGCATATGCTGCGGCGATCGAGCAAGGGCGACTCCCGATCGAGCAGCTCGAAGAAGTCACCCCGAAGCAGGCGCTCGATGAAGAGCTTTTTCTCGGCCTGCGCCAGCTCGAAGGCATCGATCTGGCGCGCATCGAGGCCCAATATGGATCGCAATTCAATGCCCACTTCAAAGCAACGATCGGCGCACGCATCGAGGAACTGCGCGCCCAGGGCTTCGTCGAGCGCGCCGGCACTCGCGTGCGGCTTGCGCCCGCGCGCCTGGCCGTCTCCAACGAAGTCTTCGTCGCCCTGTTGCAGTAGCGCCGGTGTCCCCGGTAAGGGGAGCCCGGCGCGTTAAAAAAGTCATCTGCATCTTCCCTGCCGACGAGGAGCGCATCGCTCGCCGGTTGTCATTCCGAGCCTGCCGTCGGGCGCGCGGTTGGCGCCCGAGTGCTTCCTGCGGCGGGCGAGGAATCTCTCATAAGATGTTTGCAGCGCCGCCCTTCAGGCGGCACCTGCTTTTGCCTTTGCGGGTGCCCCACCCTTTGCGCTGTTTGCAAAGGGTGGGAAAGCGCACAGAGTGCAGTATTCGCTGCACGGGAGAAAGCGGCCGCGGCAATTCAACTGCCGAAGCCCTAAAATTAAATGGAACGCCGAGCGAACGTAAACGTAAACCCTAACGCCACTGAGCGACGCGCTGTCCATGCCACTCCCACTCACATATCCTCGGCGCCGAAGCCGCACCGCGATCACCATCGCCGGGAAGGTTCCGCTGTGGCGATTCGCGCTTGCCGTACTCCTGTGCCTCACGAGTCTTTCGCTTTCCTGTTCCCGCCAGCAATCGCGAACGCCGCCCCCAACCAATGCGTCGCCGCAAGCGCAAACCGCGCAGCAGAATTCGCCGGCGGCGCAGATTCCGCCTGCGCAACAGGAAAACCCCGGCGCGCAGGCGCGCGCCGTGATCATTGCGGCGCCCGAGCAGCCGCAGCAAGCGCAGCAGGCCGGCGGCCTGCCGCCCTACCAGCCGCCCGACCGGCTGTTCGCCAGCGGCCATACCTCGGCCGTCACGGCCATCGCCTTCACTCCCGACCGTCAACGCGTCGCGACCGCCGCAGATGACAAGACCATACGCATCTGGGATCTCGCGAACTCCAGCGAGCAGCGTGTGCTCACCGGTTACACCGACCGCATTGCCGCGCTCGCCTTCAGCCCGGACGGAACCCGGCTCGCTTCCGCGAGCGCCGATGGCGTTCGCGTTTGGGATTCCGCCAGCGGCAATTCGATCTATGCCTTTACCTTGCCCAGCAAATGGGCCGAGCAAGTCGCTTTCAACTCCGACGGGCAAGTCCTGGCCGCGAGCGCAGGCGCGGATGACGAAGGCGGGAATTCCTACATCGAAGTTCATGACGCCGCCACCGGCGCCAAAATTCACTCCATCAAGCTCGACTGGAATAATGCCGCCCCTCTCGCCATCACTCCCGACGGCCGCCTGCTCAGTTCCGGCGGCGCGGGCGAAGATGGCGAATACGTCTACAGCAAAGCGTGGGAGTTGCGCACCGGCAGGGAGCTCAAGACTTTGCAGGTCTTATTCAACGCATTCTCCGCGGATGGCCGCTGGGGAGCCTCGCTAGAATCTCGGCAGGGCACACAAATCAGTCTGTGGGATATCGCCGCCGGCCGTCGCGTGCGCACAATCGCGTTGCCGGGGTTCCAGGCATCGCGCGTGGTTTTCACTCCCGACGGCTCGCGCATCCTGGCCGCCAGCCGGAATGGCCCCGAGGTCAAGCTCTTTGAAATCGCCACAGGCAAGGAAGCGCAAACTCTTCCGATTCCCGCCGGCGCTGGCGTCATTGCTTTTTCCGGCGACGGAAAATGGCTGGCCGCCGCCTCCGGTTCTTCGGTCGCGATCTGGGATCTCCCGGCCGGGCGCGAACTGCAAATGCTTGCCGGCCAATTGTCCGCGCAAGACCTGACGTTCAGCTCCGACGGCAGGCTGCTGATCACTGGTGGCCCGGCACTGGGAATCTGGGATGTCGCCTCCGGAAAACTCATCCGCACCGTGCCGGGCGCGACCCAGAGCTTGGTCCTCAGCCCAGACGGTCGTTGGCTGGCCGCCAACCCCAAGGGCAATCTGGAGATTTGGGACACCAAGACGTGGACGCGCGCCACCCCGTCGCCGCCTGCGGGCCAATTCGTCTGGTGGATGGGTTTCGCCTCCGCGCAACTCCCGCTGGCGGACCTTTCCGCCGCCGGAGTGAGATGGTGGCAAATCGGCGCCGGCCTCGAAGCCCGCTCGTTCTGGGGAGCCACTTTTGCCGCGGCGCTCAGCCCCGATGGAAAAATTCTGGCGACCGCTGCGCTAAGGGTACCCAGCGCCAGCAACTACGATAGACCAAACGTCAGCATCTGGGACGTCCAGACCGGGCGTTTGCTGCGGACATTTGCCGCGCACGAAGTCGGCGTATCCGGCGTCGCGTTCAGCCCCGATGGCAAATGGCTGGCGACCGCGGGCCAGGAAAGCCGCCTCGATCCCGCCAACCTCGGCGCCAGCCTCGCCGGCATGAAGCACAGCATCAAGCTTTGGGATACCGGCACCTGGCAGCTGCGCACGTCGCTTCTGTTCGTGGGCATGGGTGGAGGCCTGGGCAACTTCAGTCCCGATGGCCGCATGCTCGTCGTAACCGCGCGGAATAGCGTTACCCTGTATGACGTGCCGGACGGCCGCGCCGTCAAAAGCCTTTCGGGCGGCGGAGGTGGAGCGCTGCGCTTCAGTCCGGGCGGCCAGTGGCTCGCGCAGGGCAGCGCCAACGGAATCGCCCTCTGGAACCTCTCCGCCCTGTCTCAATAAATCCATCGCGCTAGCCATCTTGTCCGCGCTCCCGTTTGCGAGGGCATGTAACGCCGCCCTTTAACGCAGAATCTAAAACGTCGGCGCTATTTCGGATCTTCGGCTACAATGCGCCTGCAGCCGTTGGAGAAACCATGCGAATCCCTTTAGGAATGGCCCTGATTTTGAGCTTGGCGCCTGCGCTTTCCTGCGGCGCCCTGGCTCAGGACCGCACCGCCGCGAGCGGCAGCGCAAATCCCCAGAAAGCACAGGTCGCACAATCGCCCGCCGCTAAAGCGCCCGCCGCTTTTGACGCGCACGATCTCTCCGGCATTTGGAACATGAGCTTTCCCCCCAACGCCACCGAGCCGGAACTCGAAATCTACGTTTCGCAATTCGGCAAGGGCGAACCGCCCATGACGCCTTGGTCCAAAGAAAGATTCGATAAGACGAAACCGGCCTTTGGGCCGCGCGGCGTGCTGGTCGCGCAAACCAACGACCCCGCCTTCCAGTGCTTCCCGCCGGGCGTGCCGCGCATCTATCTGCATCCTTTTCCGATGCAGATCGTCGAGATGCCGAAAGAACTCATCATGCTCTTTGAATACGATCACATCGTGCGCCATATCTACACCGATGGCCGGCAGCATCCGCGCGACCTCGCGCCCACTTACATGGGCGATTCCATCGGCCATTGGGAAGGCGACATCTTCGTGATCGGCACCGTGGGATTCAATGACAACGCCGGCGATAGATTGCAGGTCGATTTCACCATCGAGGATCCGGTCGCATATACCAAGCCTTTTACGTCGAGCTTATTCTTTCGCCTGCATCCGGATTGGAGCCTGATGGAGCAGGTTTGCGAGGATAACGCCGCGTTTTTGTCGTTCGAGCACTGAACTAGGCGAACGGGCACCGAAATGACCAGTCGATTACGATTGCCAATAGCGAGCGCCGCCACTCGTTGTCATTCCGAGGTCGCCGTCGGGCACGCCCGGGCGCGAAGCGCCACGCCGGCAAAAAAACCGTGCCCGATTCCTGCTTCGGCGACCGAGGAATCTCTCACGTTTTTGTGGGCGGCATCTCCATCTACCTTGTGGGTCTGAGGTCCGCCGTCACATAATGCGAGAACATCGAACAGGAGCCCGCGATGAATCCAGTTTCGGCAACGCAAACCACCTCTGAGCCCGAGAAGCAGCCCGGCAGCACGCTGGCCATTGATCTCCGCAGCGATACCGTAACGCG
>WNGP01003726.1_pt1 | contig 12783 bp, 11 predicted proteins | sample 5407671 | NCBI WGS metagenome assembly WNGP01 (sample SAMN13153381, study PRJNA577476) | soil metagenome | isolation source: 40 cm soil or saprolite under Garry oak tree replicate 2 | place: USA:California | collected 2016-06-15 | reverse complement strand
ACTCGAAGAGGACGGCGCGAGAGGCAAGCCCCTCATCAGTGGAGGCATCATAGACTTCTGCAAGGCGTGGCTGAAACTCGTTCCGACCCAGTATCAGGAGAAAATTCTACTCGACACAAGCAGATTCGTCGCCGCAAGATGGGCCCGGCAGACGGGCAAATCAACCACGATCGCGGCGCTAAGCCTCTACTGCGCACTCCACGAAGGAGCGAAACGGGTCCTCATCCTAGCGCCCAGTCTGCGACAGAGCAAGAAGCTGATTCACAGGATCGGATCATTCATCCCCAAGAATCGCTCTCACATCCTCGCCGGGCGACGATTGAAGACTAGACTGGAGTTTGTCAACGGCTCCAGCATCGAGGCGTTGCCGAACAGTCCTGAGACGATAAGGGGAGAGACCTGTGACCTGATCATCCTTGACGAGGCAGCGTTCGTCAGATACGACAGAGAACTCTACGATGCGACCATATACGCGCTCACGACGACCAACGGCCGCTTCTTCGCTTTGAGTACCCCAGGCTCCAGGGACACTCTCTTCTACGAGATGTGCACAGACAACGATCTCTTCGCAGAGTTCTCACGCCACCACGTGAGTTATAGAGACGCCCTTGAGCCCAAGGGGCCCCTCAAAGAGAAGATGGTCCAGAGCCTCCGAATCCAGATGAAAGAGGACCCCTGGCGCTGGCAGAGAGAAATGGAGGCAGAGTTTGCCGAAGACGAGGAAGCATTCTTCCCGCTGAGCCTCCTGACGTCATGCGTCTCATACGAGCTGAAGCCCTACGATGAATCAATCGCCCTCACAGGAGAAACCCCGCAGGCGGGAAGCTACTATGTTGGGTGTGACCTCGGAAAGAAACAGGACCATTCGGCGGTCGCCGTCGTCGAGAAGAAGGACGGACACGTCAATCTGATCCATGTGAAACAGTTCAAGCTGGGATCAGACTACTCCCACGTCATGGGCTACCTAAACAGACTAGGCCAGAGACTCCAGACAGTCAAGAGAACCAACATCGACCAGACGGGAGTCGGAGAGTACTTCATCGAAGAAGCAGCCAAGGCAGGAGTCAAGCTCGCGGTCGGCACGACACTAACAGTCCCAGAGAAAGAGAACGTCCTATTCTACCTAAGACATCTAATGGAAGAAGGCCGGCTCCACATCGCATACGATCCCGAGTTGATAAACGAGATGAACGCGGAACGATTCCAGCTGACAAAAACAGGCCAGACACAGTTCTCAAACCCGAGCGGAACACACGACGACCGGCTCTGGGCGCTCGCACTCGCCGCCTACGCCTCCCGGTTAGACACACCAACATATCACCCGGTGGCTGCCGTCAATACGTCCCCGCGCCCCGGCAACCTCATGCCGAACCTTCCACGCAAGCTATGGAAGATGTAAGAGACAGTCGTTCGTAAATCGGGAGCCTCGCGGGCACATGTCTCCTCCGCAAGGTATAGAAATAACATACCCAGAAGCTCAGGTATATATCCGACTTTCTTCTTCTCATTCGTATAGAAGATATACACTATGTCTCTCATGATGGAAGCCCGAAAAGTCCAGAAAGTTGGATACTCAACCCTCATCGTCTCTCTCCCGAAAGACTGGGTTGAAGAGGTCGGCCTCAAACAGGGCGACATCGTCACTTTCAGACGAGAATCTGACGGGGGCATCACCGTCTACCCGGGCCTGACGAAGGAACGGGAGAACCATCGGTACATGATAGACGCCGACCTCTGTGACGGTCCGAACCTCTTGACCAGGATTATCACCGCGAACTATCTGACGGGGCATGATACGATCCAGATCACTTCGAAGAAGGAGCTCTCGTCCCGCCATCTCGAGGAGGTCCGGGGTGTTAGCAGACGATTGACGGGTCTGGGCATCGTAGAGCAGACCTTGAAGTCGGTCACACTGCAGAGTTTTGTGGACCCGACCAAGTTTCCGATCTATGGATTGATGCGGAGGCTCCAGATTATTCTCAGCTCGATGCTGGAACAAGCGGTCAAGTCTGTCGTCGAGGGACGCATAGCCATGGCGGATGAGGTGCTGCACATGGAGGAGGAGGCTGACAGGATCTACTGGATGATCATACGACAATTGCTTTTGGCGGTTCTAGATCGGCGGGTCGCGAAAGAAGTGGGCATCGAGGGTCCGATGCACGTGGTCGGAAACCGGGTAATCGCCAAGAGCCTCGAACAGATGGCCGACTCGGCCAGCCACGTCGCGCTGGAGGCACAGAAGCTGAAGGGCGACGGGAAGAACGTTGACACAAAGATAACCAAGGGTCTGCTGGAGTTGAGCGACAAGGTGCGCTCGTTGATCGAGGACTCTTTCAACGCACTGATGAAAGGCGATGTGAAAAAGTCGAATGAATGCATCGAACGGGTGGAAGCCTGCGAGACCCTAGAGCGATCACTGACCGCAGATCTGATGAAGAGCGTCAAAGATGTCAACCTGGCTGTTGGGCTACGGTCGATCATTTGGGATGTCGGCCAGATGGCCCGAGACTCCGTATCCATCGCAGAGGTCGGGATCAACAGGAAACTCGAGACCCCAAGCGACTTCTGCCAATGGGAAAAAGTCTGAAAAAGAAACGACCCCAGTTTACACGGAACAGAGTCGCGGCCTCTACCACATGTCTGGTTCCTGAAAGAAACGCAAGCGGTTGCCGTTAAAGAGACAGCCACCAATAGGTGGCTGCCATATAGGTTCAAACTAGGTTCAAACTCTCGGGCGTGGGATCAAATGCAAGTTCAAACCCCTTTTCCTTGCCACTCCCTTCTGAATGCACAAGAATCTGACTTTACATTCGAGTCCGGGGGTGGGCGCACCCAGCCGGATACGGAGCCCACATTTCGAAGGCTTACGTCGGAACCTTCGGATTCTAATTCTCAGCTCATCACAGTTGTGTGGAGCGCTTTTTTTTGAGGAAAGGAGTAGAGGGTCAGGTAGGCTAGTCCAACTAGAATGAAAGGGAGGCCTAGAAGTAGGACAACCCCAAAATTCGATTTAGAAACAAAACCTAGCCAGATTAGGACAATTCCCACTGTCCAAATCGCCATCCAAGTCGTAGCGAGAATTTGCACGACTCGCCAATTGCCGACTCGAGGACTCAAGTCTCTTATTGCCCATATGTAATCTGTGGGACCCGGAAAAAAGGATTACGGGAATGGCCTTGTTTGGCTCCCCGAGAGTTGGAAGGGCCCCGTTTCATTCGAGATAGAGAAGCGTTTCATCTGGCCCATTCGAATGGCAGATCTAGCGCTCTTCGAATAATAGACTTCACACATGAGACATGACGACAAAATAGACATTTTGTCCGTCCATGAGTTCATGTAACAGTTCGGTTAGGTTAACAGTTTCGAGCCTGTCGAAGCTGGCAAAGTCGCAGGGCATGTCAGTCTTGACAGACTCAATTGAGTCCTTGTGTCCCAATCTGGATCTTGGACTGAATTAGTTTCTCCCGCGTCGAAGATCGTTAGTGACGCTGATATGTTACCGGTCTGAGTCGTCGGTCTGCCTCAATATTAGTATCCGATGGGCCACGGGCTTACGTGAGGGGGTAGAAGCTCAATCGGGAGTCCAATGGCTTGCGTCTGAGTATTCCACAAGGGCACGTATTCGAACTGGTCTAGGAGTTGGTACGCGATCGCGTTTGTCCATACTCCTATTTCGTCCCAAACCGGAAGAAGAGCATTGATTGCCACCGAGATATAGTACTGCTAATGTCTAAAGATCAACTGGATCTCGTTGACGAGACGAAAGCCCAGGTTGACTTTCTTGCTTATGCGAGCTTCTTCTTACTATTGTATGGTCCACTCCACATTTTCGTGTTTGCGGTCGTCGGAAAGTATCTAGTGGCGTCCCTAGGTGTCCTTGGCTTCGTGGGAGCCTATACGCTCTATAGAGCATCACTCAAAGGATTGCGTGGGTACCTCGACATGTTCAAGTCCGTTTTTGATGTTCTGAGAGAAAGTCTAAGGAAGAAGGTTGAGATGTCCGTTACGGGTCTAGAACCGGAACAACATTATTGGGACGATGTATGGAGAGTGCTTCAATACGGAAGGTCTCCTAAGACCAACCGAATCATGGTGATGATTGCGCTGTCCCAGAAGGATCCTGTTAACATGGCTGATGAACTCACAAAAGCAGGTCTCATATTGAACGCGAGTCGGGTCCAAGGTGATTACGAAATTATGGGGTCATTGGCCGCATCGAATTTAGTCGATGCGCTAGCCAAAGTGGAGGTCATACGAAAGCGTCCGGATGTAAGAAGTGTTGCCTATGTAATTGCAGGAGAATTAGAATCGAAGACAACTGTCAAGTGATGCAGTCTTAGGTGAGCAACATTCCCCACCAATTTGTGAGTGCAGGCTCGGAAGTGAAAGGTCAGCAGCATCAGAGAGACAACCAACGATTTGCTGCTCTCGGACACGAATATGACAGTAGGCGACGTTCTTGGTCAAGTCGCCCTCATGAAAACAAACTGGCTGGGTTGGTCCATCCTCCAGAGTGAATGAGTAGGATCATGCTGTGGTTTGAGTTTGGACTCCAGAAGGGGGTTTGAACCGGAGCCCTAACTACGCTTGACTTTAAACCCTGACCACAAGACAGGATTGCCCTCTGAACCAAAATGCTTTGTTCAGAGCGCATGAAACACGATCAGATCGGGGCCGCCCGAGAACCTCGATCAGCTAGACAAGCACGAAACAGCGATCGAATCGGCGGCCAATGATCTAGGCTAAGAACTAGCCGAAACTGGAGCTGAGAACCCAAGCCCTATGTTACGCAGTCGTGTGTGCAAGTCTAGGCTTGTTTCGGTAAACCGTTGCAGCGTAAAGAACTGCGCAGTGATCAAGCACGGTTCGCAACTCTTCCTCAAATAGCGCTCGTGAGGAGCCGCCTACCCGAAGATTGCGCAGTTTTGCGCGGCCGAAACATTAAGGAGACGGATCGATAAGCAGAAGCTTTCGATACATGATGCGTAATGCTGCGTAGAACATGCGCAGGTTGCGCAGAACGCCCCGAAATCGTTGCAAACCTGCACAAAAAGTTGGGCAAAAAATGTTGAACGAACGATTTAGACTCGAATCTGGGCCAGGTGTGCCGTACTAGTCAGAGGGCTTCGTGGGCGGTGACGGCAAGCGCGGCTTCTCTTGGCCTTCGTAGAGGATCAGGCCTCTCGCTTCGAGCGTCTCTTGGAGTTTTTTCACCGCGATGTACACTTGGCTCTCCTTCTTGGCACCTGTGCAGACCAGTTTGCCGCTGGCGAACACGAGAATCACCACTTTCGGCTCATCCATACGGTAAATGAGCCCGGGAAACTGCTCAGGTTCGTACATTGTCTTCTTCAAACCGTAAACCGCCTTCTCTAGGTCGATGTGGCCTCCTAAACCGCAGGACGCAACAATGTTCTGGATCATGATCTCTGGCCTTCCAAGGATGACGATTCCATCTCTCTTCAGCTCGTCAACCACCTTGAACACCGCCCTCCGGGCCTCGCGTTCAGACTTTGCGCCAGTACAGACCATTTTTCCAGAGCTGAAGATCAAGGTCGCGGTCTTAGGCTTCTTCAACCGGTAGACCAAACCTGGGAACTGTTCTGGGCGGTACTCTACTCCTGGAAAGATCCGGACGATCGCGTTGAGGTCTATCCGCTGGTTCAGCGCCGCGGAAGCGACAACGTTCTCGATATTGATGAACGCCTTACCCTTATCCGACAAGAACCTCAAGCCCCGGCTTCAGCCTGAATGTGGAATGCCTCATTGAACCATGTTTCCCATACTGCGTAGAGTAGTGAAAATCCCAGGCCGAAGTCCCCGAACCCCCAACTCCCATAAATTGTCTACCTCCCAGCTCAGCGTGCAATAAAGACGTTTCAGAGGGTTGACTGCGTGAAATCGTCGCCCCGGGCATCCGGTCGTGTGATTGAAGAAATCAAGGAGGAGGACTCTGGAGCTGGACATTGGTTTGCTATCGTGAGTTGGTCCCGTGGAATGCATGAGCTGGACAGGCAAGCGAGAGGGCGAGCAAACTGCGCCCTTATTTCGACGGTTTTCTTAGCTGAGCCAGTTCCCTTTCGACTGCAACTATTCTTTTGGGGCAGTTTGGGCAGAAGCTGGGCAACATGGCGTAGATGTTGGCATTCATCTGAAGCAGGGGCTGGATCATCTGGCTCACCGCGGCGGCTCCAGGGTCTTGAGGGATGACCTTGCCACGCTGTTCCAGCTGCTTCATCTTGTCGCCCATGATGACCATTACCGGGCATTCGCCTAGGCCATAGACGCAGAGATTCTCGCCAGAGGATTCCATGCTCAACAGAAGGGCTGTCCGAATAGTTTGATTAATACTCTCCGTCCATCCAGTCCAGCGGACCCTGATACATGAAAGCCTACGACAACCGACTGGGAATCATTGACGCTAGTCCATCTGGCGTATCAGGGGACAAGTACCTAGGAGCGCTTCTCGACCTTGGCGGAAAGACTGAGAGCCTAAGAAAAGTCGCCAGAGTCGTGGCAGAGAATCTTCCCGGCACTGGAGATGTCAGCGTCAAAGTTCGAAGAGTCGAGAGAGGAGATCTAGGCGCCCAGCTCGTCACAGTTGAATCAGAGAAGAAAGCCGGGAACCGGAAAGGAACAGAGATCATCGGTTCAGCAAGGAAATGTGTCGACCAGCTCGGATTGTCTGAGTGGGGATCGAAATTTTCAATCTCGACAATCGAGACTCTATTGGATGCGGAATCGAAAGTTCACGGACACTCTGCCGGTGAGGTGGAGCTCCAGGAGCTCGGATCTGCCGACACTCTGATCGATGTGCTGGGGGTGGCGTATCTAGTAGAATCGCTAGAGTTGACTGGCATAAAGTGGTGGTGCTCGCCAATCGCCGTAGGGCGAGGGACGACCCACTTCTCAAACCGGACATACCCGACTCCCCCGCCTGCCGTGGCAGAAATTCTTCGTAGGAACCATTTTGCCATGGAGCGTGGACTGGCGAACGTTGAACTCAGCACTCCAACGGGGGCAGCGATAACCGTCAACCTAGTGTCGAAATACTCTGAGTCACACCCCTCAGTCAAGCCTGAAATGATTGGCTATGGGGCTGGCGCAAAAGACCTTGATGGGGTCGCGAATGCACTAAGGCTTATGATCGGAGAAAGCATGGAAGCGATTCACTCCCATGATCAGATTGTGATACTCGAGACCAACTTGGACGATGCATCGGGGGAGGTCATAGGGCGAGCGGTTGAAAAACTCATGGCATCAGGCGCTCGGGACGTCACCATAACTCCAGTCTATATGAAGAAGAACCGGCCGGGGCATGTCATTTCGGTGATTTCCACAAAAGAAGATTCGGAAACCCTGGCAGATGTTCTGATCGCTGAGACTGGCACGCTTGGCGTACGAGAATTGCCCGTTATTCGACATATCAGTCCAAGAAAGACTACTGAGATAGCCGTGAAGGTGGGAGGTAAGGATCACCGGATAAGGGTCAAACTATCCGAAGACCACAAGGGTCGAACAATCGGCAGCAAGCTGGAATACGAAGACGTGAAAAAGATATCCGATCAAACTGGAATGAGTGTCAGAGAGATCCAGAGGATAGCGAAACCGAAGCTTGAGGCAGTACAAACGTAGAGGCACAATATGCTAGCAATTCAGAGATCGGGTCTGAGGAAGCTCACCCTCACCGCCTCGCTTGCCGCCATCTACACAGTATTCAGAGCTATACCGATCTCGAGCCTCATCGGAATCTCTGGAAGCATAACCGCGGCAGGCATGATCGCTGCGGTGCTTGGGATCTTACTGGAGCCAGCGTATGGGATCGTCGCAGTCTTCACGGGAACGATGGTGGCGTCCCTCTTCCCATGGAACCCGCTGAAGTTCTATGGGTTAGACTTTCTTCCTGGAGCGCTCAACGTAGCACTGGTCAGCCTAGCAGTCCGGGGGAGAAGGACCGAAGCGACGCTAATGTTTCTAGTCATGATTGGACTCTTCTTCATCAACCCTTACACTAGCATCTTTGTCGGAACTGCATTACTCAGTCCTCCGATCCCATACCTTTGGATGCACCTCGCAGCCTTGATGGTTCTGGTCTCGCCTCTATCCAAGGGGCTTGCCGTAAGGATAGGTTCTCATCGCTACGCCAACCTTGTAAGGCCTGTCGCGGTTCTCGCATTTACAGGTACAATGATTGAGCATTTGACGGGCGGTTTGCTTTTCGCAACGGTTGTGGGTAAAGGTGCTTTGAAGTTCTGGCCTGTGATCTTTGTCGCCTATCCCATCGAGCGGACGATTCTGGTGGTTGGGGCTACTCTAATCTGTGCCACGCTCCTGAGCCTCATCAGACCCTCCGTGGTCGAAGAATCGCTCGAAGTTACTAACACGGTGGCTACTAGTGGAGTTCTGAGCACGGCTGGACCTGATGAGCCCTAGGACTGAGCAAGCTTTCGGGGCGACCTGCTTTTTCTTGCTCGACGGGGAGTCGAACTAGATTCGGTCAGTCTTGTAGTTCGGCCATTATAGGATCTCATGGCTTCCTCTTTCACAAGCTCTGAGAACTTGTCTGCCCCCGACGCCAATGAGGCCAAGGCGAGTCCTGCGGTCTTGGCAGCCACTGTCCCGAAAGCAGCCGCCAGCTTGAGCCCCGAGGCGAACGCCGCCATCGCGATCTGTTCACCGGCCCTAATCGCCTCCTCGGAAGACACTCGTTGGTCCGTGGTTGGTGGATCTCGTTTCGGCAGAGTCTTCTTGGAGTTTCGTATTGCTGTTGAGCGAGAGGACTTGGGCAAGGTGTATTCCCACGACCGTTTCTAGCATATTTAAGATGGGAATCAAGTTCGAGGTTTTCGGGTAGTATTAAGTAGTCGAGTGTCCTGTTGAGATTGCTAAACACATACAGGGGTTGAATGATAGTGCCATTACCCAAGCCCGCATCTGATGTAGAGGCAGAGATTTTCGAGTTCGTCAAGGAGTCTGACCCCTCCACCGCCTATCTGCAGGGGGCGAACGAATACGTTGGCAAGTTATTCATCCCATCAAGGAAGAATCTCGAAAGGGTGGCAAAGAAGGCCGACGAACTCCGACTCAAAGCCGAGAACAATGCGCAGCTGAAAGTAATCGATTCTTTCGCAGCGGGCTACGCCCTCCAGGAGCCGCAGCTATATCCTGACGGGGTCCTGAGCGCGTTTTTCGGCTATCTGATAAAAGAAGGAGTCGTCCCAAGCCATCTCAAGGCTCTCACTAGAAACGCAGTGAGGGCAATGCGAGCAGCCGCTGAAGAGACCTCTCAGAAGAAGTGGCCTTCTGGACTTCGACTATTGACTCTGATCCGTTGCGATGGACTCCTCGAGATAATCAAGACGATCAAGAAAGAGACGACGGACAAGCAACTGAAGGAACTGCTAGAGGATCTAGCAGAGGCGACGAGGAAGTATGCGTCCATCTTCCGAGTCAAGGGATTCAAGAACCAAGGCTTCGACCAGGTATACAGGATAATCAAGCGAGACGGCGCCGACTTGGGACGCGAGAAGATTTACGCCCAAGCCCTCCGACGACTCTGGGACTATCCTGAGTCGCCCCAAGAGGTGGAAGCGAAAGGGCTCAAGTTCTTGGAGCGGGAGCTTCCCAGATTCAAGCGGATAACCGAGAGACTCGCGAAAAAATACGGCGTCGCAGCCAAGGCCGAGGATGTCTCCAAGGCGATAACAGCGAAGAGGTCTGTCAAGCAGACTGAGATACTGCCATTCTTGGGAGAGTTGCGCAAGCGGACTGAGCGGGTCGTGAACAAGGATATTGTCAGGATAAACCCGAAGTACGAGACCAAGGTCATCGAGACACCTCTGTACTTGTCAGGCATGTTTCCAAGCGCGGGCGCTTTCTTCTACGATAGCTTCACAAATAATCCGAAGGAGATTTTCATGATCACTACCGACCCAAGAAGGGACCCGAGCACGGTACCAGGAGAGCTGCTGAACGGGTTGGTCCATGAAGAGTACGGCCACTGTGTCCACGCGTCCAACACCGCAACCGCTTACGGCGCCAAACCAACTTTGACGGATGTAATGTTCACTCCCTTAGCGGCACTCTCCGAAGGGATCTCGTTCCATCGAGAAATTGAGTTCCAGGAGGTCATGGACAAGCTGAAGACAGGCAAGAAGCTGAACAACGACGAGAAGGCGCTGGTCCAGTTCTTCGAGAAACGGGGCGGGCTGGATGTCTGGGCGCAAGAGTACGAATTCTACACCTGGATGTGGAGAATTGTCCGGTTCCTAAGAATCATCGGCGATGCAAGGATCAACTCTGGAAAACAGTCCCTCAGAGACTTCATCGAATGGGCACACAAGAAAACCGGGCTGGCGAAGAGCACGGTCTATCATCAGCTGTTTCCGGCTCACCAGGGCAACGGACCAGGATACGCGTCCACATACGCTATTATCGGCGAGAGTATAAGGGAGATCCAGAACAGGGCCAAGCGGAACGGAAAGAGCCTCCTCGACTTCAACACCTACGCCTGTTCCATGGGCTTCCCGGCACGCACGATCTTCGAAAAGCGACTACAAGAATTCGCAGCGAAATAGAACTGAGAACCAGCCTAAGGACTCCAGAGTTTTCTGGAGACCTTAACCGGCCAGGGACCTGTCGAAAGAGCCTCGCAACCAACATACGAATTGATCCGAACGTGGCCCTCCAACATGACAGCAGACCCATCCAGCCTTGAGTATTCAAAAGTGGGTCAGCGTAGCCTCGAAGCTCCTGCCTAATAGGCAACTGTTTTGATCTGCAAGAAAGGTCGCCGCTTACTAGCATCTTCGTGCTAACTCCGCCCTGAAGATAGCAATTGTTGTTGACGCTCTTGCAAATGAATCAGAAAGTCAGCCGCGACGACATCACAGGTTCCATTCATGATCGTTAGCATTGCGAACAACAAAGGCGGGACCGGAAAGACCACAACCGCCGTCAACCTTGGAACTGCTCTGGCCCAATCGGGAAGACGTGTCCTCTTGGTCGACTTGGACCCTCAGGGGAGCGCAACGGTCAGTTTCGGTTTCGACAAGGCCAAGCTCCTCTACACAATCTACGACGTCCTAGCCCAGTCTAGGAAGATGGACAGTGTAGTGCTCGACACCAAGTTCGAGAATCTGAGTCTCGTTCCAAGCAATCTGGACCTTGCGGGGGCAGAGGTAGAACTCTCCTCGGTCAGAGGCCGAGAATTCGTTTTACGAGAAGCCCTCTCAGGCCCGAAGCGCAAGTACGATGTGATCCTACTCGACTGTCCCCCAAACATTGGCATCCTCACGGTCAACGCCATAGTTGCATCCGATCTTCTCATGGTCCCAGTTCAGGCCGAGTACTATTCGATGGACGGATTCCCGACACTTCTCAAGTTCATACGAATGGTGAAATCTCGCGCGAAGACGGAGTTCGACTTCATTGTGCTACTGACCATGTACGACGGGAGGATGGGTCTCTCCAAGAGGATTCAGCGAGAAATGAGAGAGAAGTTTGGTGACCACGTGCTGAAGAACGTCATCCCACGGTCGATTCGCATGGCCGAGGCGCCGAGCCACGGCCAGCCCGGAATAATCTTCAGTCCAAAGAACAAAGCCTCCCAAGAATACCAGAAACTTGCAAAGGATCTGATGGAGAGCTTCTTGGCGGAAACTGTCTTGGCTAAGCTCGCGTCATAGTCCACCAGAAAATCTCACATAGTCCAGAATCGGTTTCCTCTGGGTTCTCAGAGGGTTGCTTCTGAGAAAATAATGTGAAAAAAGGATGTGGGGATGGCCGGGACGTGGCTGTAGGCTGGTCTATGCTTCTGCTAACAGTGGGACTCTGAACAGTTCTTTTGTGAGTGCTTTGTAACGTTCTGAGGCGGGGTTCTTTGGTCTGTATATGACGCCTGGGAGTCCTTTGCTGGGTGCTTCTGCCATGCGGACCGATCTTGGGATGACTGTCTTCAATGCTCTCTCGCCGAAATTGTTCCAGACTTGAGACTGTACTCGCCGTGAAAGTGCTGTTCTAGCATCGTACATTGTCAGGACAATGCGGAAGTCGAACTGTGCCTTCAGTCTAGACTTGACCAGGTCCATTACTTTGACGAGTGTTGGTAGTCCTTCCATGGGATAGAACTCGCACTGGACTGGAATCAGAACCAGGTCCGAGGTTACTAGCGCGTTGAGTGTGAGTAGTCCGATGTTCGGGGGGCAATCGATGATGATGTTGTCGTAGTCCTGCTTGATTGGCGCCAATGCTTCTCGGAGGATATACTCGCGGCCTGGAGTGCTTGAGAGCTCGACCTCTGCGCTTGCAAGGTCGAGGTTGCTTGGGAGAAGCGAGAGGTTGTCGAATTTCGTGCCCAGGATTGTTTCTTGGATCTTTCGGGTCTGAGCGAGTACGTTGTAGATGGTGCTGCCGAGGGTTGCTTTCTCGAACCCGACTCCTGTCGTCGCGTTTCCTTGAGGGTCCAGGTCGATGAGGAGGACTTTCTTACCTTCGAGAGCTGTCGCGGCTGCTAGGTTGACTGCTGTAGTTGTCTTGCCTGTTCCACCTTTGTTGTTTAGTACGCTTACGATCAAAGGCTTGTTACCTATCCATTCGGGATTATTACTAAGATAATGATTCACAGAAAACAGATAATGGAGTTGCATGAGCCTAGCTGATTAACACTGAAAAGGTATGGCCCGGAGATCAAATTCGAAGCTGTTTCATCGGCCAACATAAAACCGGGCGCCAACTTTCAGTGTTAAGGGTCCCGGTCCACTGACTCAGATGCGGTCGGCGTCT